>Ga0255435_10037_pt1 | contig 14421 bp, 10 predicted proteins | sample ANMaggSSYBR02H11_FD_182647 | JGI IMG/M metagenome (GOLD analysis project Ga0255435, IMG submission 182647) | Sediment cell enrichment communities from methane seep in Santa Monica Basin, California, United Staets - ANME aggregate JGI... | ecosystem: Environmental > Aquatic > Marine > Cold seeps >... | reverse complement strand
ATATGAAAATCTGACTATTCTGGACTGCTTTACACATGGCAAAGGGGACGGCTCCGAGGTCTTTTCTAATTTCTACAATAAAAAATCAGAATGGCCATGTCAAATTGTAAGGGTTGAAGAACCGAGAAATGTAGACAAGGTAATGGATGCATTCTATGGTATTCATGAAAATCTGCATGGAGACGTAAGATTTGTCTTTGAAAGTCTTACTGGAATGCAAGAACTATGGGAAGGAGAAGAGCATATTATAAACTTTTATTCACATTCCTGCCCGCGCCTTTATGAGCTAAACACCATTGCATATTGGATTATTGAGAAAAAAGCTCATTCCCCACGTATCAGAGCGCAAATCAACCAGACAGCGCAGGTTGCAATTGAGCTGTCTGTAAAAAGAGGAAAAACATCTCTGACTATTCTTAAGGCGGAAAGACGTAATATCGACACACTTAACAAGCCATTTAACTACTGGAGTAAAGACCTTAATATTACATTTGATTCAGAAATGCGCTCAAAAAGCGGAATAGATCTAGGAATACGCCTAAAGGAACTTCGTACAAAACGAGGGTTATCACAGACGGAACTTTCTAAACTCGTTGGTGTAACTCCAAGTACAATATCACAAATTGAAAGTGACTTGATATATCCATCACTTCCGGCTTTGCTTAAAATAGCGGAAGTTCTTTCTGTTGAGATAAGTTCATTTTTTCAAGGATCAGCGGATGTTGAAAATCGTGTAATCTTTCCATCGGGTGAAGCTGTTGAGATAAAATTTCCTGATTTGCCAGAAGGAAGCATATATGCAAAACTTCTAACTCCTGTGGATTTCGACCCAAAAGCTGAGCCATACCGCATCGAAATACCACCCGGTAAAAACCTGCCATCCCATTTTTTTATTCATAAAGGTGAAGAGATAGGATATCTATTGTCAGGAAAATTGCAGATGAAACTGGGGAAGGCAGTTTATAGTGTTCGTGCCGGTGATGTGATTTATCTGACATCTGAAATGCCTTCCCAATGGAAAAACCCGGGACCAGGATTAGCAAGGTTGTTATGGTTGAAAATTAAATAACCAGAAATTTGAAAACTCAAATATGAGATTAACCAGAGGCAGCGGGCAATTAAATTTAAGAAAATCTAAAATGATACGAATTTTGAGAGGGTAATATTCATGAAAAATATCCTGGTTGTTGGAGGAGCTGGTTATATCGGCTCTTATATGTGTAAATATCTGGCAAAAAAGGGTTATAATCCCATAGTACTCGACAATCTTGTATACGGTCATCGGCAGGCAGTAGGGTGGGGGCCTTTTATCAAAGCTTCCATGGCAGATTCAAAACTGCTGAAAAGCATATTTACAGAGTATCGCGTTGAGGCTGTCATGCATTTTGCTGCATTTTGTTATGTTGGAGAATCTGTATTAGAACCTGGTAAGTATTACCGGAATAATGTGGCAAATACTCTCAATTTGCTTGAGGTTATGATTGAGAATAATGTCAAATCCTTCATCTTTTCTTCCTCATGTGCTACCTACGGGGAACCAATAGAGATTCCCATTACGGAACGGCATCCACAAAACCCGATAACCCCTTATGGCAGAAGCAAACTCATGGTGGAACAGATCCTGAAGGATTTCAGCAATGCCTATGGTTTAAAATATGTTTCTTTGCGTTATTTTAATGCAGCCGGAGCAGACCCGGACGGTGAGGTCGGAGAGGATCACAGGCCCGAAACACACCTTATTCCTCTGGTGCTTCAGACAGCTCTTGGGCAGAGGGAGAGGATAAATATTTTCGGAGATAACTATCCAACAAAAGATGGCACATGTATTCGAGATTATGTTCATATTGCCGACCTGGCTCAGGCCCACCTTCTTGCCCTGGAGAGGCTTATGAATGGCATGCAGGAAGGAGAATATAATTTAGGGAATGGTGACGGCTTTTCAGTAAAAGAAGTAATTGAGGTTGCACTAAATGTAACGGGCAGAGCAATTGCCTCAAAAGTTACCAAGAGACGTCCGGGTGATCCTGCCGTGCTGATTGGTTCCAGCAAAAAGATTATCAAGGAGCTTGGCTGGAAACCTCAATTTGCCGATCTTTCCACAATAATTGAAACAGCCTGGAAGTGGCACAAAAGTCATCCTGAAGGTTGGTAAGGAGACCTTTGATTCAATTCTTGAATGAATAGGAAGATTGCAATTCTTTAAGCGAAGCATTATTTTGACTTCGCTTTTTTTATTTTCTAACCTAAGTTGAGCGATTTTTTGCGAAGAAATGTGCTAAAACCTTGATGTAGCAAGGTTTGCGAAAATCGTAGGCATACCAATGGATATGTTGAGACTTTTCGCAAGTCCTTGATGCGCAAGAGATTGGTGCAGGTCGAGTAAAAAATCGCTCAATTTAGGTTTAAATATTGTATTTGACATTAGGGAAAAATAAGAGATATTTTCGTAACTACTCAGGCTGGTTAGGCTGAAGACTTTTAGGGAAAAGACTCCCAGAAATCAATATTTTCTTAAAGCGGATTTATCATTATGAATAATATAGAATACTCGGAACCTCATGGCGGGACTCTTGTAAATCTTCTTGCTGATTCAGAACGCTGTAAGCTGCTTAAGGATATTTCGCTTAAACTTCCGGATATTACACTAAATGAGAGGCAGCGCTGCGATCTTGAACTCCTTGCAACCGGTGTTTTTTCGCCTCTAAAAGGTTTTATGGTACGTTCTGACTATGAATCTGTATTAGACCGAATGCGCCTTCAAAACGATATGCTCTGGCCTATACCTGTTTGTCTTGACATTACCAACACAAAGGCGAGCACAATTGAGGCAGGCCAGTCTGTAACTCTTAGAGATCCTGAGGGTTTTCTTCTTGCAATTATGCATATTGAAGATTTCTGGGAAATAGAACGCGAAAAAGAATGCTTAAAAATTTATGGTACTCTGGATCAAACACACCCCGGAGTAAATTATCTTTTAAATAAATCCGGCGATTATTACATAGGCGGTAAACTGGAAGTATTAAACCTGCCGATACACTTTGATTTTAAACAGTTGCGTATGGCTCCGGAAGAAGTTACAGCTATATATAAAAAACTTGGCTGGAGGAGAATTGTTGGATTTCAGACCAGAAATCCTATTCACAGGCCGCAGTTTGAAATGACTGTTAAAGCAATGCAACAAGCCGGCGCCAATTTACTCATTCTTCCTATTACAGGTATAGCAAAACCTGATGATTTTGATCACTATAAAAGGGTAAGGTGCTATCGTGAAGTGACCAATCACTATCCGCCTGATTCTTACTTATTAAATTTACTACCACTTGCCATGAGAATGGCCGGGCCAAGAGATGCACTCTTAGACGCAATTATATCAAAAAATTATGGATGTACCCATTTTATTATAGGACATGAGCATGGGAGTCCTGGTATGGATAGCAAGGGGATGCCCTTTTATGACAGCAATATTACCAGGGATCTGTCAGAAAAATATAGTAGTGAAATTAATATAAGCGTTATCCATTTTGAGGAGATGGTTTATCTGCCTTTTGAAGATGAATTTCGTTTTCAAAATGAAGTTCCTGCTAATACTCAGACAATATCTCTAAGTAGTTCAGATATTCGGGAAAGAATTCGTTCGGGAAGGCGGATACCTGAATGGGCTACATTCCCTGAGGTAATTAAGGAACTTCAAAAAGCTTATCCTCCTCCTCATAAACAAGGAGTTACAATCTTTTTAACAGGTCTTTCAGGTTCAGGAAAATCTACAATTGCAAAAATTCTTTATGCTCGTTTTCTGGAAATAGGAGAAAGACCTGTTTCCCTCCTTGATGGTGACATCGTCCGCCGTAATTTATCCAACGAATTAAGCTTTTCTAAGGAACACCGCGACATAAATGTTCGACGTATTGGCTTTGTTGCAAGTGAAATAACTAAGAATCGTGGTATTGCTATATGTGCACCCATAGCGCCATATTCGTTTACAAGGTCACAAATAAGATCAATCATAGAAGCTTACGGAGGTTTTATAGAAGTTCATGTGTCCACTCCAATTGATGTATGCGAAAAAAGAGATAGAAAAGGGATGTATGCAAAAGCCAGGGCAGGACTTATAAAGGGATTTACTGGAGTAGATGATCCTTACGAACTTCCTGAGTCACCTGAGTTGCGCATAGATACCACCGAGCTGACTCCTGACGAGGCGGCAAAAGAAATTCTGTTATTTCTGGGGCAAAAAGGGTATATTTAAAAAATTATATGTATCTTTCATACTACAACTTAAATAAAAAACCTTTTCAAATCAGCACAGATCCAAAATTTCTATGGATAGGTGAAAAACACAAAGAAGCTTTAGCAATTCTATCATATGGAATACTTGATAATAAAGGCTTCCTTTTTCTAACCGGCGATGTGGGCACAGGTAAAACTACAATCATAAACGCGCTGATAAATAACCTGGACGATGATGTAATCGCAGCCCATGTTCCTGATCCCGGTATGGAAAATTTTGACTTTTTTAACTTTATTGCAAATGTGTTTTCAATAGATAAAAAATTCAGCACCAAAGGTGAGTTCCTTAATCATCTTAGAAAATTCTTGAATGATGCTTACTCAAAGAATAAAAAGGTATTACTTATAATTGATGAGGCCCAGAGATTAAAATCTGAGCTTCTCGAAGAAATACGACTTCTGTCGAACATAGAAAGACAGGATACAAAACTTTTAAATATATTTTTTGTAGGTCAAAAAGAATTTAACAATATATTAATAGAACCGGAGAACAGAGCCTTAAGGCAGAGGATTACGATAAACTATCACATCGAGCCGTTGACTGAAAATGAAACAAAAGAATACATAAAGCACCGCTTAAATATTGCCGGTTCTAAAAGAAATATTTTCAGCTCAAGTGCAATTGGAGAGATCTTTTCTTTGTCTAAGGGCTTCCCGAGATTAATAAATATAATATGTGATTTGGCCTTGTTAACCGGATATGTTAAAGAGCAGAAAACAATAAATGAACTTACTCTTATAAAGGAATGCGCTAAAGAGCTTCAAATACCTACTGAAAAAGCTGTCCCCCAAAAGAGCCAAATTGCTGAAAGTGATCCAAAACAGGAAGTTGCCCCAATAGAAAGCCAAATCGCTGAAAACGAGTCAAATCAAGAGGTTAAAAGAGGTGGGCTAAAGCCTGCTGTCAAGGTGCTTGGATGTTTTTTTCTACTAGTTAGTCTTCTTATTCTATCATGGTGGTATATTAAATATCCTGCGGAGTTCAAAATAAAACTTTCTAATATAAATAAATATATGACGCAGATCATTGATACTATCAATAATTCAAAATCAGAACAATTGCTTCAATCCAGTTCAACAACTATTAATTCTAAGCCTGTTGTACAAAAGTATTCCATAAATCAAATTGATTCAGAACAAAATAAACAAGTTCAAATTTCTGAAGAGCAAGATGAATTATTAGAGGATAAAAATATTTCAAATGAAAACCTGTCAGATAATAATGGAGATCACCTTGATAAATCAGGTATTGTACTTAGACAAATTCCAGATAAAAATATTATCATATATTTCAAATACAAGACAGCCGAGCTTTCAGATGATGCTTTAATAAAACTTGATGAAGTCGCTGAGATAATGGCTCAAAATCCTGACACAGACATTATTATAAAAGGCTATACCGACTCTAGTGGTTTTTACGATTACAATAAGGAGCTTTCTTTGTTCAGGGCTGATATCGTAAAAAGCTTTCTTACAGGCAAGGGAATTAATCCAACAAAAATAAAAACCATTGGAATGGGGCCGGAAAACCCCATAGATACTAATGAAACTGCAAAAGGGAGAATAAACAATCGCAGGGTTGAAATAGAGTTTTTAAACAAAACAGGATAAAGCTATGGCAAAAAATAATATAAATATTCAGATTGTCTGGGGAGTTGTGCTGGTCATGGCAGGAATCGGCGTATTTTTCAGGATACCCCAGGTAATGCCGAAAATTCAAAAAATAGAACATTTTTCTTCAGCTATTTTTTTTATACGTTTTTGTTTTTATTTTTTAGGCGTTCTGCTTATAGGTGGTGGAGCAAAAAAGATTTATGATAATTATAGATCCCCAAAAAAATAATATTTAAAAGCGCTAAGGTATTATAATAAATGAATAAAAATTCGGTTTCTTCGCAAAAAACCAGCCTGAAAGCTACCATAAGAGATCAGTCAGGAGCCGGCAAGGCTAGGATAGGCGAGCTTTTGAGTAAAGAGGGATATATTACAAGTGCTCAGTTAAATCATGCACTAAACTATCAGAAAACAAATCCGTTAAGGCTGGGCAGCATACTCATTAAACTTGGCTACATAGATGAAGAAACCATAGTAAATGTACTGAGCCGCATTTATAATTACCCTGCTGTAGTAATATCAAAAAGCTCTCCGGAACCGGAGGCTCTCAAAATTATATCTTACGAAGTCGCTAAAAAATATATGGTTTTTCCTTTAAAGTTCGAAGGGGAAAATCTTGTAGTCACTATGTCGGAGCCTACTGATACGACCGCTGTTGAAAATTTGCAAAAAGAGATCCAGCAGGGTTTAAAGGTCAGTGTGTCTTCTGAACAGGATATAGTCGAAGCTTACAGAAAATATTACAAGATAAGTGATGAAGAATATAATAAATATGGATTAAAAGAAGAAGAAGAAGAAGAAACTGTCCCGCTCACTGTTGTTGATGACTTTGGTTCTCTGGTCTCAGAAGCAGCAGGTGAAATTGAGATGCAGAGCATTCAGGAAGACGAAGATACTGGCATGGATCAATATCTTGCTTCCGATGCTCCTATAATCAAACTCGTTAACGGTATTCTTATAAAAGCTATAAACGACGGTGTTAGTGATATACATATTGAGCCTTTTGAAAAGGCATTGCAGGTTAGATACAGACTGGACGGCTCTCTCTACAAGTCTATGAATTTGCCACTCGGTATTAAAAATGCCTTAACCTCAAGGCTGAAAATTCTATCTGGTTTGAATATTGCCGAACGTCGTGTGCCACAGGACGGCAGAATCAAGATGCGTCTTGGCAAAAAAAAGACAGTTGATTTTAGGGTCTCAACTCTGCCGACTCTTTTTGGTGAAAGTGTTGTCATGCGTATTCTTGATCAAAGCGCACTCAATGTAGACCTAACTAAAATGGGATTCGAGCAAAAGACATATGAAACGCTTAATAGATGTATTGCAAGACCATATGGTCTTCTTCTTGTAACCGGTCCGACAGGCAGCGGCAAAACAACCACACTGTATTCTGTTCTTAATAAACTTAATAAAGAAGACACAAAAATACTCACTGCCGAAGATCCAGTTGAATTCAACTTCAGAGGAATAAACCAGGTACATGTTAAAGCTGAAGTCGGAATGACTTTTGCCGCAGCTCTTAGATCGTTTTTGCGACAGGATCCGGATATAATAATGGTAGGCGAAATCCGTGATCAGGAAACAGCAGAAATTGCTATAAAAGCAGCTATGACCGGACATCTGGTTTTCAGCACCCTTCATACAAATGACTGTCCTTCAACCATTGGACGTCTTATAGACATCGGCATACCGTCTTACATGTTATCTTCGGCTGTAACCATGGTATTATCACAGCGACTGGCCAGAAAACTTTGTCAAAATTGTAAAACATTGGTCAATAAAACCGACCGCGATGAATTGGAGAGTATGGGATTCTCCAAAAAGGAAATCCCAAATTTGAAAATTTATGGGCCAAAAGGCTGCTCAAAATGCACGGGAAGCGGCTATAAAGGCAGAATCGGCTTGTATGAGCTGATGGAAGTAACTGATGAAGTTGCTAAGGCAATAAATGCCAACGTTCCTGAGGATCAACTTAGAAAAGTCGCCATACAGGAAGGTATGAATACTTTGAGGGATGCCGGCCTTACTAAAATTATAGAGGGAATAACCTCTGTCGATGAAGTTCTAAAACGAACAACTATAACCAAAGAGGCTTTGCCCGCATATCTTGTGAATCCTGATGTAGAAAAATACGAAGATAAAGATGTGATTATCCGTGAAGGCAATAAAGATATAGATTTTTTCAAGCTTATATACGGTGCTTTAATTGTTGTTAAGGGAGGAAAAAAAATAGCTGAAATTTTACAGCCCGGTGAATATTTTGGAGAAATGTCAGCTATAACAGGAGAACATAGATCGGCAAGTATTATATCAAAAGGCAGATCGGTAATAAAGCGATTCCCCGGGGATAAGATCTATGAAATAATTGAAAAATATCCTGATGTTGCCAAACATTTATTCGCTGTAATTGCTGCGCGTTTAAATCATGCTGATAAAATTATGGTCAGGTTGATTAATGATAGAAAGCAGAATAAATAAAATGCGTATAGGTATTGGATATGATGTGCACAAACTGGTTTATGGCCGAAATCTGGTTCTTGGAGGGGTTATTATTCCCTTTGAGAAAGGTTTATTAGGCCATTCAGATGCAGATGTGCTTGTCCATGCCTTATGTGACGCCCTTTTAGGAGCAGCCGGTCTCGGTGATATCGGTCAACATTTCCCTGATACAGATCCTGCATTCAAAGACATTCACAGTATAAAACTTCTTGTAAAAACCTGCGAAATAATCAGTAGAAAAGGCTTTAAAATAAACAACATGGATTCTACGATTTTTGCACAGGAACCAAAAATTGCTCCTTTTAAAAAAGCTATGAAAAAAAACATTGCTCAGGCAATAAAAGTTGAACCTGCCCGCATCAATATCAAAGCCACCACAACTGAAGGCCTCGGTATGATTGGAGAAGGGGAGGGAATCGGGGCTATGTGTATAATTCTGATTTCACGGGATTAAAGGCAGGGATCAGGGGGTCGGGGAAGGGGATTTAAAAAAATGAACATTGAACATCGAACGTCCAACATCGAATTTTGAATAAGGTATTTTGCTAATTTATAAACTGGAGGAGCGGAGCGACATCATTATTCGACGTTCGACGTTCAGTGTTCGATGTTGGACGTTCATCTTTTAATATGTTCGACATTCTGCGGTTCAAAACGAAATGCACTTCATGGTTCGGGAGTCATATGACAATTCGCATATATAATACATTAAATAGAAAAAAAGAAATTTTTAAACCTGTGAAACATGGCAGGGTGGGCATGTACGTTTGCGGGCCGACTGTTTATGATTCATGTCATATCGGACATGCAAGGTCTATATTAACATTTGACGTGATTGCAAGATATTTAAAGGCAAGCGGTTTTGAAGTAACTTATGTTAGAAATTTTACTGATATTGACGATAAAATAATTAATCGGGCAAATCAGTTAGGTATTGATTGCAAAGCACTTGCTGAAAAATACATAAATGAATTTTACGAAGACATGGATGCTCTGAATGTTGAAAGACCCACAATCGAACCAAGGGCTACGGAACATATTGCTCAGATTATAAAAGTCATTGAAATGCTAATAGATAAAAACCTGGCGTATCAGATTGACGGCGATATATTTTTTGCAATAGAAGCATTTAAAGATTATGGCAAACTTTCCGGACGTAAGCTTGAAGATATGGAAGCCGGCGCCAGAGTAGATATCGACGAAAGAAAACGCAACCCTTTTGATTTTGCCTTATGGAAATCGGCCAAGCCCGGAGAGCCTGCGTGGGACAGCCCGTGGGGTAAGGGGAGGCCGGGATGGCATATTGAATGTTCGGCAATGAGCACCGAATATCTGGGTGAAACCTTTGATATCCATGGCGGAGGAAAAGATCTTATCTTCCCGCATCACGAAAATGAAATTGCGCAGTCAGAAGGAGCATTTGGCAAGCCTTTTGCCAGATTCTGGATTCACAACGGCTTTGTAAATATAAACCAGGAAAAAATGTCAAAATCACTTGGCAACTTTTTGATGATAAAGGATATATTAAAATCCTTTCATCCTGAGGTTGTAAGACTGTTTCTCCTCTCCAGCCATTACAGAAGCCCCATTGATTTTACAGATAAGGCAATGGATGAGGCAAGTACCGGCCTTGACAAGATTTATGCGCTGCTTGAGCGCGTTGAAGAAAAGAAAGAACTTTCAGGAATAAATAATATTGGGCCTGGTAATTATTACAAGCAGTTTTGCGAGGCAATGGATGACGATTTCAATACTGCTCGAGGCATTGGAGTGCTTTTTGAAGCTGTTCGAAATATAAATCGCCTGTTAGATGAAAATAAAGAAGGATTATCTCAAGACGCAATAAAAGATATAATTTCATATAAATCAGATATCATGAAAATCGGCGGCATATTAGGCATTCTTTATGAATCACCTGAAGCCTATTTTAAGGAAAAGAAATCTATGGGTCTGGAAAAAAAGTCAATTGATCCTGCTGTTATTGAAGATATGATTAAAGATAGGGAAAAAGCAAGAAAGGCAAAAGATTGGGGAAAAGCAGATCAGATCAGAAAAGAGCTCGCAAAGATGAACATAATTATTGAAGACCGGGCTGATTGTACGGTTTGGAAGGTGAAAACAGGGTAAAAGCAGGTGTCGGGGGTCGGGGATCAGGGATCAGGCGAACCGCAGAATTTCGAACAAGGAATGTCGAATGTCGAAGGAATGTAAATGAACATTAAACATCCAACGTCCAACATCGAATGTTGAATGGTAAAAGATGAAGGAATAGAAAAATTTGAAGAGCGGAGCGACATCATTATTTGACGTTCAATGTTCAATGTTCAATGTTCGATGTTGGACGTTCATCTTTTATAAGTTATCCAATCAATCTTTATGTCTTCCTTTAAGCTGACATCAAATTTCACACCAAAGGGGAATCAGCATTTACTTACGTTATTGCAAAAGTTGAAGGGAGGTTTTTAATATGCCTTTAGTTGAATTTAAAGAGAAAAATAGCACAAATATTAAATCACGAACTCTAAGCAATATTCAAATGGAACTTATAAAATTATATTCTACTGATTTGGAGTACGATGATTTAATGGAAGTAAAAAAAAAATTGGCTAATCATTTTGCTCTAAAAGCAATTAATGAAGCTGACAATATCTGGGATCAAAAGGAAATGTCAGCAGATACTATGGAAAATTGGCTGAATGAAAACTAATCGAAGGTTTGTTATTGACACAAATGTTTTATTGGTTTCAATCTCCAGTAACTCACAGTATCATTGGATATTTCAAGGATTAATTCATCATGAATTTGAGCTCGCCATCACAACAGATATCCTTTCAGAATATGAGGAGATTATTTCGGATAAATATTCCGCCACTGTAGCCCGGAATGTTATCCGGACACTTCTTCTGCTTCCCAATGTGATTCAAGTTAATGTATACTACAACTGGAATCTAATACAAAATGACAGGGATGATGATAAATTCGTAGATTGTGCCATAGCATCAAATGCAGATGCGATAATTACCCATGATAAGCATTTCAGTATTCTTGAAAATATTTCTTTTCCCTCTGTAAAAATCATGGATGTATCTGAATTCAAATCTTTATGTCTTCCTTTAACCTGACATCAAATTTCACACCTAAGGGGGATCAGCCTTATGCAATAGAATCCTTGAGCAAAGGTATTTTATCCGGAAAAAAGCATCAGGTTCTTCTGGGTGTTACAGGATCCGGTAAAACATTTACAATTGCTCACGTTATCGCAAAAGTTGAAAAACCAACCATAGTCCTAGCCCCGAACAAAACATTAGCCGCACAACTGTACAGCGAGTTCAAGGAACTGTTCCCGGAAAATGCTGTTGAATATTTTGTAAGTTACTATGACTACTACCAGCCTGAAGCATATATCCCTGCCAGCGATACCTATATACAAAAAGACTCCTCAATAAACGAAATGATTGATAAACTTCGTCATTCCGCGACAAGATCCGTTCTTTCACGACGGGATGTTATTGTGGTGGCAAGTGTATCCTGCATATTTGGACTTGGTGCTCCTGAAGAATATCTTGCAATGAGAATTAATCTTGAAACCGATACTGAACTATCCCGCGATAAACTTATTTCAGATCTTGTCGCCATTCATTATGACCGCAACGATCTTGACTTCCACAGAGGAGTATTCAGGGTAAGAGGTGACAGGGTGGAAATTTTTCCATCCTATGAAGAAGATTTAGCTGTAAGGATAGATTTTTTCGGGGATCAGATCGAAAACATATCAGAAATTGATTCGTTAAAAGGGAATGTGATTAATTGTATTAAAAATATATCTATATATCCGGCAAGCCATTATGTCAGTAAAAAAAATATTTTAAAAAAAGCAACCAAATCAATCATCGTGGAACTTAAAGACAGAATTGAATATTTCAGGCATGAAAACAAGCTGATAGAAGCACAGCGGATAGAAGAAAGAACCAATTTCGATCTTGAGATGATGCAGGAGCTTGGATACTGCAATGGAATTGAAAATTATTCGAGACATTTTACAGGAAGAAAGCAGGGAGAACCTCCGCCCACGCTTTTAGAATATTTCCCGGATGATTTTCTTGTATGCATTGACGAAAGCCACATCGCTGTCCCACAGCTTCGAGCTATGTACGCGGGTGACAGGTCACGCAAGAAAACACTTATTGAGTATGGATTCAGGCTGCCGTCAGCTCTGGATAACCGTCCTTTACAGTTTAAAGAATTTGAGTCAAAAATATCCCAGGCGATTTATCTTTCAGCAACTCCTGCTGAATATGAACTCAAAAAAGGAAAGCATGCTCCTGTCGAACAGATTGTAAGACCCACAGGCCTTATTGATCCTGCAATTGATGTGCGGAAAGCAGAAAATCAGGTTGATAATCTTTATGATGAAATTGTTAAGCGCGATAAGTTGAATGAAAGAGTACTGGTAACTACCCTTACGAAACGTATGGCAGAAAATCTTACTGAATATTATGCTGATCTGGGGATTAAAGTACGTTATCTTCATGCCGATATTAATACAATAGAAAGAATGGAAATCATAAGGGACCTCAGAATGGGCGAGTTTCAGGTGCTTGTTGGAATAAACCTGCTGCGTGAGGGCCTGGACATACCCGAGGTTTCACTTGTGGCAATACTGGATGCTGATAAAGAAGGATTTTTACGTTCAGTTAGATCACTTGTTCAGACATGTGGACGTGCTTCCAGAAATGTCGGCGGTATGGTAATAATGTATGCCGACCATGTTACAAAATCGATGAAACAGGCAATAGACGAAACAAACAGGCGCAGGGAAATACAACAGGATTACAATAAAAAATACGATATTATTCCAACAACTATAAAAAAGAATATAGCATCTGTATTTGAGACCGTTTATGAGACCGATCATAAACAACAGGTTGATAATGTATCAGAAACATTTGCAGAGTATGAATCTGCTGATAACCTGGATGATATTATAAAAGCTATGGAAGATGAAATGAATCAGGCGGCAAGAGAACTTGCATTTGAAAAAGCCGCAGAGCTGAGAGACCAGATTAAGGCGCTTAAAAAAATAATGCTTTATTAAAAAAATAGCGGTTTACGGTTGCTCGAAGCATAAAGCTTTTAACTGTGAACGGTTAATATAGACTTTCGGCATCCTTCATTTTGTAGTTTACACTTTTTCAACATCGACGGATGCTATTCTGTTAGCTTTTAGCCATTAGCGGTTAGCTTTCGGATAAAACTGTTCAACATCCTCTTTACCTCATTGACCGAGCCCTAAATTCTCTAAAATCTCTCATTTCCCTCCCTTTTCAATACTAACGGCTTCAAATTGTATAATATGTAAAAAATGTAACGAAATTGTGGTATTTATTTCATAATATTTTTGACTTTGCCCTACTCAATTGAGCTATCTATTTATAATTTTTGGATATAAAAAATATCATAGATTAGGCACGTTTTTTGCGGATATCACAAACACAAGCATTGATCATAAAACTCGCGGAGAGAAAAGTAAACTTCACGTCATTCCCGTGAAAACGGAAATCCAGAAAATCCGAAAAAGCACTGGATTCCCAGCCTTCGTGAGAATGACGATAAAAATTTTTAAAACTGTCAAATCGTATGATCGAATTATAGTATCCTGAACCGTTTGAGAAACTTTTAGGAACACGATTATGCAGCCACAACAAAAGCCAGCATTGAATAAAAATCAAATAAGACCTGAAGTAAGAGGAAACTTTATATTTGTTGGGGAAGAAAAATTTTATGTTAGAGGTGTAACTTACGGTACTTTTCGTCCGAATGAAACACAAGAGTTGTTTCCCGAACGCGAAATGGTTGAACAGGATTTTGCCGGTATGGCGGAAAACGGTATTAATTCCGTCCGCACGTACACGGTTCCTCCTCGATGGCTGCTGGATATTGCACAACGGAATGGATTGAAGGTCATGATTGGTATTCCTTGGGAACAACATATTACCTTTCTTGATGACAAAAAATTAA
>Ga0255435_10030_pt1 | contig 15439 bp, 15 predicted proteins | sample ANMaggSSYBR02H11_FD_182647 | JGI IMG/M metagenome (GOLD analysis project Ga0255435, IMG submission 182647) | Sediment cell enrichment communities from methane seep in Santa Monica Basin, California, United Staets - ANME aggregate JGI... | ecosystem: Environmental > Aquatic > Marine > Cold seeps >... | reverse complement strand
GTTCCATCAAGGTCATTCCATTATCATCGGAATAAGCCGTAGGTTCGAGGTCTTCTATCCCCGGAGTTTTTAAAGCAGCCAATTTATTTTTTTCAATTTTATCTTCTACTCTGCCAAAAGTAGTTTCCTCCACAGCTAATTTAGAAATTTCTTGCAGATTACCCACAATTGTTTTGCGTATGCTTCGAATTATCTCTATACGTTTTTCGAGAGTTAATTTCACCAGTTCAAGATGAGCAGCTTCAGCAGCATCGACAGCAGTATTTACTTCTTGAAAAATACCATCCTGACCTGAAGAAGGTTTATTTAATGAACTATCCAATATTTTTTTATCGCTTTTATCGCTTTCTAATTTATTAAGTACACTTTCAATTATTGATTTCAAATCTTTTTCGTTTATTTCCATAATTTACCACCTATGTGTAAATTTCTGTTTTATCTTTAATAAATAAAGTAAGGTTTAATCTCCGGATGAGGGTTGGGAATAATTACCTCTTTGCAAAGCAGACCTTTATCACCTATAACCTTTACTGCTGCCTTGACTGCAGCTTCCACTTCGTGTATATTACCTATCATTTTAATATAAGATTTACCACCCATCCCCACAGCCAATCTAACCTCGTTAATTAAAACATTGGCTGTCTTGGCAGCTATATCGGCAGCTTCAATACTGGCAACTACCGAAAAAGATTCTACTACGGCCACAGCATCCCAAATTTTACATTCAACCGTGCCGATAATTGCCGGAATAACCTGAGAGTGTAAATTAGGAATAAATAATTCGTCAACTATATAACCTTCTCCAATTTCCTTGCCAGCGGTAAGAGAAGCATCGACTGCTGCTACATCACCGCTAAAAAGAACTACAAATTTTCCCGGACAAATCGTCCTCGCATCTATTACTTTCACCGAGGCAGCTTTTACTATACCATCTAAAGCCTTTATCCCTACTGCTATACTATTAAATTCTAATACTCCAAGAACGATTATATCCATATCTTACCTATCTTTCACTATTATTTTTTAATAATAATCTTTTCCTCGTCAATATAAGTTATTCTGCCTTTAATACTGGAGTGTAACCGTGCACCTAATTTTCCCTTAGGAATTTCCGCAATAAGGTCACCCTCATTTACTTGTTCAGCAATTTTCACTACTGGTTTCGAAAGGACACCCGTATGTTGTTTGAGTAAAACCTCCACTTGATCGGAATCGGTTTCTATTACCGGTAATGGATGCAGGCCATCTTCATCATACTTATCTAATCTCAAGCGATTTTTAATCCTCGAACTGGGGATATTTCTATATTCTTTCATCTCTCTGGGATTTTCTTCTTTCCCCGAAAACTTGGGTTGATAGCCAGCTGCCAGAAGATTTTCCTTAATTTTTTGATTTATAATGCGAGGAGATAACTCCATCGGACAGGCGAACACCTCGCAAAGTCCGCATTCACTGCATAGAAAGGCATTTTGAATTATTTCGTACGGAATATCGAGTCCAAAATTTATCTGTCTCATGATCTTATGGGGATAAAGTTCGTGACCCAATAAATAACGAGGACATAAATCGGTACAATAACTGCATTGGCAACAGGCAGCTTTGCTTTGCTTGATAATATATTCAATTCTTAAGGTCTTCTTCAAAACCAAAGGATGGTCTCGAGGTAAAACCAGTATCCCGGTGGTAGTTTTGGTTACTGGTGTATCAAGATCAAAGACTACCTTACCCATCATAGGTCCCCCCACAATGACTACAAAATCTTCTATGGTAGGTTCACAAAGATTTATAATTTCCCGGAAAGAAGTACCAATTTGTGCAATTATGATATTCGGTTTTTTTACTTCTCCTATACAGGTTAGTGCCCTTCTGGTAACTGCATTACCTTTTTCTGCCATGTACACATTTCTTAAAGTCTCTACATTGTTTACCAAACAACCTATATCCGGAGGGATTCCACCTTCCGGAATAATTTTACCGGTAATTTCCTGTACCAGGATGAACTCATCACCAACCGGATAATAATCCTTAAGAAGGAACAGTGATATATTTTTCTTTCCAGTGATAGCTTTTTTTATATTTCCTGCAATAGATAGGTCTTTTTTTTTCAGGGCAATTACCCCTTTTTTTGCACCAGTTGACTGCACGACTAACTCTAAACCTTTTATTACCTCTTCTCCCTGTCTTTCCATAATATATTTATCATTGTAAAGAAGGGGTTCACATTCCGCTCCATTTCCAATTACTACATCATATTTATTGGCTACCTTGATATGGGTGGGGAAACCGGCACCGCCAGCTCCTACTACTCCCATATTTCTTAGCACATTTTCAAGTGTCATAAGTCATTCCCCTTCTTCTAAACTATATCGCCTATTTTTTGAAAACAATTTTATTGTGTTCTTCCACCATATCGACAATTCCTACAATTACACAATCAACTGGTTTTTGATGGGTAATTTCTGTCTGTCTTGCAGAACTCCCCTGAGATATTATTACTATCTCTTCTACTCCTGCTCCAACAAGGTCCACGGCTACCAAATAATTATCATCTACCTTTCCTTTATAATTGCAGGTTTGAACAAGAAGACATTTCTTTCCTTTTATTCCTTCATCCATTTGGGTACTAACTACAGTCCCTACAATTTTACCAAATATCATCTCTACCTCTTTTTATTAATTTCTTGAAATCCTAGAAATATATAGATTAATCGATAGTAACTTATACCGCGTAAATAAAATCAGTTTTTAATTATCGGTATATAGCTAAAAATTTAAAACGAAAAGCGCAAAACCATAATTTAAAATTCAAAGCTTTTCTCTTAGTTTTTAACTTTGGGTTCATAGTTTTAAGATATAAAGTGCAAGTTGATTTAATTGTATTATTTTAATTTTACTTTCTTAACCAACTGACCAGGTAACTAACAAAGGATGTAATGTGTAACATGTGATAAGTACCTGTTTTTATAATTTAGGAAATTTAATCTTATTACTCATTACATATTACTTGTTACTGTATTTTATCGAGATACGAATTAGGACTTAGGAAAAAAGAAAATCCTTAAACAATTAAATTATTTTTTATATACATATTCTCCATTAATATCTATAAAGTCGACTATAGATATTATGGTTGCATCACTCGGTTTGCCTTCAGTGGTAGCTGTCATCCGGGAACTACTTCCGGCTACAAAAAAGACTATTTCACCTAATCCTGCACCAACGCTATCCATTGCTACCAAATAATCGCCCTTCCCCTGCATATTAGAAGGATTAATTTTCTCCAGAAGTAAAAATTTTACACCCTCAATTTTTGGTTCTTTCCTGGTTGATACAACCGTACCCACTACTTTTGCCAGTATCATATTTTTCCCTCCTGTACTATGGATGCATCACTTAATCAGTGCTCATTTTTTCTTTTTTGCTCTTGACTGGACCCCTGCCCAAAGGAAGAACATTATCTACATTACTATGTGGTCGTGGAATAATATGAACAGAAATTACTTCACCGATTTTTTGGGCAGCTGCGTTTCCGGCATCAAGGGCGGCTCGAACAGCTGCAACATCACCACGTACAATTGCAGTATTGTATCCACCACCAATTTTTTCATAGCCCACCAAATCTACTCTTGCTGCTTTTACCATAGCATCTGATGCCTCTACCATTGCCGCAAAACCTCTTGTTTCAATCATTCCTAATGCATCTGTATAAATATCCATCTTTCTTTTTACCTCCTCAATGTTATTTTTTTAACATTTTACTTTACTTTTATAACATTTTAACATATTATTATTATCATGTCAATACTTTCTGAATAATTTTTATAAAATAATTAATATTTTTATAATTTTAAATTTTTAAAATATCTTTAAAGGCGGTTATTTGGCGAAGTGGAGTAAAGAATTAATAAATTTATCTCTACTACTCTTTGAAGTTTTATAATTGAAAAATTAATGGATTACAAAAGAAGTTAAAATAAAAAAATTTACCTTTGCCTTTGAATTTTCTCCAAATATCCGCTCTCTCTAAAAAATTCAAGAGGATCCAAAGGTACTCCCATCTCTTCTCTTACTTTAAATAAAAGAGGCGTTATATCAGCTTCAAAAGCTTCAATTAACACTTTCTCAGCCTTAATTATATCTTCATCTTGTTGGAATTTCTTTAAAGATTTTCTATCTACAATTAGAGCTTTTGCATAGGTTTTATGAATATTTTCAACACTTTGGATCATTTCTTCAATTTTTGGTTTAAGATTGTGACACTGATCTATCATATAAGCTATATTAGCTTTTATGCCATCGTCCTCTGCTGATATCAGTTCATTGAAAATAAGGAAAAATTCATAAGGATTTATAGAACCCACCGTAAGGTCATCATCAGCATATTTTTTATTATTAAAATGGAATCCTCCCAACTTTCCTTCATCTAAAAGATAGGCTACTATCTGTTCTATATTGGTTCCTAAGGCATGATGCCCTAAATCAACCAATACCATTGCCCTATTACCCAGTTTCATACACAGATTATATGCCATACCCCAATCAGCAATCTCGGTATTATAAAAAGCAGGTTCAAAGAATTTATATTCTATAAGTATGCGCATATCATTTTGTAAATTATCGTAGATCTCTTTTAAGCTATCTTCCAATCTATGCTTTCTCTCTCTCATATCATCCTGTCCGGGATAGTTGGTTCCATCACCTAACCAGAGAGAAATATCCTTAGATTTAAGTGCCTTAGCAATTTCTATACACTCCAGAACATGATTAATAGCTTTTATCCTCACTTTTCTATCAGGATTACAAAGACTTCCCAACTTATAATCCGGATCCTGAAATAAATTAGGATTTATTGCTCCCGGTTTTATTCCCAAAGAAAGAGAATATTCTAAAAGGGTATTCCAATTATCAGTTATATCCCAAGGGATATGTAAAGCTATAGATGGACATATACCGGTGACCTTATGTACTTCTGCTGCGTCCTGAATTTTTTCTTTTACACTCTTGGCAGCTCCTTTTTTGCTTAAAAATTGCAAAACGAGTTCCTGAATCTGAATAACCCCAACTTGGAGTTTCAATCTTTAATGCCTTCAACTTCTTCTCAACTTTACTTACATTAACTCCCTTTTCTTCTAAAGAGGACTTCAAAATTCTATAACTTTCTTTGTAATCTCTCATTTTAATCAGGATAAATATCCCTATTCCTCCTTTCTTTAGAATACATCTTTGTTTTCTATTTTATTTTAAATGATTTTTTAAAAACTCCTCCACTTCTTCGCGATAGGGCATGGCAGGAGCTGTGCCAATTTTGGTTACGTTGAGACTTGCGGCAGCATTAGCAAAATAAGTCGCTTCCACTAAATTCTTCCCTTCAGAAAGAGCAATAGCCAAGCCTCCGTTAAAAGCATCTCCTGCCCCTGTAGTATCCACAATCTTTACTTCTTCAAAAGTAGGTACATGAGTGGTTTCTTTAGAATTCACTACTAAAGCCCCTTCTTTGCCTAAGGTAACAATTATATTCTTTACTCCAGTAGATATAATTTCCTTGGCAGCTTTTTCAGCTTCTTCAACTGTATTAACACTTCGATTAGTAATTAATTCCAACTCACTTCTATTGGGAGTAATTAAAGATACTTTCTCTAAAATATTTTTCTCCAACTTCTGCCCCGGGGCAGGATTAAGAATGGAAATAGTATTATTAGACTTATAAACTAATTTTATAACATGTTCCACAATTTCCACCGGAATCTCTAACTGCAGCAGCACTATATCTGCACTTACAATGATATCTCTTGCCATTTCTACTAATGGAATATCTATCTCCATATTAGATCCGGGAGCTACTACTATCATATTTTCCGCAGTTTTATCATCTACTAAAATAAAAGCCATGCCCGTATGCTGAGTTTTACTTACCTTAAGATAGTCAATGTTAATCTTCTCTTTTATAAAATTATTTCTGGCAACCTCGCCAAAATAATCTGCCCCTATATAACCCACAAAACAAACTTCAGCACCCAATCTTGCTGCTGCAACAGCCTGATTAGAGCCTTTTCCTCCTGGCCCCAATTTAAATGGTCCTCCTAAAACGGTCTCTCCATGTTTTGGAAGCCAGGGAGTCTTGGACATTAAATCTGTATTATAACTTCCTACAATTACAATCTTACTTTTTTTCAAATTATTCACCTCCAACTATCCTTTCACCGCTCCAAAGGTTAAACCTCTTACCAAATATTTCTGGAAAAATACTACCAAAATAACTCCAGGAATAATTGCAATCAGAGAAAGAGCCGATAATTCTCCCCATTGAATTCCGTGACCGCCAATTAATTCTGAAAGAACTACCGGTAGAGTTCTTACATTGGATCTGGTAAACATAAGAGCAAAAAGAAATTCATTCCAGGCAAAAACAAATACAAATAATGCTGATACCACCACTCCGGGAATTATTAAGGGAAAGGTAACTTTCCGAAAAGCCCCGAAACGAGAATAGCCATCCACTAAAGCCGCAGATTCAATCTCCTCGGGTAGGTCTTCTATAAATCCTTTAATAAGCCATATAGCAAAGGGTAGGTTAATTAAGAAATAAGACCATATCAAGGCAATATAATTATCAACTATTCTTAAATACCTGAAAATAATAAACAGCGGTAATACAGCAATTATGGGTGGAGCAAAGAGTAGAGAAAGTACGAAGAAAGATAGATTTGGACCTCCAAATTTAAATCTTCCTAATCCATAACCGGCAAAAAGAGCAAGGATTACCACTAAAACAGTACCAATACAAGCCACAATAAGACTATCCACTACTCCTTTAGAACCTCCCAAAGAAAGAGCACTGGTAAAGTTTTCAAAACTAAAATTATTAACCCAAAAAATAGGAGGAAAATGAAAAAATTCTCCTTTTTCCTTAAAAGCCCCTATAAAAATCCAATAGATAGGAAAACCAAAAAGAGCAACGAAAAAAGTAAGTAATAAGTTTTGAAATAAACTGTTTAATTTTTTTCTTTTTTCTCTTTGTCTAAATTTTTCATATTTTTTATCATTCATATTCATTTATATTCTCCTCCTCTGCATAACCTTTCTCACAAAGATCATAGCTATAATAGTCATTATTATTAATTGAACTAACGCTAAGGCTGAAGTGTAACCAACTCTCCAATATTTTACCCAGCTTACATAAGTGTATAAACTAAGTGTTTCTGTTGCAACACCAGGGCCCCCTCCGGTAAGAATATAAACAGGATCAAAAATTTTAAAAATCCAAATAGTTCTAAAAAGTACTACCAAAACAAACATAGGACGAAGAAGAGGCAGAGTAATTCGCCAGAAAGTCTGCCATCCTGTAGCGCCATCTACATCGGTAGCTTCATATACTTGACGAGGTATAGACTGCAGTCCAGCAAGTAAAATTAAAGTAACAAAGGGGGTCCACTGCCAGGTGTCCACTAAAAATATTGAAAATAAGGCCAATTTTGGATCAGCAATCCAAGATGAACCAGCTCCTCCTAAAAGTCGAATTATATAATTTAATGGACCATAATGTTCGTGATATATGATTCTCCAATTAAATCCCAAAACTACCGGGGTAACCATTATTGGTAAAGCCAAAATGGTTATTGCGAGTTTTTTAAATCTAAAATGCCTATTAAGAAGAAAGGCAAGGATTAAACCCAAAACAGATTGGGCAATTATTCCTGCTATCATCAATACTGAAGTATTTTTAAAAGCATTCCAAAATCTTAAGTCTTTAAAAACTAATCCAAAATTATAAAACCAGGCAAATCTCGGAGGAGCAGGAACTGTAAGATTCCAATCAAAGAAGCTTGAATAGAGCAAAAATCCCAAAGGTCCCACCACAGTAACCACCAGAATAATAATTGAAGGCAAAGTTATCCTTTTTGCAAAACTATTTCTTCCTATTAAAACATTTGTTGATATTTCTTTCATATTAATCCCTCTTTCTCACTTGAAATTTAATAGGGGAACGAGAACCTCCCGTTCCCCTAAAAATATAAAACAATTCAAGTTCTAACCTTTAATCGATTAACCCAACCTCTTTCCAACTCTGTAAAAGATCTCCGTAAATTCTTATCTGGTTGGCTCTTCCTAACCTATCAGTTATACTATCCCATTCTTTGGCTACAGCATCAAGAGCTTCCTTTGGTGATAAATTTTTTGTGTAAGCTTTCCCAAGATTTAGTTCTAATACATCAATATATTCTGCAGAACCAGGAAGACTTAAATCTGGGAAACCGTAAGTTAAATTGTTATCAATAGCTGCCAAATACTCTAATGCTTCTTTTTCCGGGGCAAATCCTGAAAAAGCTCCCGGATTATTGAAATGGGATTTCCTATACGGGTCAAGACCGGTATCTGGAGTGGAAACATCATCAATAGAAAAATCATCGGAAAGAAGTTTGGCAACATAGAATGCTTCCTCCGGATGCTTACTTGCGTTTGATACAGCTATAACCCTACCACAAGGCATAGGAGCACGATATACTAATTTTCCATCTTTCATAACGCCAGGAACATGGGTAACACCAAGATTTCCTACAATTTTTGATTGAGCAGGATCATTGCCTTTCTTCCAGTTGCAGGGCCATTGCAAGCACATAGCTATTCTCCCTAAAACTAAAGCATCTTTTAATTCATCATATCCATAAGCAAGAACGTCGGGTGGACAATAGGGCAGAGAATCTACCAATCTTTGAAGAGCAATTACTCCTTCCTCTGAATTTATTGCTGGATTCATATCTCTATCAAAATATGTCCCTCCTCGGCTGGCGAATTCTGCTAACCACCAGGCAAAAGCAAAACTGCCTCTTTGGGCTAAGAAAGCAAAACCATAAAAATCTTCATCCAATTTCTTTCCGGCTAATGTTTCTCCGCTCTTTCTGGTAAAAAATTTTGCAATGTCTAACATTTCATCCCAGGTCTCTGGAGGAGCAAGCTCTTTGTTATATGTTTTTTTGAAATTACTTTTTTCTGTAGTATCATTAAATATATCTTTACGGAAATAGAGACTTAAAACATCGCCATCATAAGGGAGAGTATATAGTTTGCCAGCATAGTAGTCGTACAACTTTAAGAAGCCTTCAGCGATATCATCTAAATGAGGATCATATTTTTCCGCATATTCATCTAAAGGTTTAAGATAACCCATCCCCGCAAATTCACCCAGATACATAGGAAAAAGTACGATTACATCATAAGCACCTGTGCCGGCAACAAATTCGCTTTTTAGCTTTTCATATACATTACCAAAAGGTGCAGTAACTAATTTTACGGTAATCCCTGCCTTTGCAAATTCATCAGCATACCATTCAAAAGGACGGGCATTATGTCCTGCATCACAAAAAGCCGTAATGGTTACATCGTTAAATTTTGTTTGACCTTGAACCAGCATGGTGCAAGAAAAAACTAACAACAATGAAACAACTAAAATTAACAAATATACTTTTCTCATTATTGAACCTCCTAAAAAATAATTAGATTTTTCATCGAACCCCACACCCTTACGGACATGGTGCGTATCTATGCAGACTTTGAATACTTCATCACCTCCCTTTACTTTTTATTTTGCGGATTTGGAGTAGTTTGGTTTAATTCTTTCTCCGGTAGTGGGATTAAATATAAGAATTTTCTCTAAGTCAAAGGTAATATTAACTTTTTCTCCTAATTTAAAAGAATATCCCGGACTGAGTTCAACTCTAATTAAAGCATCTCCAATCTGCACTGTTAATATGCCGGATTCACCGACATCTTCAAAGACATATACTTCTCCGCTAATGATTTGATTTTCACCGGGTTTAGAAATATAGATATAAATTGGTCTAATCCCCAGCATTATCTCAGTGCCATCCCCCGTATAAAACTTTTCCATAGAATCTTTATAGTTTTCGGGAATCTTCAATTTTTGATTATATAATTTTGCGGTATAATTATTTTTTTCTCTTATTAGAGTGGCTTTTATAAAATTCATTGGCGGTTCTCCAACAAAATCTGCCACAAAAAGGTTCTCAGGATACTCATATATTTCCTCTGGTGTTCCAATTTGTTGTAAAACACCTAAATTTAAAACGGCTATTCTGTCAGCCAAAGCCAAGGCTTCTAATTGATCATGAGTAACGAAAAGCATAGTAAGGTTCTGAGTTTTTTGGATTCTTTTTATCTGTACTCTAAATTCCGTTCTTTGTTGGGTATCTAAATGAGAAAGTGGTTCATCTAAAAGGTAGAGAGAGGCGGGTCGTATCAATGCACGTGCTAAAGATGTCCGTTGTTGATGTCCTCCGCTTACTTCAGAAGGAAGTTTACTTAAAACATTAGTAATATCAAGCATATCAGCTATTTTCTTGACCTCTTTCCTAACCTCTTGATCTTTCCTACCTCTTATACGAAGAGGAAAAGCGATATTTTCAAAAAGACTAAGATGAGGATATAAAGCATAAGTTTCAAAAGCTAAAGCAATATTTCTTTCTTTTGCAGATAGCCAATTTATGATTTCTCCATCAAGATAAATTTCTCCTTTAGTTATTTCCTCTATGCCGGCAATCATTCTAAGAGTGGACGATTTACCACAACCCGAGGGTCCTAATATAGCCAAAAGCTCCCCACTTTTAAGAGATAAGTTCAAATTTTTTACTGCTTCTACAGTTCCTTGCACGTAGTATTTGTATACGTTTTTTAATTCTAATTTTTCCACAATTTTGCCTCCTAGAAAATTCTATTTCCCGAAATAGCATCGAAGAAATCAAGTTTCTCCTCTTTAAAATCTACGGATATCTTATCTCCCAAAGACACTTTAAAGGATTTTTCTTCCCTAATTTTGATAATGGTATTATTCAGTTTAATTGAAATTATATTATAATGTCCTGCAATCTCACTCATATACACTTCTGTGTTGAGAATTTTCATATTTTCCTCTTGTTTTAAATAACAATGCAAATCAAAAGGCCTTATTCCAACAACTAATTTCTCTTGATTAATTTTTGATAGAAGCTCATCAGCCAAAGATTTTGATAAAGATATGGATATATTTCCAATCTGCAAAAAATATTGTCCGTCTTTTACTTTTAAAATTCCTTCGATTAAATTTGTGGGAGGATCTCCCAATAAATTTGCTACAAAAATATTCGCTGGCTTGTTGAAAATCTCTTGTGGGCTACCAATCTGTTGAGTAACTCCCTTATTTAGAATAAGAATTCTATCACCCAAGGAGAGCGCTTCTCTGAAATCGTGGGTTGCATACAGTATATTCATTTTACGTATATGTTGAATCCTCTTAAATTCTCCCCGCATTTGATATCTTAATTTTGCATCTAAATGAGCTATAGGTTCATCCATTAAATATTCATTTGCTTTTTTTACCAATGATCTGGCTAAAACTGTCCTCTGTTTCTGACCTCCACTTATCATTGAAGGAAATCTTGAAAGAAGTTCTTCAATTTGTAAAACACGAGCAATCTCTTTTACTTTTTTATCGATTTCGCCTTTAGGTAGATGTATGGCCTCTAATGGTGAACTAATATTTTTATAAACAATTAAATGTGGATAAAGGGCATAATCTTCAAAAACCATAGAAACATTTCTATCCTTAGGTTCCAGATTGTTTACTAATTTGTTTTTGAGAAATATTTTTCCCTTTGTAACCTCTTCTAACCCGCTAATCAATTTAAGTGTAGTGGTTTTCCCTGCTCCTGAAGGTCCGAGGATAACGAATAGTTCTTCTTCTTCACAGGAAAAGTTTAAATTTTTAATAGCTTCATTTTTTCCATAGTTTTTATAGACGTTTTCTAATCTTAAAACTTCCATTCTTGCCTCCTAAAATTATTTTGTTAGAACAATTTTTACTTTTTCCGGAAGATCTACTATCTCCAAATCTTTTTCTACGGTAGATTTTTTGAGAAGAAGGATGAATTTCATTTCAGGAGTAAGGGTGAAGGGAAGCCAATGCCATACTCCCGGGGCCAAGAAAAAGGAAGCAGTACCATCTATCCAAAAAGCTTCAATAGAACTTATATCCGGAACATTTTTGTCAGGAGTTGCCGGAGCTAAACAGAAAATACCAACTCCTGATGTAGGAATAAAGGTCTCCAATGCGTATTTATGCCGTTCAATCTTATCCAGTGTAAATTCTCTTTCCTTCCTTTTGATTTCTAAAAATCCTACTGTACCCTCTTCGCCTAACTGTGAAATATCAGCCACATTATGCCAGTAATTATGATTTTCTGAAAAGGTGGCAGGAGATTCTTTAAATGAGGGAACTACTATAGTGCCAAACTTGGTGAAATTATCCGGTGTTGGATATTTTACTCTAATTTCCATTTCTTTTCCTCCTAATTTTTAGAATTATTGGCCGTATTAATAATATTGTTAATTAAAAACGTTCGAAACCCAACGGTGTATTTTATTTTTATCTGAGTTATTTAAAATTTTTTTCTTTTTATTTATGTTAAATATCTAAAAAAAATTAAAATTGTAACATTTTTTGCGTATTTAATTAACAAATCCATATTTAATTATCTCTTTTTTTATCATTTGTATGTCTATTTTCTATATACGACATATCTAAAAAAAATCCTCTTTTTTTAAAAATAAAATTAAAAAAAGTTAATTTTATCACAATTTTGTTTACGAATACTACAAAAAAGTAAAATAGCAGGAAAATACATCTAAAGCAGCTCTTCCTATTTTGCGATTTTTTAAAGCCTTACACAATGTCATACTATCAAATAAATCTTCTCGAGCAGTATTAATTAGATAAGTAGTCGGCTTCATTAAAGAAATTTTTACTGAACCAAGTATATTTTTAGTTCCTTCGGTGTAACGATAATGAAGTAAAACAAATTATAGCTATTTTTTTTTAGCCAGATAGAGCATTTTTAAATATAGACAATATATCTTCCTCTGAAATTCTCCGCGGGTTACCGGATAATAACCTTTGGATTTTCATAGTATCAGCAGCCATCTGGGGCAGATCATCTTCTTTAACACCAAATTCGGACATATTTGGAATTCCAACATTTTTACATAATTCTTTAACTGCCTCTGCAGACTTCAATGCCGCTTCTCTGTCCGGTAAACCTTCAATGCATTCTCCCATTAATTCTGCAATCTTCTTAAATGCCCTGAAGTTCCCTTTTGCATTAAATTCCATAACTACAGGCAGCAATATTGCATTAGCTACTCCGTGGGGTACGTGGAATTTACCACCTAACGGGAAAGACATTGCGTGAACAGCACCAAGCCCGGCATTGGTAAAGCTAATCCCGGCCATTATGCTTGCAAGTGCCATATTTGTTCTGGCCTCAATGTTCTCTCCGTTGTTATAAGCTTCTCTTAAGTTATTGGCAATTAATTCAATTGCTTTCTCAGCAAACAAATCAGTAAATAATGTTGTACCTCCATAAATTGGCCTGTCTTTTGGATCTTCAGGTTTTGATTTATGCCAATATTTCTTAGTGGTATAAGATTCGATTGCGTGGCATAGGGCATCAATTCCCGTTGAAGCGGTTACTTTCGGAGGAACCGATACAGTCAAAAGGGGATCAATAATTGCTAAATTAGGTCTTTGCATTTGGCTTGAAATACCTACTTTCAGATCTTTATCGGTCAAGGTAAGTACTGATGCCGGTGAAACTTCTGAACCGGTTCCGGAAGTAGTGGGAATAGCTATCATAGGATAACCTGAACCAATAATCGGTTTCCCTTTACCAATAGGAGGTGCAATATAATCTTCCACATCTCCACCATATTTAGCAATAACAGATATTACTTTTGCAACATCAATAGGACTTCCTCCTCCAAGGCCAATAAATATTTCACTATCATTTTCTTTTACAAAGGCAACAGCTTTTTTAAAAGTCTCCAAAGATGGATCGGCCTCAACTTCATCAAAAATCACAAAATCAAAACCCTTAATAATGTCTTTCACATAATCAAGAATTCCAGCCTTCTTTATACCTTGATCAGCAATAATTACTACTTTTTCTCCAGGAAAATTTTTAATATCACTGCCCAATTCTTTAACAGCATTTAGTCCAAATTTGATACGATCTGAAATTTTAAATTCCCATACAGAATCTGAGTTAAACATAATTCAACACTCCTTTTTATTTTTATACCCATAAGAATTCTTCTTGTAATTTTTTATCTCCTTTTAATTCATCAGTATTTCCCGAAAATACAATTCTATCACATATCCATTACATAACATCTATTAGTATAATTTAATGCTTTTGGAGAAAATTGTTCGACTATCAAGAAGCTTAAGTCATGTTTTTCTTTTAATCGTAATACTAAATAAATCTCCCCTCAGCAGAGCTGTGGGAAATTGAATTCTAAGCGATTAAAAGATTTTCGTTAAATGTCTTTGTCAACGATTAATCCTTCCTCAAACAAAATTTCTAAAACCCAGCGCGCACTCTTTCCGCAGACTGTCGGACATTTGTTATCATGACCTCCGGAATCAAGAAAAGCTTCTTCATCTTCTTTTTTCCAGAAATTAAAGTATCTTCCCATTAGTTTAGTCTGTATATCAAAGCAGGTAGCACTTCCGTATTCCTGAATAAAGCGATCAACTACTTTTTTTGCAATTCTCAAAGACTCCATATTCTCGGGACCAAAAAAATCTTTATATTTCCGTCCCAAAAAAGAACTCAATACCATCACCCCACCGGTAACAGCACCACAGGTGTTTCCGGTTCGACCAACACCACCAGCAAGGCCGCTCGCAGCTTTAAATGCGTCATCGGGAATTTTATCTTTCAAAACAGCCTTTAATGCTGCTAAAACACATTGGGCGCAACCATAGTATTTCTGGTCATATTCAATCGCTAAATTTTCTACTTTGCTTAATGCTTTTTCTTTATTCATTACTATTCCTCTCCTCATCTTTAATTAAAACTGCTTTAATAGATAAAGAATATTTTTTAAAAATAATATTTTCTATATTTTTAGACAAAATTTATTTACCTCCGACTAGATATCATTTTCATTTTTTACAAATTTTAATGGTTCATTTTTCAAGAAACGATCAATTTCCTTACCTAAAATCTCAAAAGGAGTTATCATTGAATTCAAAGAATGTCCAGCTAAATGGGGAGTTAAAGTAACATTTTCAAGTTGTAAAAAAGGTGAATCATTAGAAAGTGGTTCTACATCAAATACATCTAAAGCAGCTCCTCCTATTTTGCGATTTTTTAAAGCCTTATACAATGCCTTGCTATCAACTAAACCTTCTCGAGCAGTGTTGATTAAATAAGTAGTTGGCTTCATTAAAGAAATTTCTCGTGAACCAAGTATATTTTTAGTTTCTTCGCTATAACGATAATGAAGTGAAACAAAATCAGAGTTTTGTAAAAGGTAATCAAGCTCTACTGGCTGGCACTCCGCCTTTATTATTGTTTCTTTTGACACAAATGAATCATATACCAAA
>Ga0255435_10029_pt1 | contig 15821 bp, 14 predicted proteins | sample ANMaggSSYBR02H11_FD_182647 | JGI IMG/M metagenome (GOLD analysis project Ga0255435, IMG submission 182647) | Sediment cell enrichment communities from methane seep in Santa Monica Basin, California, United Staets - ANME aggregate JGI... | ecosystem: Environmental > Aquatic > Marine > Cold seeps >... | reverse complement strand
TGAAGCTCATTCCAATGAGCAGAACGTAAACGCGGCGCAGGGCGCGGGGATTCAGGCTGCCCAGAACGTGTCAAACCTGGGAGCTGAAGCTCTCCTGACCGGAAACGTGGGCCCCAATGCCTTCAGGACATTGAGCGCCGCTTCTATCGGGATATTTATTGTCAAGGAAGATATGACGGTAGAACAGGCCCTCTCCGAATGGAAGGAAGGGAAACTTCAGGAGACAAACGAATCGACGATTGAGGGGCACTGGGTCTGAGATTTTTGATTTACATGTAGATAGTATCGAGTATACGTGGAAGGAGGTGACTTATATGCCTAGAGGAGATGGAACAGGTCCGCAGGGACAGGGATCAAAAACAGGTCGTAGCCTTGGAGCTTGTAATCCGGGAGCGGAAGAAGTTGTAAATCCCGGTGAAAGAATGGGGTTTTTCCAGAGGCTTGGAAGAGGTCTGGGGCTCGGACGAAAAGGAGCAGGCCGGGGTCAAGGTGGATCCGGCAGAGGTCGGAACCGGTAAAACGACCCATTTTTCGACAATGAGTATAAGGAGGTATGTATCATGCCAGGTGGAGATAGAACAGGCCCCGCAGGAATGGGACCAATGACAGGCAGGGCGGCTGGTTACTGCGCCGGTTATCCGGCGCAAGGTTATGCCGGGTTCGCTTTTGGAGGGGGATTCGGAACAGGCCGCGGTGGTGGAAGAGGACGGCGTAACCGGTTTTACGCGACCGGTTTGACTGGTTGGCAGCGATCTGCTTACGGCGATCCACGCTATGGAGGAACGGTTCCTTATCGTTACCCGGCTTATACGGGAACAGTTCCTTATAATGCAGCATACGGACAAGCTGCGACCAAACAGCAGGAGCTCGACGCGTTGAAAGGCCAGGCAGAATATTTAGAGGATTCCCTAGAAGGTATTAGAACGCGTATGGAAGAATTAGAAAAAGAAACCAAAAAATAACAAAAACATAGAAAGCGCTGGTATGCAGTTGGGTTGCAATGTAGTTGTTGCCTATCTCCAGCGCTTTTCTCTTTGTCAGAGTTGCGTTTTGAGAAGTGAATGCTTATCTTACTTTACGTTGTGAATTCACTTTTTAGTATGTGAAGGCTTCTATAGCTAAGCAATACTTTTTTTCAGAAAAGGGGTTAAGAATGAAGATAGCAGTAACAGCAACAGGTCCGTCGCTGGATGATCAGGTTGAAGCTCGTTTTGGGCGGACCCCATATTATTTGTTTATAGATCCGGAGGCAATGGAATTTGAGGCCATACAGAATCCCAATGTCGCCGCTGGAGGCGGCGCTGGTATCCAGTCAGCCCAATTGATGGTGGATCATGATGTCAAATACGTTCTCACTGGAAATTGCGGTCCCAATGCAGCCCAGGTGTTTGGAGCTGCAGGTATCCAGGTTATTGTTGGCGTTACCGGAATTATCCGTCAGGCAGTTGAACAATTCAAGGCAGGCACTTTTACTTCATCAGACCAGCCCAATGTGGCAAGCCATTTTGGTATGGGTGGTGGTCAGAGCATGGGCGGTGGCCAGGGCATGGGTGGCGGTCGTGGGCAGGGCATGGGAGGTGGTCGTGGCCGGGGTATGGGTGGTGGTCGCGGTATGGGCATGGGTAGTGGACAGACAGGCTTTCCCGGTGTGGCATCTCAACCAGTCGAACCGGGAAAAAATGAAGCAAACACTCTCAAGGAAGAAGCTCGTATTCTCGAGAAACAACTTCAGGATATCAAACGTCGGATCGGTCAGGTTCAAGAGAACAAAGACAATGAAGTAGCCCGCGTTAACGCTCAAAAGTGTAATGGATGTGGAGTGTGCATTGAATCCTGTCCCGTGAATGCAATTATTCTGAATGATATAGCCATAGTTGACGAAAATAAATGCACAGGGTGCGGGATATGCATTGATAGATGTCCTCTTGGCGCTATTACTATGGTTTAGAAAGGAGTGACACCTTGAAGATAGCCATTGCCAGCGGAAAGGGTGGCACCGGTAAGACAACAATAGCAACAAACCTTGCTTTAACTCTTGCCAACATGGGGAGAACTATTCAGATACTGGATTGTGATGTTGAAGAACCGAACTGTCATATCTTTCTGAAACCGGAGATTGAATCATCCTCTTCTGTTACGGTACTCATTCCAAAGGTCATCGAAGAAAAATGTACTGGGTGCGGTATTTGTGCAGAGGTTTGTGAATACAGCGCTATTGCCGTAATTAAAGGCAAGGTACTGATATTCCCCGAGTTATGTCATAGTTGCGGCGCATGCAAGCTGTTCTGTCCTGAAGATGCATTCATAGAGGTGCCCAGAGAGTTAGGCACTATCGAAAAAGGAAAAACAAATGGAATCAGTTTTGTCCATGGATTGCTCAATATCGGAGAACTCATGTCCCCGGCTGTTATCAGGGGAGTCAAAGAAGCCGCCGGAGAACCGGAGATATTGATTCTCGATTCACCCCCTGGAACATCCTGCCCCGTTATTGAAGCCGTGAAGGATGCAGATTTTATCCTTTTGGTTACGGAGCCCACGCCTTTCGGGTTAAACGACTTGGAGCTTGCAGTTGGAATGGTCAGAGCGTTGAATATACCGTTTGCCGTGGCCATCAACCGTTCCGATGTGGGCAACGAAGACGTAAAAGAATACTGTAAAAAAGAAAAAATCGAGATTATCCTGGAAATACCGGATGATCGTAGAATAGCCGAAGCCTATTCGCGGGGAGAGATGGTCATTCATTCACTACCGGAATATCAAAAAACATTTGAAAGCTGCTGGACAAGAATTACAGATCTCCATAAGAATGAGTTGCAAGCAGAACAACATGTAAAAGCAGCAACGGAAAGTTAATATTATGAAAGAAATTGTTGTGATAAGTGGAAAAGGCGGTACCGGAAAGACAAGTATCGTGGCAGCCTTTGCGGCCCTGGCGGGGGAGAAAGTCCTGGCAGATTGTGATGTCGATGCAGCCGATTTGCATCTTGTTCTCAATCCCAGGATAGAACACCGGGAAGATTTCAGCGGCGGCAAGAAAGCAAAAATATTGAAAGACAAGTGCATATCCTGTAATCGATGCATAGAAGAATGCCGCTTCGATGCGATACATTACCCGGTTACGGGCAATGGGAAAACAGCAGATACACCTCAGATAAACCCCATATTTTGTGAAGGGTGCGGTGTTTGTGTGCGTGTATGCCCGGCTGATGCAATATCCTTTGAACCGGCCGTGAATGGTGAGTGGTATACATCATCTACAAATTACGGACCTATGGTACATGCAAGGCTCGGCATGGCCGAGGGAAATTCGGGAAAACTGGTAACACAGATTCGTCAGAAAACCCGCGATATTGCGGAAAGAGATAATCTTGACTACATAATTGTTGATGGTTCACCGGGAATCGGATGCCCCGTCATTGCATCCATAACGGGCGCTGACCTTGTGCTGGTTGTAACAGAACCTACTCTTTCAGGTCAGCACGACTTGCTGCGGGTAGCGGAACTCACCTCGCATTTTCGAATTCCCACGATTGTGTGCATCAATAAGTGGGATCTGAACCCCGATATCACGGAACAGATTGAAGCGGAGGCAAGCGAACGGGGTGTTAAAACAGCTGGAAGAATACGATACGATTCCGCCATTACAGAAGCTCAGATAATGAAAACCAGTGTTGTGGAATACACCAGCGGTGCTGTTTCCGGCGATATAAAGGCCGTCTGGCAGAACGTGCTTTACTCGCTTGACGCATCCGTAAAGAGTCCAAATTAGATGGCAAAGTAAAAAGTTTCAAACTCAAGGCGCGCAAATCTTGAGGAATGAGGCGTACTTACGGTACGCCGCAGTGACGAAGGATGCAGCGGAACGCAGAAGTTGGACTTTTTACAAAGCCATCACGCTTGGTTAGAAAGGAATTACAAATTGAAAATATTTCTGGACTGTTTCCCCTGCTTTCTGAGGCAGGCGCTCGAGGCAAGCAGAATTTCAGGCGCCGACGAAGAGACTCAGAAGAATGTTTTGAACTGTGTGATGGCGAAACTGCTTGAGATTAACAGGGAAGAGACACCGCCGCAGATCGGGAGTATGATTCACAGCACTATCAGAGAAGCGACCGGCAAAAATGACCCCTACAGAGATATAAAACGTCTCCACAATGAGCAGGTTCTTGACATGGAAGAGAATTTTACCGGTCTTATTGACGAATCACTCTCACCCCTGTCTGACGCATTAAAACTGGCTGCCGTAGGAAACCTCATCGACATGGGACCCGAACGAAAATGGAACAGCATGCAGGATATATTCCGGGATTTCACGGAGAAGGATCCGACGCACTTTGATTACGCGTCATTTGAAGAGTCCCTCAAGAAAGCTGGTACGCTTCTTTATCTGGGCGACAATGCCGGGGAAATTGTGCTGGACAAGATACTTATAGGGGTCCTCTTGAAAGAGACAAATCTTGATATAACCTATGCTGTAAGGGGTGGCCCTGTTATCAATGATGCCACCATGGAAGACGCAAGATTTGTCGGTATGACCGATATAGTAAGGGTGATCGATACGGGAGTTGACTTTCCCGGCGTAGTGCCGGAGGCATGTTCCGGGGAATTTCTCGATTATTATAACGGGGCAGACATGCTCCTTTCGAAGGGCCAGGGGAACTATGAATCGCTGAGCGAAGAGAACAAAAATATATTCTTCCTGCTCCAGACAAAATGCCACGTAATAGCCGAGAAAATAGGATGCAAGGTCGGGGACATAGTCCTGAAATCGCAGCACGCACAGATGGTAGATTCGTAGAAGGTCGGAATCAGATTTAGAAACTATGGGGGCAAAAGAAAAAAAGATATTCACGTTTGGTCCTGTGCCATCGAGGCGCCTGGGCAGGTCTCTGGGAATTGATTTTGTCCCCTTCAAGACATGCACCTATGACTGTATCTATTGTCAACTCGGGAGGACAACCACGAAGACAATGGACAGACAGGAATACTTTCCCGTCGACGCCGTGCTGAAAGAGATAGAGGAAAAGCTGAAAAAGGTTTCGAGCCCGGATTATATCACCCTGTCGGGATCGGGGGAGCCCACGCTTCACAGCCGTATCAGTGATATTATCTCAGGTATTAAAAAATTTTCGGATATCCCCGTAGCGGTTCTCACGAACGGGTCTCTGTTCTGGATTGACGAAGTGCGCGATGCCGTCTCCGGAGCGGACCTTATCATTCCGTCACTGGATGCCGGCAGTGAAGAAACTTTTTTGCGTGTAAACCGTCCTCACGGTGGAATTCTTTTTAAAGAAATGGTAGAGGGGTTGCACTCGCTCCGGGAAGAATTTATGGGACCTGTATGGCTGGAGGTTTTTATAACGGGTGGTGTGACCGATACGGAAGACGAGGTTTCAAAAATAAAGAATCTGGTGGATTATATCGCGCCGGAGCTTGTCCAGCTTAATACGACAGTAAGAACACCGGCTGAAGAATTTGCGGGTCTGGTGAACAGGGAAAAAATGGAGGAAATCTCGGCCTTTTTCGGCCGGAATTGTGAGGTTATCGCGGACTATGCCAAAGTGCATAGCCTTGGTGAATTTTCTTCCACAAGGGAAGATGTTCTTGAATTGGTGAAGCTGCGTCCCTGTTCCATAGATGACATATCCGCAGGACTGGGACTCCACCGGAACGAAGTAGTCAAATACGTCCAGGAACTTGTGGACAAAAAACTGATAAGCATGGAGAGGCGCCATGGAAAGAGGCTCTACTCCGGGCACTGAACCGGAAAAATCAATAATCGAAGGGGAGAACAGAGAAAATGAGTGAAGAAAAAAATAAGAATGATGACACCTTGAAGGCATATACAGAAAGCAAAGAACTTGCTGACCGCATGGGTAAGATAAAGCACAAGATCATGGTACTCTCCGGCAAGGGGGGTGTGGGAAAGAGCACGGTGGCCGCCAATATCGCGGTGGCGCTGGCGCTGGAAGGAAAAAAAGTCGGACTCTTGGACACCGATTTTCACGGCCCGAGTATTCCGACATTGCTCAACCTTGAGGACAGGCAACCCGGAAGTGACGGCAAAGCCATCCTGCCCATAGAGTTTAGCGAAGGACTCAAGGTTATGTCCATAGGTTTCCTCCTCCAGAACAAGGACGACGCGGTTATCTGGAGAGGTCCGATGAAGATGAATGTTATCAAACAACTCCTGACTGAAGTAAACTGGGGAGAGTTGGATTATCTGATTATAGATTTTCCTCCCGGAACGGGGGATGAGCCCCTTTCGGTGGCACAGCTTATTCCTGGCATGGACGGAGCAGTAATTGTAACCACCCCGCAGGATCTGTCTATCAATGACGTAAAAAAATGCATCAATTTCTGCAGGCAACTCAGCGTTCCTGTACTGGGAGTTGTAGAAAACATGAGCGGCCTTGTATGCCCCAACTGCAAAACGATAATTAACGTATTCAAGACAGGGGGAGGAGAAAAGATGGCTGGTGAGATGGGAGTTCCATTTCTGGGCAAAATCCCCATAGACCCGCAAATCGTAGAGGCCTCTGACAGCGGTAAACCTTTTGTCTATCATTACGGCAAGACAGAAGCCGCGAAGTCATTCTCAGGGGTGGTTCAGCCCCTTCTGCAGATGGGCGACAAAACCGAATCTGAGACAAAAACTGTTTTATCCAAAGAAGAGGAGAAAAAAGGCATGCACAAGATAGCCATACCGATTGTACAGGGACATCTTTCCGCGCACTTTGGCCATTGCGAAGAGTTTGCCATTTTTGATGTTGATCTTGAGAATAAAAAGATTACCGGACAGGAAAAAGCTCCTTCTCCTCCTCATGAGCCCGGCCTTCTTCCCAGGTGGCTTGGCGAAAAGGGTGTAAATGTCATCATAGCAGGAGGAATGGGAACACGCGCTCAGCAGCTTTTCGCTGAGAGTGGTATTACCGTTTCCGTGGGTGCTGCCTCTGATGATCCGGAAAAATTGATTATGGCTTACATGGATAACACCCTTGAATTGGGGGGGAATATTTGTGATCATTGATTAAGTTGTTTCAATAGAAGCCTGGCGGGATTTCAGATATCTGGAATCCCGCCATTTCCTCCCTTGTAAATAAATCATCATTCAGTCTGTTTTGTCTAACAGAGAATTTATCAGCAGCGATTAACCATCCGCCGTGTTGAGTTGTTGAACATTTTCGTTCTTCGATGATCGTGAATGATGTAATACTGTTGGGATGTTTATGAGAAAAAGTGAGTTTGCCACCTTCACAAAAATCCAGAATACCGTCAAAGGCAGAATAATAACCTGAATCAGAAAAATTCCAACATAGAGAAATGTGAGCGTAAGCAGATTTTCTACTATATCTCCCATGTTACTTACCGTGGTAACAAGGGCATTCTTAAGTTCCATTGATTTCCGTTTAAGAAACGAAGAACTCTTGCTTATAGTACCCAGAACACCATCAACTTCAGGAAGAGAATATTCCTTGAGCCTGTCAAGGTCAGCAGTGCCTATCGCGAGTTCTTTTCTTGCTTCCGATATCTGTTTCGCGAAGAAATGTTGATAAACAAACTCATTTGCAACAGATGATACTGGAAGACAAAAGCGTGCAATGATAATAATCACTGAAAATCGTATTATGAATTTCTGAAGATATCGTATTCTTTCATTCTTGAACCACACCAAAACAGAGAGAATAAGCAACAATATCGAAAGTATGGGAGGGACAAGAGATACGCTCATTTCATATATCAGTTTTTGAATACCCAATGATGCGATCGCAGTTACAAGAACATCTGATAAACGTTCCGTCATATCGTCAATTGGATCTAAAGCCTGTCCAACTGCCAGTGAGATACCAACTCCTGCGGGTTCCAATTGGAGATGTGAGTCTTTTATGATAGAGACTGAGGCGTTAATAGCCCTGCATGTCGCGTACGCAATTCCAGCCTTACTTATTGCCTCCCGAAAATATACGTCAGTTGTTTTATCAAGAAGTGGAAGCCTGAGTCCGGAGGAAAAAAGTAAAAATATGGCTACCGTGATACCAATTGATGATTTTATTATTTTTTCTTTCATTTTTGGTATACCCAAATTGGAAATTACCTGCCTTTTAGAGTCGCAAAGCGGCGGGAAAAGGTCATGTGAATTGACTTAACAGATATTTCAAATCAACGATTTCCCTGCCCTCATATAAGAGATCGGACTGAGTGTCTTAGAAGTGATATGTCCATGGAACAAAAAATTATGGCAGAAACCAGAGGAAACGTAAAGAGAATATATTCAATAAGGGGAATTTTTGCTGGGCTGGAGTGAATGGGGGTACTCGGGGGGCAAATTTTTATTTTTGATAATGAACAGGAGCAACATGCATCCTGTCAAGAATAAAAATTTGCCCCCTGTATCGCTATTCTTTGAAGATTGCTCCGGTGCTGGCTGATGTAACCATCTTTGCGTATCTTCCAAGGTAGCCATGCCTTATCGCGGAAGGACGGGGAACATATGCCTTTCTCCTTGCATCCATTTCCTCGTCGCTTATCTTCAACTCGATAGTTTTGTTCGGGATATCAATGGCTATTCGGTCGCCCTCTCTGACAAGACCGATAGGCCCTCCGTCGGCGGCTTCAGGAGATATATGCCCTATGGCAGCTCCTCTTGTACCCCCGCTGAATCTTCCATCCGTCAGGAGAGCCACCGATTTGTCAAGCCCCATTCCCGCGATGGCGGATGTGGGGGAGAGCATTTCGCGCATCCCGGGTCCCCCTTTGGGGCCTTCATAACGTATGACCACAACATCTCCGGGGTTTATCCTGCCTTCCATGATAGCGCTCATCGCATCTTCCTCGGAATCGAACACACGGGCGGTTCCTTCATTTGTCATCATGTCGGGAGACACGGCCGACTGTTTGACCACGGCACCGTCGGGAGCAAGGTTTCCCTTGAGTATCACGATACCTCCCTCCCTGCTGTAAGGATCTTTGACGGAACGTATTACCTCCCGATCCTTGACCGAGGCGGTTTTAATATTGCCCTCCACGGTTTTTCCGGTCACTGTCGGACATTCAAGATCGATAACACCCAATGTGCTTATTTCTTTCATGACCCCCTGTATGCCACCCGCCTCGTCAAGGTCTTCGAGGTGATGATGCCCGGCAGGACTAAGATGGCACAGATTGGGTGTCCTGCGGCTGATATCATTAAACAGGTCGAGATTCAGATCGATCCCGGCCTCGTGAGCAATCGCCGGAATATGGAGAACGGTATTGGTGGAGCAGCCAAGCGCCATATCAACGGCTATGGCATTCTTGAAGGCCTGAAGCGTAGCTATATCTCTCGGTTTGATATCTTTTTCCACAAGATCCATTACCTGCATTCCGGCCTGTTTGGCAAGGCGCACGCGTGCTGCAGAGATGGACGGTATCGTCCCGTTTCCGGGCAGGCCCAATCCCAGGGCCTCGGTAACGCAGTTCATAGAATTTGCGGTGAACATACCGGAGCAGGAGCCGCTTCCGGGACATGCGCAATCCTCCAGTGATTTGAGAAATTCCTCATTCATTTTGTTGGATTTTACTTCACCCACTCCTTCAAAAACACTTATCAGGTCCACGGGCTTTCCGTTTAATATTCCGGCCATCATCGGCCCTCCGCTCACGACAATGGTCGGAATATTAAGGCGAAGAGCCGCCATGAGCATTCCGGGGACAATCTTGTCGCAGTTGGTTACCATAACGAGGCCGTCAAAGGGATGTGCCGTAGCCATGATTTCGATGGAATCAGCTATCAGCTCCCTGCTTGCGAGGGAGTATTTCATCCCGATATGCCCCATTGCAATGCCGTCACATACCCCGATAGTAGGAAATGTTACCGGTGTGCCACCGGCCATTCGTATGCCCGCTTTGACAGCCTCCGCAATCGTATTGAGGTGGATATGTCCGGGAATAACTTCATTCGCGGAATTCACAACACCTATCATGGGCTTAGCAAGTTCTTCATCGGTATATCCCATGGCTTTATACAGTGAGCGGTGGGGTGCCCTCTCCAGCCCCTTTTTCATCAGATCACTTCTCATGCGATCACCTTTCTTTGTGGAAAATTGATTATAATACTACGGGTACGGTTGTCTTCGATACTACTTCTTCCGCCGTTCGGGTCTGAGCTCACGGAGCACCCTTCCGGCCTGCCACATCTCCATATTTCTCATTGTATCCAGCTCTTCCTGAAGCCGCTCACGGTAATCAGGCGCACTGTTCCTGTCAAGTACAATCTGCGTTTCCTTTCCGGATGTTACGCTTTCATAGAGCTCATCGAAAACGGGGACAACGGCCTCACGAAATCTATCCTTCCAGTCAAGGGCTCCCCTCTGTGCTGTTGTACTACAGTTTGCATACATCCAGTCCATACCATTTTCTCCGACCAGGCGGATAAGACTCTGTGTAAGTTCTTCAACGGTTTCGTTGAAGGCTTCACTGGGACTGTGGCCGTTTTTCCTGAGGCAATTATACTGAGCCTCCATGACGCCTGCCAGACATCCCATGAGGACACCGCGTTCACCGGTCAGATCACTGTAGACCTCGTCATCAAAAGTGGTGGGGAAAAGGTAGCCCGAACCGACAGCGATCCCAATTGCGCAGGTTCTGTCGTAAGCACGGCCTGTGTAATCCTGGAAGATGGCAATACTGGAATTAATTCCGCTTCCGTCAAGGAAGTTTCTTCGAACCGTCAAACCTGATCCCTTGGGTGCAACCAGGATAACATCGATGTTGTCGGGTGGTATGATGCCGGTCTGTTCTTTATATACAATGGAGAAGCCATGGGAGAAATAGAGAGCTTTTCCTTCGGTCAGGTACGGTTTGATTACAGGCCACACCGCTGTCTGCCCGGCATCGGAAAGCAACATCATGACGATCGTTCCTCGCTGAGCCGCTTCCTCAATCGGGAAGAGGGTTTCACCGGGTACGAAGCCGTCGGCAACGGCCTTATCCCAGTACTCTTTCTCGCTTTCACGCTGCCCAATGATAACCTTGAAACCATTGTCAAGCATATTGAGGGCCTGTCCCGGTCCCTGTACTCCATAACCGAGAATGGCTATGGTTTCATCCTTCAGTACCTCACGAGCCTTTTCCAGGCTGAATTCTTCAACTGTAATAACCTCTTCAACAACTCCTCCGATTTCCAGTTCTGACATTTTAATGCTCCTTTTTTATTTATAGAGTTACTGTTCCCGATCTGCTTACATCGTCTATACCAATAGCATCAAGTCTGGTCAAGGCCAGATCAATGTCTTCCTTATCACCTGTTATTTCAACAACACAATAATCAGGCTTTTTTATCGCTACTCTGCATTTAAGCTCCTCAACAATCTTTGTAATTTTGTCCATGGTGCCCTCATGAAGTTTCATTCTGACCAGCGCCATTTCCCTCTGTGCGTACTTGCTTTCCCTCGGACGTGAAACCTTGATCACATCCACCAGTTTCTTGAGCTGTTTCTGAATCTGAGTAACTGTTGCCGTATTTCCCATCGTTACGATGGTTATTTTTGTAATCCTGGGATCCATCGTTACATTAGCGCTGATATTTTCAATATTATACCCACGTCCACTGAATATCCCCGCGATCCTTGCGAGCACATCAGGCTTGTTGTTCACCAAAATTGAAATTGTATGATTTCTTACATCCATGTGTTTTTCTCCTTATTCGGTTTGTGCTCACTATCCAAGGCTTATATCCGTCAGGGAAGAACCCGGTGTAACCATGGGGAAAACCCCCTCTTCGGGATCTACCACAAAATCCATTATCACGGGACCAGGTGTTTCCAGCCCTTTTCTGAGGATGGATTCCACTTCCTCGGGCTTGTCGGTCCTCAGACCTACAGCGCCGTACGCCTCTGCTACTTTCACAAAATCAGGTATCTGGGTGAGTTTTGAGTTGGAATACCTCTTGTCGTAGAAAAGTTCCTGCCACTGACGTATCATCCCAAGATATCCGTTATTAAGAATCACGATCTTAACAGGAAGTTTATAGTTAACGGCCGTGGCCAGTTCCTGTATATTCATTTGTATGCTTCCGTCCCCGGCGATATCAACGACTGTCCTGTCCGGGAATGCCACCTGGGCACCGATAGCAGCGGGAAAACCATAACCCATTGTGCCCAGTCCCCCCGATGTAAGAAAGTTATTCGGACGATCGATATGATAATAATGGGCCGCCCAAATCTGATTCTGGCCAACTTCCGTCGCTACGATAGCATTGCCATTGGTAAGCTGATGCAATTTCTCTATTACGCTCTGGGGTTTTATTAACTCGCTCTGGCCATAGCGCAGAGGTGCTTCAGATTTCCATGTGTCTATTTGATCAAGCCACTCTTTTCTCTCTTTGTCTGAGACGGTGTAGCCGTCCTTTATCTGTTGATTAAACCATTGAATTGCGGGCCGGCAGTCACCGACTATCGGTATATGCGTGGGCACAACCTTGTTGATTGATGCGGCGTCAATGTCAACCTGGATAATCTTCGCATTTGGGGCAAATTCCGACAGTTTTCCCGTGATCCGATCTGAAAAACGTACACCGAAAGCAATCAGAAGATCGCAGTTGCCGATCGCCATGTTCGCGTAAAATGTTCCATGCATTCCCAATATGCCGAGCCACAACGGATCAGTTCCCGGAAAACCGCCGATACCCATAAGGGTGGAAGCAACAGGGATACGCAGCATCCTGGCAAATTCTTTCAGATCTTCAGAAGCACCACCCAGAATAACGCCTCCGCCTGTAAGCACAAGGGGCTTTTTGGCTTTCCCTATAAGCTCCAGAGCCTGGCGTAGCTGATCAGTGTCCGGAACGACGGAATCCTGCAGATCCTGCTTGGGGGAGATCGCTTCTGTAAACTCTGTCTCCGCCTGCATGACATCCTTGGGCAAATCAACCAGGACTGGCCCCGGACGTCCGGACCGCGCTATGTGAAATGCGTCTCTTATCGTTTCTGCGAGGTCTTCAACACGCCTGACCAGAAAATTATGCTTGGTGCAGGGTCTCGTTATGCCGGTAATGTCGGCTTCCTGAAAGGCGTCTGTGCCTATTTGTGATGAGGGAACCTGTCCGGTAAATATCACCATAGGAACGGAATCCATGTATGCTGTTGCTATGCCGGTAACGGTATTGGTGGCCCCCGGCCCGGAGGTTACAAGGCATACCCCCACTCTGCCCGATGCCCTGGCATATCCATCGGCAGCATGTGCCGCACCCTGTTCATGACGAACCAGGATATGTTTGATGTGTGTCTTGTATATCTCGTCATATATATCGAGCACTGCTCCACCGGGATAGCCGAAGATGGTATCCACCCCTTCTTCTGCCAATGTTTCCATAAGAATACGCGACCCTGTAAGTTTCACTATAGTACCTCCTGTACCTTTTTGATTATCCAAAAAAAAACCGTTGCCGGAGCCGGCAACGGTTTTGATGCTGAATATATGTAAAAAAATTAAACCATTGCCCATCCCCCATATGCAAAGGAGGTAATTATAAGTACCCCTATAATTATAATCGCTATCTGGATATTTGCCATTTTGATCTTTTCCATATTTCTCATTTGGGCAAGCTTATATATCAGGCGGACTACACTGTCAAGGAAAGTTATTGTCGTGCCCACTTTTTTGCATCTTCCTTAGAACCGTCAAAAGCACGCCCCTGTTTTTTCCTGTCTCTCAGTTCTGCCAGTTTTCCCCTGTTCCAACTCGATACCCTGGAAAAATATCCAGCGACCCTGGTAATTCCCTCTACGTTTTCCGAACCGCAATGCGGGCAAGAGTTTTTGATACCACGGGATGTCCTGTTACAATCCAGGCAGGTGGTAAATTCGGGTGAAAATACCACGTGTTGGTTCTGGGTCTCTTTGAAAATCTTTATGATAAACCCGGCCAGGGCTTCTTTGTCCGGTTTCGTATCGCCCAGGGATATACAGGTTGCGGCATTCCCCTCTATAAAAGGGTGAATATCACCTTCAAGAGCTGCTCTTTCGAACGGGTCCGTGGGGGACGATACCGCAAGGAGCGTCGAGTTGGTATAATATATCTCTCCCCTCGATATATCACCTCTCACAAAATGTCCCGCTGTCGGAGAAAAATGTTTCAGGTCCAGTCGGGCCAACCTGTAAGGCATGCTCTCCGCGGGTGACTGTTCCAGGATAAACCTTACTCCATGTTTTCCGGTCAGGTTGTCCGCAACGTCCTTCATATACGCAACAATATCGCGGCCAAACCCGCGGGCGGCCTCCGATTCATGAAGCTGGCAGCCCTTATGCACCCAGACCATTTCATTAAGTCCAATAATTCCCATAAGGTATGTGCACCGGTTCATCCTCAGATATGGCGTATGATCATAATCCATTGTAAGGAGAGATAAGGGTCCCTCATCGCCATGCGACAGTAGCCTCTCAATAAAAACTCTTTTCTGCAGATGAGCTTTTGCGGCAAGCTCCATCACATCTGAAATCATGGAGAAGAGTTTCTTGTCATCTCCTCCTGCCTTATATCCCAGCCTTGGCAGATTTATTGATATATTCTGAATGGCAAAGTACCGCATCTTCCACGGTTCGCCGGCATCGTTCTTCTCTTCTCTGCCGGTCATGTCCAGATTGCAGCATTCGGACAGATTAAGGGTATCATTCCGGTCAAGGATAAAGTGGGGATTTCCTTTCCCCGCGGCCACATCACAGGTTAAGTTAAGAAACTCCTTATGACCATGGGTCTGAAAGAATTTATCCGTTATATGTATAAACGGTCTGGGAAAAACGAAGGGGCGACCTGCGGCGTCTCCCTTCCTGAATGCCTCAAATATCGCCTGAACAAACCTCTGGGCGTCCGCCTCATATTCACTGTACGTTTTGCCGGTATATCCTCCGCCCGGTCCTATGGCGGGAACATTTTCGAAGTGCCGGGGCACCTCCCAGTAGAGGTGTATATCGGTAAATATTGTCTGTCCCCCTCTGCCGACAGCCTGTTGGGCGAATTCATAGATCAGCCTCTGCGCAAGCTGCATTACCTCCCGGTCGGTCAACTTCTCCAGATAGGGGGCAAAAAAGAGGTTGACGGCATCCCATCCGACGGCCCCTGCAAAGTTTCCCTGAAGGGCGGCGGCAAACCTCACCATGTGCGACAGCAGAACGTCCGCGTGTCTGGCCGGTTGGGCGACAGCGAGTGAATTGGGGAGATTCAGCCCGAATTTCTTTATATATTCGAGAGACTGACAGGAGCAGTATGGCCTGTCTACATATCCGAGGTTATGTATATGTACATCCCCCGTCATGTGGGCATATCCAATATCCTCGGAAAAGACATTGAGAATCGCATACTCCCTTTTTACCCCCTGAGCCAGGGTAAGGTTTGTGCCTTCCGGACTGTGAGGAATGTTGGCGTTTTCTTTATTGCGGTACAGTATGAGCTGTCCCACGTCGTAAAGAGGGAAGCCCAGGCGGGCATGCAGCTTCGTTGCCTTTTTCATGCCCCTTTCGATAAGTTTCGCATCCACCAGTTCCCTTATCAGCGAAGCGGTAAGAATATCGATTCCGGACGAGGCTATCTGACCTTCCACATCCCTGCTTATCTCCTCGGCCGTATCAATGTCCACCTCGGCTTCACGAATCAGAGCGTCGACAATCTTCCGCCTGTCCCAACCGGTTATATCTTCTCCTGACGTCCTGACAAAGAGCGCCAGATCTGTTGTTTCATTTTTTGCCATGGATAGATTTCCTGCGGTAATTTCTGGTTAAGTTTTATGTATACGATAGGTATTCTGTTTACATGAAATTTGCAAGCTTTCTGTGCCGTGTTACTTTGCCATT
>Ga0255435_10028_pt1 | contig 15833 bp, 12 predicted proteins | sample ANMaggSSYBR02H11_FD_182647 | JGI IMG/M metagenome (GOLD analysis project Ga0255435, IMG submission 182647) | Sediment cell enrichment communities from methane seep in Santa Monica Basin, California, United Staets - ANME aggregate JGI... | ecosystem: Environmental > Aquatic > Marine > Cold seeps >... | reverse complement strand
TCTGATGATCCTTGTGGAGTTGACAACAAGGCTGGTTTTGTTGCGAAGCACCCGGGGAGGGTTGCACACCAGCCCTTCAACGGTCAGTTTATCTTTGCCTGCGTGCAGTGTTATGTCGTCTCTGCCACAGTATGGGTGAAAATAGAGATTTATATTGAGGATTCCCAGCAGGAACAGGGATATAATCAGGTAAAAGGCAATAGAGCCTTTCCTCCCTGCAACAACCGAGAAGAGCAGCGCCACAATGGTTGCCAGGAGCGCCGCAAGAGCCGGAGTATCGGGTATATTTACAAGGCTTCCAACAGTTATTCCCAGGATGAGCGCTGTGAGCAGAGGGATTACAGGTCTTCGCATAAAGGTAACGGTTTACGGTTTACAGTTATCAGTTCACGGTTATGCATAAGGATTGTTCGCTATTTAATTAAGGATCTTGACTGGAACAGCGGTTTATTTCTTTTTTACAAGAAAATACAGATCTCCTTCTTCTCTCATATGTCCGGCCATGATCTCCGCATTATTCCCTCTGCCGCAGAACAGATCCACCCTTCCAGGGCCCTTGATCGCCCCTCCGGCATCCTGATTAAGGACAAACCGGGAAAAGGGTACCCATGACACAATGTTACCATATTCGTCTATAACAGGCTTTTTTACTCTGATAAAAGCAAGCGCGCCCCTGGGAAACATCCTCGCATCCGTGGCTATCGACCTGCCCGGTGTAACTGGCACATTAAGACTCCCCACAGGACCTTCTTCAACAATACGGAAAAACACATAGCTTTCATTACAGCTTAATATATCAAGCATTTCTTCGGGATGTTCCCTCAAATATCTTTTGATGCCCTTGAGGGATACCTCTTCCAGGGACATTTTCCCCTGCTCCACAAGCATTCTTCCCACACTACGGTATGGATGACCGTTACACTGGGCATAGCTTATCTGGACAAAGTCGCCGTCGGGGAGATTCACAACTCCAGACCCCTGAATCTGCAGGAAAAAGATGTCAACGGGATCAGAAAGCCATAGGAGCTCAAGACCCCTCCCCTCAAGAGATCCTTTTATATCGATATCCTTGCGCGTGTAGTAGGGAACAGCCTTTCCCTCTTCAATCCTCGCGATGATACGTTCTCCTCTGTATTTTTCCTTGAATTTTCCAAGATCTACCACAACGTGATCGTCAGGTGTTCGATATATGGGATAGCAATACTGTGATGTCCTGTCAAATGACCCCACAAGAATCGGTTCATAATATCCAGTAAACAGGACATCCCCGCCACGCCTTCCAACGCTTCTGTATATATCAAAGGCCTGCTTTATCCTTTTTGTTCTATCATCGGCTGAACCCGGCATTCTGATAATTTTCAGAAACTCGTTAAGAGATTCCTTCAACTCTCCCGCCGTGCATACGCGGTCTCCGATCCGGAACTCCCTTGTCTCCGGCAGCCGATTATAGTATTTCATGCTTCTATATACTGCGAGTTCCAGAGATGCCTGGTCAAGATCATCCCCCAGAGTGTGCAACTCGCACGAATCAACAGGGACAAGGGGCACAAGCCTTTCCCTTTCCGGCCCTATCATCGCGCAACCCGCCAGGAAAAATATAAACAGACAAAGAAGTTTTGTTCTCATATTAACAGGCCATCAAATATTCCACTTTTTGAAATTTACATGTACCAGATGAGCAAAGAAACATCAACGGCATTAAGGAGGCAACATCCAGAGGCTGTATGCCGTCGCGGACAGGTAAATCCGGCATAACTTACGGGACTGAAACAAGATCAGCACCCCAACCCCGGTATTGTACAACAAATTGCCTAACGCTGAATGAGCTGACAACCAGGAAATCCAGGCACCGGATGTTTATTCTAATGAAAATATTAATGCAAAATGTATTGAAAAGAAGTAGCATCACAACCTAGCAATTTTCGGTTAGATTTTCTCGTGAGAATAAATTATAAGATCAGCATATTAAGCGAAGAAGTCGAGAGCTTCCGCACAGCTGAAAAACTCGAATTGTCAGAATAAGATCAAAGATATCATACGTGTAAGAAAGGAACATATGAAGAATTCGCTAAAAACAGGACTCAGCTTCGGGCTAACCTCTGCAATAATCACAACACTCGGTTTAATGATAGGCCTGTATTCCGGCACAGGTTCAAAGCTTGTCGTTATCGGCGGTATAATCACGATAGCGATAGCGGACGCATTCTCAGATGCGCTGGGCATTCACATTGCTGAAGAATCCAAAAACAATAAGACCACCAGAGAGATATGGGAATCAACAATCTCCACTTTTTTATCCAAATTTGTTTTTGCGCTGACATTTATTGTTCCTGTCCTGCTGTGCCCACTCGCGACAGCGGTCATCGTGAGTGTGGTCTGGGGATTGTCCCTATTGGGGATCCTCAGTTTTCACATAGCTAAAGAGCAAAAGGTAAAACCTTGGAAAGTAATCTCTGAACACTTGCTCATCGCATCACTTGTCATAGTTATAACATATTATGTCGGCATCTGGGTTGGATCAACATTCGGGTAGACGACAGACAGTTCAATGACACTGAAATCATCCCTGATCTCAGATTTGTCCCTTGTCAGAGAGAGGGGTGCAGCAACTTCGCCTTGAATGGGTATTTAGTTTGAAAACCTGTCCCTGGAATTTGTCTAACAAAGAGAGCTCTTCACACTAACTGACGACTTCGTAAAAAATCACTCATGTAGTCATTGGAGTAAAAGGGCGAAATCCAGAAAATCACACGTTGACAAGCCGCTTCTCTGTGTGATAGGTGGTACCCAAAACCGCTTGGATCCGGAAACTCTGGACTGAGACGGAATGGTCGAAGATAAAAAGAATATCAGAATACATTAGTGGGCCTTTCCGACGTCAGTCTGAAAGGCCTTTTTCGTTCAATGAAGAAAAACTCAATCGCAATAATAGGACTCGGCAAGGTGGGCGCCGCGGTGGGCTACCTCCTGCAGTTGTCCGGTTACGAGATAAGCGCAGTCGCGGATCAATCCGCAGACGCGCTGGAAAAAGGTGTCAGTTACACCGGTGGAAAAGTCTGCAATGATCCCGTTCAGGCCTCGTTGCTGGCAGACTCCATATTCATCACCACAACGGATGATTTCATAGAATCTGTATGTAATGAGATATCCGAAGGAGGCGGTGTAGGTCCCGGCAAGAAAGTCGTTCACATGAGCGGAGCCGGGGGACTTGATCTTTTGGAATCTGCCCGCAGATCCGGGGCGCAAGTAGCGAGTATTCATCCACTCCAGTCCTTTGTAGATATACAGGGGGTTATAGAAAACATCCCTGGAAGTACCTTCAGCATAACCGCCGAAGGAGAGATGAAAGACTGGGCAATACGCATAGTGAGAGATCTGGGAGGCACGCCATTCTTTGTGTCGGAAAACGATAAGCCATTATACCATGCGGCGGCATGCATGGCATCAAATTACCTTGTTACCCTTATGAACATGGTGGAAGGCATCTACCAGCATCTGGGAATGGATGCCGATGAGGCAGTTAAGTCGTTCTGGCCCCTTGTCAGGGGAACAATGAAAAACATGGAAGACCGGGGAATTGAGAAATCGCTGACCGGACCCATAGCGCGTGGTGACAGTGGGACAATTCGCAAACACCTGAAAATTCTTAAAAGCAAAATGCCCGAACTCCTGGATGTGTACTGTGAAATGGGGTTATTTGCCGTGGACATCGGCCTTAAGAACAACACCCTGTCCAAAAACAGGGCCAAGGAGATAAAATCACTGTTGAAAGGAGCTTCAGATGAGTAAACAGGGTAAAATAAACAAGATCACAACCTCCGTAATACAGAAAATGAAAAAGGAGGGGGAGAAGATTTCAATGCTAACCGCTTACGATTATTCCACTGCCGCGGTGATGGATGAGGCCGGGGTGGACATAATCCTGGTGGGAGATTCCCTGGGTATGGTGATGCTCGGGTATGACAGCACGCTGCCTGTTACCATGGAAGATATGATCCACCACACAAAGGCGGTGTCATGCGCGGCAGAACACGCCATGATTATTGGAGACATGCCTTTTATGTCATACCAGATATCGGTTGAAGAAGCGGTTCGCAACGCGGGACGTTTTATGAAAGAAGCCGGCGCCCACGGTGTTAAACTGGAAGGAGGCAAAGAGGTGGCCGAGGTTGTAATGAAGATAACCTCCTCGGGCATTCCACTCATGGGACATCTCGGTCTTACACCTCAATCAGTGCATCAACTGGGTGGATACAAGGTTCAGGGCAAGGATGATAAGACCGCGAAAAAAATGATGGAAGATGCCAGGATATTGGAAGAAGCAGGTGCGTTCTCTATCGTTCTGGAATGTGTTCCGGCCCCGCTTGCAGGAAAAATCAGCCGGTCACTGACAATACCAACGATAGGCATCGGCGCTGGCGTCGAGTGCGACGGTCAGGTTCTCGTTGTGAATGACATGCTCGGGATGTTTGAAAAGTTCACTCCAAAATTTGTAAAGAAATATGCCAATCTGAATACAGACATAAACGCCGCCATAAAAGAGTATATCGACGAGGTCAAAAATAAGAAATTTCCGAGTGAAGAGCATTCGTTCTGAAAAGCGGGCACTTGATCTGCTGACTCACTTAAAGGTGTGCGCTGTTCCCTGATATCTGCTATAAATGGGTGCACAGTATTTTAGATAAATCATGAAAAGAATGGGACATGCCCCACGGTCTCTTTATGATATTGTCAACTATCAACTATCTGCTGACCTCAATTCGGAAATAATCATGATCAACATACACCCCGACCGCCTGTATCTGACTTCCACCGGGAGACTGGCGCGCGACCTGCACCGGCGCTTCCGCCTGCGGTGTATAAGTGAAGGAAAACGGGGTTGGGAAGCCCTGCAGGCGATGAGTCTTAATGCCTGGCTTGATCGGACATGGATGGCATCGTGGCCCGAAAAGATGCCCGCGCATGATCTCTACAGGATGAATCTCTGGAAGGAACTGGCAGGCAGAATCGCGCCCCCTTCCCCTCTTACCGTAGATACAAATCTCTGCGCTATTCTCGATGAAAATTACGGTATTATGGCGCGTCACGGACTTGACCCCGCATTCGGATTCCCCTCCACGCCGCTTGTTGAATGGCGAAGAGAGATAAGCGGGGTATTTGGAAAAACGCTTGCATCCAATGGTCTTTTCCATCCGTCACGCCGTCCGGTCTTGATACGCCGGGCAATAATTGAAGGCAAAATCGCGTGCCCGGGCAGGGTTTCGCTGGCCGGTTTTGAATCACCCGCCCCTGTGGAGCATGAGCTGTTCACGGCGCTTGAGCAGAGATCCGATCTTGAATATGTGGATCCTCTCGCGCGAAGACCGGAAACCATCGAGGCCCTGGCCCTCCCCTCTCCCGAACAGGAGGTCGTGTATCTGGTTCATCGTCTCGCGCAAGACGCCCGGACAATGCCTCTTCACAGAATAGGTGTGATCGTGCCGGACATGGACACATACGCAAAAACACTGGAGAAAACTCTCAGGGACGTCACGGCTGAGGCCCCACCCCACAGTTTCCACTGGTTCAACATGACAAAGGGCATTCCTCTCCTCGAGACACATCTGATGAGTGCAGCCCTGCTCCCCCTGCGCTTTATCCTCGAAGAGCAATCCCGCGAGCTGTTCCTCTCTCTTCTCCTGTCCCCCTACTACAAATGCCTACAGGGAAAACGCCATGAGATCGCGCGGGCCGACATTGTGTGGAGAAGGTGCTCCATTGACCATGGACTTAAGAATCTCCTGAGTACACTGAAAAGGGAAGATCCACGTATATACGATCTCATCCCCTCAGACAGCCGGGAGCATCTTTCCGTCTTCTGCGCGATAGATATATCCCAAAAGAGGAAAGGCGCCTTCTGGACGGGACAGATCAGAGAAGCATGGGCCCGCCTAGGTTTCCCCGTCGTATCGGATGAAAAGGATACCGTGGACAGGAGGGGCCTTGATGCGATCATGGAAGAGATAGACCGGTACCTGTCGGAGGTGCGGATGGACGCCCGCGAGTTTTCGGCATGGGTAACTCATCTCGCGTCCCGCAAGGTGGTACAGATCGGCGCAGCGGAAGATGCCGGCATACAGATCATGGGGATTATTGAGTCACGAGGCCTCGATTTTGACAAGGTGTACGTCCTCGGCATGGATGACCGGTCACTTCCGGAGCCGGTACGCCCCCTTCCTTTCCTCGACTCCACGGAGCGGAAGCTGGTACAGGGGGGTACAGCGAAAAGCCAGTACGAATTCGCGAAGCGGGCCTTCGACCACATGATGGCCCTCGCACCGGATATCACCCTCCTCCGGGCCGAGATGGAGGACCTCAAACCCCTCGCGCCCTCCCCCTTCTGGCCCGGTACTGAGGAGAAACGCTCCATCGACATCTGGAACAACCCCGACCCGGCATGGATGCGGGTCAGATGGCTCCATTCGGCATATAAAGGATTATATGAAGAAATCTCCCCGGAGCCGCCGGAAGACCAGCTTCTCGACCCTGACCGTATTCCTGATACCGTCTCGGTAAGCCGGTTTCAGAAGGCGGTTATCTGCCCGTATCTCTTCTTTGCCGAAGGCATACTGAATATAGAATCACTGGAGGATATAGAGCCGGACGTCTCCCCCCGGGAGAAGGGAAACCGGATTCACGGCGTGCTGGCACTCTTCACGCAGGAACTGAGAAATCGGGGAATGGATATGAGCAGAGAAGGCACGCTCCCCGAGGCGCGGAACCTCTTGGATGCATGTGCGGACAAGGTGCTTAGCGACGTGGCCGGCAACCCCCACTGGCAGGTCGAGCGCAGGCGCTGGATTGGCCTTGAGGACAGCGAAGAAGGAGGCATGCTCACCGACTGGCTCAATCGCGAAATGGAACACTGCCGGGAAGGGTGGCGATGCGTCGCGGAGGAAAGCTCGTTCGATGCCCTCACGGTCGCGGGACTCCCCTTCTCTCTGAAGGGGCGGATAGACCGGGTGGACTTCAGCAAAGACAGAGGGACTCTCCTCTGGGACTATAAGACGGGCGAGGTGCCCACGGCGGCGGACATCGTGACACGTCTGAAAGATCCACAGCTTGTCATCTATCTCCTGGCCCTTTTGGGGGGGCACATCCCCGCCCTGGAGCCATATATCGACTCGGATACGCCCTTTTCGGCCGGATATATCCGTCTCAAGTCATCAGGCGATATCAGGATTTTCCCTATCAAGGGAATTGAATCATCCTTGGGAGACTGGGCGACAGCCATGGCAAAGCTGGGGGAGATGCTTGGATCGGGCGATTTTCGCGCCGAGCCCTTCCCCGTTTCAGAGGTCAGCGACCGGGAGGCACCCTGTGAGAGATGCCCGGTCATAACCCTGTGCAGAACGGGGGTGCGAGGCACGCAGAGAGCGGGAATGGAAGAGGAATCCAATGAAGAAACCGAATGATGCCGGACAGCGAACCGCCGCTCTTGATACGAGCCGATCGCACCACGTGGAATCCCCCGCGGGGTCCGGCAAAACGCTCCTCCTTACAAAGCGTTTTCTCAAGCTCCTGGGAGAGGTTCGTGACCCGGCGGAGATTCTGGCTATCACCTTCACAGAGAAGGCGGCCGGTGAGATGCGCCAGCGCATAACCGGCTTTCTGAGCGGCAGGGCGTCCGCGAATGATCCCGACGGCGAAATGACAGCGCTTGCCGAAAAAGCACTTCGTGTACATAAGGACAAGGCGCACCTTCTCACCTCTTCCGACACGCTCAATATCATGACCTTCCACGGCTTCTGCAGCTATATCGCCAGGCGCGCGCCCCTTGAGGCAGGAGTCGCGCCCGATTTCGAGATCATCGATAATGACGCGCAGACCATCCTGATAGAGGAGACCGTCCAGACCGCACTGAAGGGCTTTTTCGCCTATCCCGTGACCGACGACAGGAGAAGGGCGTTTGAAAACCGCCTCCTCTACCACAACAACAACTGGAATGGTATCTCCCAAGAATTTACTGGCATCATACAAAACAGGGGACGCTTCAGAGAACTGATAGAGATCATCCGGCAGGCGGGCGGACGGGGGCTTTCGGAGTTTCCGGTGATCCTGAGCGAACGGTTGCGCGTCTATGTCGAAAGCCGTCTGTGTACCCTTTCAGATTGTTTTAAGGAAACGGAGATGGGGCAACGCTGGACTGACCTTACCGGTCATCTTACAGAGCAGAAAGCGGATATAGGTACAGTCCTGTCTGCGTCTGTGCCGGGTAACTCCTGGGAAGACCTCCCTTCCTGGCAGACGGTCGCAAATGCGCTCACCACGAAGGCAGGAACGGCGTTGAAGAAATTCGGTCCCGCGAACGGCTTCTACAACAAGTTCAGCAAGACAGAATGGGGAGTGATGATAACATCGATGGGCGATCCCTGCGCCTCCGCCCTCGCCGAAATTAAGACCCTCCCCTCCCCTGATGATATCGGGTCGGATATGGATCTCCTTTCGGACTTTATCGTTACCGCGGCGGACCTCATTAATCGCTACGAGACCGCCTGCAGGGAGCGGCGCGTTGTTGACTTCGCCGGCCTGGAACAAGCCGCACTCCGGGCGCTCGGCGAAAATGACCCCTCCGATATTCAACTCTATCTCGACCACCGGATACAGCACCTCCTTGTGGATGAATTCCAAGATACCAACCGAGCCCAGTGGGAACTCGTCAGCCGCCTGTGCGGCGGCTGGTCTCCCGAAGACGGACGGACCGTCTTTATCGTGGGAGATCCCAAACAGTCCATCTATTCCTTCAGAAACGCGGAGGTGAGCCTCTTTATGGAGGCAAAAGCGGGAATCCCCATCCCGGGAGGAGAGACAATACCCCTCGACACACACCTCCTAACGACGAATTTCCGCTCCGGCAGCAGACTGATCGAGTGGATCAACGGCCTGTTCAACGAGGTAGTCATGAAAAACCCGGATACGGACGCCGACGAGATCTCCTTCAGCCCCTCCGAGACATACGGAGGCAAGGACAGCGGCGCGATATCGCTCAGCCTGTTTACCGATAGCAACACTCAAAATGCGAAGGACAGCGAGGCCGTGTGGCTTGCCGGAAAGGTCAAGGAGATCATGCGAACGGCTGGCGATGACACATCCATCGCGGTCCTTCTCTTCACCAGGAACCGGATCAGCCGCTATCTTCAAGCATTCAAGGATCAAGGCATCCCCGTTCAGGTACGGGAGGGCCTCGGTCTTATGCAACGGCCGGAAGTCATGCACCTCATGAAGATCGCCGAGCTGCTGGCACAACCGCATGACGATCTTGCCTGGGCGTCCATCCTGCGTTCGCCCTGGTCGTGGTTCGACATGAATCTCCTGTATGAAACCGCTCTTCAAGAGCCAAAAAACTGGATGGAGAAGATATTCCTGACCGCCCGCGTCCATCCCGAAATGGAACTGTTAACAAAGGCGATAGAAACCGCCTCCCGCCGTGTGGGGCGCGACCCCCTGGGAGCAACCGTACGGACCTTCTGGGAAAATCTCGACGGCCCCCGGAGAACGGCATCCCGGTACGGTATGGCTGGTGTCGCGAACTGCATGCGCTTCCTTGAGATACTCGAAGACGCTCACCGGGGCACGCCCCTTGAAACCCTCCGGCAGGTGAAAACCACGATAGACTCTCTGTACGAACCCGCCGATCCCGCCGCATCCCGTTCCCCCGTCGAGATGATGACCATCCACAGGGCCAAGGGACTGGAATTCGACGTCGTCTTCCTCCCCTTTATGGACTGGGCGCCCCTCTCGGATATACCGGCGACATCGCCCCCCTACCTGATGGAACGGGTTCCGGGAACAGAGGGAGAATATCTCGTCGCCATGGGTAAGGACCGGAGAAGCAAGGATACCCCCCCGGTCTTCAATCTGTTGAAAACGTTTCACAGAAACCGGCGGTGGGGCGAGGCGAAACGCCTATTCTACGTCGCGGCAACGCGGGCGAAAGAGGCCCTTTATATGAGTGGCATCGCGAAGGTGAAAGATGACGATATCCTCGCGACCGGCAAAAGGAATGTTCTCGAATGGGTCATGGAACATGAGGGCATCAATGGCGCCGCTATCGAGGACGTATCCGCAGGAAGTAATATTGTCATAGAGATCAACCCCAAATCCCCTTCCCTGCCGCCGGATGAGCCAACCGGCGAACCTGTCCTTCCCGAACCGTATGTCCTGCAACCACAGCGGCCCGCATATACGATGGCCAAATCCCCCTCTTCAATGGTGGACGACGCGCTGCTCAATGAGGAGAAACTTTCCGATGATAAAGCCACGTTCAACCGGATGCGTGGAACTGTAATACATAACATCCTGAACGCTGCCATAAGGGGAAGAGAGCTGCCCACGGCTCCGGCAGTGGCAAGCGCGTTGTATGCCGGAGGTGTTCCAAAAGACCTTTCAAAAGAGACAGCCCCCGAAATCCTGAAAGAGGCCGAAACGACCCTTACCGACCCTTTTATCACCCGGCTGCTGGAATCGCCTGAAACACAAAACGAATGGGAAATAGAAGACATGCCCGGAGAAAGACGCGTACGCTCCGGGATTATCGACCTCGCTGTATTTGATGGAGATACCTGGTGTATCTGCGATTTCAAGACCTCACGGCCGGAAGACGGAGAACCGTTAGAGGAGTTTATTGCCCGTGAGAGAGAATTATACCAGCCACAGCTTGAGGCCTACAGGAAAATGCTGTCAAATCTCAAAAACGTGGCGGAATCACGGATCCGCACAGGGATCTACCTGACCGCACTGCAGAAATGGGAAGAGCTGTAACCAAGGATTATCGACCTAAATCTTCAACTATAGAAAATTCATCAGCAAGAATCTTACTTGACATAGCTTTCTTCCTGTTTTATCGTCGTTTTCATGATCGGAAAGAATATAGTATATTGAATATTGAAAACAAGCAGAATTGCCTGTTTGTCGGTTTAATATCAGGGTATCAGGCAAAATTGCCTTATATGTAAATGTTATACCCCATAAGGAATATAAACATGGAAAGAATCAATGGTCGTGATCCTAAAGAAAAACTCATTGAGGATCTCCTCGTCGCTTCAAAGAAAAAATGGTACGAAAAACCCTTCGGATTGATTTTAATAGCGGTAATTTCGGTTCTAATTGGGAGCCTTCTAACCAAACTCTTCGGTTAAAATTAATCTGAACTAAGCATATGGCAATTATGGCAAACATCAATCCGCCCTTTATCGAATCAGCTAATTGTTGATCGACATCAGGAATGTAAATAATGTACATATCTATTAACATACCACCAAGAACCGATATTAGAAAAACCGCAAACACTGTTCTACTCCTTTAAAATATAACATTTTAGTATAACCACCGCATTAAGGCTGACCTCCCTACGGTCGGCAGCTTATGCGGGACGTTATGTGAAAAAAACATGAGTAAACAAATAATCACAATTGGGTACGAAATACCTGGTAAACATGAAAATCATGTTAATTTTGGTGAATCGGTATCTTTAATGGATGCAGATGTTCTATTGATTTCACCAGACTCAATAAGGCCTTGGGGAGATTGGGTAAATTTTACTTCAACTGATGGCGGATGCTACAACGTTGATGCATCAAATAGGTACAAAAAGAATATTGCCCATTTAAAGAAAGAACTAGAAGATCATTTAAGGGCAGGAAAAAATGTTTTTATATTTCTAACCCAAGAAGAAAAAAAATCTCTTGCGAGTGGCGTATCTTCAAAAAGGAAGGGAGAAAGCACATATAACACTTATACATATAGTAATTATAGTTTCCTGCCAATTGATTTAGGCAAATTAACCTCTGCATCCGGTAAGCATGTTCAATTTACTGGAAATTCGATATTTAGCGGATTCTACAATAAGTTTAAGGGAAATTTAGAATATGAACTTTATGTGGAAGATCCTAAAGAAGCTCAAATAGTCTTTACCGGAAAAGACAAGTCAAAAATATTGGGCGCAATATATAAAGTAGGGTCAGGATATTTAGTGACACTCCCAATACTAACTTTTAACGAGAAAGACTTTACAGAAATAAAAGAAGGCGAAGATGGTGAAGAAAGAGAGTATTGGAATAAGAAAGGCTTAGCATTTGGTAATGGCTTTGTAAAATATTTACTTGAGATCGATAAAAGTCTTGCTTCAGAATCAGAAAAAACACCAACACCAGATTGGGTGTCAAATGAACATTTTTTAGGAAAAAAAGAGAAAAGTTTATATGATTCTATTAACAGTAATATTGAAAAGATCGAAATAATTCAGCTGAAAAATGAGAAGCTCAAAATAGAGCTTGAAGAAGAAAGAATATTAAAGGATTTACTTTTTGAACAAGGTAAACTTCTTGAGAACGCGGTAATTAAGGCACTTGAAATACTTGGATACAAAGCAGAAAACTATGATGATGGCGATTTAGAGATGGATCAAGTCATTGTAAGCCCGGAGAAAAATAGGTATATCGGAGAAAATGAAGGAAAAGATAATAAAGATGTAAATATCACTAAGTTTAGACAGCTGGTAGATGCATTAAATGCGGACTTTGCAAGAGAAGAGGTAACCGAAAAAGCATTTGGAATACTTTTTGGTAATGCAGAGAGACTCAAAGAACCTGAAAAAAGAAAATTAGATTTTACTACTAAATGTAAATCAGGGGCTGAAAGAGAAAAAATAGCACTTGTAAAAACAATTGATCTCTTCATGGTTGCCAAATACCTAAATGAAAATAAAGATGCAAAGTTTAAAAAAGATTGCAGGAATGCTATTCACAAAGGACTGGGTAAAATAGTAGTGTTTCCAGAAATCCCAAATAAATAAGTGAGTTGGTATTTAACACATAACAACACACTCCACCCGACCTCCTTCATCGGCGGGTGAGTTTAAACGTTAGGGGTAACACAATGATAGAGCACAAAGGAATTGAAATATGGCATTAATACCACCTTTTTTTCTTGATTGCGTTGTTTCCATTGGAACGGCTAATCAAAAACAAACCAAATGGTTCGGCACAGGATTTATTGTTGGCAGGCCTATTAATGACGATTCAGGAAATAAGGTTTACCACACCTTTATAGTTACAAATAGGCATATACTTAATAATAAGAGTGATGTTGTATTAAGGTTCAATTCTTTGCAAGGGGCTCAGGTATTAGACTACCCAATTTCACTTGCAAAAAATGGGCAGTCGATCTGGGTTGGGTACGGAAACAAAGAAGTCGATATTGCAGCATTTTTTATTAATCCCAAAATCCTCAAAAAAGATGATGCTCAGTTCTCCTATTTTGCATTAGATGAACACATCATGACTATTGAGGAAATGAAAGCTAATGGAGTATCTGAAGGTGATGGGATTTTTGTTCTTGGATTCCCCCTGGGAATAGTTGCTCCGCAGAGTAAGCACGTAATTGTACGAACAGGAGCTATTGCTAGAATAAGAGATGTCCTAGAAAATAAGCAGAGCAGTTTTATGATTGACGCTAATATATTTCCCGGTAATAGTGGGGGACCCGTAGTAATACGGCCAGAATTCACTGCAATTCAAGGTACTAAGGCAATAAAAAAAGCAGCACTGATTGGAATTGTCAAACAGTATGTTCCTTATCAAGATGTAGCGATCAGCCAGCAAACTGGGAATCCTAGAGTTATTTTTGAAGAAAACTCAGGTCTCGCGTTAGTTGAGACAGTTAATAATATAAAGGCTCTTATTGATGAATGCTATCAGAAGAAACTGGCAACCCAACCCCTAACCACAGGGTCAAGTTGACGCCAAAAAACGGCGCAACTTACCCAGAACGTTAGAATGACCAAGGAGCAACGATGAGTTTACCTCCAGATTCGACTCTTGATGACGCAAAGGTCCGGATACGGGAATCTGTCAAAAATCCAAATGTGGGTAAGACAGAGCAAGCCGTTCTCAAAGAAGGTCCGAGAGCGTTCAGACTCGCAACTCTATTTGAGATTATGAATCCAGAAAGCGGCGAGATAGGGAAAATAGGGACAGCGCCCTTTTTGTTAACTATTTAATATAATTATGGAATTAACCCAAATTTTTCATCAAGCATCACAATTCTGGTTCATCATTCTTCTCGTTTTTATAATCTTCTTTATTAAAACTCGTTTTTTTAAAGGGTGGTTCGGAGAACTTATAGTCAATAACGCTATCACAACATCTCTGGATAAGAATGAATATCATTTATTGAAAAACGTGACTCTGCCAACTGAAGACGGCACAACCCAAATTGACCATATAATTGTTTCTAAATTTGGAATATTTGTCGTCGAGACAAAAAACATGAAAGGATGGATATTCGGCGGGCAACAACAAAAAACATGGATTCAACAAATCTATAAGCAAAAATACAAATTCCAAAATCCTCTTCACCAAAATTACAAACATACAAAAACATTAGAAAACGCCCTCGACATAGATGGGGCAAAAATATTTTCAGTAATAGTCTTTCTTGGCAAGAATATGTTCAAGACCCCCATGCCTGAAAACGTAACCGACTCAGCAGGTTACATTAATTACATAAGATCAAAAAAGAGGACACTATTCTCCAGGCCAGAACTAAATGAAATAATAGCTAAAATTGAATCCGGCAAGTTACAATCTTCTTTGAAAACAAACAGGGAACATGTAAGACATGTAAAATCAATTATCAGTGAGAAGAAAAATAATAACGATAAAATATGCCCTGAGTGTGGACATAAAATGATATTGAGAACAGCGAAAAAAGGGAAATACAAAGGTCAAAACTTCTGGGGTTGCACAAACTTTCCAAAGTGCAGAGCGGTTGAAGTTGTGCGTAGTTGAGAGTTCCGGAAGAGTTCCGGGGACACCTTACTTAATTATTGACAAAAGCCAGTTGAATATAGGACCAAATCTTTATCATTGACAGTTCCTCTTACATGTAACAGATTGGGGTTGATCTCGTTCTATTTGTTTTTGGAAAATGGGGGCAGATTTATTTAATTCTCGCCGATCCCTTTATCGCCAGGCTAACGACCGCTAGGCCTGCCGCACAAAACGAATGGGAGATCGAAGACGCGCCGCAGAGGAACACGTGCGCTCCGGTGTTATAGACCTCGCGGCGCTCGGCAGAAGAGCTTGGTCCGACTTTAGTTACCAAAAACAAAAGGACAATAGGAAATTAGAATGTTTCATTGGTTTATCGACCGTCGCCGAAAAAAGCTCACACAGGCTCCTTTCCCTTCCTTATGGGAGGACATAATCCGACGTAACGTTGCCCACTACTGCATGCTGGAAGATACCCAGCGTGCTCACCTGTGTGCCCTGATCCAGGTGTTTATCGCCGAAAAAAATTGGGAAGGCGCCGGTGGACTGGAACTTACCGACGAGATCCGTGTCACTATCTCCGCTCAGGCCTGTCTCCTTCTTCTGGGCCTGTCCCACGATTTTTACCGGAATGTCGAATCCATCATCGTCTATCCCTCTACGGTTGTTCCGCCTCAACGCAAGCCAGGTTTCTTTGAAAATACATTCGCACCAGTGGAGCTTGAGCATCCCATTATCGGGCAGGCGTTCCGGCAGGGGCCGGTAATTATTATCTGGGATGCAGCCCTGCGCGGTGGCCGTCACCCTGAGTCCGGTCACAATGTTATTTACCACGAATTCGCTCACAAACTGGACATGCTCGACGGCGCGGCCGACGGTACACCTCCACTGCGCGACCGGGCTGAATACCGTGACTGGGTCCTGACATGTTCGCGTGAATATCTACGTCTCAAACACGACACCGAAAAGGGGAAGAAATCTTTTCTCAATGCCTACGGTGCGACTAACGAAGCGGAATTTTTC
>Ga0255435_10026_pt1 | contig 16001 bp, 22 predicted proteins | sample ANMaggSSYBR02H11_FD_182647 | JGI IMG/M metagenome (GOLD analysis project Ga0255435, IMG submission 182647) | Sediment cell enrichment communities from methane seep in Santa Monica Basin, California, United Staets - ANME aggregate JGI... | ecosystem: Environmental > Aquatic > Marine > Cold seeps >... | reverse complement strand
CCTCAACAGAATGACCTATGCCGGAAAAACCTTCAAGATCAGTTGAACAAAAACCAAAACAATTTGGTTCCTTTGTTGCCTCAATTACCAAAGAATATGGCAAATCAATCATTATTGATTCCTCCCAAACATTATTTAATTCCAGCAGCCCTCCATGTATGTATGTATGTATGTATGAAGCAGTCCATAGTGAGCTAAATATTACCATCGCATACTGAAAAATCAGTTTTGTTCAGTATCGTTATTTACTTTCTTGATGACAGTATCAATCTCCCGAATTAGGGCAGCCAGATTGGGTCGGATAAAACTCATCTCCGGCGCAGGAATACGATGATGTTTGATATCCGGTCCAAACCTCGTAACCATACCAATCTATGATGCATGGTAAGCGATCATATAAGATTCGCTCACGAACAACCAGCCGAATTTCCTGGTCAAACAATAATTCACCTGTCACTCGTGCAAGTGAGGCACCTCTCCGTACAAGGGTCATTGTGGAATGACGTACTGAAGGAAATTTCTCTGTCAGTGTGTATAAGAATAGCTCATAGTCCTCTGGGGTACGTAGTGGGTTCATACGGCAACTCGGACCAGTCCTGCCAGACTCGGTGCTTTTCGCTGGATTTGTTGAATCTCATTGCGATAGTCTGCCTGACGTGTGAGCCAAGTCCTGTAAATGCTAGCCCACTCCCCGAAGTCTAATACCCAACTATCATCTTCCGGCTCTTCTCCGCTCACATATGCAGCGTAAAAGATCTCTGAACGAATACCATACTTTCGTTCGAAGACTAAAAGCTCCTCTTCAAGCGCGTGAATGTCTGTTAGTATTTCGTGCAGATTCATAACTTGTCTCCACAAATGATTATAGTCAATGCAATGCAGAAATTTCGTCATACCTGGCTGCCCGATATGAAATAGGCGTTATCTGTTCTTCAGCGCCCCTTTATTAATACAAGCCTGACCATGACAGAATAAAACTCCAGTCGTTAAACGGCTAAGGAGTTACTTTTCGGTAACGAGTATACGAAAATCTGGCCTTGTGTGTCAAGCCAGATTCGGTTGTGCCCAAGTCTCCTACAGTTAACTGATTCTTATTATAAAAACAGTTCTCTCAGCTTTTCCTTGTCGTTTTTGATAATTTCCGGCTTTCCAGAATAGGCGATTTTGCCCAGCTTTATTGAATAAACATGATGGCAGACTTCAAGCACCTCACGTACCTTTTGCTCCACGATAAGTATGGTCTTGCCGGATTTTTGAACGTAATAATGCCAGCGCCCGATACATTATAGTGCCGGCATCGGCCTTCTTGACCCATTCAGCTACGAGCTTTTTCATACAGCACCTTGCCTTTCCGCATAATCTCCTTTATAAAAAAAGTCTCCCAGTCTCAATCTGCGGTCAATATCCACTGGCCTCCGAACAAGGAGATCAAGAGGAAAGGATGTTTTTATAGTCCTTCGAATCTCAAAAGCCTGTTGATGGGGACGGCTTTTAAAATCCATCACCACCAGAATATCCACATCACTGTCTGGAGTCGCGTTTCCTGAAGCATGGGAACCAAACAGGATAACACGTTCCGGATTGAATAGGTTGATAACATCATTAACAAAACTTTTTATTTCATCTTCAGTAACTATTTTCATCCCCCCAAAAACGACTTTCTGACTTCATCATTTTCAAGAAGGTTTTTTGCTTTATCTTCAAAAGCAATCTTGCCTATTTCAAATACATAACCTCTGTCGGCGTATTCTAACGCCATTCTCGCATTCTGTTCCACTATCAAAATGGTAGTTCCCTCTCTGTTAATCTCCTTTATCATTTCAAATACCATATCCACAAAATTTGGAGAAAGTCCCAGTGATGGTTCATCCAGCAGAAGCAATTTTGGTTTCAACATTAATGCCCTGCCGATAGCGAGCATCTGTTGTTCGCCACTACTTAATGTTCCTGCTTTTTGTTTTTGCCTTTTATTTAGCCCTGGAAATAAGCTGAATATTTTTTCCATATCTTTTTGGACAGCCGTCTTATCATTTCTAATAAACGCCCCCATTTCCAGATTCTCTAAAACGGTCATTGAAGTGAAGAGCCTTCTGCCTTCGGGCACCAAGCATAGTCCTTTTTCAACCAACTGATATGGCTGTTTACCATTTATATTTTCTCCTTGAAATAAGACCTCTCCTGAGCGAGGGTTCAGCAAACCGCAAATTGCTTTTAGTGCTGTAGACTTGCCCGCACCATTTGGCCCTATCATTGCCACAATCTCTCCCTCACTAACCGTCAGAGAAATATTATTCAGAGCAAGGACGGCATCGTAATATACTTTTAAGTTTTTTGCCTCAAGAAGCACTTTCCCGCCTCCTGCCAAGATAGGCTTCTATAACTTTTTCATCTTTGGTGACCTCGTCCGGAGGTCCTTCTGCGATTTTGCGGCCGTAGTTTAACACAATGATATTATCAGAACTTCCCGTTACTACTTTCATATCGTGTTCAATGAATAGAACTGTCTTGCCCTTGGCTTTTAGTGTCTTGAACACATCCAGTATCTTGACTCTCATATTTGGGAAAACGCCTGCTGTTGGTTCATCTATCAGAAACAGTTCCGCTTCAGTTGCCAATGCACGGGCTAATTCAAGTAATCGTCTCTGCCCATGGGATAGTTCATGGGCAAGTTTTTCTTTCTTGTCTGAAAGACCCACCAATTCAAGATACTCCAGAGCCCTCTCCCAATTTTTTTGTTCCTCATCCTTCATAACCTTTGATTGAAGAAGTGCGGATAGAAGGCTTTCGCCTCTGTCATACTTAGTTGCAAGCAACATGTTCTCCAGAACCGTGATTTGCGGGAAAAGCCTGATATTCTGAAATGTACGGGAGATGCCTGACCTGGCTATCTTGTAAGGTGGCAAATTGGTAATTTTTCTATTCTTAAAATAAACATCTCCTGAGTGAGCATTGTAGAATCCGGAGATTATGTTAAATACCGTGGTTTTACCTGCGCCGTTGGGGCCTATTAGAGCGTTTATGCTGGCTGGTTGAATAGAAAAATTAAGGTTACTTACGGCACTAAGACCGTCAAATTCCTTAGAAAGATTCTTAATCTCCAATAATTTTCTACTCTTGCTCATTTGAACCGATAAGCTCCCATTATTCCTTGAGGTCTCTTGACCATAAGCACCACCAGAAGCAATCCATATATCATCTGTCTCATAGGCGCTGCAATTGATGACGGCATTCCGATAAATCTGAGAAGTTCGGGTAAGACAACCAGAATTACTGCTCCGACTACAGAGCCTGATATACTTCCCATCCCTCCGAAAATGACCATAAGCAGAATAGTAATCGACTCCATTACAGTAAAACTCGAAGGATCAATAAAGGTTATGTAATGTGCGTAAAGGCTCCCTGCGATACCGGCAAAGAATGCCCCGATAATGAAGACCAATAGCTTATGCCTGGTGGTATCTTTTCCCAAAGCCTCTGAGGCAATTTCATCTTCCCGGATAGACCTCAGTATCCTGCCAAAGGGAGAATTTACTATTCTCTTTATAACAAAGATGATGATTACCACGAAAATTGATACTAATAATAAGTAAGACCATATTTCTGACAACCCAAAACCAAGGATTGAAAAGCCGGGTATTCCAGGAAGACCCATCGGTCCTCTTGTAAGAGATACCCAGTTCTTGGCAATGGAGTAAACAATAACCCCCAAGCCGAATGTTGCCAAGGCAAGATAATCCCCCTTTAGACGCACCGCTGGATAGCCAATCACAACGCCTGAGAATGCTGCCACACAGGCTCCTATCAGCAGCCCTATCCAGGGAGACAAGCCTATATTTAATGCAAGAAGGCTTGAGGTATATGCCCCAATACAAGAAAAGGCTGCGTGGCCCAGTGCTGGAAGACCCGTATATCCAACAATAAGATTCAGGCTCAATGTGAGAATTATGTATATCCCGGCAATAACAAGGATGTGTAAGAGATATTCCATAGGATTAAATTGTTTTCTTTTCTGTTTTATTGCCCAATATGCCACAAGGTCTTAAGAGAAGAAAAATGATTAGAATCGCAAACGCTATACAATCCTTCCATCCAGCCGATATCTTCCAGATACCAAGATTTTCAGCCAAGCCCAGAAAGAATCCACCCAGCACCGCGCCTGGAATACTGCCAATACCGCCAATAATTGAGGCAATAATTCCCTTCAATAGAGCACTAAATCCCATTGTGGGTTCGATATTGGTTTCAAAAGAAATGAGTATTCCCGCAACACCGGCTAAAGCAGAACCTATGGCAAATGAAGTTAGGATTATCTTTTCAGGATTTATACCAACAACATTTGCCGCTATGGGATCATCAGACACAGCCCTCATTGCTTTGCCGAGTTTTGTCTTTTGGATAAAAAGCCAGAGAAATATCATAAGAATGATCGAGACCGCTAAAATAAGAATTTGGATATCAGTAATCACTGCACCAAGAAAATGGTGTCCCTCTTTGATGGGACCGGTTCTTATAGTAAGGATCTGTGCGCCATAGATAAGCTGAATCAGGTTTTGAATGAAGATAACGACACCAAATGATGCGAGGAGAAAAATCAGGTTAGAAGCTTTCTGTTGTCGAAGGGGATAATAGACAAGTCTATCAATAGCAACGCCAAGAATGGCGGCCAGAACTATGGCCAAAAAAAAAGAAAGGGCGAAATTGAGGTGTAATGAGATAATCAGAGTATAAGCAAAGTACGCTCCAGCCGTATAAACTATCCCATGAGCAAAGTGAAAGAATTTTACCGTTCTGTAAATAACGGTAAAGCCTATAGCAATTAAGGCGTAAATACTTCCTGCAATGATGCCGTTTAAAAGAAGTTGATTAAGCATTTATTTCACTATCAAAGAATACCCTGCTTGTTTGAAATGCTTATCACCGGTAAATGCCTTCCTGATATTAAACATCTGCATAACCTCAAAACTTGTGCAGTCAGTGATTCCCCAGTCCTTATCCATCCTTTGCTGATAAAGTGTCCAGGCATTATTATATATCTCATCAGTTATCTGAACTATCTGAACGCTTGGGGATTTTCCAAGTTTATCAATAAATTCAATTACTGTTTTTCTAAATTCTACCTTACTAAGTGCGTTAATGGTTTCGACAACAACATAATTTGTAGTAATAAGCTTGGCCTGTTTGTTAAGAAGTTCTTCTAATATCCTCAAAGAAATTTCGTGGTGGTTATCGCTCTTATTAATTGCAGCAATCCATGCAAAACTATCTACAAAAACAGGTTCTATCATTTAGACACACCATAAAGATAATGATCATGATGCTCCGCAAGATCTTTAATGCCAGTTTCTACAGCAACTTTTCGTAAATCAAAAAGCGGGTCTTTACCTTTTTTAACCCTCACCTTTTTTCTGCTTTCTTTCATACCTGTCTTTAAGTAATGTATTATCTCAAGAAATTTTGGCATATCCTCATCAGGTATATCCTGCAATTCTTTAATAATCTCATCCTTATATTTGGTTTGTGAATTCACTTATACCTCCTGCTTTCCCTTTGCCTACGAACCTGGTCTCTGTCATGTCTGCTTTAGGTAATGAATTATAACCGGTAATTTTAGCATATTTTCAAAGGAAATTCATGTACGTCCCGCCGCTCTTCCCAAATCAATATATCCCTTTTCTTTATACCTCTTTATCAAAGAATTCTTTCATAACATCTCTCACATGCTTCATAGAAATGTGTATAAAACGATTTGTGTCACCATCTTTTATAGCGCGATGCGCATCCTGATTATCTTTATCCTGCAAAACTTTATAGGCGGCCCTCTTTGCAAGGCTTTGCAACTGCCTGAAATTTCCGCTCCAGGGAATTACTCTGTCCATCAGTTCTTCAAAAATATCAAAATCAAACCACAGACTATCCCACCCAATTCCGTCTCCGATTTCATTATCCAGCTCGTTTTTGACAAAAAAAGAAAACAGAATAGGTATATCTTCGCGTCTCTCCGCCAGGTCAAGCAATGTAAACTTCCCATCCCTTACAAGTCTGTAGTAAAGGTCATCCCTTAATCTTCGCATATTTCTGAAATGTTCATACAATGCCCTTCCTAGAACCCCACCGAATATGCTTTTTTCCTTAGCAAACTTTCGCAGTGGTTCTTCCAGGGTAAGGGTGTCTTCCGGTTCATTTACAATACCTATAACAAGAAAATCCACTTTTTCCTCATTATGGGCACCCAGGGATTGTATGGCTGCATTCTGTAATATTCTCAACAGGGAACCTTGGGCATCAACATCAAGGCTGTTTAATTCATCTAGTATAACAACGGGCATCAACCCGTTTTTCCTTGCCCGTTCCATATTCTCTTCGCCAGGATATCTTTTCTTATGCTGATCCCATATTTTCGAAAATATCCCCTTTATAGTAGTATCAATATTGACCTTTGATAAGCCGCCATCCTTTTTGATGTGGCCGGTTATTTCAGCTTCAAAACCGCTCATGAGCGGAACAGACAAATAGTTGGGTTTCAGAGAGGCCATATTAATAGTGTAAATATCTCCAAAACGATACTCCGGAAAGAAAAGATGGACCATTTGCGCGATAGTGTCTTTGCCTGAGCCAGGTCCTCCTATAACCAGTGCAGAGGGAATGTAGTCTTTATGTCTGAATTTCTCGGGGAGTCTCCTGGGTAAGATAATCTTTTTTATCTCGTCTATCATTACAGTGGATGCAATAAGATACTTTGAAAATAAAAGAGAATTGCGAACTTTTTTTATTGCTTCATTTCCAGGGGAATGGTTCTCAAAAATCTCCTTCCTTTCATTCCACAGAATATGCAGACCTCTTTCAACAGAATCAGGGGATTCTTTAAGATTGCCGTCAAGGAATATATCTCTCTCCCAATCAGGCTCTGTGTTTTTATCCAGTTTCTCTTTTAATTCTTTTTCCTCCCAGTAATTTTCAAAGAGCGCAAGGATAGGGACATAACTCTCTTTTATAAACTTTTTTAACCATCTGATCGCTTCGCTCTCTTCTCCGTTCTTTCCATGAAATATATCCCCGTCGTCCTCTAATGGAGGGTAAAAGATAAGGATATAACCATAAAAGATATTCTTGGATGTTACAGACAGGGTAGCTATATTCAAATATTTGATATCCGCACAGGAAAGCCAGGGTAGAACAGATACCATATATTCTTTTAGTATAGTCATTTTAGACATGTCATCAACTTTGCGGTATTCCGAAAGATATTGATCTCTTAAATAATCTATTGGATATGAAAAGTTCCCTTTTACTAATCCGGATTCCCACTCTTTTTTTAACCATCCGTCCTCAAGCTCCTTTTCAGGTCTATCTTTTTCCCAAACACTAAAGATATCTTTTCCAATACGTAGAGTTTTGCTGATATCCGTTACCCTTGCTCCTTTTGAAGAAAAATTCCAGAATTTTGCTATATTTTCATAGCTATACGGCAATTTTTCGATATCTGTCCAGCTATCCGGATAAATTTCAGTTATCTTTGGAATAAAGTTAGATTCATTCAATATCCTCAAAAGGAATGGTGCAAAAGCAGAAATTGGACATGTTTTAAAACCCTTAATAACAGGCGGATCAAATAGATATTCATAAACAAAAAAGGACCTGATTCCGAAGTCCTTTTCCAATAATAGTTTTATTTTTTTCTGGTATGTTGAATGAATCCCATAAGCAACAAGGGTAAGGAATGCCCTTTTCTCATCTCCTGTCATTTTATGTCTTTTCTCCTATTGCAATGATGCCTTCCGATCGGAAATCGAGCAAGGGAATGTTTTGATATAGATGCAGTATGACAAAGGGCAGACATTCTTCATCGAGTTTGTCAGGAGTATCCTCCCAAGTATGCAGTATCTTCCAAAACGGAGGGAATCTTTTTTCATCTAAAAGATCCTTTAATTCTTCATAAGGAAGTGAAAAGAGATGGAGCGATGGTATCTTATATTGCTGAAAGATTGACGTATCAGCCTCCAATATGATTTCTATCTCTTTTTCCGGCTCTATTCTCAGTCTGATCTTCTTTGTGTTGGCAAAACCCCCGATATGTGTGCCTATGCCAAAACCGTCCAGAGATATTTGCCCCTTTACTTTCAGATTTTTATCAAAAAGAGAATTCTCAATATAATCTTTAGCACCTAATAGCCCACTTTCTTCTCCATCCAAAAACACAATAATAAGCCCGGAGCTTCCGTTCAGGTTAATCAGCTTATCCCATCCTGCCCATTTAAGGAGCCAGAGAAGCCCTGCCGTTCCTCCGGCATTATCGTATGCCCCCCATCCGTCGTAATGCGCGGATATTATAATGTTGGGAAAACCTTCTTTTGCCCATTCTGTAACAATGATATTTTCACCTTCATATCCCTCCCGTATGAATGGCCCTGTTTTGAAAGAAATGCTCATCTTTTTCAAAAAGGATTTGATGAACTTCCTTCTTTCCCTGATATTTAGTGAATATATAGCGCTTATCATCAATTTCCGCGGATCAAAGAAAAGAGCATTTTCAATAATCCCATTCCTTCCGGACTAAAACGGGTCTTCTTTGCAAGTGCTATTGCCTCGCGCTCAAGTCTTTTTAGCATTAGCCTTATTTCATTAAGATTTTCAGGCTTCATCACAATGGAGAGCACCTGCATATAATCCCTGGTTTCAAGGTCAGACATCTTCTGGAGCGCAGTAAGCTCATCTCTCTCTTCTTTGGTCGCGTTTTTCCATGCAACAATAAGCGGGATCCGCTTTTTGTCTGTCTTAAAATCAAGCAGCCGTGTTTTCCATGTAGAATCTTCGTCCCACATATAATCAATCATATCATCCCTTATTTGCCCCGCTGTTCCGAATCTCAGCCCGATCTCCCCGAGAATGGTAATCGTATCCTCATCGAGTCCGGCCAATATGCCCCCGATACGAAAGCACCCTGCAATCTGATAGCCTGTAGTAAGAGAAACCATGTCAAGGTAGGCATCTTCTGTTATTTCCCCCGTATCTTTATTCCGGAAAGCTGCATCAAGAAACTGCCCTTCATAGATCTTCAGATGTAACTCATCCATCTCTTTCAATATTTTCAATCGTCTCTTTTCATCTACAAAAGATTCTATAACCATCTTTGAAGATACACTCTTCAGATACATGGCAATGGAAAGAGAGGTTTCCTTTCCCCACTTTAAATGATGGGCTGGTTTATTTGCCCTTTTTTCAGCCCCGTCAAGGATATCATCAATAACAAGAACAGATAAATCGAGCACATCCAGGGCAAACAGGATATCAAAAAACTTGTCTGGTTCAGCTCCGCCCAAAACCATTCCTGTATATGCTGAAAATGTCCTGTCATTGTTCTTTTTCAGATAACACGCATCCCTTACTGCCTCCTTTAAGAAATCAGGAGAATTGCTGACCAGATTATCCTTTATTCTGTCCGCCTTTTCATCAACTTCTCGAATGATGGTATCAAGGTCATCCCGCTCTCTGTTTTCAGACGGTTCTTTATCAAACCTTTTAATACCGTCGGAGAACTCATTCAATATATCACGTAATTCTGGTAATAACTGGCACATAATTCCCTCTATATCTTAAGATTCAACTTGTCCATCTCTGTAACGCCCATTGCTGTCAATATATTTGATGTCAAACAGGGTTTCAGGGTCTCTTCCGATCAAATATGGATCGCCATTTCCTCTAAACCCGATTTTCCCCATAGTAATTGTGTCAAACTCAGTGACTTCAAGATATTTCTTCATTGCCTCATATCCAGGTCCTGCATTAATAAGCGCCTTCATTGCAATATCCGCTACATCATATGCCAGAAGAGAATGGACTGAAGGTTTATACCCGAATTCTTGCTCAAACCGGTTTATGATATTTTTACTATTCTCTGCAAGTGTTGGATATGTATAGACAACATTTTTAGCACACATCTCCCTGATAGAAGGAGGTACCTGCCAGTCCTCAATAGAAGAGGTTGTTATAACGACCTTCTTCTCCAAATTTTCTAATTGCTTAATATTCCTGAGTTTTCTAAAGGTTTTCCACTTCTCTTCTGCAATAACGATGATAGCTGTTTTATCAGTAAGATCGCTCGTAATTTTTTTGCTATTAATTTCAGTCGAGGAAACATCCAATAGGGTTTTAAAAGGTTTCAAGTATGGAGAATTGACATTAAGATCTGTAACTATCTTTTCTTCATTTGAATCTATCTCACAATAATCCAGATATCTTTTGATTGCCCCTGCTTCCCATGTGGAAAGAGTAAGTTGAAAAACATTTTTCAGCCCATACGCCGAAGCAAGGGGAGCGAATAGCAAAAAATTAGTCAAATTGCCCAATTTTTTTATATCCTTAGAACTAAACAGGCCTATACCAAGATGAATTTTTTTGTTATTTCCGCAAAAAGTGTTTATACTTTCTACTTCTCCAGGAACTGCCATCCTTGAAATATGACCCAACTCCCTGTTATTCGCATTTAGAAACCTCAAATTTATACCTTTTTGGGCTTCTTCGGCATACCTTTTATTATCAGGAAAAAAGATAGGTAGATCCATTATCATTTTTCTGTCTCCTTTGATTCAAATGACTTATCAACCCATATAAATTTGCCCTTTTCAACGCGTTTGATGCCGATAGGTTTTATCACATCCCCATTCTCATCAAAAGTGGTTTCTCCGACAACCCCCGGAAAATTCCTGGTATTATATAAAGCTCTTTTAACTTTTTCCAGATCTTGCCCGCCTTTTTCAAGGGCAAGTGTAAGTATTCTGGCTGCGTCGTAAGCGAGTCCAGCAAAAATATCAGGGAGTTGACCGTACTTACGCTTATAGTTTTCTGTAAAATCTTTTACAACTGATATATCTGAATCGGGGTCAAAAACTCTGTATGTGTAATAAACATTATTTGCTGCGTTCCCTGCTATTTTGAGAATTTCAGGGTCTTCAAACATTGAGAAACTAATCCATTGCGGATTTAGTCCCAGCTCTATGGCCTGCCTTAATATATACCCCATTTCTTTTTGTCCTGCCAGGAAAACAACTTCCGGTGCAGAACTCTTTATCTTGGCAAGTTGTGTTCTGAAATCGGTATCTCCTGGATTAAAGGCTTCAACAATAACCACCTCTCCTCCATATTTTTCAAAATAGGTTTTAAAACTATCTTCAAGTCCTATTCCAAAATCGTTACTAATATAAATAACACACGCAGTTCTTTTCTTAAGATTGTTGAATGCAAAATCGGCGATTGCACGGCCATCGAAAAGGTCAGACATGACATTTCGAAAAATATAATCTCCCGCATTTGTAATCTCCGGAGAAGAAGCTGCAGGAGCAAGGATAATGACTTTCTTTTTATTTGCTATGGGCGCCACCGCCAAAACACTCGAACTGGATAACGGTCCAAGGAAAAAACGAACCTTGTCTACGGTCGTAAATTTCTGAAAAACAGAAACCGCCTTTTTTGGATCTGCCTGACTGTCTTCATAAATAATGCTGACTTTTTTTCCCTTTATCCCCCCTTGGCGATTAATTTCTTCCAGGGCTATCTCTATGCCGTTTTTCGTATTCAGACCGTATTTTGCTGCCTCTCCCGTCAACGGCAATATCGCCCCAATTTTTATTGTCCCTTCCTCTTCTTTCTCTTGTTTAGCACACCCGAAGATTCCAAAGGATATTGCCAGCTCAAAAATCAACACCCAACAAAGTGTCCGTTTCATAACTCACTACCTCCTTTAAAAAAATCTTACATGATCTTTGTTATAGTCGGCTCCCCTATAACCTATTTTTACTTAAAAATTCCTCTGGTGTATTAAAGGCAGTAAGGAGGACTGGGGAAGGAGACGGCCTTCAATTTTACAGTTTTAATCAAAGTCTGGAGAAAGAGGAGACATCCCATATTGAATTATCTTTCATTGTTCTTTTGACTGCTTTGGAAATGGCACATGGAGAGTTTCCCGGGTGGCGTACCGGTTCTTATGTGGGAGGTACGAAAAAGCGCATATTGCTCCAAAATACACGCCTCCCGCTTCATTTTCGAATCCTTGCCACAAATGCCCTTCCTCACTGTGCCCATGACGCGAAACTCCCCAGAGTCCAAAAACCTATACTAAATTAGCTGGTTATGGTCAACAGAAAACCACCTTGCCCTGGCCATTTGAAGAATGGGTTGGAACAATCCCCTGTATATAAATTAAATTAGCTGTGTAAGGAGGCACAAGATCACCCATCTTAAATATTAAGTTTGGAGAAAAGATAACACAATGTTTGTTAGCATTGCGTATTCGAGTATTCGCTGGAAACTTGGAATGATTGCCCTATCGGCTGAAAATCAGCCAGTTCTTGACGCATAAGTTTGGATCGAATTTGCTCAAAACGGCTGATAACTTCTTTGGAATAAAGTCGCTCACCACAGTGCAAGCAAATTTCAGCGCGTACACTTAATACCGCAGTGTGCTTTCCACCACGCAGAAGTTTCTCAACGTCTTTTTCGACCATTTCGCCACCGCACACGGGGCACTTATCAAATGATAGCATCTTTTGTCCTCCTTGTTCGCCAGTTGATCCAGTATTTTTGATCGGGACGATACACAGTAATTAGGACAGCCCAATGGTTTTCCTGATTGTAAGCCCAAACGCTGTGCACTGGGTCATCCCTGAAAGTTTTGCCATAGATTAGGCAACTCGGATATGGTCTATCGCTTGGATACTCCTCGATAATCTCACCTTGAAATACAGTCATTAAGATTTCGTCAAAGGATAGCCGATCGGCTTGTGCTTCCTCGTCAGCATGGTCCGTAATGCGTATTCTATCGCGCCTAATCGCGTCAATAATGTCTTCCAAATTCACGGGAAGTTCCTCTTGCAGTTTATGAGCAAAGGAGTCAGATCTACGTTTGACACATATAAATTTCTGGGACATCCTTCAGTTTTACAGTTTTAATCAAAGCCTGGAGAAAGAGGAGGACATCCCATATTGAATTATTATTTCATTATTCTTTTGACCGCCGTAGATAATAGCAGGTGGAGACTTTCCAAGGTGGCATGACGGATCAGCTAATAGATTAGAATGTACGAAAAAGCGCATATCGCTCCAAAATACGCGCCTCCCGCTTCATTTACGAGCCCTTACCACAAATGCCCTTCCTCACTGTGCCCATGACACGAAACTCCCCAGAATGCAAAAATCTATACCAAATTAGCTGGATCGTCCCAAAATATTTTTCTACGTTCGTTTCCCCGTTCCATTACGTGTTGCAGGACACCAGGAGCATCAAGTATAGCTTGGCGTAGCATAGAGGCACTTCAGCCTTTAGGTTTATCTTCCAATTTCTCGCTGATCCTATTCAACACATCACCAACAGATGTTTCTGTTGATTCCAATACTTCATTGCCCGTGTGTTTGTGATGCGGAGAAGTCGAATGGAAAGATTTAATAAAACGTTTGTACCTATCGATTAGATCAAGCATATTCCAATTCTCGTTTTTGTCTCACAAGTCTATTAATCGCCTCTTGTGCAAAACGCCAGTCTAAGTAATCGTCATCTTCTGTAAACACCTCTTTATTTTGCAACGCTTCAACTTTTGTCTGAAATGCCTTAAAGGGCATATGATATTTGGCCTCAAAACGCTTGCTCTCCGCCTCATATTTCTCGATTCTGGCCATAAGCATAAGCAAAGCCTGGTTTTTGATAAAGGATTTCAAATCCTTAAAGCCAAGCTGAGTAACTATTGACTCTGACCTTTCTGCAAATTTTATATCTAATGAAGTCTCCATTTTATCTCCTCACCCTAAAACGCTTCATATCTTCTTTTTTTTATCAATACGCGTTCATCTTATAGTTGGTTATATAGCAACAACATGTGTAATTCCTGAAAGATGATGCCCCTTAAAAAGATCTGAGCGAGCCATATCAAAGCAAAGAAAACTATTCAGCCACAAACGAACACGAATTTACACAAACAAGGCGAATTTAAGCCGCATACCTAAGCACTTCTATCTCTGCCGCAACGTCTGCCTTATCAAGACTTTTTTCCACACGCTCCAATACAGGGTCATCTATTAAGTATTCCCTGCAACCGTCGCACTGCAAGACGGGTACCTTCTTCAAGATAACAATGCTTGCTTCAGATAATTTGAAGGGCAAATCTGTGATCATAGATTTCATTGTAGATCCACACACATGACATTTCATGGTGATCGCCTCCTTGTTTTGAAATCTTCCTCCCATTCCTGTGGCATTGGATACAACCTTCATACATGTTACTCTTGAACAATATGCAGGGTGGTTTTAGGGCTGTTAATCATTTCATTAATAAGCGCTTCATCGTAATCAAAAATTGGCTCACTTTCCGCTTGAAGCTTCCGGATAAATTCCAGGCGGGTATATCCAGCAAGTTCAGCGGCTTTCCCCAGGCTTAATTTATGCTTTCGATATAATTGGATGGCATGCTGAAAAAGCATTTCTTTAATAAAGGCGGTTTTGCTTTCCTTCAGTGAGAGCAGGATAGAATCGTCTATCTGTAGTCGCATTTCTGTCAACATATCTTTTCCTTTCCTAAGGAATTTGCTCAAAAATTCATACCAAATTAGCTGCTTATGGTCAACAGAAAACCACCTTGCTCCGGCCAACTGAAGAGTGGGCCTGAAACAGAAAAGGATTCAAAGTGTGAAAACAAAGATTTGGAGGATGCCGGTCTATTATTTTTTTGTCTGCTTACGGCCTTCCTTTTTTTATGGTCCTCTTACCAAGTCAGCTCCAGAGAAGTAGATATATGGCAGCAGTTAAAAACCCTTGACTTTCAACATCTGCTTTTTATATAAATATTTCATGCAACAGACCAATGAAATCAAGTTATCACTAAAACGTGAGTATAACCTGTATTCGAATGCAATGGCATTTTATAAAAAGGTATTACAGGAGTTTGAGAAAAAATATCAACTCAGTACCCAGACTTTCTTAGAAAGGTTTGAGGCTGGTCAAATAGGAGATGAGGCTGATTATTTTGATTGGTATGCCTTTGCAAAACTCCTTGCCCGGTGGCAGGAAACACAGTCAGCAATTCGTTTAGTAATCCAGTGATAGAAAGATTCGTTGAAAACATTGAAAAAGCTATTGCCTCCTCCTCTATTGTCCTGTCATCAAATGTTCAAAAATATTTTGGCCCTGCCTTAGAAACAGTCTATCTGAAAGGCCATCTCTTAATAATAGATTCTTCGGTTTTGGAGATCGCCATATTTGCCACTAAATCCCGAAAGACCCTATCCATTGAAAAATACAGGCTGCATTATATGAACAGCGCCGGCCAAATGCTATTCCGTTATGACAATGCTCCTCATCATCTTGAAATAGATTCCTATCCCCATCACAAACACCTGATAAAATAGTGCCCTCAACCGTACCTTCCATAAAAGATATTCTAAATGAAATAAGCGCTATTATCATTGGAAGATAAGTATGAGGAATTGAATGAATTGATCAGAAAATTCGTAGAAGGTGATTGAACTTTTAGAGAAAGAGTGGGGGGGTGAGGGGACATCCCATATTGAATTATTCTTTCATTATCCTTTTGACCGCCTTGGAAATTGCACATGGAGAGACTCCCAGATAGCGTGCCGGTTCTGCTGATAGATTATAATGTACGAAAAAGCGCATATCGCTCCAAAATGCGCGCCTCCCGCTTCATTTACGAGCCCTTGCCACAAATGCCCTTCCTCACTGTGCCCATGACACGAAACTCCACAGAGTGCAAAAAATCCATACCAAATTAGCTGGTTATGGTCAACAGAAAACCACCTTGCCCGGTCTGGCTGATGGATAGGTAGGTCTTAAACAGGATAGCGTTCAACATTTGAGAAGGATGATTTTGACTCCAAAATTGCCGTTGTCACGCCTCAATGAAAATCAGTCTTGGCTTATTCTTAAAATGTTTTTCCCAGTTATATGAGCTGTTGCAGAAGGATGAACTGGCAAAGAAGGGTCACTATTTGTTGCCGAACGC
>Ga0255435_10023_pt1 | contig 16557 bp, 13 predicted proteins | sample ANMaggSSYBR02H11_FD_182647 | JGI IMG/M metagenome (GOLD analysis project Ga0255435, IMG submission 182647) | Sediment cell enrichment communities from methane seep in Santa Monica Basin, California, United Staets - ANME aggregate JGI... | ecosystem: Environmental > Aquatic > Marine > Cold seeps >... | reverse complement strand
TTTGTGACGAACGCGTATCTGTTAACCGTGGTACAACGGCTCTGATGGCAGCAGCAATCAAGACCACGGAAACGTTAGCCCAGCCGGCGCCCTTCGGATATCTGGTCGGAGATATCGGCCTGGGAAAGGGAAGCCGTAACCTTTATAAATATTTAACCGACCACTTGCCTCAATCGAATCTTCAAACCCTTACATTTCACTATCTGCAGCCCATCGTTCACTGGCACGAACGCCTGCAGCAGGTGATATATAAAATTAAAGAACGACCTACCTTGATAGCTGATGCGGGATTTATGTATGTGGCAAAGATGAGCGGACAAGCCCCCATGTACGATCTCTTTACACCTGACATCGGGGAACTGGCTTTTTTAGCGGATGAAAAGGCACCCCATCCTTTCTATACACGCGGATTTATACTTCATGATGAAAATCGCGTACCCGACCTGATTTCTCGTGCATATGATCACAACAATGCTTCACGGTTTCTTCTGGTTATAGGGAAGCAGGACTACCTGGCCAGCCGGGAGGGCATACTGGAAACGGTAGATAGCCCGATGGAGGAAGCCCTTGAAGCCATGGGAGGTACTGGTGATACACTGACGGGTATTGTTTCAGCCCTGATCGATTCGGGAATGTCAATCCCGGAAGCGGCAGTGGTGGCAATGAAGACAAATCGACTGGCCGGCTTTTATGCGAAGCCGACACCAGCAACACAGGTTATAAAAATTATTCAACACATACCGGAAGCCTTATCGGAAGTCCTTAAAAAAGGTTAAAACATGTGTAGTCGATATTGACCACAAATAAGGGGTTACAGATTAAATTCCGTAACCCCTTATTTTTACTGGAGCCGATGAGCGGAGTTGCAACCGTGTCTTTTTCTTCTTAAGGGAAACGCGCTTGCCACATGATTGTTCTATGCAGCCATGTCTTTTCTTCTCCTAATAAACACAATCGCCGTTCCGGCTATCAGCAATACAAAAGTGATAATTCCCCATTCATTGAGGGTTGGGATAGGCGTTTCGTCATTACAAGGAAGGTCCACGACTTGAAAGGCAAAATCAGAAATTTGCTGCCCAGAGGTATTGGTAACGACCAAAACTAGGCTGGACAAACCCGGGACTTGGAAAGAAAATGATTGAGTGGCGCTCGATCCCACATCTCCTACAAAGTTGGCTGCCTGGTTGTTTGGGTCGTAGAAACCAATGTATGCACTCATATGTGCATTCGGTCCACTCGGTGTAGCTCCAGCATGTGGGTCAAAGTTGACCGTTACACAAGCCGCCGAGCTACTTGTGTTATTATAGGTGAAGGTTTCATAATAATAACTGGTGCCTGCATTAAATATCCCTGGGTATGCCTTGCCCGGGCAAGTGCTGGGATTACCGTCCCGAAAAATCCGCCCTGACTGTGTATTTGCACCAGTGAAGGATGCTTGGACAGGATCAACGGGAGGACATGCAGCTAATGCGCTCTGTGCATAAGGGGAAAACAGAGCAAGAAACATTACCTGAACTAGTAAAAATTTAAATTTCATGCCACTCTCCCCCCATCCACCTTTGTATTTGAATGTATGTTGATGCAACAGCAAAAAGTCATAGAGCTCGCTCTCACTTGATGGGAGAGAGGGGGGGGGGATGAATCCCACTTTTTGCCAGACCATCAACGTTAAGTTATATGAAAGTCGGAGATTCACCGCAACGTAATGCGGCGAATCTCAATATGTCTTCCATCTCTTGCAGAGACTTCCCTTTAGTGCCGGCCGCGATTGCCTCTTTTGATGCCGCGTGGGCGGGTGAAGTTGCCCTTGGGTCGTCCGCCGCCGCTATTGCGGCCGAAATTCTTTGGTGCGGCCTGGTTGGACAGGCTGGCCGCATCGCAGTGATAGGCGTGCTCCATATCGGCGGGCACCGGCTTGCCCAGCAGGTGCTCTATTTCCCGCAGGTAAGCCCGGTCCTCGGCGCTACAGAAGGAAATGGCGTCACCATTCGCTCCCGCACGTGCTGTTCGCCCGATACGATGTACGTAAGTTTCGGCTTCTACAGGAAGATCGTAGTTGATCACGTGAGTGATGTCGTCCACATCCAATCCTCGCGCAGCCACATCGGTGGCGACGAGTACGCGAAAGCGGCCCTTCTTGAAGCCATCCAGTGCCTTGGTACGCGCGGCCTGGCTCTTGTTGCCGTGTATGGCCATGCCTTCAATGGATGCGGTGCACAACTTTTTTACTACCTGGTTTGCGGCGTGCTTCATCTGTGTGAAAATAAGTGCCTTCGTGATGTGTGGGTCCTGCAAGAGAGAGACCAGCAGGGCAGCCTTGTTTTTTTTTCTCCACAAAGAGTACCTTCTGCGCGATGCACTCCACCGTCGGTTGGTCGGGCGTGATGGTCACGCTTACGGGATTTCGGACCATTGTATTGGCCAGCTCTACCATTTTCGGGGTCATCGTGGCCGAGAAGAACAGTGTCTGGCGCTCGGCCGGAATATGGGTCAACACCCGCTTGATATCGGGAATAAAGCCCATACCGAGCATGCTGTCCACCTCGTCGAGAATGAATACCTCAATGGCGTTCAAATGAATGAATCCCTGCTGCATCAGATCAAGCAGGCGTCCGGGCGTGGCAACGAGGATATCGACGCCCCGGTTCAGGGACTTAACCTGAGGAACCTGGCTGACCCCGCCGAAGATCACTGTATGGGTGATGCGCAGTTTTCGTCCATAGGTCTGAATACTCTCCCCTATCTGTGCCGCCAGTTCGCGTGTTGGGGCGAGAATAAGGGCACGCGGGGTTCCTTTCTTGGGTTGGCGATGGTTGACGGTAAGCCGTTGCAGGAGCGGCAGGGTAAAGGCTGCCGTCTTGCCCGTGCCTGTCTGGGCGCAACCCAGCAGGTCCCGTCCTTTCAGCAGGTGCGGGATGCACTGCTCCTGGATTGGTGTGGGAGTGACGTATCCCTCTGCGGCTATTGACCGTTGAATCTCGGAAAGCAGAGCGCCAAAGGCGCCGTGCGGCAGTTGGGGTTGTAGTTTAAGTGTAGATTGACTGGTGCGCGTGCGCGGCGCATAAGCGTGTGCAAGTTCTCTCATGTTTTTCCTGGTCCGGGGTTATACAACTCTCTACCCGCCGGACACGTGGAAAAGAAAGGACCGCAATGATCGCGGCAATTTAGGCGTCCCTGTCTCGAAGGCCGGGATGCTCGGTTTTAATTGGTTAGAATTAACTTCTTGGGCGGGGCGGGCATATGCCCAGTGAAACCGTCGTGAGAAATAATTTACGTAACTGAACAGGGTCTATACAGTAATTGGAGGGGGAATGCAAGTACAAGTCATAGACGGCCGTATTGTTTACGTAATTAAATGGCTATATAGACTGTATTTTTCCGGTGAATAGACAGACTGCTTCCATATATGACGCAACGAGAGCGCAGTTAAGATCAGATTTCATGTAATAACATTACGTATGCTGACCCTTTAATTACCCTTAGAGGCTATGGTGCTTGCCGCAAGGAAATCGCAGAGTGTTCCAACCAAAATACCTTTTAGAAAATTATTCTTTCGCATGAAATCCTCCCGTGATGACTTCATTGATACAATGACTATTTGGTTTTCTTTAGTTAATATTTATTGTAGTCGATAAATGAGGGAAAGGGGTTCGCGAAGTAGTTTTCAACCCGTACTTTTCAGGCAAGATCAAAGAAAATGTCAAGAGTGCCGGTTATTGACGCCACCTACAAGTCTTCACAGTCACCTTGCATTGAGGGGCAAGGATTACTGGTTGAAAGTGATGATATTTACAAGAAAAGGCAAGCAAGTACTCGAGAACGCAGTTCAGGTACCGGTAAATGATCTTACTTAAGATGGGGAGGTTGTCATATATCTCATTTCCACTGGTTCGGTTTTATGGATTGCGTATCTTCCTATCAGTCTGGGCGATCTGATTTTCCCAACTTCTTTTCCGGGCATAAATACTGCTTTAATATAAAGTGGTTCTGCCTGGCCCTGGTCTGAGAGTGAAAACCGCCCGGTTAAAATCCCTACACGCCAGCCGTTAAAGTCAAGACAGCTGGTGGCTTGATTATAACCATAGATACTGGTTTTATCTGCAGAAACTTTCACCTCCAGTTTCGCTGAAGGAGAAACCCTGTCCAGAAGAAAAACAAAAACTGCATATTTCACGTTTTCTTCAGAAATTGCTTCTTTTGAAGATGGCAGTACAGCTTTCCGGCCGACAAATTTAAAAAGCTCCATATAGGAATCAGGAAAGAGGTTTGCGCTTTTCGGCAGAGAAGCTGCCGGTACGATAAACATTACCGGTTCAGGTTTGCTTGAGTATAGAGGTTCTACTCTGGCCTCTTTTATGACTATCTTATTTTTTGCGGAGCGGAACCGACTTAAGAAGAGGGCAGACGTTCTACGGCCCAACGGTCCTTCAAAATTGATCTTTCCTGCGATAGTCTTGTCTGACGGGTCACGCTTTTTTGTTTGGTAGATATAAAGCTCAGTCCCTGAAAATTTTAATTCCTTCCCGATTAAAAAAGAACCTGCGTCGATGTCTTTTTCGAAACGGACATTTTTTGATTTATATCTGTTGGCCATTACAATCTTATTATGTATAGCAATTGTAACCATAGCTGCATCTTCCGGCATTTTATCCAGGGAAACGGCAATGGGAGCCGGAAGATTGATTTGACCCATTCGATCCATTTTCTGTTGAAATTTTTTGATTTGTTCCTGCATACCGGCACAACCGAAGATAAGAAAAAACATCATGGCTGGCATGACATAGCGATATCTTAATAAAGAAGAAAACATGTTGTTCCTCCGAGTAAAAAGGTAACTTTTCTGTTTAGAAAATTGAAGATCCCCGCCGCAAGCAGCGAAGAATGTGCTTACTATTCGGTTCAGGGAGCCGTTAATTCGTTCGGCCACATCTTTGTCTTAAGTGTGTTCCTTAAACGTCTTTGCTTAGATGATAATGAAGGCACTTTGAGCATCCGGCTTCTTGAAGTAGTTTGAGACTCCGAAATTGCCAGCTTTCTCAACAAAGACGCGCTGATTTTTCCGTCCGCGATCATTCCGATATCACGCTGATACTGCATTATAGCCCGGCGGGTTCCCTTTCCCATAATCCCGTCAGGGGCACCTGGTTTGTAACCCTTTCCGGTAAGAGCTAACTGCACTTGTTTGATTTGATCACGAGTAGGTTTTGCAAAGACTTTTGGTTTCGAATCCCTTTTATACTGATCTATAGCCTGGTGCGTTTTTCTCCCCATGAACCCGTCCGCAGGACCAGGGTCATAGCCCACATTTATCAAAGCAAGCTGAGTCTTTTTAATTAGAGGATCCGAAACCTGTCTTGCTAAACGTGTGGGGAAAACCCCTGCCAGAAAAGGTTTACCCATCTCAAGCTTATTGTTTTGTTTCGTTCCGGTTTTAAATATTGCTTTTAGATAAAGCTTTTCACCGGTAAGGGAAATTCGGCATCGAGCAATGTCAACGTGCCAGCCGGAATGGCCAAAGTGCACCTCACTATATCCGGTTTCAGCGATTCCGTCTGGTCCCCGAAAGGCAAGTTTCTCACCCTTTATGCCATTTGGTGTTCTACTTAGTCGAAGTTCGGTTTGATCATCTTGGCTTAGACGGTCCAGATAAAAGGCAAAAACATAATAATCCCGGATTCCTTTGGGTACCTGTCCGGGCTTTCCCGCGGGAACACAGTTATTAAGTATAAAACCCAAAGTGAGTGCATTGTTTAAAAACATATCGAAATCGTTTTTTGTTACCTTTTCTGCAGGCACAATAAAAAGATTCAATTCCGGTCTGAACGGGAATATCGGTCTTATCTTTGCCTTTTTAATAAAGATATTTTTTGAGGTTAATTTATATTCAGTTTCCAGGGCTACTATGGTTCTTCTTTTAGCAGCATCAAAAAAATGAAGGTGCCCTTTAAGTCTTGCCAGACCGTTGTTTTTTTCCGGGGTCAGGTACTCATCTACAATGGTTTGCAAGAGTTTGAAACCGGCATACCTGAATTGTGGTTCCAGCAGCTTTTTGGTTATTCCAGGGGAAAAAACGATTTCAGGCCAGTCTCCCTTGGGCTGAGGCTGGCCGCGCATTTCAAGGACAATGGCGGATATAACCATCACAAGCTCAGGCGGCGCTTTATCTGTATCGATACTGATAAGCCTGCCTGGAGGGTCTTTCGCCACAGCAGAAGTGCATATTCCAGGAAGCATAAAGAACGGCAGGAGCAGCATAATTATACTAATGGTCATTCGTTGTGATTTCATTGCGTGACCCTCATTTTAATTTTATTCGTCAAATCAGAAAGCGGTTTTTAAATATCGAGAGTACCTGTATCTTCTTACCGGCTCCTACTCGCTGTAGTTTTATTTTAATATTCCAGGGCCATATCCCGGGTTTGTGCCGGTGACCGCTTCTGTCAAACCTGCGGCCTCAACATTGCACACCTGATTAATGGCGGCTTCGGCCATATCCATTCCTACATCACCGGTTACCTTGCCGACGCCGATAGCGTCCTTATATGTATTTCCCAAAACAGTTCCTGTAACAGTAGTAACGGCAGCATTGTACCCTGCCTGTTGTGTCCCTTCCCATATTGCTTCACTTTGTGTAGCTCCCTGTTCAATCTCTGTCCCATACACATCAGCGCCTGCACGCACAGCCTGAACGCCGATTGTCGCCGCCCATGTGGCTTGACCTACTTTAACTCCGCCACTGACTAAAGCCCCGCCAGGCGTAACGGTAAGAACCCATCCCGCAACGGTTCCGGCTGCGGCAGCTCCCTCTAAGACCCCGATCGTGAGGTCAAGAAGAGGGTTTAATGAACCCCCTGTGTGGATGTATTCTTGTCCTGGCCGAATCATTGTGCCTGAATCAAGATGAATAACAACATCCGTGGTACCGTCAGGTTTAACGGTTGTGCATACCCATGTATCGTTTGAGTAATCAGCCCATGTAGATACGGAACCGTCTTCGTTTATTGACGTGCTTAAATTATCAAGTGTGGCGTTCCTGGTGCCTGGCAGTGTTCCCTGGGTTCCGATCAAGCTCTGGCCGGGGTCCTGCTGCCTGGTCGTTCCACTTTCCGGGACATTGCCGTGAGGGTCTATATCTCCAACCGCTGTTTCAATTTCCTGATTTGTGTTATCTCCCTGGTCTTCATCGGAATCTGCACTGTCGCCCTCAATATCCCCTTCTTCAGTAGTATCTTCTATGGCATTAACATCCTCAACCAGTTCCGCCACCTCTTCCTCATTGCCGGGATCGGTTTCAGAAGAAATTTCGATTTCGATACTTTCCTGTTCAACAGGGGTGAATCCGGAGGGCGGGTTTGTTGTGTCAGAACTGGTGCTTTCTATTCCGTCTCCATCTCCATCTCCGTCTCCATCGCCGTCGCCACCATATGCATAGGCGGACGTAACCGGTATGGTCAGGCTTAAAACAAGAAACAGAATTATGCAAAGACAGTTTTTCATGATATCTCCTTGGGTGAAGGTTTAAAGAATAAAATGTATTAATCTGTCTCAAACGTTGTTTATAATGGAGTTGAAACCTATCCAAATGAACTGGAAAAGCAGGTTAATGACAGCCTGCTAGAATGCCTCAGCAATAGTAGTGAAATAGAGACGGAGACTATAATAAAAATTTGAGTGCCATTTTAAACTATAACAAGATCAACTGTCAAACATTTTTCCAGTAAACAATCATACAGTCCAAAGTTCTGTTATTCCTGCGAACCCCGGATCTTGGCCAAGGGCAGGCACAGGAATCCATACTCCCTCCTTCGATCAGATTGAGGACAATGATTTATCTGGATTCTCTCCTGCACGCTCATTTATATACATGAGGCGTCATGACTGAATGTAGGCATCCCGGGAATATTCAGGGTCAGCGTAGAGATGATTACCAATTGAAATCTTGTGTATCTTCAGTAAAATCAGATCCAACACTTCAGGAAGAAGCCAATACCAAGAAGACACCATTGCGAAGAACCGCATCAAGCACCCTCTCCTTTGTCCTGTAGATAGTCAAAAAAGGGTTTTCGCGGACAGAAAAAGGTCACAGTGAAGGGTAGGGTAGGGCCATGAGGAACATTTTCCAGAGATATGCTTTTTCAGGGCATCGTATTATTTATGGTTAAACGAGGGAGAAGAAATGTTGAACGCGGGACTATAGCGGGACAGAGTGGCGATATAAAAAAAGGGGTTACGAATTAAATTCCGTAACCCCTCGTCTTTACTGGAGCCGATGAGCGGAGTTGAACCGCTGACCTACTGATTACGAATCAGTTGCTCTACCAGCTGAGCTACATCGGCTTTTTGCTATTCACAAGGGTGCCTTTCTATCTTAACGTTTTCGCATTGTCAAGAAATTAGCCGGGTTCCATTCGACAATAACCATTCCCCGCAATCCAGGCGTCATCTTCCAGTGTCTTTTGTGTGGCGCATTTCCGCGCGATTACATGATCTTTTTCTTTCCCCTTCTGATGTCTGTATCCTTTGCCTTGACTTTCATTGTTGTTTTGGTAGTATCTTCGCGGTGTAAGACATATGGATAGTTGAAAAGCAGGTTATGAAAATCCGGAATGCAGGGTTGCATTGAAAATGTTGTCAAAAGGCCAAAAATACAGAAGCTGGGTGGAAATCGATCTGGATAGTTTCAGGCATAACTGGGACGAAATAAACAGATTAGTGAGTTCCGGTGTAAAGGTCCTTCAGGTGGTGAAGGCGGACGCGTATGGCCATGGGGCGATTGAGATATCAAAGGCCGCTCTGAAAAACGGTGTGTATGCCCTCGGAATCGCCAATGCCGATGAAGGTGTGCAGCTCAGAGTCGGCGGGATAGATGCACCCATTATAATATTGAGTCCTTCCACAGTTTATGAAGTTGATGAAATCATCAAATACAACCTGACCCCTTCTGTATCAGATGTCCATTTTGCAGTCGAGCTCAACAGAAAGCTGATTGAAAGAGATGCACAACTTCCCGTTCATATTGAGATCGATACGGGGATGGGCAGGGGTGGCACCATATACAGTGACGCAATCGCCATGGTCAGGGATATCATCGCTCTCCCAAGCATAAGAGTGGAAGGAATATTCTCTCACCTTTCTGTGAGCGAACTGGAGGATGATGAATATAACTCTCTCCAGTGGAATCTGTTTGAAGAGGTTGTAAGAGGATTGGAAAAAGAGGGTATAGATATTCCCATAAAACACATCTCCAACAGCGGTGGCGTACTCAACTTTCCCCGGTTCAATCTGGATATGGTGCGTCCCGGGATTATGACATACGGGGTATATCCCTCGTCTGATACAGTTCCAAAAGCGGATCTGGTTCCTGTGATGAGTTTCAAGACCAGTGTCGTAATCCTCAAGGATTTTCCCGCGGGGTACAGCATAGGCTATGGCAGATCTCATGTCACAGAAGGCCCTGCCAGGATAGCGACAATACCGGTAGGGTATGGAGATGGGTACGGCTTTATCATGTCGAATCATGGACAGGCCCTGATAAGAGGCAAAAGGGCGCCTGTTGTGGGGCGTATTTCCATGGATATGTGCACCGTGGATGTTACCCATATACCTGAATGTGAAATAGGCGACGAAGTTGTCCTGATGGGAAAACAGGGGGAAGAGTACATTTCGGCCGGTGAAATTGCAGGAAAGGCCGGGACGATAAGCTATGAAATTCTGTGTGCACTGGGAAAGAGAGCGCCCCGGGTATTTGTGAATAAAGGAGAGGCCGATACGGTTGAACCGAAATTAAGAAGGATTTTTATACCTGGGGAGGAAAAATCCATTGCCAGAATTGATAATATGATACGTGGTTGTATCCAGGCCAGAACCAGTGACATGGAATTTGCCGATGCTATTTATTACGAGATGTTTGAGACCCTTTTCGGCAGGGAAAACCGTCAGCTGGAATTGAGGATGGGCTTCAGATATGATATCAGGATAAGCGATTTCCCCAATGGAGAAAAAGGGGTAGGTGGCCCGGATGCTGATTATTTCAGGGTTACAACGCACATTGAGTATATAAAAACACTCAGAAACAAGTTCTTCATCATAGGCTGCGCGCAGAATGATGCTCAGCTTTCGGCACTGTTTGAGGAGGAGAAGTGTGAATACCGGTGGCTCCTGAACGGTACGGATAATCCTTTCAGAGAAGGTGATTTCAGGGTGGCCCGTGTCAGGATCAATGGTAGAGGTATGCCTGTCATCAGCGCAGGAAATACGGACAGAGGGTATGAGGTGCTGTGCGGTGGTGATGAGCTTGAGGAATATTTAAACAAACAGGTAAAGATAGAGATAGAGATAGAAACAAAGAAGCACAAAAACAGTAAAATGTTTTCCGTCTACCTGGCCTATCCTACAAGGGGCATGAATGTCTCATTCAACTATGAGGAAACGGGGTTGAAGAATGTGAGAGAGGTAAGTTTTTTTGCGGGAAGGCACCCATGTCCGGAGATAAAGATGGATAAGGGAAAATCGATAGAACTGAACATCGGCGAGGATGAGTGGGTATTCCCAAACAGTGGTGTGACCTTTATCTGGGATCTGTAAGATGTTGAAGGGAAAAGTGTCTTAATGAAGTTACTGAGAGTAGGGATTATATTTGGTGGCATGTCTTCCGAGAAAGAGGTCTCATTGAACAGCGGCAGGAATGTTTATGATAACCTGGATGGCGAAAAACATGAAGGTATTCCTATATTTATGGATAGTGAGGGAAGATTGTGGATTATACCGTGGCAGCTTGTATCCCAGAACACCACTACCGATGTTTCAGAGCATCTTGAAAGAGATGCGAGGCGGATATCTTACGAACAGATGAAGGATGAAATAGATTTTGCCTTTATTTCCCTCCATGGAAAATATGGTGATGATGGGTGCATCCAGGGCCTTCTGGAAATTCTTGGGATTCCATACACCGGTCCGGGTGTCCTGGCTTCAGCCCTGGGCATGGATAAGAGCGCGCAGCAGAAGATACTGAGGGAGGCGGGAATCAATGTGCCTGAGAGTATGCTGTTTGGGGAAGATGAATGGTTAAGAGACAAAACCCGTGTCAGGAAAAAGATAGCGGCGACCTTCGATATTCCTTTTGTCGTAAAGCCTGTCAGGGAAGGGTCAAGTATGGGAGTGACCATTGTAAGGAACGCGGACATGCTTGAGGACGGGATGGCCGGTGCCTTCAAACTGGACAGGTATGTGCTGGTCGAGGAATATCTCAAAGGCATTGAATTTTCGTGCATCGTTCTGGAAAGGGGAAGTGGTCCGGGTATCCTCGGGGTTACAGAGATCCATCCGCAGAGTGATTTTTACTCATACGATGATAAATATATGCCGGGGAGATGCAGCAAATTTACACCCCCCAGGAATATTCCTGCCGATGTAGTTAATCGGATTAAAACAGATGTTATAAAGGCTTTCGAAACCCTGGGGTTCCGATCATACGGTCGTATAGACGGATTTGTCCTGGAGGATGGCAGGGTCTTAATTACAGATCCCAATTCGTCTTCGGGAATGGCGCCTTCGTCTTTCTTTTTCGAACAGGCCGCGGAAGCCGGCATGCTTCCATCCATGATAATATCTGAGCTTATAGAGGCTTCAGTCAGGGTTCACGAAGAAAAGAGGGGACCGTTATAGTTGACAAGTTCGCAAAAAGTCAGTTTTCTCCGCTGAGAGGAGAGTACAAGGCTGTTTGGAAAGGTAATCTGTGAATCTGGAAAATCAGGAAAAGATAAGGGTTGGCATTATAATGGGGGGAATTTCTTCAGAGAGAGAGATATCTCTTGAGAGCGGGAGAAATATATCCAGTAAGATAGACAGGAAAAAATATCTTCCCATATCCATATTTATGGATAGCAGCGGTTTTTTGTGGGAGATACCGGTCAAGATGTTGATGAGGAACTCTACCGGAGATATCGAATGCGATCTGGAGGATGAGGCGAAAAGGATTCCGTATGAGGAACTGAAGACTCTTGTGGATATAGTATATCTGGGACTCCACGGTAAATACGGCGAAGATGGGTGTATCCAGGGACTTCTGGAGCTTTTGAATGTTCCCTATGTGGGTTCCGGTGTTCTTGCGTCAGCGCTCGGTATGGACAAATATGCCTCCAGAAAAGTCCTTGCGATGAGCGGGATGGATGTTCCACGTACTGTTGCAGTTTCTATCGGGCGATGGAAAAACGGAAGAGAAGATATCCTCAAGCAGATAGAAAAAGAAATTGGTCTGCCCTGTGTTGTCAAACCTGCCCGGGAGGGGTGTAGTACCGCTGTCAGAAAGGTTTTATCGCTGGAGGATGTCTGCAATGCGGTTACGGATGCCTTTGATTGGGACAATGTGGCGCTGGTCGAAGAATTTATTGAGGGAATGGAGGTAACGTGTGGTATTATAGGAAATGATGTACCTGTCGCCCTCGTGCCCTCAGAGACGATACCGACAAGAGGGGTTCTTTCGCTGGAAGACAAATTTCTGTACGGTCAGGGAGAGAACAAGACGCCCGCAAGACTGCCAGAGGATGTCCTGAAAAGAATACAGGATGTAGCTGTAAGGGCGTTTCTGGCTCTGGGCCTGAAGGCCTACGCGAGGATAGATATGTTTGTGCCTGGTGATGGGCGGATAGTGGTGCTTGAACCGAACAGCCTGCCCGGGATGACGCCTTCTACAGTATTTTTCCACCAGGCGGCGGCTTCCGGAATTACACAGCCTGAACTGATCAGCAGGATTATACAATTATCTTTAGAGGCACACTCTGAAAAAAAAGGACCGCTGTAGAGTGGTCGCCGGTGTTTTATGAATAAGATTGCCGCGACAGTTGATAATTTTGGAAGATCCATCTTGGAAAATATCGAAGAGATGGGGAGGATTCTTATTTTGTTCCTCTCCGTTCTGGTGTGGATGGTGCGTCCCCCGCTGAAGATTCGTCTGATTTTCAAGCAGATGGAATTTGTCGGAGTCAAATCTATTTTTGTTGTTGTCCTTACGGGTACATTTACCGGTATGGTCATGGCCCTTCAGGGTTATTATGGTTTCAAGATGTTCAATGCGGAGAGTCTGGTCGGCTCCACGGTCGCGTTGGGAATGACCAGGGAGCTTGGCCCTGTTCTCACCGCTTTGATGGTGACTGCCAGGGCTGGTTCAGCCATGGCGGCGGAACTGGGAACGATGCGTGTGACTGAGCAGATAGACGCCCTCTATGTCATGGCCGCGAATCCCGTTAAACATCTTATAGTTCCAAGAGTGATCGCGGGCGTACTAATGCTTCCCGCACTCACCATTGTGTCGGACTTTATGGGAGTCCTGGGGGGATATTTTGTCGGTGTGCCCATTCTGGGTATTAATTCAGGCGCTTTTGTAAGTAATATCACTAAACTTGTAGATCTGGGTGATATTTATCATGGTTTAACCAAGGCGGCATTTTTCGGGCTCATCCTGTCTCTGGTAGGTTGTTACAAAGGATTTAACACAACTGGAGGGGCTGAGGGAGTGGGAAAGGCTACCACGGAAGCTGTGGTTCTTGCGTCCGTGTCGATCCTGATAAGTGACTACTTTCTGACAGCCATCATGTTTTAGATAATGATTAAACTTCTTGAAATACATAAGTCTTTCGGACAGCAGAGGGTTCTGGATGGTCTGAACCTCGATATCGAGGACGGTAAAACCACTGTTATTATCGGTGGTAGTGGGGGAGGGAAGAGTGTTCTCCTGAAACATATTATCGGCCTCTTGAAACCTGACAGCGGGCAGGTGATTGTTGACGGTGTTGACATTGCTTCGCTTAACGACAGAGATTTGAATGAAGTGAGAAAGAACTTCGGGATGCTCTTTCAGGAGGCTGCGCTTTTTGATTCCATGAACGTGATGGGAAATGTTGCCTTTCCTTTAAGGGAGCATACCGGAAAGAAAGAGAAGGAGATAAGAGAGATAGTAAGGGGAAAGTTGAAGGCAGTTGGTCTTACTGGTGTTGAGGACAAGATGCCTTCAGAGTTGAGCGGGGGTATGAGAAAGAGAGTAGGTCTTGCCAGGGCGATTGCCATGCACCCCCGGATCGTCCTGTTTGATGAGCCCACTACCGGTCTGGACCCTGTTATGACCGAGGCAATAAACGAACTTATTGTTGAAACACAGAGAAAATTTGACCTGACCTGCGTGGTCATAAGCCATGATGTCCAGTCAATCTTTACGGTGGGCCATAAAATAGCCATGCTTTATGAAGGCAAGATTATAGAACATGGAACTCCAGAGAAGATAAAGATGTCCTCAAATCCTGTGTTGAGGCAATTTCTTTCCGGGAGCCTTGAAGGTCCGATAAGTGTGATTTAAGTGGTAATTTACCCCTTATTACGGATTAAGACACCCTGATTTGACGAATTATTCTAACCTGTACAAAAAATCAATAAAAATAATGAGAAACAGGCCATTAGGACATGAATTAGAAACTATTGATTATGACCCTAAGAATTAGGGTCTTGACCAGGGTATACCCACATCAACCTTTTACCTTTACCCGAAAGAATGAGTATTCCGGTTCAATAACCACAATACCGGTTTCTATAAATTGTTGTTAAAGAACTTCAGAAGCAAAACGCTGTTCTAGTCAAGAGCCAAAAACTATTTTTTATGGGGAGGTGTCTATGAAAAGGAACAAATTTAAATCGATATTAATCGCATTTGTTGTTCTACTGTTTGCCGGCTGTGCCGGACAGCAGGTAAGGACGGATATGTCCCAGTTTACACCCGTTTCACTTGAACGGGGAGGTTATAACTTGAAAGTGGATAACTTTCTGGTGATCTTGGACACTTCGGCGTCAATGAATGAACGCTATAACGGTGTAAGCAAGTTTGGCCAGGAAAAAGAAGTGGTAAACCGTATGAATCAGACAATTGCAGGCCTTGATGTAAAAGGAGCCCTGAGAGCATTCGGACAGGGTAAAGACACTACTTTGCTCTACGGGCTTACGGATTATACGGCTCCGGGCTTCAAAGGGGGGCTTGACAAGGCCACCCATGCCGATGGCAACAGTCCGCTTTATGCCGCTATCGATGGTGCAGGGAATGATCTGCAATTTGCATCCGGGAACAGTGCTTTAATCATTTTCAGCGACGCCAAAAAACTGGATAAAGCTCTTGTAATAGCCTCGGCAAAAAAGATAAAGAAAACCTTTGGTGACAGAATTTGTATTTATACTGTGTTGATTGGGGATGATGAAGCCGGCGAAAAACTTATGAGGGAAATCTCTGAAATAGGCTCATGCGGATTCGCGACTAATGCGGACATCATTTTTAGTGCTCAGGATATGGCCGATTTTTCCAGGAAAGTGTTTTTTGGCGGCCAGAAAAGGGCAACAAAACCAAGCCCGGCCCCGGCAATCCAGACAATCCAGGCAAGCATGGTTTTAGGCGGTATTGAATTCGAGTTTGACAGTTTCTCTATTAGTCCTGATTTCTACTCCATTCTTGACGAGTCAGTGAAAACCCTGAAGGATAATCCCTCCGTGAATGTTCGTTTTGAAGGGCATACAGATAATATTGGCAGCGAAGCCTACAATCAGAAACTCTCTGAAAGCCGGGCGAAGGCTGTTATGAATTACTTTATCGAAAAGGGGGTTAGCACCGATCGCTTTTCCACGGTTGGTTATGGGTATACAAGGCCGATTGCCAGCAATGAAACATCCGCCGGCAGGGACAGAAATCGCCGGGTAGAGTTAATTACGGTTAAGTAACCTTTGAACAAATTAAAGGGGGCAGTGTGTGGAAGACGCACTGCCCCCTTTTTGATAACCCTTCGTATGCCCCACGGAGTTCTATCCACATACTTTTCGGGGATGCGGCTCCCTGTTAAATTTGTCAATTAAGCGCTGGTCACAATCCTGGAAAAGTCGGCGATTCTGTGGAATAGCTTTGATATATCTTTCAGGAGAGACAGTCTGTTAAGTCTTATCTTTTCATCCTCTGCCATGACCATGACTTCATCAAAGAAGGTATCGACAGGTTTTCGGAGACTTGCCATTTTGGACAGGGCGTCGCTGTATCTGCCTTCGTCTATGCACCCATTTGCTGTTTCCCTTATATCGATAAATGCGTGATAGAGATTGTCTTCAGCGTTTGAGTCAAAGACAGACGTATCAATAGAACCGCCCTCAAAATCCTTGAGGATATTCACGACGCGTTTGAAGGCAACTGCCAGCGGTTCGAAATCGGGATGTTTCTTGAATGCCTCCATAGCTTCTATCCTTTTCAGGGACTGGACGATGTCGGACACACCTTCTGAAAGTACGGAGTCAACTACATCATATGAATACCCCTGGGATATCAACTGGTTCTCAAATCTTCCCTTTAGGAAATTCATGACATCCGATTTTGTCTCTTCCCCTGTTCTCTTCAGTTTTCCGGCAAGGATCGAAATGCTTTTATCCACCAGTTCGTCAAGTTCAAGGTGATAGTCTTTGTTTATGTGAATTTGCTGAACTCCAGGGGATAATGGGGAGAGAGTATGCCCTGATACAGGACGAAGATCCCATCGTGGCAAAGGC
>Ga0255435_10019_pt1 | contig 17115 bp, 15 predicted proteins | sample ANMaggSSYBR02H11_FD_182647 | JGI IMG/M metagenome (GOLD analysis project Ga0255435, IMG submission 182647) | Sediment cell enrichment communities from methane seep in Santa Monica Basin, California, United Staets - ANME aggregate JGI... | ecosystem: Environmental > Aquatic > Marine > Cold seeps >... | reverse complement strand
TGTTCAATCACGAATCACCCCGCAGAGGCGAGACATTCGTCACAAGGAAGATCACCCGCGCGGCTGCCAGAATCAAGCTTGGCCTGCAGGAGAAGCTCTATCTGGGGAATCTGGAGGCGAAGAGAGACTGGGGGTTTGCCGGCGATTACGTGGAAGCCATGTGGATGATGCTGCAGCATGACAAGCCGGACGATTTTGTCATAGCCACCGGAGAGACCCACTCTGTCCGTGAATTCGTGGAGCGAGTCTTCGAAAAACTCGATCTTGATTACCGTGACCACGTGGAGATAGACGAACGCTACTTCAGACCGACCGAAGTTGACGTGCTTCTCGGTGATTCCACAAAAGCGCAGGAAACTCTCGGATGGAAGCCCATAACCAACTTCGACCAACTCATCGACATGATGATCAAAACCGACCTCGAATTAGCCGAAAAGGAAAAGATTCTGAACGACGCCGGTTATTAAAAAAAGCAAAAGGAGGACCCTCTTACAGATATGATGCTCTTATCTAATACAATCTACATCGCTGGCCACCGCGGCATGGTGGGTTCCGCCATTAAGAGAAGGCTTGAGGCGAAGGGCTACGAAAATCTCATCTTTCGGTCTCACGAAGAGCTTGACCTCACGAGGCAGCAGGATGTCGAAGACTTCTTTGAAGAGGAACGGCCCGAATACGTTTTTCTGTGCGCGGCAAAGGTCGGCGGCATATTAGCCAACAGCACATACAAGGCCCAGTTCATCTATGAGAACACAATGATAGCGACCAACGTTATCCACGCCTCCCGCGCGTATGGAGTTGAAAAACTCCTGAATCTAGGCTCATCCTGCATCTATCCCAGAGATGCTCCGCAGCCCCTGAAGGAAGAATATCTCCTGACATCGGAACTGGAGCCTACGAACGAACCCTATGCCATAGCGAAGATAGTCGCGATAAAACTGTGCCGGTATTACAACGAGCAGTACGGCACAAATTTCATATCCGTCATGCCTACAAACCTCTACGGCCCGGAAGACAACTTCGACCTTGAGACCTCGCATGTCCTGCCCGCCCTGATACGCAGATTCCACCTGGCCGGACTCCTTTTACGGAAAGATTACGGCGCGATCGCGCGCGACCTTGAAAGATTCGGGAACAACCTGCCAGCGAATTCGCCCGATGACCCGAATCTGATCACAAAGCACCTCGCAGGATTCGGTATCCACTCTGACAAAGTTACCCTGTGGGGAACCGGAGTGCCACAGAGAGAATTCCTCTACGCGGACGATCTGGCCGACGCCGCCATCCTTCTCATGGAAAATTATGACGCGGAAAACACAGGCGAATTCATCAACATCGGCACCGGTAAAGACATAGCCATAAAGGAGCTCGCGAGGGTGATATTGCGAATTACAGGCTACAAAGGCCGGGTGGAATGGGATGACACAAAGCCCGACGGAACCCCGCGAAAACTCCTCGACATCTCCAGAATTCAAAACAAAGGCTGGAAGGCAAAAACTTCCCTTGAGAAAGGTATAGAAAAAGCATATAAATGGTACCTTAATTATGAATAATCGTATTCTAGTTACCGGCGGTGCCGGGTTTCTTGGTTCGCATCTCTGTGACCGGCTGGTCGCGGAGGATTATGACGTTTTGTGTCTGGATAATTTCTTCACCGGCAGAAAGCAGAATGTGGCTCATCTTCTTGGGAAGCCCAACTTCGAGCTGATACGCCACGATCTGGTGCAGCCAATTTTCCTCGAAGTAGACCAGATATACAATCTGGCCTGTCCCGCCTCGCCCATTCATTACCAGTACAATCCTGTGAAGACCGTCAAGACCAGCGTCATGGGCGCCATCCATATGCTTGGGCTGGCAAAAAGGGTAAATGCCAGGATCCTTCAGGCCTCCACCAGCGAGATCTACGGAGACCCTGCCGTCCACCCCCAAACCGAAAACTACTGGGGCAACGTCAATACCATCGGCATAAGATCCTGTTATGATGAAGGTAAACGCTGCGCAGAGACCCTCTTTTTCGACTACCACCGGCAAAACAATGTTGACATCAGGGTAATCCGGATATTCAATACCTATGGGCCAAGAATGCACCCGAACGACGGCCGGGTCGTCAGCAACTTTATTGTTCAAGCCCTGAACAATCGGGATATCACCATCTTTGGCGACGGAACCCAGACGCGATCCTTCTGCTATGTCGACGACCTGATAGAAGGAATGATTCGGATGATGAATGGTCCCAATGACTTCATCGGCCCTGTAAACCTGGGAAACCCCGGCGAATTCAGCATGCTCGAGTTGGCCGAAAAAATCATAGTCCTTACAGATTCACAGTCAAAAATTGTGTATGGGCCCCTCCCGCTGGACGACCCCATGCAGCGCCGGCCCGACATCACACTGGCCAAAGAAAAGCTCAAATGGGAGCCTGAGATAGACTTGGAAGAAGGCCTGAAAAAAGCAATAGCCTACTTTAAAAATTAGTGTCAGAGAGTGTACCCATCTGAATTTTATGAAGATATCGATAGTCACGCCTTCCCTGAACCAGGGGGAATTCATAGAACGGACCATCCAGAGTATTCTTAGCCAGGATGGGGATTTTGATCTGGACTATATCATCGTTGATGGAGGTTCCACCGATGGTACTCTGGATATTGTCAGAAAATACGAAGACAGGCTTACGCTGATCTCGGGAAGAGACCGCGGGCAATCCGACGCCATAAACAAGGGATTTAGCATGGCATCAGGAGACATTCTGGCATGGCTGAACTCGGATGATACCTATGAACCAGGTGCTCTGTCCGAAGTGGCTGAAAGATACAGGAAGCATGAATTTGAATGGTGTTTCGGCAACTGCCGGAACATTGATGAGAACGATCACGAAATACGCAAGCAGATAACGCGATATAAGATGTTTGAAAGCAGGCGCTATTCGTTCAGACGCCTGTTGTCAAAGGATTTTATCTCACAGCCAGCTGTATTTTTTACGAAAAGGGTGTTTCAGGAGACAGGGCCGCTCGATCTCGATCTTGAATACACCATGGATTATGATTACTGGCTGAGAATCGGCAAGAGATACTCTCCCCTTTATATAGACAGGTTCCTGGCCGACTTCAGGTGGCACGGGGAATCAAAAAACAGCAGGAACTACAGAAAATCCGCCCATGAGGCGTACCTTGTAGCGAAGAAGCACGCCACGTCTGGGGATAAATATCCGATACTGAGAAATTATGTGCACTACAGAACTTTGAGTATACTGTACAGATTCCTGTGAGTATAGGAGTATAAGGGTGCGATTATTATGCAATTAATCGCATGGGAAGTAGATGCAGACAATTATCCCGAAAGTAACCGAGGGATTTGATTGCTCAATTCGGTTTTTTCGATGTTACCCCACCAGAAGTTGACCGCCAAAAATATTATTTTCCCCTTGACATGTCATTATATTATGTTATGAGTAGAAAAACTACTCATAAAGGAAAAGACGTTGGACAATTTATTTTCAGGCTTAATATCTTCAAAGACCAGAATTAAATTACTGATCCGCTTCTTCCTCAATCCCGAAGCGAGGGCCTATCTCCGTGAACTTGCAAAGGAATTCAACATATCTACCAACTCTGTACGTGAAGAACTCAATCAATTAACCAAAACCGCAATGCTCAAGACAGAAAAAAATGGCCGTAAGGTATTTTATACGGCTAACACAAAACATCCCCTCTTTCCCGAACTCAAATCCATGGTAAGCAAAGTAACGGGCATTGATCAGGTATTAGATAGTGTAATCAGTAGAATTGGGGATCTTGAAGCTGCATACCTCATCGATGATTATGCCGAAGGCAAAGACACCGGAATTATCGACATCCTTCTTGTAGGCAATATCGACCAGTACCACCTAAATGATTTGAGCAGGAAAACTGAACAATACATTAACCGAAAAATCAGGTCACTCGTTCTCAGTAAGGGTGAATTTAAAGAAATGTTACCGAAATTACAAAAACAGCCCCTTCTTTTGATTTGGGAAGCAAGAGAAAAGTAAGGGCATTTGCAACTATAAGTTAGGGCAGGCCCATTTTATCAAAGTTGAGTCTTTGATTTTACATAGATAAAAGATCAGTTTCAGGCAGCAGTGGAATCTTGAAAATGTAATCCAGGAGGCGGAGCTGTATTAGGAAACCTTGCACAGCTTCCATTTATAAAATAAGCAATTTACATAAGGATGAAGAGATTCACATCTTGGTTGTTTTTCTTAGAAAAACGACACGAATTAATAAACTTGAACAGATTGCTGGACAGATGACAGGGGAAAAAGACTGAAAAGTACAGGGATCTGAACTTGACACTTGATAAAGCTGTCAAGTACTAACCCCTTCTATGCCTTCCATACTAAATTCTACGAGAAAGTCTTAAAGATGAAAAAATTATTGATCGTTTACAATGATTGGCGTCCATACAGCCATGCCCGATTTACTGCTATTGCCAAGCATAGCAAGGATACGGAGCTAACTGTCTTTTTTCAAAATTCAGATGTCAAATACAGAAAGTGGGATGCCGAGATAATCGATTCTCCCTATAAAATGGTGTTTCTGAAGAATATCGGCATTCCTGTTTCTGCAAATACAGCCTTCATATGCAACATAAACTATAATATCTATCAAGAGATTAAAAAGTATAATCCCGATCGTATTATTGTCGCGGGATGGGACAGCTTTGCTACTCTTGCGGCAGTTGTTTATGCCAGGACACATAACAGAGAGATCGTATTATGGGCGGGAAGCACGATATATGAGGATTCCTTCATAAGGAAGATATCTCTCCCCTATGTGAAGTTTATCTTGCGTTTTTTCGATGGATTTATAAGTTACGGGACGGCCTCCGAAGAGTATATGAGGATGTTAGGTGTCAGAAAAAACATCGAGCATTTTTATAATTCTGTCGATGTAGATCATTTTTTAACACAGGGACAGCTTTCCCAACAAGAAAAAGGCATGTTAAAGGAGCAAATCGGTGTCAGAAACAGCTCCAGGGTCATAGTATTTTCTGGTCGATTAGTAGCAATTAAGTGTGTAGATCTGTTGATAAAGGCTTTCCTCCAGGTAAACGAGAAATTTCAAGACATTGAATTATTGATCGTCGGCTACGGACCCGAAGAACAAAAGTTAAAGAAAATGGCCGGGGGAAACAGTCGCATACATTTTCTTGGCCATAGAGGTATTGACGAGATTCCCGGGATATATGGCATTTCAGACATCTTAGTCCTGCCCTCAATCAGCGAACCTTGGGGACTGGTTGTAAACGAAGCCATGGCATGCGGTTGTGCGATTGTCGTTTCGGATCGATGCGGCTGCAGCCGTGACATTATACAAGGCAACGGCATTGTCGTTGAAGGCGGGAAGCTGGATCCTCTGGTTGAGGCGCTTGAGCGGCTCTTATCTTCTGAAAGTAGGCTGAAACGGATGAAGAAAAAGAGCGTAGAGATCATACGAGATTTCAAACTTCAATCATTGGTTAAACAGGTCAGTTTTTTCAGCTAGTGATACCGTTTTGCGGCTGAATGTGGAGAGTTGAATGGAAAATCCGTTGGTGAGCATCGTTATTCTGACCTGGAATCGCCGTCAGTATGTTCTCAAAGCTATTGAGTCCGTATTTAAACAGCCATATCGTCCCATTGAGGTTATAGTCGTGGATTCCGCCTCCACGGACGGAACTGCCCAAGCGGTTCGAAAAAACTATCCTGAAGTCCAGATTATACGGCTGCACAGAAATCTGGGAGCTGTGGAGGGACGCAATATAGCGCTGGCCAATTGCCATGGAGGTATCATTTTTTCATTGGATGATGATGCCTGGATATGGCCTTCTACCTTGAGCCTTTGCGTTGAACGTTTTAAGAAAGAACAAGATTTGGGAATCATTGCCTGTCAAATACTTGCTCCCGAAACGGAACCAACTGATGTAGAAGAAAGATACACTTATTTGTTTACCGGATGCGGATTTGCAATCAAAAAAGAAGTTCTTGATAAAGTAGGTTATTTCCCTTCCGATTTTTTTCGCCAGGCTGAAGAAAGCGATCTGGCTTTGCGAGTTCTTGAGGCAGGTTATCCTATCTTTTTTCTCCCTAAAGCAGTTGTGTGTCATGAAGAGGCACCTGTTAATAGGGACAGTAAACGATTTATGTTCTACGGATGCCGTAATGAACTTTTTACTGTAATAAGGCAATATCCATTAGTGGTCATGCCCCTGGCATGCCTCTGGAAAATTTTTATCTGGAACTTGACCGGTGCAGAGAAAAAGGCTCTTAGGTTTACGCTGGCGGGGTCTGTTGCCGGCATAGTTAAACTTCCCCAGCTGCTCTTGCAAAGGGAACCCGTATCCTTCAAGACAATAAGAAAACTGATAAATTTCAAGAAATCTTTCAGATGAACAGGTGCGGAGCGGTTTTTCAAAAGATGCTCTCCGGAAGTGTGAATAACCCGGAATGGCGAATATGACAAAAAACAAAATAATCAAAAATACCCTTGCACTATTCGCGGGAACCGCGGTGGGCAACCTCTTTTCATTCCTTCTGATGGTGGTCATTGCAAGAACTCTGGGGGATGTGGGAGTCGGACAGTATTCATTTTTGTTCGCTTTCGGGTATCTTATAATAATCCTGTGCAATCCCGGTCTGGGATATCTCATCATCAAGGATGTGCCGGCAAATAAGAGCATTACTCCTCAATACGGCAACAACATCCTGTCCATGAAAGCAATCCTTGCGGTTGTTTCGGGTGCTACCGCTGTTTTTCTTCTTATATTCATCAAGGACAACACCCTGATTATTCGGAGCTTCATGATCGTGGCGCTCATTTATATGATTAACTGTGCGATGTCTGTTTTTCCCAACATTCTGAGGGCCAACGAGAGAATGGATCTGACCGCGTTGATCGACACCATAGAACGCGCGGTAGCTCTTATTGCCGGTGTTGTCCTGCTGTATATCACACGATCGCTTCTGTCCCTGGTTCTGGCCCTTCTGATTTCCAATCTGGTCAAGCAGCTGCTGTATTTCATGTTTTCAAGGAGGTATTTTGTCCCAAAGTTTGGAATCGACTTCCAATTGTGGAAGAGACTGTTTGTGCGATCCCTTCCATTCGCGCTCAGTATCTCCTGCCTGTATATATATTACAGGATTGACACAGTTATGCTCTCGGTGATGGTCGGTGACCAGGTAACGGGGTGGTACAATGCGGCCTATCGATTGATTGATGTGATTCACTATATACCCCTTTTGATTGTTGCGGCGATTCTGCCCCCCATGGCGCTGTATTCCAGAGAAAACAGAGAAGTTCTAACGGACATCTTCAACCGGTCATTCAGATATCTCATTATACTGGCTTTCCCCATAGGTGTGGGAATGTTTCTGCTCGCCCCGAGGCTGATACTGTTTGTTTTCGGCGAGGGTTTTGAGAATTCGACGCCGGTTCTGCGGATATTGATATGGGCGGAGGTTCTTGCCTTTCTCAACTACCTGGGAGGACACCTGCTGAATATGATTGACAGACAGAAGATCTATACGGTTATTATCGGAATGACGGTTGCTTTCAATATCATCTTGAATCTGATTCTCATCCCTGGTTATCATCATATCGGCGCCGCCGTGGCGACCCTGCTCTGCGAACTGATGATATTCGCGCTGGTCTATAACTGCATCGGGAGATATTTTTTCAGGGTTCGCCTGTGGTCTCTGACATGGAAGCCGGCTCTTGCCGCCGCGACTATGGGTGTCCTTGTTGTAAAGATACAATTTCTGCCGGTCTGGTGTATTATAATCGCGGGGTGCGTCTTCTATTTTATAGCCCTTTTTCTTCTGAAGGGATTCAACAGGCATGACAAAGACGCGCTCTATTCCGTTCTTGATATTTTGGGCAGAGTAGGCAGAGGGTCACATCTTAAATATTAAATATTGGCTTCTCAGCTCGTTTTTCCTGTAAGAGGATGACACGAATCATACAATAAACTTAAACAGATTGCCGGACAGATAGCAGGGGATAAAAGTCTGAAAAGTATAGGAGTCTGAACTTGACACTTGATAAATTCGTCAAGTGTCGGGGTCTGACCCCTGTCTACTCTTTTGTCCAGGACAACGGCATTGTCGTTGAAGGCGGGAAGCTGTACCCGCTGGTTGAGGTACTTGAGCAGCTTTTATCTTCTGAAATCAGGCTGGAGGCAATGAAGAAAAAGAGCATAGAGATTATACAGAATTTCAAACCCGGATCGTTGGTTAAACAAATCAGTTTTTTTCAAGAATGATAAGTCTAAACAGAGAGTTATGAGAATCACCAATAATTTAGCAAACCCCGGCGAAAACATCTCTCGGCGCGTAGTCAGAGGCGGTTTCTGGATGTTTTCACTCAGAATAATTCAGCAACTTTTCGGATTAGCAAGGCTGATAATTCTTGCCCGCATTCTTGCTCCCCATGACTTCGGTCTGATGGGTATTGCACTTTTAACAATGGCAACTCTGGAAACTTTCTCTCAGACGGGTTTTCAGGCTGCCTTGATACAGAAGAAAGAAGATATTGAATCCTATCTTGACGCCGCCTGGACAGTTTTGATATTGCGCGGATTCATTCTATTCGCAATTCTCTATCTAATCGCACCTTATGTCGCGACCTTCTTTAATACGCCAGAAGCAAAACCTATTATTCGAGTTATCGGGTTTGCAGTGCTTCTTCAAGCATTTACCAATATCGGTGTGATCTATTTCAAGAAGGAGCTGGAATTCAATAAAGAGTTTATATATCAATTTGCGGGAACATTAGCTGATTTTATCGTGGCGGTCTCTGCTGTTTTGATATTAAAGAATGTTTGGGCGCTCGTATTTGGCTTGGTCGCGGGGAACACGGCAAGATGTTTCGTTAGCTACTTAATACATCCATACAGACCCCATTTAAGTTCTGATCTGGGAAAGGCGAAGAAACTTTTTGTTTTTGGAAAGTGGGTCTTGGGTTCAAGTGTGCTGATATTTTTAATTACTCAAGGTGATGATATTTTTGTGGGAAAATTGCTTGGTGCAACAGCATTGGGTTTTTATCAAATGGCCTACCTGATTTCAAATATCCCTGCAACTGAAATAACGCATGTGATTTCACAGGTAACATTTCCAGCCTATTCTAAACTGCAGGGGGATATTCCAAAATTAAGGGATGCATATCTAAAAGTTTTACAGGTAATAGCTTTTTTGTCTTTTCCAGTTGCAGGATTAATCTTTGTATTAGCACCGGATTTTACAATAATATTCCTGGGTGAAAGATGGATGCCCATGGTGCCGGCGATGCAGGCACTGACTATCTGGGGAGCGATAAGGTCGGTTGGGAATGTTACAGAACTGGCCCGGGCAGTTGGAAAACCAAAAATAGGAACCTATGTGCAATTTATCCAGTTAATTCTGTTAGTTATTTTAATATATCCTCTTTCCATCAGATGGGGAATATTGGGGACATCTTTAGCGGTTGTCTTCGCTTCATTAGTAACCAGGATAATTTCAAGTTATATGGTTATCAGAATCACTCTTTGCCCAGTAAGAAGCTTTTGTAAGCCGATAATATTTCCTTTGATTGGTACCATAATCATGGTCTTGTCTGTATTCCTCATGAAGACACGTTGGGTTACCTCGATTGGAATATCAGAATTCTTTCTACATATAGGATTCTGCATTCTGATTTATCTCAGTGTATCTTACTTGTTAAGTAGATTTTTAGATTATCAGATACAATCAATAATAAAAGAGAGTTCAAAATTGCTGAAAGGTGAGAAGTAAAAGGTTGTTAAGATGATTAAATTACGGGACTTAATTGCTAAGAGTGCTGAAAGAGGAATAAAATTGCAGGCGGAGGATGGAAGTATGCCGGCAGGCCATAATGGACCTCACAACGATCCCGAGACACCTGTTAGAAATACGGCTCACTGGTGTATTACCTTTTTGAAAGTTAATGAATGGACGGGAAAGGATGAATTTAAAAAGGCAGCAAGGAAAGCTGCTGAATATTTAGTAAGTAAAGAAGCACGGCCAATGAATGCCACCTTTTGGTTTCGTAAAAATCCCCAAAAGGATTTTTCTAACGGGTTAATTGGTCAGGCTTGGGTGATGGAAGCTTTGGCTCTATGTAGTAGCCAATTAGAGACACCAAAATATGGAGAAATTGCAAAAGAGGTATTTCTACTTCATCCATTTGATGAAAAAGTGGGTCTCTGGCAGGCAATTAATGTGGATGGCAGTTATCTACCATTTAAAGCAACTTTCAATCAACAGCTTTGGTTTGCCACGACTGGGATCCTATTATTAAAAAACACAAGAATTGAAAAGGAAGTGGATTCTCGAGTGAAAAGATTCTTAGAACAGTTTCAAAAACATCTATTCATTCACAGTAATGGTTTAATTTGTCATCGTATACTTAGCCAAGTCCTCTACAAAAGTATAATATCAAAATTAAAATGCGGCATAGATGATTTAAAACGAAGATACCAGCATCAATGCCATGCACAAGGAATCGGATACCACGCCTTTAATCTCTATGCTTTTGCTCTTCTTAAAGAGGAGGGCGGGTTAACTTCACATACTTTCTGGAAAAATTATAAGTTCAGAAGGGCACTTAAATATTTAATGACACAAGAATATAGAGATCTGTTGGCAGAGGACAAATATGCATTTTCGTATAACCCTGTTGGGTTTGAAGTCGCTTTCGCATTGAATGCCTTTTCTGATTATGTCGGTGCTTCAAATTCCAAGTCAGCCGACGAGTGGGTCCATGAACAGCTAAGAAGACATTACTGTCTTGAAAAAGATTTAATGTGCAAAAATACAACAGACCCAAATACCCTTGCAACAAGAATCTATGAAGCAACAAGACTGCCAAATATAGAGATAAATATAGAGGCAATCAAAAATGCTTAAAATAGATGCCTTGCCGACAGTATCTGTCATTGTTCCTGCCTACAATGCGGAAAGGGATATTGCCAAACTTATAGGATCACTTTTGGATTTGGATTATCCAAAAGAATTACTTGAAATCATCATTGTTGACAATAATTCGAACGACCGAACAAAAGAAACAGTAAATCAATATCCAGTTAAATTATTAGAAGAAAAAAATATACAAAGTTCTTATGCCGCCCGCAACAAGGGAATCCGGAACGCTAAAGGTGAAATCATAGCTTTTATCGATTCCGATTGCGTTGCCACACCACAATGGATCAAAGAAGGAGTTAATATATTAGTTTCAGAATCCGCAGATTTAGTAGGGGGAAAAGTCGAGTTTGTTTATTCTAAGGAAAATACTGCTGCTGAATTATTCGATTCTATCACTAACATGCAAATCGAGTTCAACATTGAAGAAAGTGCTGTGGCAAAAACTGCAAACCTGTTCGTAAAATTATCCCTGTTTGATAAAATTGGCATGTTTCCATATTGGGTAAAATCAGGAGGGGATGTACAATGGACAGGCAAAGCCACCAAGAATGGATTTTCTCTTCTCTACGCTCCAAGGGCTATTGTCAAACACCCGGCACGCTCCTTGAGAGCCTTACTCAAAAAGCAATATCGTGTTGGCAGGGGACAGGTGCATATCTGGATCGGTGAAAGAAGATCGTCATTGAAATTTATATATTCGGTATTTAGAATGTTCTTACCCTCACGATTATCTTCCATCAAAAAGATAATCTATCAAAGAGGAACAACAGAAATGAATGAGAAAGTTCTAAGTATATGGTATGTTTCATGTTTGTGTAATTTATCAATGGGATTGGGAATCTTAATGGAAATATTTGGTGGTTTGAAACAGAGAAACCTGAAATGATGTTAAGCGATTTCATTATAAAAACTGCGGAAGGTATGTTTGAATTACAAAATGAAAATGGTTCATTCCCTGCGGGCCATAATGGGCCCTATTTCGATCCGGAAACATCTGTGCGTAATTCAGGACATTGGCTCATAATTTTTGCTAAATGCTATGAATTAACGGGCGATGATAAATTCAGAAATAAAGTTCACGAAGTGGCCGAATATTTATGCTCAAAAGACGCCAGACCAAATGGTTATTCTTTTTATCATAGGAACAAAAAAGGTAAAGATAAATGCAATGGCTTAATCGGTCAGGCCTGGACTTTTGAGGCATTAGCTGAAGCAACAAGATTGTTGAATGACGGCAAATATGCATTACTCGCGGAGGAAGTGTTTCTACAACATTCATTTAATGAGGAATATGGTCTTTGGAACCGTCTTGAAATTGATGGCCGTATTCTTACAATAGATGGCACTTTTAATCATCAATTGTGGTTTGCTGCCTGCGCCTCACTTGTCGAATGTCCACGAAATGCTGAGATTATGAGCAGGGTAAAAAGATTTATGGATTGTCTGCCGCGAAACTTGACAATTCTTAAAAGCGGTCTTGTTTATCATCACATCGAACGGTCGCTGGAAGAACAAATCACGAATAATTTTACCCAAAGAGCTAAAGTTAGAAGATGTCTTGGTAGTATTATAAAGGCTTTAAGAAGCATAGAGTGGCTCGAAAGAATCCTCAATAGAAGACAGATTAAAGGAGAAATATATAGGTCTGTCGGTTACCATTCTTTTAACCTGTATGCATTTGCCATCTTAAAAACACAATTTTCCAAGCATCCGTTCTGGAACTCCACGTCACTCAGGAAAGCTGTCGATTATATGCTAACTGATGAGTACAGGGATAAGATAGACAATAATAAATATGGTTATTCTTATAATCCTCCAGGTTTTGAAGTACCATATTCTTTGGATATATCAGGTAATATAAATAAGGAAAAACTGACGGAAATCAGTCAATGGTGGATAAATGAACAGTTTAGAAGATGTTACAATAAGAAAACCGGTATGATGGACAGAAATACTGAGGATGCTTTAACACATACTGCTCGCATTTACGAGTTGTGTCGGTTGCCAATCGATGTTTTAAGGGGAATTTCTGTATGGGAATAATTATATCTATCATCGTTCCGGTATATAATGATTCTCGTGGTCTTAAAGACACATTAAAATCATTAGTCAATCAGAATTTCCCTCCCGAGAATTTCGAGATTATTGTTGCTGATAATGGTTCCACTGATAATACCTTGGACGTAGCAAAGGCGTTTACTCAAAAGTACTCCAAACTAATACGATTTATAGTAGAAGATAAAGCACAAAGCTCCTATGCTGCACGAAATAAGGGTATAAAAAATGCTAAAGGATCGATTGTCGCCTTCATCGACGCTGACATGTCTGTAGATGAAGATTGGCTAACCGGGATTTCCGATTCATTAGAAAAACATCAAGTGGACTGTCTTGCTTGTAACGTAGAAATTTTTACAAAGGGAAAATCTATATTTGGATTGTACAATAAAATGACAGGTTTTCCTGTGGAGGACTATGTGCGTAACCTTCATTTCGCACCGACATGTTGTCTGGTAGTTCGCAAAATCGTTTTTGAGAATGCAGGGCTATTTGATTCGAGATTAATTTCAAGTGGTGATAGGGAATTTGGAAACAGGGTATATAAATCAGGGTATAAAATATATTATGAACCCAACATCGTGATGAAACATCCATCTCGCTCATCATTTAAACAGCTTTTCAGTAAGTCCTTTCGTATTGGAAGAGGAACACAACAGCTGTCATCTTACCATCCGAAACGCTACAAAATAATGCCCCGAGATATAGCAGGCCCATTCCAGTATTTATTAAGTATGATACGAAATTTTCTTCGTATCATAAAAGGAAATGAAATCTGGAACAAATCATCTTTCAGAACAAGGATTGAATTTATCTTAATTCACTTGGCAGTACAATTAGCACACCATGCGGGGTACATTTATGAAGGGAAAGAAGAGAGAAAGAAGGGAATGACCCCTGGGGATTTTTGACAAAGCGGGAGAAACGATGAGACTGCTTGAGATCAGCGATAATCCAGAGCCAAATAATTACAAACAAGATAACATTCCAACGGGCAAAACCATGGGACTTTGTTGACCAAGTTGAGCTAACTATGGGCAGGGAGCGATAATGCAGATAGACATGCATTACTACGGGGTATACGCAATTGCCAGGTTGGCCGGTCTGAGACCGGAAGCGGCCGGGACGATTGCCACGGCATCACAGTACGTGGATGATGCGGTTGAAGGAGATATTCAGCATCATGAAAAAGGGAACAAGCTTGCCCCAATTGTAACGGCGCACCGCATTATAGAAATTATGGAGAACAGGGATGTGGATGACCAGCCCTTTGTCTGGGTCCCGTTCCACTTTTTCCCTGGAAACGAGGGGAAGGATTTTACCGAACGGTTGATTTGCCGCAAGGACAGCCTCTTGATTAACGAGTTGATCGACCATTATCTTGAGTTGTATGAACGCCCATTTGCATTGGCGCTAATTGGCCTGACCGCTCACGTGTATGTGGACACTTTTTCTCATTTTGGTTTCTCCGGTGTCAGCTCAAGACGAAACAAAGTCGATGCCGGCAGCATAACACCACAAAATGCCACTGCCCCGACTGCAACATACCTGGACAGAAAGCTGGACAGTTTCTTTCGCAGGTTCGGCTTTCAGGGAGGCCTCTGGTTTAATGTGAGAAGGGCAATTATGAGCGATGGCGCTGAAATAGCTTCAGGCGCCCTGGGACACGGCGCCGTGGCGGTGCTGCCTGATCTTCCGTATCTTGAATGGAGTTTCGAATATGAACAGTCGTCTCAGGTGTCTGAACGTAACAATGCGGAGGCCTTCCTTGAGGCGTGCGAAAAACTGCACAATATGTTTCAAAGATTCCTATCGCTTACCAGTGGCTATGACGATGGCACAAGTGGCGTTGATTTCAGCAGAGTTGAGGAACGCGTGAGAGATATCCTGTCGTTTCAAAACGGAAAAGCAGAACGGTCCGAGAAATGGCGAACATCTTTTGCCAAGGGGCAGCTTGGAATACAAGCTGGCGAGGAAATACCCTGCTATGATCCTGAACCATGGAATAAACAAAGAGACAAATTTCCGGCTCTGGACAAACCGGATAAAGCAGCCGCAAGCGAAGTGTATCACTTCTATCAAGCGGCGAGCCTCCACCGTCATTACGTGCTGCGCGAGTTATTACCGAAACACGAACTGGTTGTAATTTGAAGAGGGGCTATTGAAGACCTGCCTCCAGGGTTTCTTAGCCCCGGGGTTTCCTGGCAACGCAAAGTTGTAAAAAATATCATATGCGTGTAAAGAGCCCTTGCAAAAAGTATCGTGCCTGTGAATAAATTTCTTACCTCATTCATCTGATTCTCATGCCACGCCCCTTACCGGGTAGAGACATAGCCAGACATAAAAACTTGACCTCATATACGTTTGGGCATAGTATTTGCTTAACAATTTGTATCACGATTGCCATATTGTTTGAAACACCTTTAACCTGTTTGTGGAGAGAAACAAAGCAATGTATATATCTTTTCAGGAATATCCCATAGAGCCGGTTGTCATAGACAGTATCTCTGTGAAATTCATGAGACAGTCGAAGTTTGTTCCCCTGAAGATCGAAGATGGTATCCTCAGGGTAGCGATGGCCGATCCGGAGGACTTTTATATCATTGATGCCCTGAAGCTCGCCTGCGGGCTGAATGTCGATGCCCACAGAGGCAGGGAAGATGAAATACTCGATGCCATTGAGAGGATGTACGGCGCGGGAAGTCAGTCGCTGGAAACAATAATCGAAGAAGCGGATAAAGACATCTATGATATCTCCGCAGGAAACATCGAGGATGCAGATCATCTGCGAGATCTTGCCTCGGAGGCCCCGATTATCAGGCTGGTCAACAGGCTCATCCTGAATGCCGTGGACATGAAGGCCAGCGATATCCATTTTGAACCTTTCGAGAATGAGTTCAAAGTGAGATACCGTATAGACGGTGTGCTCCATGAGGTTGAATCGCCTCCGAGCCGCCTTCAGGCTGCCATAATCTCGCGTGTCAAAATCATGGCAAAGCTCGATATAGCGGAGAGGAGGCTTCCTCAGGACGGGAGGATAAAGCTCAAGGTTTCGGATAAAGAAATAGACTTCAGAGTTTCCACCCTGCCCACGCTCTTTGGAGAGAGCCTCGTGATGAGGATACTGGACAGGGAAACCCTTATCCTTGATCTGGAAAAACTGGGATTTCCAGAGGAACTCCTCGATGAGTACACAGACCTGGTAGCTCAGCCTTACGGGATGATACTGGTCACGGGACCTACAGGAAGCGGCAAGACATCCACGCTTTATACGACCCTTTCCAAAATAAACTCTTCCGAGAAGAAGATCATCACCCTTGAGGAGCCGGTGGAATACCAGCTGAGGGGAGTCAATCAGATACAGGTCAACCCTAAGATCGGCATGTCCTTCGCCAACGGACTTCGTTCCATTGTCCGTCAGGATCCGGATATTATACTGGTGGGTGAAATCAGAGATAAGGAAACCGCCGAGATTGCCATCCAGTCGGCCCTTACGGGACATCTTCTTTTCAGTACCCTGCATACCAATGACGCGGCAGGAGCCATTACAAGGCTACTCGATATGAATGTGGAAAATTTTCTCCTCAGCTCAACGCTGCTGGGTGTGCTGGCGCAAAGACTGGTAAGGGTTATCTGTCCTGCTTGCAGGGAGATAATTAAGCCGGAGGAGAAGCTTTTGAGGTCTATGGGTGTCAGTCCCGATGAGGTGGCTGATACAAACTTCTTCGCCGGAAAAGGGTGTGAAGAGTGCAGGGGCACCGGCTTCAAGGGAAGGACGGCTATTTTTGAATATCTCTCCGTTAACGACAGTATCAGGAAGGAAATCATGGCAAGATCCAGCACCGAAAAGATCAAAGACGTCGCCGCTGAAAACGGGATGATGGTGTTGCGGCAGGATGGATGGAGGAAAGTCAGGGAAGGGATTACCACCATAAAGGAAGTATTGAGGGTGACGCTTGAAAAATAGTACGCAAACCTTTGTATATAAAGCTACCGATTCCGACGGCAAGGTTGTCAGTGGTACTCTTGAGGCCTCCGGGACCAACGACGCGGTTGCCATGCTTCAGGACATGGGATATATCCCGATCAGGATTTCGCCCGCCGGGGGACACCGGTGGCTTAAT
>Ga0255435_10018_pt1 | contig 17205 bp, 22 predicted proteins | sample ANMaggSSYBR02H11_FD_182647 | JGI IMG/M metagenome (GOLD analysis project Ga0255435, IMG submission 182647) | Sediment cell enrichment communities from methane seep in Santa Monica Basin, California, United Staets - ANME aggregate JGI... | ecosystem: Environmental > Aquatic > Marine > Cold seeps >... | reverse complement strand
CAGCCTAACATTAACGTCATTATTAAAAGAATAAAAAAGGAAAGATTCAGAAGGGGATGAAAATGTCCCATATTATGAAATTCACTTTTGCTGATGATCGCATCTGCATAGGCCTGCACCATAAAAACCTTGGGGTATAAAACCCTCCATAAGGCAGGTTCCAAATTAATTGAGGACGGGACAGCGGATCTTACGATGTCACTATTGATAAGCTGATAACCACCATCGGAAATAAAACCAACGAACAGAATTCCCATGGTAAAAAACGCACTGATAAAATCCGGCAGAAAAAGAGACAAAAAGCAGACGCATGCAATCACAAAAAGAAGGTTGATCGAACATACCAAAGATGCGGTCAAGTATCCCGAAATGAAGGTTCCTGTTTTTGCCCATACCGTCAAAAAGATCGTCAAGTGAAGTATAAACATGAAAACAAGGCAAAGTGTCCAGGTGCCGGTGACCCGGCCGAGAACATATTGCCATCTGAAAACAGATCTGGAAAGAAACAAAACGACGCTTCCATCCTCATGATCCCGGCTGAATATCTTCATTGAAAGCATGGAAACCATCAGAAACATTCCGGCGGCAATAAGATGGAAAACAATTTTGGAAACATGCCAGGCAACCGTAACGTTATCCACCATTTTCCCATTAACAGTATATCCGCCGTCATAACATGCGCGGATCGACAATATGAATAGAATGGAAAGACCCAGGAGAACATAAAAACTTTTATGCCGCATCTGGTCGCGTATGGTATAGACCGTAATTTTTATGACGTTATTCATTTTCATGCTCTATATATCGAACAAAAACATCTTCAAGCGTCTCGTGACCCTTCACGATTGCGTTAACGGCATCCTTGATAAGGATTTTCCCTTTGTACATGATCGCCGCAGTTTCATGCCTCTCGAGTATGCCGCGGAATTTTTCCTTTCCAGCCCTTTCATGGAAACAATTTCGAGAACCCTGTCGATTTCCTTTTCGGCGTCTTTCCCGGACAGGCCGATTAAAGAAGCATGCCGCGACAGATATTCAAATCCGGAGAGATATGGCGGGATCATGTGCTGTTCGGCGATATATCCGATGTGTTTGCGGGATTCCGGGTCGGATGCAGGCAGTCCATTGATTGTAATGCTGCCCGAGGAGGGATTGATAAAATCGAGAAGCATCCGGACGATGGTCGTTTTGCCGGCACAGTTTGGTCCAAGCAATGCAAAAGACTCTCCCTTTTGAATCGTATATGAAACATTATCGACAGCGGTAAAGGCGCCAAATTTTTTTGTAACGGAATCAAGTATTATCATATCAATGCATTATCAAATATAGACTTTCAGATAAATAATTTCACTGCGTTATCAGTCGTCGACGTATAACTAATACGCCTTCCTCCTTCTGGCCTTGTGAAATTAATTATCTGAAAGTCTATAGCACCCTTTAATCACGGTCGCAAGGGAGCCGGGGAATAAATCAGCTTAATCCTCTTTCTTGAATTTATGAGACTCTTTTATTCCATGCCCCTGTCGCTTCCTTTTCCGATTCGAAATAATCTGTTTCTACATGAACAAGGCAGTAATCATTCATAGCCAAATAGTGTCACATCTTGATTAACGCACTTATCTCATCATATTTCTTTTTAAAGCTTTTATCGACACAAAGTTTTTTTCTGAAAATACCAACTCGTCTGCTAATGGATGAGTACGACAGACCGAACAGTTCTGATATCTTCTGGTTTGTAAAAAGTCCTGTTTGCCACAAAAAATATATCATCAGATCTCTGGCAGCTTTATCTTTTTCCGGTATCCTTAAAGATTCTCTGAATGATTCAAAGTCGCATCCTAAAACATCGGATAAGCCTTGCAGTAGTTTTTCAGGCTCATTTTTTTTAAGCAGCATTATCTGTTGAGGCAGTTCCGGGTTGGCTTCTTTTAAAAATCTGGATTTCAGTCTATCGGCAAATCCGACTGTACCAAAAAATAAACCATAGCGCAGCTCTTCAAACAAAGATGCTTCCTCTTCTGAATATCTCTGCACTTTTTTCCGATAGGCTAATTGCGGATTATCTGTACCGAACTGCGACAGGACAGTATTTGTTTTCAACCATTCGGGATACTTTCGGTTATAGGCGTATGCCGGATAACTGCTCCACTTATGATCAATAAGCCGTTTAACGATACGGGCTCTTAAGGGATTACGATGAATATAGCATGACAAACGGACAAGGTAGGCATCATTTTCTACGATAAGACTTTTAAACCTGCCCTGAAACAGATGACCGCTACGGGCATGGCGGTTATTAAAACGTCTTGTATAAGTGACTCCCAGCCACTGCATTGCCTTTGAAAGGTTGGGTTTGTTTGTTCGAAAAAGGATATGGTAATGGTTGTTCATCAATACATAGGCAAAAATATCCACATCAAAACGATCAGACATTTCACCCATAAGGCAAATAAAACAGTTCCGGTCCTCATTATCCCAAAATATATCCCTTTGTTCGTTCCCACGTGAAAGAACATGATACAGGGCACCTTTAAACTCAATCCTCCATGGTCTTGACATGTTTCTTCAATAACATCTGCGTAAACAGATGTCAACTAATGCGCTAATCAAGATGTGACACCGATTCCCATTATTGCATGCGAAAAAGAAAAATAGGGCGATTTTGCCGAATAAAAAGTCTTGCCATTATAACCGAAGTTGAACGGGAGCATCCGCAGTTTCTGACTAAGACGAATTTTATATGCATTTATGGTTATTTTTGAGTCAAAAGTTGGAAAAATAATATTATTCACAGCCAAAATCACGTTTTATAGCTTCTTGTTGGCAGCAAAAAAGGTGCTGGTCAGAAACTGCGGATGCTCCCAGTTGAACTGTTAATCAAAGTATTCGGATTCTAATGGCCGGATTTTAGCTATCTTTGAAAAATCCTTATCTTTGTGAAGAAGGAGTGCTCCTGCCTCAATGGCTATCTGGGCAATACAACAATCTATAGAACTGTTTATGGTTACACCTTTTCGCCTTAGTTCAAAGTATATTCTGGCTGCTTCAGCCCAGGTATTTTCTGAAGCTTCAAGATAGTACTGCGTTGAAAGATAATCATCAAGCCTCTTCCACTCGTATTCATCTTTAGCCCCCCTGAAGGAGTTCCAGTTGAGTAAAGCGGCTTAATAACCAAATGTCATCCTGAATTCTGTCACGGAATGATTTAACTATAGCACCTTTTTTTGTCTCTGAGGACTTCAATCCAGACCGAGGTGTCAATTAAAATCATCCTCTTAACTTCCTTAACTTTTTATGGTCAAAGCCCTTGTAAAATTCAATGGAACCGGCCAGTTCGGTCAAGTCCTTCCGTTTTCTCAACCGGATAAGCTCTTTCAGCGCTTCGTGAATAAGATCTTTCTTGGTTCCGGCACGACTGAGTGAAAAGGCTTCTTTCAGCAAATCATCGTCTATTACAATATTAGTTCGCACTATTTACCTCCTATGTGTATTTGATACACATTGTACACTTCATGCATAACCAGTCAAGATGAAAAAATCGCATAAAAGTTCAGTTGTCTATCTTTTGACAAGATTAACAGGATAAACAAAATTTTATATAAAGTGCACAAACAAAGCCAACTCTCATTGTAGCTATCCAGTAAATCATAAAATATAATCACAAAAGGTATAAGGATGTAGGTTTGGATTAACAGGAAAAGTTTCGATAATTTAAGGCTCAACCGGAACTGGTGTGGTAAATTGACCCTCTTTTTTGCCATTTTTTCGTTGTTTTACAGGTGGTTATGCCAAAATCAAAAAAGTACCATTTTTTACTCTTAATACCATCGTTAAGATATTGATATCTTAATAATGGTTTGTGTAACAAGTTGATTTTATTGACCACACTGATTCCGGTTGACGGGGTTCAGTGTCACACCAGTTCCGGTTGAGCCATTATTTATTGCTTCCTGAACACCTGGAATCTTATATACTGCGGGATGAAGGTCAAACCAAATATCGTTATTGCGGTAGCGCAATACAGCATGATTTCTAAGCATATAATCAGCTATTTTTCTATCGCTCTCACTCTCTTCAAGATATTTTGATCTTGCCACATTTGCCAGCAAGTTAAATGCTTCACCCGGTATGACCTTGCGGTGACGATTTCCTATCTCGGCTATTATATGCTCAAACACGGTATTCGAAATCGGATGTTTTGTATGTCCAACTGCTTTCTGAAGCATTTGAAATATTTCACGCGGATATCCGCCAGACCAGAGGATAATACGGTCAATTAGACCATTAAGTCTGTTGATATCGGGACCAAAAATTTCTTTTAAGATTTCATCAGGCACACGTTTATGGATGAGTTCGCGAGCAGCCTTAATGCCAGGCTCGTATGGCTTGTTGCTATCCTTGCAACGCACCTTTATCATTGGAAGAAAATCTATATCCATAATCCGCCTGTCCAGCGCAGCCGGAACAGTGTATATGGCATGAACCGGAAGCTTAAGATGTGGAGCGTCAACACTGAAAAGATGTTCAGCGCTTTCAAGTACTTCATACCAGTTCGATGTAGTGCCTCTTAATTGTTCAAGGGTGTCAAAGATAATCACTATTCCATCCCGATTAAATTCCAGGTTTACGACATCCTTTAATTTTTCCAATTCGTTGCTTGCATCTTTTATAAACTTTGAAAGACGCGAGCTGACAATATTTCGCACGCGCTGTCTCAAAGAAGGACGGGTCTTCATTTCATAAACAAGCTTGCCTGCTGATGGAATTGTAAACTCGGCTTTTGTTAGCTCCGTATCAGTGCTATTTAACCAATGCCATAATCTCTGGCAATATCCCTCATCAAGCGCTTTTTCAGCATCGCCGCCTTTTTCCTTGATAATCGCTTTTTCAGTCGAATATATGATAGCAGAAATAATATCTACAACATCAACAGGATTTGCCAGATCAACAACATCTCTTGCGTCAATCAAAATCGTAAAGAGATTCCCTTCTTCCTTGCTGGAAAGCCGTTTTGCCAATTTTTTTAGTTCTGTAGTTTTTCCTGAACCGGGCAGACCGGTAAAAAGCTTTAAGATCGGTCTGTCGGAGAAACCTATATCTTCCACAAAATTATCAATTAAACTCGCTCCGCGAACAGGGCAGCCATGATCCTCTCCAACAACATCCAGGTCAACATTACGTTTATCCTCAGGCTCCAGGGGTTCGTAAGGATCGCAAAGATTATAATATTTTTTCTTTGTTTCAAAATCCATATAGCTGTTTTCTCCCTCTATTCTTGATTCGCTGATGTTTCTTTTTCAGGACCGTAGATAACCCAGCAAATTTTGCTTTTCGTATCATCTATTGGAGCTTTTGAGGTTTTTATTTCAAAAGCATTTTTGACCTTTATCAATTCTTCTGACGGTCCCACAGCAATTAAGACAACTTTTGTTTTTGCAGGCAGATTAAGCTCAATCGGGTCTAATTCATCTATTTCTTCAGGATTGTTCGGCTCTCCGATAATTTCTCCTTTGGCATCAACAAAAAATGGGATAAACCGCCAGTCTTGCTTAAGCCCGTAGAATCTGAGCTGACGAACATCTTCTTGATCCGAATTCCGATCCAAAAAATTGAATTCGCATCCATCATCAGGAAAGTTTGTTGGCACAAATATTATGTTATATTCAGGAGGCTTTGTTGTGGTCCCGCCCATTCTTAAAGCCGATGGTTTATAAACCCTAAAAGCATATTGCAGTTTTGCAATTACAATTGTTACTGCCATGATTCTTATCAAAAATACTGCTGCATTTTCAGCTATGAGCCTTTGTTCTAATTCGCGTAGCTCCGCAGGAATGATGCCGCTCAAATCCACCGCACTGTCAGCAGCCGTGTTTGCAATCTGCTCTGATTCGGATTGTTGTACAACAACCACCTTCTCAGATTTTACTGCAGCTTCTTGCAGGAATTCTTCACGTTTGTCGAATTTATAAACTTCATCAAGACTTAATTCGATGAAGTTAGCAAGGATCTCTTCTTTCTGGCCCATCAATTCTTTCAGCCGATCCTTTTTCATGTGGTTTTCAAAGCGGACAAGAATTTCGCCGGTTGGATATTTTTTCCACGAGCAAAAAAGAGCGCCTTGAAAATCGTGGCAATCATTTGAGAGGAACGATTTCATGCGGTCTTTGCGTATGCCCCACCCGCTTACTTTGGATTCTGGCGTATCAAGCATATGAACGCTATATTGCTTGATGCCTGCGGAAATCATCGGGACTTCGCAATCAAACCCTTCATCTATAGTAGTTAATATTTGCCAATTGTTTGAACTTGTGTAATCATGTTCTTTTTTTGCAAAACATGCTTTCAGTATAAATGCTTTCAATATTTGTTGAGCCAGAGCTGTTTCGTAAAAATAGACCTGCGCTGTTGATGAGTATTTTGCAAATTTTAGATTTGTTTTGAAATAAATCTCCTTCGCTTCTTGCAGAGAAATAATTTGCCGGTAATATCTTTCTTGTGCATAACTTTCCCTGGACTTTGCTATTTCGAGAAGCATGCTACGGAATGGGCATTCCGGCATTCGAATAAACTTAGTTAAATAAGAAAACACGTTATCTGAAAGATGATAGAAAGATACTTTATTTTCTAACAATTCTGAAATGTATTTCTTTGATTTTTTGTCAAAATCAGTCCAACAATCGTTCCATTCAATACTTTTAAAATCACCATCCAATACTAAGTTATGCCCTAGTATTGTGGCTGTTATATCCAATCCAGCCAATATTAATCCAATGCCTCCTCCCCTTACCTCTCTCCACATATCCTCCCAAGCTTCTTCTTGGATTACATTATTCAACCGAGGGGGAAATGGCAAATTACTTTTCTGCCAAATATAGCTCTCCATCTCATAAGAAAGATCATCAAAGTCAACAAAATCAGGAGCCCCTTTTCCAGTGAAAGATACTTCGGAAGTAAGAATTTTTCTGATATACTTAAAAGATTGTTCGGGCAGTTCTGCCCCTATCATATCAAGAAAACCTATATCTCTCAGGATATTAAACAGGTATTCTTTATTAACTTCACCATTGCCAACCTGTTCTTCTATATATTCAAGGTAGTCGCGTAAAGTTGAAAGATATAGCTTTGATCTTCTTTCTACCCTTTCTTTTAACACCTTTGTTTTTATATCTTCCAACATTGTTTCACTCCTTAATCCGAACCCGATGCATATTCAGGCAAGCTGCCAAGCTTAATGTTGAATATCCTAAATTATTGCGTCCCAATTAGTCGGATGACAAAAATAGTTAAACGTTAACCCTGTGTGTTTTATACTTTCATTTATGTAAGTTTCTGCTTCTTTATAAGAATTCTTGCTTGCAATACCGTAAACGGTTTTCAATCTGTACCTACTAATATCTGTCAGATTAGATTGGACAAGTTGAAAGATCATAAGATAAACATGGTTTTTTTCGTCATCTCCCTGATCAATAACATATGCCATCAGGTCTTCTGTTCCGACATTTGTCGCATGGATATGCTTTCTTGATGATACTTTTCCCTCTGGCAGCATATTTCTATCCTTGCCGTAATGATATACCAAGTTGTTGTCCTGTATAGTATTTATTATCCATTTCCTTAACTTTTCGAGATATTTAATCCTGTATTCTTCAAAAAAGTCACAACACGTTATAAATTTTTTAGCTCCCTGCTCATTTATACAGTTATTGCAACCTCGTGCGTTATGCTTGAGCTGACCAGACCTTTCTATCAGCTTATTACGCCTTCTTTGCCACTTTTTTTTGCACCATACGCTGTTTTTATAAGGTAAATCTTTAATGCCCCATCTTTCGCATTGGACATGATCTATAAAGCCACTCCAAACCGATTTCATTTTGTTTTCAGGAATTATCCTATATGTCAGATATGGTTTATGGGGGTTCATCCATAAATCGGTTATTCCATGAGATAAAAGATGCCACTGAACAGATTGCAGTGAGTTGTAAAGAAATAAGTGCAACGTGTGGTCTGGTAAAGGATCGTGTTCTGCCTTTATCATCTTCAATATTGGAGCAATTTGTCGATAGTAGCTTTTGCTTTTTAAATGGATTTTGTTTAAGTCCAAAGAAGCATTTGTTAAAAAATAATGTACTATCTTGATTTTATTTTCTTCGTTATTAACGTTGAATATTTCATTATAATAGCATGATATTTCACGCGCTGGTATCTTATATAGTTTTTCTTGAATCTTGAGAATAACTAATTCTTTTTTAAAAGATATATCATTTTCGGTGATATTTTTAATTGGCATTTTGAGCATTGCCTACCTCTATCGTTTTGATATGTACAAAAAAAGGGGGGGTTCCTTTCTTTGAGGATATTCCAATTTTTTCATTTGATACAATTTCTAATGAAAAATCTTCGGATACTTTCTCAATGCTGTCATAATTAATTTTCAAATAACGGATTTTTTTAGAATCTCGTAGCATATTGTATATATCCCATAAGATTTCTTTTCTTCGCAATATTGGAGGATATTCGTTTCCATTCTCATCATAATCTCCTTTATAGCACCTGATTTGTTGATCATACATTCCGATTGAAGAACGTGCATCCTTATGAAAACATACAGGATAAAAAATTTCATACAACCTGCCTCTACCTTCTTTATCATCATGAGGATCAGGAAAAAGTTCTTTAAGCTTAGGGTGCGGTTTCCAATTTCTTGATACATTTGATGGTGCGACCTCCGCTTCCCCTGCAATTTCTGCAAAAGTAGCGTGCGAGCATCTTCGTAGCCAGGAATAAAAAAACGCTATATATATGGCCTTGTCTGATTTGTCTCCTGTAAGTTTCATGCCATGAAATTCTTTACCTGGCTGCCAGAAAAAAGCTTCCATTTGCCATTTGATAACATCAGGGCCGCTATTTTCATTTTTTAAATTTTCGTAATATTTTTTCCAAAACAACCTTACTGCCTGACTATCCAGTATATTTTTTTCATATTGACTTTCTTCTCCATCTATAATTTTTTCCAGTGAAACATCGGTATTAGATATTCCTTTTCTCCAATTCTCAATATCCTTTCTAAATATCTTATTGGCAAGAACATAGCCCAATGTATTTCTAATCCATCTTTTTCTATCAGTTTTAGAACCTGACATGGCTTTTACTGTATTATCGTTATTTGTTTCTATTTTTGACAGGATTGTTTTGAAAAGTTCTGCCAAAGCGTCATTAAAGCCTCTCTTAATTCCTCCATATAATTCTATTTCATCAGCAACGCGCTTTGATCTATCCTTACAATCTTTAGGATAGATCAGCTTAAATGAACGGCGCGCAACTCCGCATCGGGATATTTCTTGTCCTTTTACAGCGTCGATGATTTCGTTCCACAAGTAGTCTCTCATTGCTTTTGCAGTATGCTTGCAGGGATTTTTGCGAAAGTTATAGATAGCCTTTCCCAGCTTATTGTACATGCTATTTCTCCATTATTTTCTGATTTGCCTTATTCAAGACGCAACTAAACTTACATTTTTATATTAATATCGGCGTAAGGCAAAAAAGTCAAAATCAAAACGAAAAAGGATCATCGAACCTTTACAATTACTAACGCAACAAAAAAGCAATAATCGCATTAGACGAAATATAAAAAAACACATCATTCAAATTCCAAAAGGAGATAACTTGTGAAAACCAACATCACTTTGAAACACCTGGCCATTAAAGAGGTTTTGGATGAACTGGCACCTGTGACAGGACTTGGCGAGTACAAAGAAAGGCGCATTGAGGGAACCTTAAATTCGGTTGTTTATATCAAAGGCCGTGCCAATGTCCTGATGAAAGAATTGTTTGCTCCATCATGTAGTGCAGCCGTGGTTATACGCCGACGCAACGGCTTTCGCATTGATCCTTGTGATTTTGAAAGGAATTAGAAATGGTTCGCACACTGAAATTCATAGCAGCCATGTTTATTGCCTTGAGCATCGCCGTCGAGATGAGCTGGATCAACCTTTGCCATCCCAATTTAGAACACTTCCATAATCTGCTGTTAAAAGGCGTGAAAGTCATTCTTTACGTATTTTTTCCATAATCGCGGATAGCTAAGAATGGGAAGTGGAACAACTCAGAACATAAAACAAGAAAAGAATGCATTGGAGGAAAACAGATGAAAAAAATACGTTTTGAAAAAATTCCGTTCGGCAAGAAAATTGAAAACAACGTTGTGAAGTCACTTCGGATGGCTGGAATTAATACAGAGACTGGAGCCGAGCTGGATCATAACCATAAGATTGACTTTGTCTTAAATCTGAAAAAGCAGAAAGTGGGAATACAGTTCAGCTTGAAACAGGATGACATCAAGGCGAAGGTAGCCAAGATATGCGCCCTGGATGTGGTGCCGCGCTTTATCTATCTGAGTATGGCCAAAGAGTTTTTTGACCGACCGGATAAGCAGAATGGGAAAGACCTCTATACTGTATTAAACAGGATAGCGGGACAATATTTGGATAAGGCATTATCGGTGGATATTAACCATCGTGGTTTGCAGGTACAAGCTCTTTAACTTTTAACTGCGGGAGGTTTGACATGAATATTCAACAATTGAAAAGAGATATCTTTGATCCGAATCACCCTGAGAGACAGTATAAGGCTGCATATCAGATGAAGTATGTCAAAAATGACCCTGAAGTGATCCGTATCCTGTTTAGCGCCTGCTACGAGGCTAAAGACCCCAAGCTTCAGCAGGAAGCTGTGAGAAGTCTGGGCGTGCTAAAATCAAAGAAAGCGCTGGAAACCTTTATCAAGTCAACCCATAACCCTAATGCGGAAAAGCGGCGCAGGGCATATTATCATCTTGGAACATTAGGAAACCCTGCCGGCATAGATGTTGTGTTAGATGGCCTGAATGATCCGGACGAACGAGTGCGTCGGGCAGCCGCCATATCTGCAGGAAGACTTGGGAACAATTACAGAGCGGTCAATGCCTTGAAAAAGCTGCTCAATGGCTTTGAACCAGCCACTGTCCAAGATGCAGCCAGGACATCCATCTATTTTATTGAACAAATAATGAATGGAAAACGCAAGTTTAACGGAGAGCTTTCATTTAATAAAGTAAGGAATGAGAGACAATCTAACGGGAAAAGCTTCAGTAAAACAAGCTACGCTCCCAAGACTTATACACCAAAGGCATTTTAAGCACAGGAGGTATACATGAGGTCAAGAATTCTATGGATTGCTATTAGTGTGTTAACTCTCTGCGGCGCAGCTTACGGTGCCGAAGGCAACCGGATAGATCGTAAGGTAATCCTGTTTGTAGAACCAGGGGATTCATACATAGGCCTGTTTGGTCCTGACTGGTTAAGAGTTTTTCGGGCTAACGGCAATATGGCATTCTACGACAAGCATGGCAAACTGACTTGTAGCCCGGAAAAACTGGTTATAGGAACCAAACTGGTTATTCCTGCAGGCACATACCTGACTGAACGGGCACTGAAAAGACTCAGCAGATATGAGAATATCAAGAATGCCGCTCTGAAGACTATCCGGGAGGCAGATACGTTTATGAACCAGACTCCTACGAATAGATCAGGCGTCTATCAACAAGCTGTCGATTTGCTTGATAGTGCAAGACAAGTTGCAGGAGGACTGACTTTTGGTTTTGAAAACTACATTGAAGCCGGAAAATTGGCCGAAGAAGCAATACGGTGCTTTAAGATCGACAGAGACCTTCACAGGGCTAATCAGAATATGGAGCAATTGGAAGACCTGGCGGAAAGGGAAAGGATCGCCTCAAAAAGTCAGATTGGAATGCTGCATCAACAGCGGATGGTCTTTCTGGGGTTGGCAATAGTCATGTTTATAAGCCTCTTATGTATCGTGAGGCATAAGAAGAAAAAAGAACGTCTCATTAGAATGCAGGGATGGCTGGATCAGCACCTGAACCGAGTCAAGACCCTGAAAAACGCTGAGATATAAAAAGTCTCTTGTTAAATAGAAGTACTGACATCTGGCGATACAGCCGGTGTTCTTATTAACCCAGGCCACACGGCACCACGCCTGTCGGCCCAACTATTATGGAGGTGTAACAATGGAACTTGAAACTGTTGTTTTAGAAAATACCGAAGAGATCAATCTTGGCAATGCGCAAGAAGCTTATAACGACTATCCGCCGGCAAAAAAGAACTTTCAAAGCAAAAGAGCCGAGTACGCTTCGCTTGTGGCGGATCTCAAATCCAGACAATCTGCTGCTATTACAAAGCAGGAGATTGAAAAGGCCGACAATGTGTACGAAGAGGTGAAACAATTGCAGCAAGAATGCCTTGATATGAAATCGATTTTATCCCGCAAACTGGAATCTCTTATTCTGGAGAGCAAGGAACTGGAAGGAGACCTGGGTTACCATAGCAGACACCTGACGGACACAGAAGATATCGAATGTGGTCGTGCATTGCTGCAGGAAGCTCTGGAGATAAGGGATAGTGGTGAGACAACATACGCTGTTGAAAAGGCTTACCAGGCAAGGGAATGTCTAAGCCGTCTTCTTGCCCAGGCAAAGAGCGCATGGATACGAAACCATGAGGAGAAAATAGAGAGCTTGAGTATAGATCAGGATGTTTAGGGCTTGCACGAAAACAAGCCGATTGCTTGTTATCTGGCTTATAATCAATGAACGTAAAACTGCTTAGGATTCTATGTTGTTTAAACTTTAAAGACTCAAGGAGGTGACACGTGGCAAAAATCTGTTGTCAACATCATCAAGATAGAAACCTGCTTCCAGTGATGATTCATTTTGGCGAGATTACTTTGGGTAAGCAGTATATTTGTGCGGTATGCTCCGGAGTGAGGATATTTAATATCGGGGAAATTGTCTCTATGAAGGGACAGTACGGATTTGTTGATGGGCAGAAAGATAATTTCTTTTTTCATTTCAGCAACCTTGCTTATGACTTTGCGCCCTATGTAGGAATGATGGTCTCTTTTGAGGTCTCTTTTCTTGAGGACAACAAGATTCAGGCAATCAACGTAAAACCTTTCAAGGGAGGAAAAAATGGATATTAATCCCGAAGTCATCACAAAGAATCTGGGCACCTTTGCCAATGCCTATGGCCTCGACCCGAACAGCAAGAAGCTTGTTGAGGATATAGCCAATGGAAATGGCTATGTTGAGAACGTGGGCATTTTGCTGAGAGACCCTGTCACGAAAAAGGGGCTGATCAGTTGCCACTTTCCTGTAAATGGTGACATTGCAAATCGGATGTTGTGGGTTCCCATAGATGGAAAGCCGGTGGAAGCAGTGCCGATTTACACTCGACAGGCAGGAATTGAACAGAAATTAAAAAATATGTGGAAGAGACTCAAAGATAGGACAGATGAGGAAAGTTTCTATGAAATCGAAGATAACAATCTCAGTCTCAGAGTACACCCCTCTTTCTGCAAACGCGGCGTGATTGAAAAATACATATCAAAAGAGGCTTACGGCTTCATACGCCGAAATCGTAAGGGCATATTCTTTATGAAAAAATGGTGCAACTTTGAGGACATTCAAGAGGGGAAAGAAGTTTCCTTTATCCCTATAATATCCCGCCGGGGCCTTCAGGCCAGGGCAGTAGAGGAGGTAATACTATTATGAGATACCACAGCATCAAGAAAGGCTTTAGCGTACCGGATCATTTATTCGGCATTACAGCGGCAACCTTACTTTGTCTATTCTTAATCGGATGCGCAACGACAAATGCAACACCTGAAGCGCTTTCTCCGGAGTGTAAGTCTTTGGAAATCGTTCAGCTTCGCTTCAAAAGACAGGTCAAAGTAACTACACCTGAGAAAGAGCCGGTTACAGTAGAAGAACACATCCGATGCGGTCTGTTTTATTTTGATCAGGAAAGGTTTGCGGCTGCTGCCAATGAGTTTGAAAAGGCACGAAAAGGAATTTCCGGGCGTCAAAACCCTTTGTATCGAGCGTGTCTCATGTCTGTTGGCGTATGTCATCTTTTGGCTGATAATAAGCCTGCCTTTATTAAGACCATTAAGGATCTGAAATCCACCTACAACAGATATGAATTGATTGTAGTTAAAGACAGCGATGATCGCGTGAAAGTCTTTTATGAATTATACGACAAACTTATGAAAACCGGCAACTTTTAATAAGGAGGTATGAAAATGAAAAGATATCAGCTCATAGCTATCGCAGCGCTCGTGGTTTTTGGATTTGTTTTGACGGCCCAGGCCAAGACAGTGACCGAAGGCACGCTTGATGTGGAACGTCTGGCCACCCAAATCTCCAGTGACCTTGCAGACTACAGCCAGAAAAAGGGTGAGCTGGTCGGTAACATTACCTCGGTTCAGAAGGGCATACAAAAACTCAAAAAAGACTATGCAAAGGCTGAAGGTATAAAGCAAAGGACAATGATAAAGGCCCGAACCCTGAAGGAGACCAGCCGGCTTCTGGACTTTTACAGCCAGTTTTACAACCTCAATGTAGGAAAAGTGAAGGCGATTCTGCCAAAGCTCGAAAGGATGAAGTCGGCTGCTAAAAAGAGTGCATTGGGCAAGGCGGCAAGGAAGCTGCAAGACCCTGAATTTAAGCGGGGCATGAAATCCCTTTATGTAAATCTTTCTGCTATGGCCCTCATGTTTAATAACCCGAATTCAAAAAGAGAGATAGCAAACCTTTTGAAAGAAAATGAGCTGCTTTATCGACAGGGACAAAAAGGAGTTAATGTCTTCGATAATATCGTAAAAAACGTCGACAAGGTGAGCGATTACCTGCGCTCCGTTTATGCCAGAACCATGCTTAGATCAAGAGTCTTGCAACACAAAAAGGCGCAAACAGAGCTCGCTATTGAACTTATGCGCTATGTCCTAGCCTTAAAACCAATCCAGCAGACCATGCTGCAGATCAACGCTGAGGGTGTTATTGATGTGCCTGACATTGATTTTGAGGAATTCGTGGATCCATTACTTAGTGATAACCAGGAGAAGGACGGGGGAGAGGCTATATACAGCGACCCTGATACAGATTCCATACTGACGGGCTTTCAGCAAAATGGCCCTGAATTTTTACGATAAGGAGGATAATACCATGAAAAAAATAGTCATTTTTTTAATCACTGTTGTTGCTGCGCTCATACTGGCTGCAGGGGGAGTCTGCGCAGATAATATCTTTTCGGCAGAGATTGAAAAGGCGGTCGATAAGGCGATCCCTGCATGGATTGAAGGAGATACAGAACAACTGTCAGCAGCCATCGAAAAACTGGCTCTAAATGAAGCCTATTGCATGGCCATAGGCAAATCTTTACGTGATGGCTACCTGAGCAATGTTCCAATGTCCTTAAACAAGAACTTCAATGCTGTTGCCGCATATCTCTTCTTCATGCGAAAGGAAAAAGAAGGGGTCAGCATGTGGCCGAAATCTTTTTTTGAGAGGCAACGGTTTGAATTTTACGAGAAAGGAGAACGATAATGGATGCTCTGACTTTCCTATACAAATATGTCGGGCCTGCTCTTTGGGCGTTGATGCCCATCTCTGCCATTACGCTGGGACTGGTCTTTTTTGCGGTCTATTCCAGTTTGACCCGCCAGGAGATAAGCGAGTGGGTAGAAGTACTGCTTGCCCATTCCAAAGAGACGGCCACCATGTTAGGCCTTCTTGGCTCCGTATATGCGCTCACAAGTTCATTTCGAGTGGATGGCGTATCGCCGGAGGAGATAAGGCAGCGGATGTTTTCTGTCATGTCCACGGGTTTCTGGTCCACAATTGCCGGCGTTCTCGTTTCTCTTGAGGCCTCCATAGGTCTCCTAATAATGAAGCGTACATAAGCATACTGGAGTTATTCATGAAATATATCGTTCCTTCATCAAAGATTGTTTTTACCGATTTCATGATTCTGCTGGTTTCAGTGCTCATGGGGTTGAACTCTGTAATGTCCTTTTCAGAAGACCAAAAAGAGAAAAAGCTCCCGCCGATTAACCTACCGGTAACGTCAGGAACAAAACATATCGGCTGGACTGCTTCAAGCACGGCTTTTATAACTATTCGTTCAGGTAAACAGGGCAAAATATATTTTTATAACCAAAAGGAAGTGACTCTATGCCGGCTTATCGAACTCATCAAAAATGCAAACATGACGACGGTAGTTCTGCGCGGGGATCGAAAAACATCTTTCGAGTGGCAGGAGTTCTGCCGGTTGACTTCGCAACTTATGAACGCCGGAGTCAAGGAGATCAGCTACGCAACAAACGGACAAGGAGACATCAAACCATGATAAAGAATACTCTTATAGCTATATTGAGTCTGACCGTGATCGGACTTTCATGGATGAGCTTTGCCGGTCTGAAGAATACACAAGAGTTTAAGCAGGATTTTCAGCAGAAGATTCTTGAGCTGAAGAGTCAAATACACGACGCCTACATGGCCGCATATCAACAGGATGACTCGGGGCCTGAATTTACCTCAAGTTCGGATGTGCCTGACGTCAAACATCAAGAGAAGACGACGCACAAAATTGCCACTGAGGAAGAGAGTAATATCGAAAGAAATATACCACGACCGGAGAAGAGCCAGCAATCTAATCAGTCCGCAGCAGACATCTTGAACGAAGTTAAGCAGAAGCCTGATGATAATGATAACTGGATGAGTCCTAAAGAGTTGGAATCTGTTCTGTCTTACCTTAAATCCGCCCAGCAGCTCCTCGGGAAAACGTCCTTTACCTTTACACATGAACCTGTGGATACTACTCCCAAAGGTGTCAAACCTGAGAAAATTACCATTAAAAAAAAATTGTCCGATGGTCCCGAGAAATCGGAATAGATCCAAGCCTTGCCCTGGCAATGGCTTACGTAGAGTCTCGCTTCAACAAACAAGCTGTGTCGCCGAAAGGTGCCTGTGGTATCATGCAGGTTATGCCGAAAACCGCTGCAATGTACGACGTCTGCCGTCAAGAGCTGTTTGATGAAGACATCAACATACAGGTTGGGCTCTACTATCTTAAAGAAATGCTGCGTCTTTTCAAAAACCGCAATCTGGCCGTTGCAGCATATAACTGCGGGCCGAACAGAGTAATTGCTGCCGGTTATAGAGTTCCTAAGATACGAGAAACCATTGATTTCGTGAGGAGGGTAAATAATGCTGCGAAAAAATACAGGCAAAAAGGAATCTCATAATGACAGTGACCTCTTGCTTGACACTTTTGACAAAGGAAGTAAGCACGCTTTCGAAAATGAGGACGA
>Ga0255435_10017_pt1 | contig 17277 bp, 15 predicted proteins | sample ANMaggSSYBR02H11_FD_182647 | JGI IMG/M metagenome (GOLD analysis project Ga0255435, IMG submission 182647) | Sediment cell enrichment communities from methane seep in Santa Monica Basin, California, United Staets - ANME aggregate JGI... | ecosystem: Environmental > Aquatic > Marine > Cold seeps >... | reverse complement strand
TATCTGGCAGGATTTTAAATCAAGTATCGGGGTAGAACTAAAGGCAGATTTTAATCAAAAATATGATTCCCCTTTTACTTTAAGGTTAGGGGCAGCCAAAGCCCTTTCTGAGCCCAAAGGATATGATATCTACGTCACCCTAGGCTCTTCCTTCTAGAAATTATTAAAAAGGTAAACTTTAGTGCCAGGCACTAAAGTTTACCTTTTTAGAGAAGGCCGACTTTACTGTGGTCGCCCAGGGTGAATTCGTATATTCGGGGAAGGTCTTTAGAGTGGTAAATTTCCACACCTTTTCCGATAAGGCATCTTTGCATCCGTCCTTTTATATATTCCAGTTTACTCTCTTCTAAAACTACGCTGCACTCGATTTCACTCTTTCTTATTTCAACTCTCTCAGAAATGGAAGTGAAAGGACCGACATAGGAATCGACCACTCTGACACTTTCTCCTATTATTACCGGACCTACTATCTTGGAGTTTATAATCTCTGACCCTTTTCCGATTTTTACTCTTCCTGAAATCTCAGACTTATCGTCCACCACTTTCGCCTCACTAATATCCCTCTCAATATCTTCTAAAATCAAACGATTTGCTTCCAGAATATCTTCAGGCTTTCCTGTATCTTTCCACCAGCCTCCGATAACTTCAGCTCCAACTTTATAACCCTTGTCGATCATCCACTGAATGGCATCGGTAATCTCCAATTCCCCCCGGCCGGAAGGTTTTATGCTCTTAATAGCCTGATGAACATTTTTATCAAAAAAATAGACTCCTATTAAAGCTAAATTACTAACCGGCTCTTTAGGTTTTTCCACTACCCGTACAACTCTTCCCTCTTCCAGTTCAGCAACGCCAAACTGCCTGGGATTATCAACTTCGGTCAATAACACAAAGGCATTATAATTTCCTTCAATAAATTTATTCGCATAACTTTCTACCCCGTTCCTTAGAAGGTTATCCCCTAAATACATTAAAAATTTATCTTCGCCTAAAAAATCACGCGCCACCGATACCGCATGCGCCAACCCTAAAGCTTCCTTCTGTTCGATATAAGAAATATTCACTCCCCACTTACTGCCATCTTTAAGCTCGCTCTTTATATCCTCTCCGGTCTCCCCAATTATTACACCAATATCCTTTATTGCACAGTCCTTAATTGCTTCTATCGCATAAAATAATACCGGTTTATTAGCAATGGGAATTAAATGTTTAGCGCTCGTGTGAGTTAACGGTCTAAGGCGAGTGCCTTTTCCAGCACAAAGAATAATTGATTTCAATTTATTACCCCCCTCTTCCTCTTCTTATTTCTCTTACTCCTACTCTTACTCCTCTTAAAATAATATCTTTCCTAAATTTCTCCCTAACATTTTCCCGGCTCTCGCAAATATTTTCGGTCTCTTAAGTGCCTCTCTAAATACTAGAGAATGATTTTCAAAATTTGCCACCCGCTCAATGAATTCCGCATTCTCCTTAAACAACGAAAAAATATTTTCTAATTCATGTTCATCTTCATTCAATCTCTCATAAACTTTCCTTGCCCACAGTCCAAATTTGATTTCTCTTCCAAACTTACTCTTCCATCTCTGGTCATATTCAGCCAGTGTCCCCTCTCGAATACACTCCACAAGAATCTCGGCTGCCTTCATCCCGTAATAAATTCCTCCCCCGGTCAATGGTTTTACCTGCCTGGCTGCATCCCCCACTACTGCTACATTTTTATAAACACTCTGGCACACCCCGAGCGGAATAATCCCGGCTAATCTTTCGATAATTTCACCTTTTATCCCTTCTTCTTCTATCACTCGATCTAGTTTCTTTAGTCCATTTTTTGCAATTACCCCTAATCGTATGATCCTGTCTCCTTCGGGAATAATCCAAACAAAAAAAGGGATTCCTTCTCGCATATATACCCGAACCATTTCCCTGGAAAAAACTTCACCTTTATCTTCGCCTACGTTTTCTAAGCTCTCCGGATCATCTAACTTTATTCTATACTGAACCCCTTTATAAAAACTTGTTTTCCCGGAACTATTATTGCTATTACTGCTATTACTGTCATTACTACCATCGCTGCCGTTACCGCCATCTTCCTTCGCCTTATCCTTCACCCCGTCCCTGTTCCTATCCCTGTCTCCTATTCTTTCCTCTTTTCCCTTCGAATCTATAAACTTTCTCACCCGGGAACGCGGCCCGTCAGCCCCAATAATCATATCAGCACAAATATCGCCATGGCTAGTCTTTAGCCTATATCTTCTCTTTTCATCCTCTTCTTCCTCTATCTCCAGCAATCTTCTACCGCATTCTATCTCCAAGCCCCGGCTTAGTTCCTTATCAAATTTCTTCCGGTCAATTACCAAAGCTGTTCCGGATCTCTCTATCTTAAAACTATCTCCCCGGTAAAAAAATGAGGCACCGTTAATTTGATTTAATATAGAATCTCTCGATAGAGGAATTAGACTATCTTCAAAAACCGGCTTGCCCACAATTCCGGCACACCTTACCGGCTTGCCCACTTCACAATGTTCTTCAATTATTCTAAAACTGTTAATCCCGCATTTCTTCAACAACTGCGCCGCGTAACACCCTATCGGACCAGCTCCAACAATAACCATTTCCATCTTTACTTTTCACCCTTCCGCCAGAAGGTAAACTTTTGTGCCAGGCACTAAAGTTTACCTTCTGGCTAAATTTATGTCTCGAAGAAATCTCTCTCCGAAAGCTTTTCTAATTTTCGTTTGGTCATATTTGTTTTTATTGTCTGGGTAATCCCGGTTACTAAAGAAGAATATTTTAGTCATCCTTCTTATTATTCCAAACTTCCTTTAAGACAGAATTGATTTGAGTAGTCATTGTAAGTAATTGCTTTTCTTCGGATTCCCGGTCTAAACGTTCCCGGATACTTTCCAAAACATATTCTCTAATGGTCTTTCCCTGCAAAACAGCAAACACTTTTATTTTTTGGTGCTCTTCAGGATCTATATCGATACTAAGTCTATTTCGCGTGCAGCTTTTTTTACCGTTCATCTTTACCACCTCTAACTATAAATATACAGGCTTTTAACATTTGTGTCAAGACACAATTGTAGTATTGTGTATAACTGTGTACCGGTCACTTTTCCTGTTACTTTTCATACTTTATTATCTGGCTTTATTTGCTTTATTCCTAATTTCTCATAAATCTTTTTTCTCTTCTGAAACATTATATTTAAAACAGAGACATATTGATCAAAATAATCATAAACTTTTGATATTGATTTACCTTTATTTTTCCTCTGCACTCTTCCTATATACTGGATTAATCTTGTCTTTGAAGAGGTGGGAAATACTAAGAATAATGTATCTAAAAAAGGAAGATCAACTCCTTCTCCTATTAATTGTCCGGTAGCGATTAATACCCTTATTCTTTTGTCTTTAAAGTCTCTTAATATTTCTCTTCTTGCTTTTTGAGATAAATTTCCGGTTAATACAGAATGTTTAGTTTTTTGTCCTAACCCTTGGGAAATTTCCAAACAATGTCTCTTTCTTCCGGTTAACACAAGAATGCTTTTATCTAAAGAATATTCACCGATAATATCCCTGGAAATAAGATTATTTCGATTCTCATCTTCTATCAGTGCTTCAATAATCTTCTTATATTTTTTAACTTTTTCAAAAATTGGATAAAAATCTGTATGTCTTATTTCTAAGATACTATCAACCCCCTTTAGTTCACTTGAAATTCCATCCGGATCGATTCTATGAATGATTTCACCCATATATAGAAACATTAATTTTTGCAACTTGTCTTTTCTAAAAGGGGTAGCAGTTAAACCTAATAGATACCTGGCTTTGAACTCTTTTACTACTTTTTGGAATGTATTCGCTGGTACCCTATGACATTCATCAACGATGATATAACCTATTTTATCGACTATTGTTTTTAAGTTCTTTCTGACAAGTGACTGATAGGTAGCTACAGTGATTTTCTTTCCAATTTTTTCCTTTCCTCCTCCAATTATACCAACATCACCCTCTTCTATTCCCAGGACATCTCCAATTTTCTGAATCCATTGAGCCAACAATTCCTTTGTATGAACAATAATCAAAGCCCTCTGTTTTCTGTAAACTAAAGTGGCTAAAGCAACAACGGTCTTCCCGTAACCTGGAGGAGCTTCCAGAATACCCACATTATTTTTTAAAACTTCATGTAAAGCCTCCTCTTGGTAATTATAAATCTTGAATCTGCATCTGAACGCTCGATTAGGAGTTTTGATACTTTCATCTTTAATTTGAAATGTAATCGAATTTTGAAACAAATATCTTTCTATATTTTTTAAAAATCCTCGCGGAATAATATAATCGCCGCCTTTAGAATTTAGGCAATATATCATTTTAGGAGTATCCCAGGTAGAAAATCCCTTCGCCTTTTTATCATAAAAAATAGGATTATGTATGACCAAATTTTTCCTTAAGAATTGATAAAACTGCGGATCTGTATCTTTAATAGGAATTGAGATGTAATTAGAAATGGTAATCCTGAGGAATCTTTTTTTTGATATAGGTAAAGGGATATCTGCTGAAGGGCTTTCAAGAAATAAATCAATGTCAATTTCAGTAATTTTTTTAATAGTGCTTAAGAAATCCCATTGATTAATATAAGGTATATATGTATTATCCGGATCAAGAAATAAAGTATTTCCTTTTTGTCGGGCATGGTACTGCAGGGGCAAGGCAATTAAATTTCCTAATCCTCCCTCCTGCAAAAAATCCTGATTGGGAAAAATTCGATCAAACCCACTTTTATTTCCGCTAATACCATTAATACCAGCCTTTTCAAGAAGCGTAAAACCAAATTCTCTTACTTTTGCAGCACTAACCGATTGAGAAAAAAATATCCAAAGATGCCCTCCATTACCCGATCTTGACCTTTCTAAATAGGCAGGTAAGTCAATGCTCTGACAAAAATTTATTAATTTTTTTGCATCCTTAAACCAATTTCCTTTATCAAAATCAAAAGCTAAAAAATTCACTCTATCATCGAGTTGAATAGGATAAATTCCAATAGTTACATCTCCCTTTAAATGTTTCTCAATCCAAAAATCATCTAAATGGACATAATCCTTGTTTCCACATTTCTCGCACGGTTTTCTACAAATCTGAGGAATCCACTCATTTTTGCATACCGGAGAATAACCTTCTTTCCCAGTCTTACGGCTTACCCAATATTTAGCAAACACATCTTCTCTGCCCTTGAAGAGATTACGAAATATGCCTATCTTCTCTTTTTTTTCTTTTGCACATAAATGAAGCATATCGGACATTTTAATATGTACCAATCATTAAAGTATTTTACTTATTTCAATATATGTTCTTTATTCTTTAAATAGTACCACCCATAATGATAAAGTAAATTATATTTTATGAATTTTCTAAAAATTCATAAAATATTCGTAGTTCTTTCTCTAGCTCACTTAATATCTTATCAATATTCCCCATTAAATCTTTCATCTTATCAATTCTAAAGTTATGAGCATAAATATTTCTAACAATATGTCGAAAAGCCCTGTACTTGTCAAGCTCTTCCTTTAAATCCTGCGAAATTACAGCGGGCCTGACTTTGGGTATCTCCATAGCCATTTGTTTTAATATTTGTTGGTGCCAATTTAGACTCTCAGGTTTAGTTTCATCAATATTTTCCGCTACCCTTTCAAAAATCCTTTCTAGTCCACTATAAAAATCATGCAGATTTAATGCTACGCTATCTAAATATAATGAATCATCCTTGGTTAAAGCTAAAGACCAAGCTTTTTTAGCCCTTTGAATGATTATTTGAATCTCCGATAATTCTTCTTTAATATGACTTCCCAAAGTTAAATATTTTTTATTCATATATTTATACCTTCTTTTTCAATTACTTTTTTTAAAGAATCATTGCAATCTTCAGGATCTACTATGTCTATTCTAAATTTAGAACTCAAAGATATGATTTCAGCGACGGCTTTAAAGTACATTTCGGGTGGTATGCCCCAAACAGCTAAATCAATATCAGACCATTTATTAAAGTAGAGAATATCCTTTAGTGAACCAAATACAGCAACTTTTTTAGCATGATATCTATCATATAAAAGCTTGGATGCTTTTTTCGCTACAGACCACGCCTCTTGATATCTCTGTAATAGATATTCTCTTTTCTTTTCTTCTCTCTTTTTTAAACACTCCCGATATTCTTTTATCTCTTTTAAGGTTAAGTCTTTCGCTGTTTTAATCATAATTTTCTCCTATGCCTAATAGTAAAATTCCTCACTCCCTGTATTTTCTTCATCTTATCACTATTAATTATACTCTTGGTCTACAATTCTTTACAACTATATGTAACAAGTCAATAATCTACTATTCCGACACAAAATTTATCTTATAAGTTAAAAAGGTAAACTTTAGTGCCAGGCACTAAAGTTTACCTTTTTTATATTTTCATAATAACTTCTGTAAAGTACAGCAAACCCTTCAGGTCTTTCTCTATAATTGCTTGGATTATTTTCAAATTCAGTCTTTGATAATTATGTATTGCAATATTCCTAAATCCGATCATTGCTTTAAGCCGCACAGACATCTCAGAGGTAATAATCCTATTATCGTGTAAAATCTCAAATGTATCTCTGCTCGCTTGAGGAATCCCCAACTCCCTTTCAGCAATAACATGCATCCCCAAATCAATCACTGCTTCACATGCTCTCTGAATATTTAAAATAATAGAATCCTGCTTGGTATAATTTTCCAGATTTTTATGATTGCAATCATACTCTTCATTTGCCCTTCTAATACATCTTTTTATTATTTCTGTTTTATTTAAAATTACATCATCAATCATACTTGAGCACCTCTTGATTTAATTTTATCTATTACCTCTTGCCTTTCCTCGTTTAAGATTGCGTAATCTTTCATGGTCCTCATATGAAAATACATTTTCTTTAGATTATCAGAATTATAGATTAATTTTCCTGTTTTTATAATTTGAGTTTTAAAAACAGTGGAAGCCTTATTTAAATCTATCAGATCTACCTCCTTTTTTAAAATATCGGCCAATTTTTGAGATAGATTAAATAATTCGTACTCGCCCACTTTTCTATCGGTCAGAATGGCAATGTCTATATCGCTTTCTCTTCTGTCTCTATTTTTTACTGTAGAGCCAAAAATATAAATTAGATAAGGGCTAAATGCCTGCACTAAAATATTTTTTAAAATATTTATTTTTTCATTGCCAATCATTAAATTCACCGGCCTCAATATAAATATTGAATTCTTTTTACACAATTTTATTACATCATACCTTAATTTATTCACATATCTTACTAGAATTCCGACACAAAATTTATCTTATAAGTTAGAAAGGTAAACTTTAGTGCCTGGCACTAAAGTTTACCTTTTAGTTCTTTCGCGATTTTTGCGGCTACCCGGGCATTATCTTTTATCAGCTCAATATTGGCTTTCAAGCTTTTGCCTCCGGTTAATTCTTTTATCTTGTTCAATAAAAATGGGGTGAGCCTCTTTCCTTTAATCCCTTCCTTCTCTGCCGCCCTAACTGCCCCATCTATCATCTCACTCATATATTCCAGCGAAAGGGCGTGCTCTTCCGGAACAGGGTTGGCTATGATTATTCCTCCGCCTACTTCTAAATCCTGCATAACCCCTATTATTTTCGCCGTCTCCACCGCACCATCAACCACATAATCAACCTTTAGTCCGCTTTCCCGGCAGTAAAAAGCAGGAAGTTCTTCACTCCCAAATCCGATCACCGGCACACCCATAGTCTCCAGATATTCCCTGGTCAAAGGCAAATCAAGTATCGCCTTTGCTCCACTGCACACCACAGCCACCGACGTTCTCGCCAATTCCTGCAAATCAGCTGATATATCAAAGGTCTTCTCTGCTCCCCGGTGCACTCCCCCTATTCCTCCGGTGGCAAATACCTTTATCCCGGCCCTTTCCGCCACCATCATAGTTGCCGCCACCGTAGTAGCTCCATTTAAACCTTTCGCCACTATCACTGCCAAGTCCCGCCTACTGGCTTTTAAAATATCTTTAGAAGTTGCCATAAATTCTAATTCGCCTCTCGACAGGCCTACCTTTATCTTCCCTCCGATAACCGCAATAGTGGCAGGCACAACCCCATATCCCCTTATAATTTCTTCTACCTCCCCGGCCACCTCTAAATTTTCCGGATAAGGAAGTCCATGAGATATTATAGTTGATTCTAAAGCCACCACCGGACTGCCTTCTTCCAAAGCCTCCCTCACTTCATCTTTAAAATCAAAAAATCTTTTTCCGCTCATGATTAATTAATACTAACCTACTCTTTCTTTGTTATCTTCATCATTTATTATCTTCTTCTTTAATCCTGCTTCTCAACAACCCTTCTCTTAAATCTCTCCTTACCGCTTCTTTTGTGGAAATAGTCAGAGCCGCCGCCGCCAAACCAAATCTTGCCGCCACTTCCATGGAATATCCCTTATAAATTCCGTAAACCAGACCCGCCACCAGCGCATCTCCCGCCCCGGTTACATCCAATACCTCACCCCTGTAGGGTGCCATAAACTTGCTCCAACAATTTTCTTTCCTTCCTTCGCCAGCTCCCCCAGCCCCGCCACAAGAGGCAAATATTCCTCTTTTTCCTAAAGTGACAACCACATTTTTAACCCCTTTGCTTTTCAGTTCCTCTGCTGCCCTCATCATATCTATATCTACATCTAAATCAAAATCCTGATCAGCAACCATCTCCGCCCCTAATATTGATTCCAGCTCATCCCTACTGGGAGTTATATAATCAATAACCCATTTTCCGCCGCTGCATCTCTCGTTTTCTCTCTCGCTCTCGTTTCCTCTCCCTCTTCTATCCGATACCTTCCTTAACTTCCTAGCCTTCTCTACCGAGACCGGTTCAATCAAAAGGGGCACCTTAACCTCATTACACAAACCCACCACATATTCGAGGCTCTCCTCCGGTATATTAGTATCCATAACCACAATCTTACTCTCTTTAATTAAATAAGCCTTTGACCTCAGATACTCCACTGTAATCTCCTCTAATATCTGCATATCCGAGACCGCTGCTTCCATTTCCCCTCCACTATCTAATATTGCCAGATATATTCCGGTTGGATGCTCTCCCGATATTATCATCTGCTCCATCTTAACCCCGGCTTTCCCGGTCTCCTCTAAAATTCTTATCCCTTCTCCATCATCTCCTACTGCACTCAACAGAGTAACCGGCACATTAAGTAAAGCCAGATTGTGGGCAATATTCCTTCCCACTCCTCCCGAATCAACATTTATCTTACCCGGGTTAGAAGTATGCCTCTCCAGCACCGCCCCTCCGGGCCTTCCCCTCAAATCAATATTAGCTCCACCTATCACCACTACCCCGCCAAATCTCCCTCGGCTATCGTTTAATCTCGGAGAACTTAAAACTTCCTCTCTTATTCTGGTTATTACCATTTTAAAAAACCTACCACAAAACAGATAATATTTTTTAATTATACCACAAACTCCCCTTCCTGCCGCAAACCAAAAAAAGTTTCCTAAAGGTGCCTGGCACCTTTGGGAAACTTTTTTACGATTATTCATTAACAGCTATTTTAGCATTTCCCTATTAGGCTGGTAACTTGGTACCATCTCCTGCAGCTTCCTCACTATCCCCTCGCTATCCATCTTCCTTGCCAACCTCTCCAATTTCTTAATATCCTTTTCCAACTTTTCTCCATCAACTTTTCCAACTTTAGCAATAAAAATCTTTTCGTGTCCGCTATCTCCCAGCACCCCGCTTCTTTCCTCTTCGGTCAGTAGCTCTTCAAACAATTTTTCTCCCGGTCTTAATCCTATAATCTTTATCTCTATATCCTCGCCTAGTTCAAGCCCGGATAAACGGATCATCTGTTTAGCCAAGTCCAGTACCTTTACCGGTTTTCCCATATCCAGCACAAATACTTCTCCGCCTGTCCCCAGCGCCCCGGCTTGAATTACCAACTGACTTGCCTCAGGCAAAGTCATAAAATATCTCTTTACTTCTCTATCAGTTACAGTAACCGGCCCGCCCTCAACAATCTGCTGCTTAAACAAGGGGACAACGCTGCCATTGCTTTCCAATACATTTCCAAAGCGAACTGCTACAAATTTTGTTTTATTTTTGCTTCCTGTCATCCTCTCCTCTACCTTCTCTTTCCTACTTCCCATATCTTTTACCACCATCTCCGCTACTCTCTTACTTGCTCCCATTACACTGGTAGGATTGATGGCTTTATCAGTAGAAATCAAAACAACCCTTTCCGCACCATACTCATCAGACAACTCCGCCACATTCTTAGTCCCTATAACATTATTCATCACTGCCTCATCAGGGTGGTATTCCATTATTGGGACATGCTTATGGGCTGCTGAATGAAAAACCACTTCCGGTCTATACTTTTTAAATATTTTATTCATCTTATTTCTGTCCCTGATATCTGCTATCACCGGTATAATTTCCATTCCCGCTTCCGCTCCTTCTTTCACCTCCGGCAATTTTCCCTCAAGCTCAAGATTTATATGGAAAAAACTATTTTCACTATGGTCTAATAAAATCAAACTCCTCGGCTCAAATCTACAAATCTGTCTGGCTAGCTCTCCTCCGATTGAACCTCCCCCTCCGGTTACCAACACTCTCTTTTCCTTTAGATATCCGGAAATTTCCTCTAAATTTAAATCTACCGGCTCTCTATTTAATAAATCCTTAATCTTGATATTCCTGATCCGGGAAATACTGATCTCCCCATCCAACAACTCATACAGTCCGGGTAAGATTTTTATCTTCACATTTTTATTTTTTATGTTATTGACAATTCTCTTAATTTGTTTGCCACTTGCAGTAGGAATAGCGATAATAACCGTATTAACCTGTTCTTTTTCCAAAACATTATTTATCTCTTTGATACTCCCAAATATTATTCTATTATGAACTCTATTTCCAATCTTCTCCTTATCATCATCAATAAAACCGATTAAAGTACCCAAATCACCTCTTTTTATTATCTCGCGGGCAATAATCACTCCAGCATCTCCGACCCCTTGTAATATTCTCTCCTCTCCCCTTTTGAAACCACTTTTTCTTTCACAATACAATCTCCAGACTAATTTGCTTCCTCCAATGAAGGCCAAACTAAAAAACCAGGTTAACGCCTTTACGCTTAAAGGGATATAAATCTTAATTACTAAATTTAAATATAATAATGAGGTAATCATAGCTGCTGAAACAATCCCAGTAATTAAAAAAAAGTCATTAATACTAATATATCTCCAAATCCTTTTGTATAATCTAAATAGTATTGCAAAGATAATATAAGATATAGAAAAATAAATAAATAGTTCTTTACATTGATAACAGTGTTGTGTCCAATCTCGCCCAAATCTTAATATTAGTGATAGAATCAAAGCAGAATTTATAAATACTAAATCGTGAATCACCCAATATATTTTTCTATAAAATTTCCCCACTTTTTCATCCTTCACTTTAACGATAATATTTCTGCTTCTATCCCTTGCCCTAATTTGTACTTTGCTCTTGTATTTTCTTGACTGGTAGACCGGCCGATCGGAAAAGTGGCCGACTCCTCTTCCTTGCATCTTGTATCTTAAACTTGCAAACTGGTAGACTATTCTTTCCCGTAATTGTTCCCCACACCTATACGCTATACGCTAGTATGCAACTTGCAACCACTTTATATCTTGTATTCTAATTGTTCAGTCGGTGAATTGGTCAATTCAATAATCTTGCACCTCGTAACCTACTATCCTTCCTTCTTCGCTAAAAACGAAAAATTATAAACTAAAATTCGTACTACGTACTTCCTATATGCGACATACTATTTAAAACTCCTTCTTTTTCGCAAATATTTTTTCCGTATTGCAATACTTTTTTTTCATATTATGAAACAATAAGAAAAGCTGGCTTTAAAAAGAAAAAGGGGGAACTCGATACAAAAAAAATTATTCATGCTGTAATTAGGAATGCCTCCGTAGGATAAGCGTCTCGTCTGTCTATTAATTATTTCTTCCCCTTTCTGAGTCAAAGGATTAGGGAAAGAGGCAATTCACTGGAATTAGTAGATTGGTGGATAGGATGATTGGCTGATATTAAAAAGTTACCAAAAGGTGCCAGGCACCTCTTGGCAACTTTTTAAATCTAAAAATCAAAAACTAATAACTAAAAATCCATTTTCCCCTTACACTTATACCTACACCTATACGCTAAACGCTGTACACTCTACACTAACTACACATAAAGTAAAATTGCCACCACTCCGAATATTGTTTCAATCCCCATTAGCATCAACACCAGATTTCTCTCACTAATCCCTCCACACATCTTCATAATCAACTGCCCCAGTCCAACAGGTCCGCTTTCAGGACAATACAACTTACCCTCTCTATAAACCCCAAAACTATAAGGAAAATGATTTTTCGCTTTGATTAAAAAATCTATAATATAAGGAATCAGTAAAATTACTCCTGCAATCTCAAAGTTTCCCATAATCACTACTGCCGCAATAATTGCTCCGATACTTAAGGTTCCCACATCTCCCACTAATATTTTTGCCGGATACCAGTTATAATATAAGGTAGCTAAAAGTGCTCCCAATGCTGCAAGCAAAATCACCAACACAGTAATTTTTCCCAGCAGATAGGCAATAATAGCCAAAGACCCCACCGCTATTATCCCCATTCCAACCTCTAGACCATTAAATCCTGCCAGCATATTAACCGCATTAGCTGCAACAGTAACTTCTAAAGGAATTATAACCAAGGTATATAGCAAACCAAAATTTACATTTCCCCAAAATGGTATCCTCATAAAAGTACTTCCTTCTTTAATTACGATCAAAGGTAAAGCGGCAAATAAAGGCATAAAGGCTTTAATTTGTTGAGGCATGGAAACTAAATCATCAAAAATACCAATTAATACAACTATTAATATCGTAGATAGAGCAACTAAAATAGAGATTAAATCAACCGAGGGGAATATATTTAAAAAAGTCTTAACCGCAATTACCGCAAATATCCCCGCACCAAAGCCAGCTACCATTACTAATCCGCCCATTTCAGCAACTTCTTCCTGTATTGCACTATTCATATTTTTCCCTACAATCCCTGCCTTTTTTAAACGAATAATCATTGCAGGAAATAAAATAAAACTTGCTATAAATGAAATTATTAAAATTAAAATTAACATATATACTTATCTCTTCCTTTTTTCTACATTTTACTCTTGGTTTTCAGATTTTTATTTTCTTAACCCATCCCCAATTATTCTTAGTCCACTCCACAGTCCTTTTTATCCCCTCTTCCAGACTAACTTGTGGCTGCCAACCAAGAAGCTCTTTTGCCTTGTCGATATCTGCCCAGGTCGTTTTCATATCAGCTTTATGAAATTCTTTATAATCAAAATGGGCTTTCTTTCCGACAGATTTTTCCATTAACTTTATGGCTTCAGAAAGTTTATATGGATAATTATTCCCCAGATTAATTATTTCATATCTCAAAGGTATCAAGGCACTAATTGTACCTCTGGCGATGTCATCAACATAAGTAAAATCTCTCTCTTGTTGGCCGTCTCCAAAAATCACCAATGGAACACCTTCCATCATCCACTTGATAAACCTAAAAGTAGCCATATCCGGTCTTCCTGCAGGTCCATAAACCGTAAAATAACGTAAAATTGATACATCCAATCCATACAAAAAATGATAAGTATAAGCCATCATTTCAGCAGCCTTCTTGGAAGCTGCATAAGGTGAAATGGGCATATTTACAGACAAATTCTCTCGAAAAGGCATTTTCTGACCTGCATAAAGTGACGATGTGGAAGCTAATACAAATTTAGGCACTTCGTATTCCCGACACAACTCTAATAAATTTAGATTGCCGCCACTATTTGTAGAAAGGTAAATAAATGGATTCTCCAGGCTATAACGTACTCCCGTGCGAGCTGCTAAATTAATCACCGCTTCAGGGCAATTCTCCTGAAATATCGTTTTTAGTTCATTATAATTTTCAACAGAGATTTTATAAAAAATAAAATTACTATTTTTTTTTAATTTTTCCAAACGCCATAATTTAAGGTTTACATCATAATAATCATTCAGGTTATCTACACCTATCACTTGATAACCTTCTTCAAGAAGCATCTCCGAAACTCTGGCACCAATAAAACCAGCAGAGCCTGTTACCAATATTTTTTTCATTCTATTTCCCCCGGTTCTTCTCTCATCTTTTGTATTATACTTAATTATTATTTATTTCTCCAATGGGCACGATGCATCGTGCCCCAACATTACCATTTTGTTTACTTTTTGGATTACAATCAGAATATTATATTCACTTATTTACTTTTTTTCCAACCAAATTCTGATAGATTTTATCAATCCTTTCAATCATTCCTTTTATAGACCATTTTCCTTTAATCAACTCCCGGCCGTTTTTACCATGCAGTACAAGAAGCTCTTTATGATCAATGTACTTTATTATCCTTTTTGTCAATTGCTTCACATCTCCTGCTTTTACTAAAAATCCATTATAATTATCTTTTATAATCTCGGGAACTCCGTCGACATTAAAGGCAATCGAAGGCATTCCCACTGCCGCAGCCTGTACCAGTACCCGGGGTAAACCCTCCCGCAAAGAAGTTAAAACAAAAATATCCATTAATGCCATCAGCTCTTCCACATCTTCCCTGTATCCGGTAAAAATTACTTTATCTTCTAAATTTAATTCTTTAACATAATTCTCCAGGTATTTTCTTTTATTTCCTTCGCCAATAATCAATAATTTTACCTGGCTATATTTCTGCTCCCCTACTACATTTTTAAATGCATCGAGAAGAAATTGATGGCCTTTCCTTGTTTCCAATCTTGCCACATTTCCGATTACAAAATCCCCCGCATCAATTCCCAATTCCCCCCGTTTTTTCCTGCAGTCAATTTTCCCTCTCACCCCATAAAATATTTCTAATTCCATTCCACTATATACTGTATGATAATTCTCCTTTTTCCCAATTCCTCTCTCTATATACTTTTCAGAAAGTACTCCACTTACCGAAACATAAGCATCGGTAAATCTGCCGGTAAGCCTTTCAAAAAGAAATAAAAACCAATTTAATAGTCCACTATTAAATGCTTCAAAAGTGCTTCCGTGTAATCCATGCACAATTACCGGTACTCCGGCGATGCGAGCAGCAATTCGACCCAAGATACCTGCTTTCGTCGTATGGGTGTGCACAATATCGTAGCGTTTCCTTTTCAATAATTTTATTAATTTTAACAAAACGATCGGGTCATATAAGAAATTAAGTTTCCATTTTAACCCTTTTATCCGAATAATGTCAAAAGGATGATTTTTTACCTTGTTCAAAATATCCTTATCAAATTCCTCACCGGTTATCAGATCAATTTCATATTTTTCCTTACTTAGCCCTTCTATGGTAAATAGAGTATTTTCATCGGCTCCTCCGGTAATCATCCGGGCAATGATGTGCGCTACTTTTATTTTTCTTTGCAAATTAAAATTCACTCCTTAATTACTGCTAATTTTACGAAAAATATTTTCCCGAGCTTCTTAAAATTAATGCTTTATAACATTTAGAAGATTTTGATACATATCCTCGTATTGTTTTACCACCAGGTTAAGGGAAAAATGCTTTATAATTCTATTTCTTGCTAATTTTCCTAATTCCAGTCGCTTTTCAGAGCTCATTTTTATTAATGTTATCATGGCGTCGGTAAATGCTTTCCTATCTCCCGGTTTTACTACAATACCGGTTTCTCCTACTATCCAGGCGGAATCTCCCACATCTGTTACTATACAAGGTACACCACAGGCCATTGCTTCTCCTATTGCGTTGGAAAAACTTTCACCCCAGGAAGAAGATGAACAGGCAATATCCAATCCGGCAGTTATTTCATCCACATCCATACGTTTCCCCAATAAATGTATATTTTTCGTAATCTTTAAATCTTCAATCAATTTTATCAGCAAACGATTATTTTTATCTACACCTTGACCCACGAGAACAAAATGAATTTCCGGATATGTTTTATTCAATTTTCCAGCCGAATGTAAAAAACCAACATGGTCTTTCATTATATGATAACGTGCAACAAGGCCAATTAATAAAGTATCTTTCTTGAGACCTAATGAATGACGAAGCTTTGATTTTGCATCATCAAAAGGTTTAAATTGCTCACAATTAAATCCATTCGGTATAATACTTTTATTTTTATTATCATATCCCAATAATTCATGTTTTTGCTCACTAACCTTTGAATTATAGATAATATGATGGGGATGCGACGAAAATTTTGCTCCTAAACGAATGACCAATGCGATTAATCGTTTTTCCTTTTTTAAATCATCAGGGGTATGGCGAATATTCCACAATAGGAAAAGGCGTTTAGAAAGAACCCATTTAGCCAGTAAAGCAGCCAGATTCCCGTGATACATCCAACCCTGGATTAATTCAGGGTTTATTTTTCGTATCAATCTTATAAAACGCCAAAGCTTAATAGGATTAGGAAAACCTGCACTCATTTCCATCTTGTAAACAGGGATATTCAATTTTTTAATATTATTTCCTAAGCTGCCATAATCGGTTAATGATATAACAACGGGTTCAAAAATATCCCGGTCTATAACCGAGAGTAATTTAAAAAGCATCATCTCAGCACCACCAATAGGAAGACCGGAAATAATATGAAGAATTTTCATTTAAATTACCTCAAATATTAATTGTATTACCTTTATAATATTTTTACTATACTATTTCCCAAGGCATTTTTGACCGATTATTTTAGGAATATTAGTTCGATATTTTTGAATATGAATATAGATATTTTCCGGAAGGACTGGGTTCTATTTCATCAACTATATTATATTTAATTTTTGTATCATTTCCCATTGCCTTCCGGATTGTCTGATTAATCTCCTTAAAATCTTTATCCATATCTTTCAATTTTGTTTTATCCATTAATACCAAATTTATAATAATATAATCTATTGCTTCTTGAATAATTTGAAACTGTTTTATATTTTTTCGAAATAATAATATAGTAAAGAAAAACCCTCCGCTTACAATGTCTCCACGCTTATTTTTAAAATGACCCACTATACGACCTTCAACTTTTTCCAAGAGAAGTAGGCGATGTTGCCTGTAATTGTAAAACAAGTCCTGGGTTACATTTAATTCCTGATATTCATTATGTAGAAATTGTGGATGAA
>Ga0255435_10016_pt1 | contig 17796 bp, 19 predicted proteins | sample ANMaggSSYBR02H11_FD_182647 | JGI IMG/M metagenome (GOLD analysis project Ga0255435, IMG submission 182647) | Sediment cell enrichment communities from methane seep in Santa Monica Basin, California, United Staets - ANME aggregate JGI... | ecosystem: Environmental > Aquatic > Marine > Cold seeps >... | reverse complement strand
CCGCGCTGATCTTTTTCCCACCTTGGATGCCGGCGGTTCGGCCACCAAGTCTCGCAGCAGCCAAAACAGTGGCATTGGAAAGGAAATCAAACTCTATTCCGCTGCATTTGACGCTGGCTGGGAACTGGACATTTTTGGCGGCACCCGCCGGGCCATCGAAGCGGCCCAGGCCGATCTCGAAGCCACACAGGAGGACCTGCACGACGTGCTGGTGAGCCTGCTGGCCGAGGTGGCCCTGAATTATGTTGAGGTACGTACCTGCCAGGCCAGGCTGGCTGTAACTGAGATGAATATCAAGTCCCAGGAAGAAACTTACGAACTAAACCGTTCGCGACACCAGGCAGGGATTATTGATAATCTGGCTGTGCAGCAATCCCTGTACAACCTGGAGAATACCCGTTCCCAGATTCCGACCCTGCAAACCGGACTGGAGGCGGCCAAAAACCGTTTGGCGGTGTTGCTGGGCAAAAAGCCTGGCGAGGTTCATCAGGAACTGGCCGAGAAAAAACCCATACCTGTGCTTCCCGTAACGGTGGCCGTCGGAGTGCCGGCGGAGACCCTGCGCAACCGACCCGATATCCGCCAGGCCGAACGTAACCTGGCGGCCCAGACAGCACAAATCGGCGTGGCTAAGGCAGACCTTTATCCAAAGTTCCGGTTGATGGGTACCATAGGGCTTGAATCTATTTCCACAAAAAATTTTTTGGAATCTGCCAGCCGGACATGGGGCATTGGCCCAGGCATATCCTGGAATATCTTTCATGGGGGCGCCATCCGGCAAAACATCAAGGTGCAGACTGCTCGTCAGGAGCAGGCCCTGATCCAATATGAATCGACGATACTCAAGGCCCTGGAGGAAGTAGAAAATGTGCTTGTGGCCTATGCCAAAGAACAGCGCCGGAGAGAATCCCTGTCCAAAGCCACGAACGCCGCCAATCGTGCCGTTTTGCTGGCCAGGGATCAATATCAGGCAGGGCTGGTGGATTTCAATAATGTGCTGATCGCTCAACGCTCCCTGCTGTCCTTCCAGAATGAACTGGCGCAGAGCGAGGGTGCTGTAGTCTCCAACCTGGTGCGTCTCTACAAGGCCCTCGGCGGCGGCTGGAAATCTCTGGGATCAGGTTAAGGGCATGGAGGACAACCTCGCAAAGGTCAGGTAAAAGAGACAGCGCTAAGGGACTTTGCAGAAGCATATTTTTTATGACTTGTTCATGAGAAATGCGGGATAGAAATGAGAACATACAGGCAGATTGAAATTTTTTCAGGAATCACCAGAAATATATTCATCATGGGCCTGGTCAGTTTATTTACTGATCTCAGCAGCCAGTAGGTTCGGTGGCCCTTCAGTGTGGATATATCGCGGGACTGCTATGGGATAAAGTAAGCCCGGAAGCTACATTTGATTATGGTCTTATATTAGCAATAGTTTCAGCTATGATTTGATTCCCCACCTGGGAGCCGGTTTAGGAAATGCTTTAATCTATGCTCATGCCGGAGCGGGGCTTCGGTTTGGGTGGAACCTGCCAAACGATTTCGGCACTTTCACTATCCGGCCTGGTTCCGATACAAACGCTGCGATTGATGAAACGGATCCCCGTTTCTTTCGTCGTGACCAGCGGTTTGGAATCCATGTTTTTGCCGCCGTGGGTGGATCGTGGATTTTGCGAAATATTTTTCTTGATGGCAATGCCTTCCGGGATAGTCACAGCGTAGATAAGGAGCCATTCGTAGGCAACTGTATGGTGGGCGCAGGGCTCATATTCAGTCGTTTTAAAATGAGCTTTGCACACGTTCCTCAGACAAAGGAGTTCAAAACCCAAAAAAATGAACATTTTTTACGGCAATAACTTTGTCTTTTTCCTATTGAATTTGAATACGTTTTTCTTGACAATATAATTTTTTGCGCATATTTTTAGACTAAAAAACGATATTAGTCTAATATAGTGCCCGAACGAAAACTAGAAAATTTTTTCAAGTTCAAGGAAGGCGCAAATTTTAACCGCAGGAATACATGGGGTATTTTGAGGATTAAAATTTAAGCCAGACGCAGAAATTGGGAAAATTAGCAGTTTTCGTTCAGGCACTAATATAGATAATTCAGAAAGGAGCGCAAGTGAAAGACGAAAAAGCGGAATCAATACTCAATACCGCTAAAAAAATGTTTGGACGCTATGGTCTTCAGAAAACCACGCTGGATGAAATTGCGCGTATGGCGCGCGTGGCAAAGGCTACTATATACAACTACTTCGGCAGTAAAGACAGTGTTTACCTGGAAGTTCTCCGCCGTGAAGCAAACGAGATAGTGGAAAAGATATCATTTTCGGTGAGTCAAGAGGTCTTGCCGTGCGATAAGGTTGTTGCTTTTGCCAGAGCCAAGTTCCAATACATGCGCCAGGCAATAAATATCCTCAATCTGGACCGGGATGGGATAGAAAAAATTTTGCCCAAAGCAGAGAGCATTCGCAGCGAACTTTTCGAGCGAGAGGTGGATATCATTCGCTCTATCCTGGAGGAAGGGGTGAAAAAAGGTGTTTTTTGTCTTAATAATGTCCCCCTGGCAGCCAGTGCCATTGGCCATGCCTTGAAGGGATTCGAGCTTAACTGGCTGGTTCAGGAAAGCGAAGAACAGATTGAGCACCATCTCGATGAATTGATGAACATCGTTTTCTGTGGTCTGATGTCCAATAAGAAAAGTGTCAATGCGTGAACTTTAATTGAGCAAATATCAACATCAATCTTAAGGAGGTACGAATCATGGCTGAAAATAAGATGAAAGATCGCATTGTAGAAGAGTTGAAGAAAGCCAAAGAAGCGGGGCAGATTACCATGGAAAAAGTGAGTGAAATCGTCAGGGATGCGGTATCTGCTGCCGTGGCCGAAACCAGAGGCGGTGTTGAAGAACTTCGGCCTGTTGTCAAAAATGCTGTAGCTGCTGCGGTGGAAGGCCTAAAGGAAACTGAAGCAGATGCAAAAGAAACTGTAAAAGGAGCTGTAGAAGGCGCCATTGCCGGCGCTCGCATCCGCGGAGATCAGGCAGTGGAGGCCACCAGGGATGAACTCCGGAAACTCGAAAAACGGCTCGAAGATGAGAGGACTGAGTTGGCGCAAAGTCTCAGGGAAGGCATAGAGGGGGCCAAAGACGCCGGCACTGCATTGCCCGAAGATATCAGAGAGAGGGTTGAATCTGCTGTATCTGACATCAAGCTGAAAAGAACGGAACTATTAGGTTTGACCAGACAGACTGTGAAAGAAGCTGTCAAAGAGGCCATCAAGTCAGGTAAAGATGTAAAAGAGACTGTAGTGCATATTACCGGAGATGCTACTGAAAAAGCTCTGAAAGAAGGCCGGTTCAGTGCTGACAGGGCAAAGAGAATTGCCGAGAAGGTCATGTCCGGCGCTGTGGAAGCCGCTGAGGAGGCCGGCAAAGAGATTAAGAATGTTGCTGTTGGCGCTTTTGAAGGAGTTCAGAAAGGGGTCGCATCAGCAGTAGAATCTGTTGGGGACAGGACAAAGGCGTTTGTCCGTGAGGATATTGACCGGACAAAGGAAGATCTTGAGGCAATCGAAGGCCTTTTCATAGAAACTATCCGCAAAGTGGCCCAACGTTCGGGAGATGTGACAAAGGATGTATTAAATGACCTTGCGGATCAGGGCAAAAAAACGACCGCTGTATTGAGGAGAAAGGCTCGCCATGCTGCGGAAGAAGCCACTGTAAGCCTGAAACAAGCAGGGATGGATACAGCAAAAGCAACTACGGAAGCTATCGGCAAGGCAGCCCATATTATGGCCGAAGAAGCAAAAGAACTTGGAAAAAGGTCTGTGGCTGTGGCAAAGGGAGCTATCTCCGGCATGTGGAAAGGCGCCAAAGAAGCCCTTGAAAAAAAGACGGAGAAGTAATATTAATCATTGAAAGGAGGAAAATTATGTTTGATATCATTAAAAAGGTCATGCTGACTGGAGTAGGATTGGCCGCCATGACCAAAGACAAGGTAGAGGAAGTGGCCAGGGATCTCGCGAAAAAGGGGAAGCTGACAGAGAAAGAGGGAAAGGAATTAGTTGATGATCTGTTGAAAAAGTCGGAGAAGGCCAAAGAGGATCTGGAGAAAGATATAGAAAAAGTGGTAAAGGATACCATGAAGAAGATGAACCTTGCCGGCGCGGAAGAATTGTCAAATTTGAAGAAACGAATAAAGAAACTGGAGCAGGCTTTGAAAGAAAAAGGCTCACAGAGCTGATGTTAAGCATCCGAAAAATCGGCATAATCGGCCGAGCCTACCGTCACCTGAACCGATACCGCCATATTCTTACGGTCTTGTTTAAATACGGCTTTGGGGATCTGGTGGACATTCTGAAGATCGAACAGTATCTTGAAATCGGTCTTCAGATGATTTCCAGAAAACGACGTGAGCAGGTCGAAAAACTCAGCAGAGCGGAACGGGTACGGATGGTTATGGAAGAGCTTGGCCCGACCTTTATCAAGTTGGGCCAGATACTTTCCACCCGTCCGGACCTGATTCCCGTTGAATTTATACAGGAACTTTCAAAGCTCCAGGATAATGTCCCTTCCTTTCCCTATCCCGAAGCCAGACAAATTATAGAATCCGAGATTGGAAGGCCGCTCGAAGATATATTCCAACACTTTGAGAATACACCCCTTGCCGCAGCCTCCATAGGCCAGGTTCACAGAGCACAGTTGAAGGACGGCGAGGAAGTGGTAGTCAAGGTTCAACGTCCCGGCATCCGCAAAATCATTGAAGTCGATCTGGAGATTATGCTTCATTTAGCTTCCCTTATGGAGCGGCATTTAGAGGAATTGCAGGTACACCGTCCCGTCAGGATTGTTCAGGAATTTGCCCGTACCCTGGAAAAAGAGATAGATTACACCATAGAAACCTCACATATAGAAAGGTTTGCCCGCCAATCTATGGATGATTCGACTGTCTATGTTCCCAAAGTTTTTCGGGATACAACAACGGAACGTATTCTTACCATGGAGTATATTGACGGAATCAAGGCATCCGAGATTGATCGTATTGAACGTGAAGGATTGGACAGAAAGATCATTACCGCGCGAGGGGCTGACCTGATTCTAAGGCAGATATTCGATCACGGTTTTTTTCATGCTGATCCCCATCCCGGAAACATCTTTGTTTTGCCGGACAATGTTATCTGCTATATTGATTTCGGCATGATGGGGTCCATTGACCGGCAGACACGGGAGGATTTCGCAGATCTTATTCATACCGTGGTACACCATGATGAATCCATGGCCACGCAGATGCTCCTTAAACTCACCGAATATGATGAAAAACCGGATGTGCGTGTTTTGGAAAGAGATTTGACGGAGTTCATCGGACAGCATCTTTATGTGCCGCTCAAAGACCTGCAAATGGAAAAACTTCTCCATCAACTCCTGAAGATACTTTCCAGACATCGCCTGCAGATACCGCAGAATCTTTTTCTTATGATGAAGGCATTGGCTACTGTGGAGGGAATTGGACTTTTGCTTGATCCTGATTTTGAAATGATTAAGCAAACCATCCCCTTTATTCAGCGAGTCAAGATGGCCCGCTATCATCCTAAACGAATGGCAAATGACATTATCAGGTCCGGTGTCGAGTTTGTTAAACTCATGCAGGAAATTCCAGGAGAGACACGCGAGATTCTGGAACAAATGAAGCAGGGCAAGATCAAGATGGAGTTCGAGCACAAGGGGCTTGAGCCGATGTTGTCCACCTACGACCAGATCAGCAATCGGATTGCTTTTGCTATTGTCATCGCAGCCCTTATAATCGGCTCCGCATTAATCGTTCTTTCCAAGACACCACCTTTCCTGTTCGGCATTTCTTTCATCGGTATCATCGGTTTCCTGGCAGCCGCGCTTATGGGGCTATGGCTTCTTATAGCGATTCTGAAAAAGGGGAAGCTTTAGGGAAAGCATGCTTGCGCAACGCAAACGCTTTTCATCGCTGCTTCTCTCACCAAGCTTCTGCTTGCATAGTTGAATACACCTCAACCGCGAAATCGTATCCCAATCCCTCGGCACAGCTTTCGTAGTAGTTAATAGCGTGTTTAAACTCTGCTTCTGCTTCGGAATGAAATGCGTAATTCATGAAGCGAAACGCTCCCAAATTTTGCTAAACACTTCTTCTCCAGGGATAGCTTTGACCTTACCAGAACGTAGCTCTGAAAGACGTCGTCTTGCAACGGCCGCCCACTTACGATCAATGTCAAATGCTGGCGGATTTAGACTCTTAAGAATGGAGTCAACTACAATTGTTCTTTCCTCAACTGGAAGGGAAATTGCTTCTGCAATTAAATCTTTAGTTTTCAAATTAGTATGTCTCCGTATTGTTTTAGCGCATAACTATTTCAAATCATGTTGTTTGGTCGTTACAAGGACAACTTTTTTTCATTGCCGAACGTGCGAGTCACCTGCACCAAAAGCTAATGATGACTTGGCAAAAGCAACGTTTTGCACTGAAATAGTTAAAGAAAAAAACGCGCAGGCTTTTGGTGTCAGGTGCACTGGCTGGTTCGGCGCTTCTCGGTTTTTTGATATTTCTTAAAACTATACGCTAATTGCTTGATAGTCCAAGTAACACTGTGCATATTTCTTGCCTGATAAAATGCTGCTTACACAGATAACTATGCTGGAAAATCGCAAAGAACTTGGTAACCGCATTCTCAATCCATATACTCTGCTTCACGTCATGTATCCTCGTAAATCGGATATGTCGTGAGCCTTGAATCTTCATCTGTATGTTCCAGGTAATCAGGCCAAAACATCAGCCAGTGCCTTATTGAGCATGGAAACAACGTGTTTGCTTGCGGTAAAACTCAGATTTTTGCCATAAACACCTGTTTTGAGATCAATGAAGATGGGAAGATATTCGTGATCATTAATAATTGCAAGCAGATATCTGCCAACCGCCTGATGTTTCCGAATACGGCATTTCACAATGACGATGATTACATGACCAAATGGTTCACTTGTCAGAAGACTTTCACCTTTTCTCAATCCGAGTCGAATAAATTCTTTGATATTGTCGACAACATCATCTTCAGAGAACTGGCGTCTCAGTTTCTTCAGGCGTTTTCGGAAACTGGCCGTGATGAAAATCTGCTTCCGTTTCATGGGCCTGTGCTAATGACAGAGTGATTCGCCTGGTATTTTTCCGCAACCTGTTTTAAGAGATGTTGGACATTGTCTGATTGAATAGCTTGTCGAGCACTCGCCTCAAATTGCTGTTCTTCGAGTTCTTCTGCTAAAAAATCAGGCAATTGCTCAAGATGATCAATTATCAAATGCGCTAGTGTATCCTGGCCCTGAGGCGTTAATTGTGATGTAATTAAGGTAAAGGCTTCTTGAAGTAATTGCGTCATAAACTCACCTTTTTGTTCGAGCATTCCTTCTTTGATTTTTTGTAGGTTCGCTCTCTGATTACTCAGAATCACATAATTAAGTGTATCAGAGATGTGTTCATTTCCTTTACGCCGTTTTCCACAAAATCATTAATGATCTGTCCTTCCTTATGATACAAGATACTTCTACTATGGGTGTTTTAGCAAGAAATTTTCCCCATCACTATTCAGTTTACGACGCCGAACATAGATTAGACGACCTAATAGCTGTAGCTAATTACGGCTAATTGCCGCTGTAAAATCATAAAGTATAAACAATACACTGTATTAATATTAACATTATTTTATATTGAAATGTGAAATACCGTTAAAATACAGACTATTTCTAATATGCGACTGTTTTCCCGTATAGTACTTTTTTTGTAAATTTTTTAACATTATGATATTATAAAAAAAATAATATGGTTAAATCGTATATTGATCTTAAAAAAAGCGTTTAAGACTATAAAAAGTGTTGCAATATAAAAGGATATATGATTATAAATTATAACATAATTGATATTTCACAAATTCCGATTAGGACATAATGAGGTTGCATTTATTTTGCATATTAATAACAATTTGTCAATATCTAAAGGCAATTGATTATTCATGATAAAATGGAGTTAAAGATGAAACTGTTGGATCAGGTACGTCACGTAATAAGGAAGAAGCATTATTCGATTCGGACAGAACAGGCGTATACAAATTGGATCAGAAAATTCATACTGTTTAATGGCAAGAAACATCCCAAGGATATGGGAGAGAGGGAGATTTCGCAATACATATCATACCTTGCAGTAAAGAGAAATGTTGCCGCAAGTACCCAGAATCAAGCGCTCAACGCTGTTGTTTTTCTTTATAAACAAGTATTGAATAGAAATCTGGGGGACTTCGGGAATATGCAAAGAGCCAAAAGACCTAAAAATCTACCGACTGTACTTACAAAAAGAAAAAATTAATCATGAAATTTGACATATTTATCAGACGTACTTTTGAAGTCGATGAAAACATCAGTGATTACTGGTAGTCCCTACAAAACAGTGCGGGTCAATAATTTCAGTAAGTTACATATCATGTCTTATGGCAGCATATAGTGAAAAATCAGGTGTTTACAAAGTAAAACAGGGCGGTATTCTCAAACCTGCACTGCTTTGTAGGGACTACCTGATTACTGGATGTTCAGGACAGACTGGCTCAAGCGTAAAGGGTCGCCTTCACATATGATCCTTATTGATATTTACGGAAATAGCATGGAGCCAGAACTGAAAGATGGAGATACGGTTCTTATTGATACATCAGAAAAGGATATACTGGCAGGAGCAATATATGCCGTGGGAATTGACGATACAATCATGGTTAAAAGAATAGAAAAGCATCCTGGCAAACTGGTTCTCATGAGCGACAATAAAGATTATGAACCTGTTTACCTAAGTCAGCATGAGATGAACAGCGTTCGCATCATCGGAAAAGTTGTATGGATATCAAGAGATTTAAGATGAAATCAGCTTGTGAAATACTGACTAATCCTGTTAAATTCTTACTGCGCATACTTTGAACTCCGGTATCCTGGCTACAGGATCAAGGGCATCATTGGTTAAGAGATGGGGGTGGTTCCGAAATATAGGCTGATATCTGTGTATGAGCCTGAGCCATAAAATACTTCCAATATATTTCTACAAAAATGTAGAAAATTAATAGCAATTAGTCAAAAAAAATTTCGTGTCGATAAAACACACCGATTCGCCCCACTTTCCTTTTCTCGAGCGCTGTAAAATGTCGGATGAGGACATGGCCAGCCGGTATGTATCGGCCCGATCTGCTGAGAGATGCTCAAATAGTATAACCATAAAAAGGGGCTTTCTTAGAGAAATTTGAAAAGGGAAAGCTTTAGGGGGAAAGCATGCTTGCGCAACGCAAAAGCTCTTTGTCGGTAAGGCTCGTTTTTAGTCGTGATGATTCGATTTTGACCTTCATTAAGAGTTCTTCCAGAACTCTGTCTTCTGTATTAGTCCTCAGACTATTTAGCTTGTAACGTAGAGCGCTTTTTCCCGTCTTCTTGCCGATAAGGAATTTTCTCCGTAGAGACACCTCCGCAGGATCGAATGGTTCATAATTGGAAGGATTTTTTATGAGTCCATCTATATGGATACCCGACTCGCATGTAAAGATATCTTTTCCAACTACGGGCTTTCTTGAAGAAAGAGGAATGCCGGAAACTTTTGCAACATACTCGGAAAGAGGACGGAGGCGTTTCAGATTGTATTTGTCCGTCCCTTTTCTTTTCGCCAAAAAGCCTACTACCTCTTCCAGTACCGCATTGCCGGCTCGCTCACCAAGACCATTTACTGTAACATCCGCAAAATCGGCGCCGGCTGCAAGGGCACTTACTGCATTGGCCGTGGCCATGCCAAAATCATTGTGTGCATGCATGCCGATATCAATAGAGAGCAGGGATCTTAGCCTGGAAACAGCGTCAAAGATGGCCGGGGGATCCATGATTCCCACGGTATCGGCAAAACGGACCCTCTTTATACCTTCTTTCTCGGCCAGAAGGCAGACCTCGTCCACAAAATCCGGCATAGCTCTGGAGGCATCTTCCAGACCGAGGGAGAGATAACAGGATGAGCTATTTCTAACCTGCCTTATGCCTTCACAGACCCTGGCCAGCACCCATTTTCTATTCCTGCCAAGTTTGTTTTTTATATGGATATCCGAAACCGGGATAGACATAGCAAGGACATCGGGACAAAGCCTCACACTTTGTTCTATATCGCCGGGAAGGCACCGGCACCACAAAGCAAGCTTCGGACACCCTGCGAGTTTTCCGGCTTGTTTGATGAGTTCCCTGGTCTCGGTGTTTTGCACTGCAATTCCCATCTCTATCTCATCAACACCCACCTTTATGAGCAGATCAATGATACGCAGCTTTTCTGTCAGGTCAAAATAGACGCCGACGGCCTGTTCTCCTTCCCTTAAGGTAGAGTCGATAATTCCTTTCATCTGGATTATTCCTCACGTAGTTAGTCCAAAGGTGTTTAGACTGAAGGCTGAAGGGGACAGAAGAGCGTGATTGTCGCACTCTGGCGAAGAAACAGCAGCTTCTCGCACCAAACATGGCTTCAGGATGCGTCGTATCCTCACTTTTTCCTAACAACCTTCAGTCTTCAGCCTATCCACCTGAGTAGTTACAAAGCATTTTCTCTGCTGCTCCGGTTCTCTGCATTTTTTGCCGCATAACGGATGAGGCGCATCCGGGGCAAAGCAAACCCATACATTCTCGTGCACCTTAAAATCACTTGAAATTGCTGTATGCAGTGTCATGCCGCCAATGTCAACTATTGCCATAAAGCCATTACCGTTATTTGTTCTTTTTACTATCTTCCCCCTGATTTGGTTCAAGTTGCTGTCAGATGCTTCATCTTCTCTTTTTAGCATAATTCTTTCCGGATGGATGCACAGATCGATAGATTTCCTTTTTTCAAAAACAGGATATTTTTTGACTCTAATACTGACAGGATGTTCCAGCCCGTCATTATTGATTTGTACTGTTGCTTCATGGTTGTTTATTCTGATTGGAGATACTTTCAAGATATTCTTGATCCCGACAAAACGGGCCACAAATTCGGTTTTAGGATGATGGAACAGTTCGGAAGGGGATTCTATCTGTTCCACCCTCCCGTTGTTAAGCACTGAAACGCGGTCTCCCAACAATATTGCTTCATTCTGATCATGTGTAACATAAACCGTGGTCACACCTATTTCCTGCTGAATACTTTTCAATTCATCCCGTACTGATTCTTTGGTCATGGCATCCAGACTGCTCATAGGTTCATCCATAAGAAGTATTTCAGGTTCAATAACGAGTGCCCTGGCCAGGGCGGCTCTTTGTTTCTGTCCCCCGCTTAACTGGTGGGGGAATTTGCTCTTTTCTTTTGCAATACTTACTTTGCTCAAATAATACTCGACCTTTCGTATCATCTCATGCCCCTTGATCCTTCTGACCCTTAGCCCATAAGCAACGTTGTCAAAAACGGTTAGATGCGGAAACAGGGCATGGTCTTGAAAGACAAAACCGATTTTTCTTTCGCCTGGAGAAAGGTTGCTTACATCCAGGCCGCCGATAGAAACAGATCCGCTATCCTGTTCAGTCAGTCCAGCCATGACGGACAGTGTAGTTGTCTTGCCGCCGCCGCTCGGCCCTAACAGCACATGAAATTCTCCCTGATTAATCTCAAGGTTTAAATTTTTCAGTACCGCCCGGCCGTCATAGCTTTTCGAAATTTCCTTTAATACAATACCCATCGCTATTTACCCCGCTTGTACCCTGAACAGGGAAACGTCAAAGTAGATTCCAACTTAGTCAATTAGAAGGATTTTAAAGATGCCTAAATACGAAATCCGAATGTCGAAATCCGAAACAATATCAAAATTCGAATATCAAATGACCAAAACTTTACCACTCTCCAGCGTGGTTGCGCAATATTTATCAAGGTCTTCGAAAATATCATTTGTTTTGAATTTAGGATTTGGAACATTCATATTTGTTTCGAATTTCGTGCTTTGAATTTCGAATTTACAAAAAATAAATTAAGCAAGAAAATTTGCTATTTTACTAGCTTGTCTATGAAAATGATGTAGCACTGACCCTTGATTTGAATATCAACAGCAATGTAAAGGAAAACACCAGCAAGAGCAGAGCAACAGCGGTTGAGGCGGCCAGATCCCCTGACATAGCATTCTGATAAATGGCTACAGTCATCGTTTCGGTTTTAAATGGAATGCAACCCGCCACCATGGAAGTCGCACCAAACTCTCCCAGCGCCCTTGCCCAGGTCATAATCATGCCGGTATAGATGCCGTTTCTCGCCAGCGGGAGTAGAATCGTTTTAAACGTATAGAATTTTGACGCTCCCAGGGTCAATGAGGCATTGATGACATTTTTATTTATCGATTCAAACGCGTTCCTTGCTGATTTAATTAGAAACGGAATCGAAACAAAAAGTTGCGCAATTATGATCCCCTTTTTAGAAAATATCAGGTCAATTCCGCAGTTCCTTAACATACTGCCAAACTTACTATTTCCTCCCAACAGGATTAGTAGAGCCAACCCCGCAACCAGAGGGGGCATGCAAATAGGAAGATCAACCAATGTATCGAGTATCTCCTTACCCTTAAAGCTTTTCATTGCCAGTAAATATGCCACCGGGATCCCCAGACACAACGCCAGCAAGACCACTATCAGCGATGTTTCAAGACTTATTGCTATGGCTGACAAAACCAGCGGAGATCTGAACTGATTTATCAGCTCTCCAAACGAAGTCGCTGTAAAAAGAGCAAGCATGGGGAGCACAATCAGGCACACAAAGATTCCCGCAATAAGCGATACTGCCAGGTCAAAGGAAAGACTTTTCATTTATGGCTCAACCGGAACTGGTGTGATGCCTAACCCCGTCAACCGGAATCAATGTGGTCAATAAAATCAATCTGTTACGCAAACCATTGTTAAGATATCAATATTTTAACAATGGTATTAAGAGTAAAAAAATGGCATTTTTTGATTTTGGCGTAACCACTTGTAAAACAACTAAAAAATGGCAAAAAGAGGGTCGTTTTACCACACCAGTTCCGGTTGACCCTCATTTATTCCACCACTTCAAACCCATGTTTTTTGAAAATCGCTTTACCTTCAATGCCCAGAAGATAATGAATATATTCATTTGTCTCCTTTTTATGTGTCACCATTTGGCAGACCGGAATAATACTTTTGAAGTTATATTGCTCCGGAATGTCAACAATTCTTACCTTGCCGGACTGAACCGCATCCGCTTTCCAGACAATAGAAGCATCAGCGTTATTCCCTTCAATCCATAACACTAATTGCTTAACTGCTTGTCCCTTTGCCCTTACATTCATACTTGATTCTTCAAGGCCTGCTTTTTTAAATATTGCAGCAGAAGCGCCACCTATGGCAGCCGCCCTGGCATCGCCCAGTACGAGCCGGTTGCCAATATCAGAAAAATCGTCAAGTGAGTTCACTTTACTATTCTCTTTGGGGGTAACAATAACAGGTGTATGATAGGCAAGCGGAGAATAACCTTCTATGTAGCCCTTTTTTTTTAAGATTTTTGCCCACTTGTCGCTGCCCGGGATAAAGACATCAGGCGTTTGCCCGACCAGTATTTTATTGCCCAGTCTTCCGCTTCCTCCGTAGTCGTATATGACCTTTATCCCATAAAGCTTTTCAAACCTTTCTCCTATTTCATTCAGAGGAACCCGCATTCCCGATCCGGCAAACACAAGGAGTTCACTGGATTCTTTTTGTGCAAAGGCAGTAGAAGAAATAAGGCAAGCCAATAATGTTACTAAAAACGCTTTATATTTTTTCAAATCGCCAAGTGCCTTCATGATAACTCCCAATAAACTTAATTCTAACTACTTAATAATGTTGCAATATTGTCATTATCCACATTGATGACCTCAACAAGTTTGAAGCCAAGTTGTTTTGCTCTTTTTTTCATATTTTTAATCACTCTTTTTTTGTACTGATCCTCATAATAATCCATACCTTGATCCACATATTTTGTTCCATGTTTCAACATACTATAAACGAGACGAGCAAGTTTGTGAGCTGTCGCCGTAACAGCACCTGGCTTCCCTAATTTTGCAGACATACGTCGGTAATAAGCTCCAAGCGCTGTTTGACTTCGGCATAGATTTGTTGCCGCTAATCTTAAAGACGCTGCTACTTTATTTGCACATCGTTTTGTTTTGCTTGTAATGACTTTTCCGCCAGAAACTTTATTGCCAGGACTTAATCCCAACCATGAACAAAAATGTTTTGATGCTTTCCACGACTCTACGCTAAAACCAATCTCAGACAAAATTGTAAGGGCAGTGCTTTCATTTATTCCATCAACTCGTGTAAGATCTGCCCCTGCCTTTTCGTACAATAATGTCCTTACATCAAATTTAGGCTGATTTTTCCCCGCGGTTTTTCTTTTTCCTTCAAGTGGATTCTCTTTAATGTCTATCGCTGATTTAAATAATTTAAGGGTTTGCTCTATTTCATTATCACATTCGGTTATTTTGGTTTGATAGAATTCATAAAGCTCTAATGCCTGTTTCAGAGAAAATACATGCTCTGACCGATAATTCCCCTCTAATGATTTAACAATAATTTCATAACTGTTTTTACAGCGTCTATCTCGAAGTTCTGCCAATTTTTTAGGATCACGCTCTCCATCCACAATCTTGCGAATAATTGACATGCCGGTAACACCGGTTATGTCACTAATTACATTGTGTAATCGGAGGCTCATTAAACTTAAGGCTTTTTGGATGTGGAGCACATGCGATGATGCAAAACGCACTAAATTGAAACGATGACGATGTAACGATCTTAATGCACATATATCTTCTGGAGGTCTAAATGCTCCAGATAATAAACCATACGTATGAAGCTGCTGAAGCCATTGACAATCTAAAACGTCTGTCTTTCTTCCACTAACATTTTTAACATGACGAGCATCTACCAACTTGACTTCAAATCCCTCGGATTCAAGATAATCATACAATGGTATCCAGTAGATCCCGGTCGATTCCATTACAACAGTATCTATTTTGCAGGTTTTTAACCAAGTGGCTATATTGAAAAGGTCACACGTAAAACTAGTGAATGCACGAACCGATTCTTTGTCTCGACCTTCTGGAACTGCTACAAAATGGCTTTCGGAGCCGATGTCAATTCCAGCAGCATTGACATTGATATGCTGTAAATGAAACGGTAAATTTGTTTTCTTTTTTAATTTGAGTTTCTTCTTGTTTTCCATTAGACTTACCCCCGTCGTTTTATTTTGAACGACGTGTTCTGGATAAGCGGTGTCGATTTTATGCAATCTCCCAAACGGGATAGCTTGAGGCTTCACCAGTGAGGTTGCCGCCACCTGCTCGGACCATGCTCCTTTGCGGGTATAAAACACCAATGGGACGTCGGTCTCTAATTCAGAACACGTCGTCCATAAATGTATCATACCTTCCTCGGCTATGCTCAAGTTTATCCCTTTGGTTAATTTGCGAAGCAATGTACTAGGCTCCTATTATAAATAAAGTGAGCTTGAACTGTGTTTATATGAAATGTATATCAAAATGCGTGCCAATTCTGTACGGTGAATATGTCTATATATCTAACTATTGAATACTATTGTTAAAACTAATGTGTTTCATGCTATGTTACGTGGAAATAATATGGCATTGCATCCTACGGTATGGTAGGATTTGAAGCCATTTCGACAGAAATGTAGAAATAGGGATTGAGGGATTTAGTAGGGTAGGGCAGGTCTACGTGCTTGCCGCTTAAATTTAGAAAGCCGTAGGGGCGAACCTTGTGTTTGCCCATTGCGGATTCAGAATATGATAGCGCCTGCGCTCTTTGCTCTCTGGAATAAAAGTTAATTCCTTGGAAGCATTCTTATATTTTTTCTCCAGTAATCCGTACAAGAATACACCGTCGCATTTTTCTTCGCAATCACGCTCATGCAGATCAATGACCCGTTCAAGCTGCGCCCTCAACTCATTGAATACCCCTCACTCAGTCCAGCCAGCTCCGTTCTGCCCGGGCGCCATATTCGTGTCAGAACCTGGTTTACTGGTCTGGGGTATTGTTTTACGACTAGAGAAAACTGCTTGATTAAACACCACTTTTTTAGTATTAGAAGAAATGTCTGGCTCAGTGCGTCCATATGCGGCGCTCTTGCCAAAGGATGTATCATTCCTGGTTTTTCTCCACACCCTTTTGTTCTATAAAAGAGGTGTACAGCTTGGCAAGATCGGCAGCAATTTGGATCATAGTGAGGTTATCCTGCTTAGCCGTCTTTGGCCCCGAACATGCGCTGCTGGAACAAAGACAGGTGGAAAACGCCTGGCAGAAAGCCCGTGCTTTAAAGCCAGATATGTTTTTGTTATATGTTCGATCAAACACAGTTAGAGTCTCAAGGGTGAAAAAAAGTGGTAATCAATGACGACTAAAAAAGAGCTGTCAGAACGTGACATTTGCAGCAAATACATCCAGCCCGCTTTGGAAAAAGCAGGCTGGAATCCGCTCACACAGATCCGGGAAGAGGTTTCATTTACAGATGGACGGATTTATGTCAAAGGTAATCTTTCAATCCGTGGCAAACGGAAAAGAGCCGATTATATTCTCTATTACAAATCGAATATTCCCATAGCCATTATTGAAGCCAAAGATAATAAACATTCAGTTAAAGCGGGTATACAGCAAGGTCTGCACTATGCGGAAATTCTGGATATTCCCATTGCCTATAGCAGCAATGGTGATGGTTTTTATGAACACGACCGCACCTGCAGCGATGGTAAAATTGAAAAAGAACTTACACTTGATGAATTCCCGACACCGGATACTCTTTGGCAGCGTTATAAAAAATATAAAGGCATTGAAACTCAGGAGCAGGAACGAATAACTTCCCAGGATTACTTTTTTGACGGTTCAGGGAGAGCGCCTCGTTATTACCAGCAAATTGCAATAAACCGTACCGTAGAAGCCATTGCCAAAGGACAAAATCGAATTTTACTGACCATGGCAACCGGAACGGGTAAAACCTATACGGCTTTCCAGATTATCCACCGCTTGTGGAAAAGTAACACAAAAAAACGCATCCTTTTTCTGGCTGATCGAAATGTATTGATTGATCAAGCCAGACGCGGTGATTTTCGTCATTTCAAAGACAAAATGACGGTCATAAAAAAGAAAAAAATAGATAAATCCTATGAAATATACCTCGCCTTATATCAAGGCTTAACCAACTACAATGAAGATAAAGATGCCTATCGGAAATTCAGCCCCGGTTTTTTTGATCTGATTATTATTGATGAGTGTCATCGCGGCAGTGCGGCCGAGGACAGCGCATGGCGCGAAATTCTCAGATACTTTGGCAAAGCCGCACATATTGGTCTAACAGCTACACCCAAAGAGACGGAAACCATATCCAGCACTGAATATTTTGGAGATCCCATCTATACCTACTCACTCAAGCAAGGCATTCAAGACGGATTTCTTGCTCCTTATAAAGTGTTGCGAGTGGGTTTGAATGTAGATCTGGAGGGCTGGCGGCCAGAGCAAGGGAAAATCGACAAACAAGGTCTATTGGTTGAAGACCGTATCTACAACCGCAAAGATTTTGATAAAAACCTTGTGATTGACGAGCGTACAGAAACTGTTGCAAAGAAGGTTACGCAATATCTCAAGAAAACCAATCGCTTTGATAAAACCATTATCTTCTGCGTTGATATTGATCACGCCCTGCGAATGCGTGCCGGCATAGCTAATGAGAATAGTGACCTGATGGCGGAAAACAGCAAATTTGTTATGCAGAT
>Ga0255435_10015_pt1 | contig 17875 bp, 11 predicted proteins | sample ANMaggSSYBR02H11_FD_182647 | JGI IMG/M metagenome (GOLD analysis project Ga0255435, IMG submission 182647) | Sediment cell enrichment communities from methane seep in Santa Monica Basin, California, United Staets - ANME aggregate JGI... | ecosystem: Environmental > Aquatic > Marine > Cold seeps >... | reverse complement strand
TTTTCCTCGCAACCCGTATTCCCTTTGAGTTTTTCGTCGTCAGGCTGTCCAGAAAAAAAAGTCCTTTTCTCTTCAGTTGCCTCAAAACTATTTCTACTTTCTCTTCATCTTCCATAAATTTAGACCCCATATGATTATTGACACCCGATATATAGGGAATATTCATGATATCTTCTCCCAGTTGATCCATTATCTCATCCCTGCCCATCTGTAAAAAAAGCGCTCCGCTACCCGGATGCTTCTCGGGATAATCATATGGCTCCATAGGCAGATGCAGGATTACCTCCCTTCCCGCCCCGTTCGCCTTCTCTGCAACCGTTACAGAATGAGCAAGATGTGGAAGAACAGAAACCGTTATGGGTGCATCTATCTGAAGGATTTTATCCAAAACCAGTAAATCATATCCCATATCGTCAATAACAATGGCTATTCTGTTTTCCGTCCCGGGTATGATTTCTCTATCTGCCCGCCCTGTGTTCTTATGTTCCACTGATTCTCTGGATTTTACGCTTTCATGTTCCGTGCTGTTCCTCGCAACAACCTTTTTAACCGAGACTTCTCTGTGTGGAACTTGTACAGTTTCAATGCATATCCAGCGATACAGTGAATATCCCGCGAATACCACGGCGGCAAACAGGACAAACATGTATATCCAGATTCGAAGAGACCTTCCCTTCGAATAAATCGCCTTTTTTTTTGGTCTTTTTTTTGAATAGATCGTTTTGTTCTTCACTATAATATTATACGGACATCCGATAAATTGTGTTCAATTCGCCGACTCCTGGCATTTTCATATCTCTTTGAATACATCCCAACTTCTCAAAAGGTCTATCGCGTTTTTTAACTGATTGTCTTTCTCGAGATCTTCCATCTCTTTGCCGGTTTTTCCGTCCTCTTCTTTCTCTTTCTCGCCCTTTATGTGTCCCTTCAGATCCTCTTCTCTGATCTGTCTGGATTCGTTTTTACCAGTGGTGACAGGTTTTATATATTCAACAACAATGTCAGGAACAATCCCCCTGGCCTGAATAGATTCCCCCGCAGGAGTATAATACTTTGCAATTGTCAGTTTGAGTGCCGAACCATCCTTCAGGGGGACAATGGTCTGCACCGATCCCTTCCCAAAGGTTTGACTGCCCAACAGTATAGCCCTTTTGTTGTCGTGAAGCGCTCCTGATACAATCTCCGCCGCGCTGGCGGTTCCGCCGTTGATCAGGATAATTACAGGATACTTGGGTTCACATCCATTATCCCTGGCTGTGTATATATGCTCGCTGTCTTTTTCTCTTCCCTTCGAAGAGACGATCACCCCGGATTTCAGAAACATATCCGATACTTTCACCGACTGACCCAAGAGTCCACCCGGATTATTCCTTAAGTCCAGAACAAGTCCCTTCAGGGGAATATTTTTCGTATTTATTTCTTTGAGAGCTTTATCAAGTTCATCCGAAGTTGTTTCCTGAAAATTCGAAATCCTGATGTAACCTATATTTTCATAATATGTTTTATGTTTTACACTCTTTATTTCTATAACATCCCTTACTATGTCAAAATCTATCGGACCATCTTCACCCTCACGAACGATTGTTATGGTTACTTTCGTCCCTTTCTTGCCACGGAGTTTGTGCACCGCGTCCATTATAGTGAAATCTTTTATTGTCTCACCGTCTATTTTGATTATCTTGTCACCCGCCTTAACGCCGGCTATAAATGCCGGCTTGCCCTCTATAGGCGCAACCACGATTACCATATCATCCTGCATAGTTATCACAACACCCAAACCACTGAAGGTCCCCTTTGTATCAATCTTAAGATCATTATACTGTTCAGCGGTCATAAAAGTACTGTGAGGGTCCAATGATTTCATCATTCCATTTATGGCCCCATGAATAACAACCTTTGGATCAACGTCCTCCACATAGTTCTTTTCCACCATATTAAGTACTTCGTTGAACAGCTTCAGATTCTTGTAAGTTTCATTATCTGTCGCAAAGGCGGTTCTGTGCCCCATTAATAAGATCAATATAATGAGAACCGGGAGTGATAGGAAAGAAATATCCCACTTTTTATTGAAATTCATTTTTATCTAAACCTCCAACATATTATAATCGTAATCAGGCTCAAAGAGGCAAATCCTGTTTGCCGTTTAACCTTCTGATCAAACTTTTCGATATTCGTCCTGTTTCTTGTTTAGCCCGCTTGTACTTTTATCCTCCCTCGAGCCTTTGTTCCTGTGGCTTTGAGTAGCTACTTACAGGCAACCTCCCACAAAATGAAAGATTTCGGGTCTTAGATTATCAACCTTTGTACGACTTCTTTTTTTGCGGGTAATATATCAAGATGGCTGACAGCGCCTCCCGTGCGACATTCCGCAAGGGTTTTTATATCACCGGGCGCATCACTGTAGAGAACACATATACCGGCGGCTAATTGCAGATCTTCTTTTTCACACGCATAAGGCACCAGCACCGTGGGACCGGGAAAATCACTGGTCCTGATTACAATGTCCCGATCTTGTGACAGTTTCTCGATAACCATATTCTCCATCTTTTTCCGACCTACAATTATCTTTGTTTTATCATTTAAACGCAAGTGTCTTCCAACCTTGAGGAGTTTCAGGTCTCTGATCTCCAGACCACTATCATGCGCGAAGAGATCTCTCAGTCTCTTTGCAAACCCTGGATCTGTAAGAAGACATCCTCCGGCCGGTTTCGCGTAACCTGTCATCTGGTATCTATCAGCCAGCTCTATCTGACGTTTCCTACTCCTTCCCTGAATGTTCAGTAGTTTCCGCCTGTCGATTTTCCCCTCCATCTCAGGTTTCGTCTCCGGTAAAAGTCCGGCGCTCAGTGGCCGAACAGTGTATTCCTGATAACCCGACCGCTTTGCCACAACATGGAGAGATTGTTTTCCCTGAGACATGGGACGCTGTCCCAGCACCTCACCGGTAAAAATGAAATCAGCATTTTCTGATTCCATTCTCTCCCCGGCTTTCTTGAGCATCAGTATGTGACAGTCTATGCAGGGGTTCATGTTTCTGCCATACCCATACCTGGGCGCCCTGAGCATAACCAGGTGCTCCCTCGTAATGTCCAGCACGGCCAGGGGAATGTCCATTTCTTTACACGCTTCCAATGCCCTGTCAGCACTAAAAAAAGGTGTTTCAAAAGCAACACCTTGGACTTCAATCCCCTGTTCCTGCACAATCTTTACAGCAAGCATGCTGTCAAGACCGCCTGATATTAGAGCAATCCCCTTTATCTTCAATACCTTACCAGCGTCACTTTATATTCTTTATTAAGCAGCCCACAGATCTCTTTGTCGACATCATAATCTACCAGATACAATATCTCGCCATCCCCCAGCCGCAAGGCGGGAAGGGATATATCGCCGCTTTCTTTCCCGTTACGCCCTGAAAGCGGGAACTTAAAGTCGTTATTTAAACAGGGGACCTTGATGGCACACATAATATTCTCAATGATTTCTTTTCGGCTCTCCCCCTCCGACATGAAGATAACCCTGTCACCTCTCTTTTGCAGGACATCCATGACCTGATCGGAAACACTGCTCGAAGTTATAATTATGCGCCCCTCCTCCATGTTCAGCAACAGATCTGCCTTTGTAGACAGGGTCAACCCATCTCCGATTAATATATTAATCTCGGAACCTTTCACCGGAGAATATCCCAGCATTTCAAGCAGTGAATTCGCCAGTTCCATACCACTGCCAGAATCCAGAACCTGCACAGGACAAGACTGATAGATCTTCTCATCAGCCGCTATGCCGAGACCATCCATTATTTCAATTATCTCAAGACCATTTCTCTGGGCATAACCCTTTACAGGAAGCGACACTAACTGAGAAGATTTACTGACAAAATTAAATGCATAATCACCTGTCCCCCGGAACTGCAGTTTTTTCGACACAAGCCATTCGACAAAAACCTTAACTACGGGAGTATTGCCAACCTCTTCGTGCCGGTTAACCTTTTTGACCTCATATACTCCGGTAGCATCTATTACCCTTTCCAGTATAGAGGATATTCCTTCTCCTTTTTGCACACTGATCACGCGGTAGTTTTCCCACGTTGATTCTATAATTCTTCTCAGGTCCGCAGGTATCCGGTTCGACAGATCCAGCAGGATTATGTTGCCATCATTTATCTCTACAACAGGAACCCTGGAGCAATCGATCTTCACTTCACCGGAAGGAGGCACGGGAATACAGTAACTTCCTTCTGTTATTACCTCGCCATACATCCTGTTTATGATATGACTTACAACAGACAGTATCTTATATTCGGGTATGGTAACATCCTTGTTTTGAAAAGATGACCGGACCATCTCGCGAATTGTACGAGGAAGGAACAGGGTCTGCCCGGGATATATCCTGTTTAAATCTCTAACCCTCGGGTTGAGACGCTTTACAAGCCCTAATATTCTATAGATTTCCCCGCGAGAGCCTCCGAATTTTCTGTATACAACATTCGAGACACTGTCTCCCTTCTTTACAACATATTTCAGGATAACCTTTTCCTTTTTTTCATCGGAAGGCGCACCGGAAGATGGATGCGAGACACCAACTGTTTCTGAAGATCTTTTTCTGGGAAAGAGTAACTTCTGCCCGGGATATATAGCATTCATATCATTCAGTTCAGGGTTAAAACGCTTCACGAGTTTCAGTAGCCTGTAAGCCTCTCCCTTTGAAACATCATATTTCTTCCGTATTATGTCAAGCAGCCATTCATCCTTTTTCACAACGTAGGTATCGGCCTGGTGCTTGGAGACACCCACCCTTTTGAATGCAATATAGGCAGTATCTTCTCTGGAAAACGCAGCCGACGGATAAGTCAAGATAAGAAAAAATATAACGATGAGGAAACAGCCCTGTAGGCTCTGTCTGTTCATTGGAATTCTCCTTCAGATATGCCAGTTTTTATATATGCATAACACCCAAAAGTCAAATCGGGAAATGTACAAAAGAGCCTTCAAGAGCGGGGCGTTAGTTTGACACTCTCCAGAACTTCATATAAACAGATGTTCTGTCGTTCTTACTGTAACGATTTACCCGGACTCAAGAATACGGAGCTGACAATGGATGAAATAAAATTCGGTCGTCTTACATTCATACAGGGCCAGAAAAGGGGGAAATACCCTTTTTGTAATTCTCTATTTATCGATGACAGAGAAAAAGTAATTATAGACCCCGGTTGCGGCGAGAAACTATTGAAGAAACTCCATATGAGAAAAGGGATTAATATCATCGTAAATTCTCACTATCATGAAGATCACACCTCCTTCAATTACCTCTTTCCTGAGGCGAAACTTTATGTACCCAAAGATGAGGCACCCTGTTTTAGATCGCTGGAGAAACTTCTTGATTTCTATGGACTTCTGGGAACAAATCTGGAGCATAAATGGCGCGATATTTTAGTGAATCATTTTCACTACAGGGAACGTATCCCCGACCTTGAATTCAGAGATGGAGATTTGCTGAATTTCGGTGATACAACCCTTCAGATAATTCACACACCCGGTCATACCATAGGGCACTCAAGCTTTTTCTTCCCGGAGGAGGGGGTGCTCTTTCTGGGAGATCTGGACCTGACAGCTTTCGGGCCATGGTATGGTGACAGGGTATCCGATATAGATCAGACCATAGCCTCTCTCCATAAATTATTAACAATTCCCGCAAGGATATTCATCACCTCCCATGAGGCCGGCATAATAGAAGGGGATATCACAAAACGGGTGAAAGACTATCTTGGAATAATAGGGCAGAGGGAAGACACCTTGCTGAATTTTCTCGAAAAACCAAGGACACTGGATGAAATCGTCAATCAATGGATTATCTATAAGAAACCTCGGGAACCAAGGGAATTTTTTGAACCCGGCGAACGGGGAATGATTAAGAAACACTTGGACCGCCTGACAAAAAAGGGAATCGTGAGTATCAAAGAGAACGGGCGCTATCTGTTAACCTGAGCACTAAACAAAGCATATAAACTCAACCTCTGCAGCCCGGTTTCCGGTTTATCCGGCAGGCAAACAAGAATACTTTGTCCCTCTCTCAACCACTAAAGACCGAATTCATTTCTTGAAGGCCGAACAGGTAATGTGATAACGAAACGCTCATATTAAAACGAATACAAAGGAACTAAAATGCAGGAAGTTGACATCACTATATCCGGAGGAAGAATCCTCACATCAGACGAAAAAGATTCTATCATTCATAATGGTTCTATCGCCATAGATGGAGATACGATTGTTGGTGTGGACAAAGCTAAAGATATAGAAACGCGATTTGCGGGCCGCAGGATCATAGACGCCTGCAATTGCCTGGTCATGCCGGGTCTCATAAACAGCCACACCCACGCGGCGATGACATGCTTCAGGGGCATAGCTGACGACATAGAATTGATGGACTGGCTGAATAATTACATATTCCCCGCCGAAACCAGAAATGTCGATCCGGAACTGGCCTACTGGGGTAGTATGCTTGCATGCGCTGAAATGATAAAATCGGGCACAACAACTTTCTGTGACATGTACCTCTTCGAAGATGAAACTGCCGAAGTCGCCGGCCAGGCCGGAATGAGATGTCTCCTTGGAGAAGGGCTCTTTGATTTCCCCTCGCCCAACGCAAAAAACCCCGCAGAGGGATTCGCATACACGCGCATGCTTATCGAGAAGTGGGCCGACGACCCCCTTGTCAATATTGTGGTTGAGCCGCACTCACTTTACACATGCTCGCCTTCCCTCCTCAAGAATGCCAAGGCCCTGGCCGATGAATACAATCTTCCGTTTGCAACCCATTTTCTTGAAAACAAGATGGAGGCAAAGCAATTGAAGGAAAAATTCGGTAAACGGGCAACTGCATTTCTAAGGGATATCGGCTGTCTTGATGAGCGTTTTTTCGCCTTTCACTGTGTCTGCATGGATGAAGAAGACATAAAGATCTTCGCCGATCGCGGCTGCAAGGTTGTCCACAATCCCGAAAGCAACATGAAGCTGGCTTCCGGAATCGCCCCCATATCAAGCATGCTGGAACATGGCATCACCGTCGGGTTGGGAACCGACGGCTGCGCCAGCAACAATAACCTTGATATGTTCGGTGAGATGAGTACGGCCGCAAAGCTTGAAAAGGCCGAAAGACTCGACCCAACGGTAATGTCCGCAAAAACAGTAACGCGGATGGCAACTCGAGACGGAGCTCACGTGCTGGGGATGGAAGATATCACAGGATCATTAAAGCCGGGCATGAAGGCGGACATTATAATTATTGATCTGAACAAACCTCACCTTACCCCGATATATGACGAATATTCCCACATCGTCTATGCCGCGGGTGGATCAGACGTAGAGACTGTGATCATAAACGGCAGGATAGTAATGGAAAACCGCAGACTTCTTACAATCAACGAGAACGAGGTTATGGAGAGGGTAAGAAAGATAGCGGAGAGAGTTAAGAAAAGTCTGGAGACATAAAGAATGAATGCACCTTTTACGAAGCCGACTTGATTGATGGCTTTGTAAAAAGTCCAATCTTGACTTTCTACGAGTGCATCTTGATTAAGGACGCAAAAAAGAGTATGAGCAAAATAGTGTTATGAAATTAGATTCTCGCCACAACATAATAAAGATATCCACCATTATTATCGCCTTTCTGTACATTCTCGTGTCAGCAGGAGCGGCCTTCGCCTCTTTCACCATCGCAGATGAAAAGAAACTGGGAAAAGAATTCTATGAAAAGCTGAAAGACAGAGACATTTTCGTAAAAAATCCAGAAGCAAATGAATATATCAACAGGATAGGACACCTGTTGCTTTCGCATGGCAAAAAGCCTTTTTTCGATTTTACTTTTTCCATAATTAACAGTTCCGGGATCAATGCCTTCGCGACTCCCGGAGGCTACGTGTATCTCTACAGCGGCCTTATAGAACTTAGCGAAGACGAAAGTCAGATCGCCGGAGTGCTGGCGCATGAGATAGGACACATAAAGGCCAGACACATAGCGCAAACTATCGAGGATTCAAAGAAGATAAACATTGCAACCATTGCGGCAATTCTGGCCAGCGCCTTCCTCGGGGGCAGCGGCGAACTAACCGCGGCAGTTGCAAGTTTTTCCATGGCAACAGCGACAACTCTCAATCTCAGATATAGCAGAAAGCATGAGGAAGAAGCCGACCGTCTCGGGATGTCATACCTTGTGGAGACCGGATATAATGGCCAGGGGATGCTGGACTTTCTAAAAATTATGAGAAAGTATGAATTCTATTCAAATTCCATACCCTCCTATTTTCTGACCCATCCCGGCACAGGGGACAGGATAATGTATTTGGACGGTCTACTTCAGACAAGGTACACGAAGGGAGGTGCTGAAAGCATAATAGGCGGTCTGGGAAGGATAAAAACCATACTGGTCATTGACAGAAAAGACCTTGGCTCAAGTCTCAGATATTTCCAGAACGTGTTGAAAAAAAATCCCAACAACCCGGACGCCCTCTACGGACTCGCTGTAATTCAGGGAAAGCTTGGCAAGACAATGGAGTCCTTTTCTAATTTTCACAGGGCACTATCACTGTCCCCTGATGATGCCGATATTCTCCGAGATATGGGCATCAGCTACTTTAACCTTGGAAATACATCCGACGCGATAGACACCCTGCAGAGAGCCCATTCCATAGACGAGAAGGACACCGGCACCATCCTGTATCTGGGAAGATCATACGATATCACTGGAGATTATGACGCCGCCCTTGAGCTTTATAAAGAATTCATGAAGAAAAATCCCGATGACATTCCTATATATTATAATCTGGCAATGCTCTACGGAAAGATCAACATGCCCGGAGAGTCCCACTACAATTTCGGAATCTTCTTTAAAAAGAAACATAAACTCAAAAGCGCGCTTTTTCACTTCAAGGCCGCGCAAACCTTCTTCCCATCCGGCAGTGAAATGGCTGGGAAGATCAGTGAAAAAATAGACTCCATCGACAAGCATCCCGAATCTCACGGAGATAAGCACGCGGAAGATTGACATTTCGCGTTCATGTGTTATTTTTTAGGGCATACAACAATTTCAGGAGGCACAAATGGATATTACTGTAAAAACGGGATCTCTTACAAATTTCGACTGCGAGATACTGCTTGTGGGACATTTTGAAGACAATCAAATGCTGGAAGGGGCGGCTCGTCTCCTTGACAAAAAGTGCAACGGCCTTATTGCCGAGCTCATTGAGCAAAGAGATTTTGAAGGAAAACTCTACAGTTCTTCGGTTGTATATACCAGAGGATTGCTCCGCAGCAGGAGGATAATGATTGCGGGCCTGGGTAAAAAGAAGGAATTCAACCTTGAAAAACTAAGAGGGGTATTCTCAAAGGCGTGCCAGAAGATAAGGGATCTCAACATAACGCAGCTGGCCGCGTCCCTTGATTTCGGCGAGTCGGAATTCTCCATCAGAGAAACAGCACAGGCCGCCGTTGAAGGCACAATGCTGGGGCTGTACCGGTTCACACCCTATAAAACCCTCGAAGAGGACGAAAAGGGGGAAATAAACAAATTCACTATAGTAGAAGGCAGGCCCGGACTGTTGGATGATGTGAAGGACGGCGCAAAAACAGCGGAGATTATTTCCCGGGCAGTCTACTGCGCGAGAGATCTGGTCTCCACGCCATCCAATGATATGACACCCGCAATCCTGGCGGACAGGGCCAGTGATGTCGCGAAGGAGGAAAACCTCAAATTCGAGGTGCTGGACGAAGCCGCAATGAAAGAACTGGGCATGAATGCACTGCTCGGTGTGGCAAGGGGCAGCGCCGAAGAGGCAAAACTGATAATACTGGAATACAATGGGGGCGGTAAAAACGACAGGCCAATAGTCCTGGTCGGCAAGGGCGTCACCTTTGACAGCGGGGGAATCTCCATAAAACCTTCCGAAAAAATGGATGAAATGAAATCGGATATGTCCGGCGGCGCCGCGGTGATCGGCATAATCAAGGCAGCTGCTGAACTGAAAATACCACTAAATGTGGTGGGCATAATTCCTGCTACGGAAAATCTTCCGGGAGGAAAGGCATATAAACCGGGAGACGTATTGAAAAGCATGTCAGGCATCACGATAGAAATCAAAAATACCGATGCCGAGGGGCGATTGATCCTGGCCGACGCGCTTGCATTTGCTGGAAGATACAAGCCGGCAGCAATAATAGACCTCGCTACGCTGACAGGCGCATGCGTGATAGCGTTGGGTGATTACCTCACAGGTATGCTGGGAACAGACAGCAACCTGAAAGAAGAGATACGCAGCGCCTCGGATGCCACAGGCGAAACGGTATGGGAACTCCCCCTGTGGCACGAATATGATGAGCTGATAAAGAGCGATGTGGCAGACATCAAAAATATCGGCGGAAGAGCAGGAGGCACAATAACCGCGGCTCTTCTGCTTAAGAGATTCACTGGCGATTATCCATGGGTGCACCTCGACATTGCCGGTCCCGCACTCCTGCTGAAAGATAAACCTTATATCCCCAAGGGTGCGTCCGGTGCAGGCGTAAGGCTTCTCGTACAATTCCTTATGGACAGGAGCCAGTCTTCCAATGCAAATCCTTGAAGTAAAAGGCCTGAAGACACACTTTGAAACAAGAAACGGTACCGTAAGGGCTGTTGACGGGGTGGACATCTCCATCGACAGGGGGGATACCCTTGGCATCGTCGGTGAATCAGGGTGCGGCAAGACGGTGCTCGCTCTCTCCATAATGAGACTTATAGCGGAACCGCCAGGCCGGATTGTGTCCGGACAGATAAATTTCAAAGACATTGATCTGCTCAGCCTTGACGAAAACGAGATGCGAAAGCTTCGCGGAAGCGATATATCCATGATATTCCAGGAGCCGATGAACTCGCTCAACCCCGTACTGAAAGTGGGGGATCAGATCTCTGAAGTGATAAGGCTCCACGAAGGATTTTCAGAAAAAGATGCGCTGGACCGTGCTCTCGATATGCTCCGGCTCGTCGGCATACCCTCCGCACAAAACAGGCTTAACAATTATCCACACCAGATGAGCGGTGGAATGCGTCAACGTGTAATGATAGCCATGGCGCTCGCGTGCAATCCCGGACTGATGCTCGCGGATGAACCCACAACGGCGCTCGATGTGACCATCCAGGCGCAGATTATCGATTTGATAAACAAACTGAAAGAGGAAGTGGGGACATCTGTAATGCTTATAACCCATGACCTTGGAATAGTCGCCGAGATGGCCCGGCATGCCGCGGTAATGTATACGGGCAAAGTGGTGGAATACTGCAGTGTACTTGAGCTGTTTTCCACACCGCTCCATCCATATACCAGGGGCCTTATGGAATCCACACCCAAACAGGCTTCCGGGGAAAATGGATATCTCAGCACAATACCTGGTACTGTCCCGAACCTGTATGAACTTCCTTCCGGGTGCAGTTTCCGGAACAGGTGTCCGGACGTCATGGATATATGCGCCCAAGAAAAACCACACCTTAGAGAAAAATCTCCCGGTCACTATATAAGGTGCTGGAAATATGAATAATACAATTATTAGTTTTGAATTTTTAATTTTTAGTTAAAAACCTGGTGTTTTCGTAAAAAGCCGGAAATTCGCCTCCTTGTCATTCCCGGCTTGATCGGGAATCCAGTAATTGCCATAACTACCCAGAGATAATGAGCATATGAATCCAATCTTATTAAATATTGAAGGACTGAAGAAATATTTTCCTATCCGGAGCGGCCTCCTGTCAGGCCGGCAGAATGCCATGGTAAAAGCCGTAGATGATGTGAACCTGCAGATCTTCAAGGGAGAAACCCTGGGGCTGGTGGGAGAATCAGGATGCGGAAAAACCACACTTGGACGTCTTATCACCAGGCTTGAAGAACCAACCGACGGAAAAATCTTTTTTAATGGAAATGATATATTCAGGCATTCGGGAAAAGAATTAAAGGGCTTTCGAAAAAAGGTACAGTTGATATTTCAGGATCCCTCCTCATCCCTGAACCCGAGAATGAGCGCGGGCGCCATCGTGGGAGAACCCCTCACCATACACACCATGTCCAGAGGAAAAGAAACCAGGGATAAGGTTGCCGACCTGATGGAAACTGTGGGATTGAACAGGGAACAGATGGGACGTTATCCTCACGAATTCAGCGGCGGACAGAAACAACGCATCGGCATAGCGAGGGCGCTTGCCCTCAATCCTGAACTTGTTGTCGCGGACGAACCCGTCTCAGCGCTGGACGTTTCCATACAGGCCCAGATACTCAACCTCCTGAGAGATCTGCAGAAGGATTTTGATCTGACATATCTGTTTATCAGCCATGATCTCAGCGTCGTTGAACATATAAGCGACAGGATTGCCGTCATGTACCTTGGGAAAATCGTAGAACTCGCGGATAAAAAATCACTCTATAAAAATCCTCTTCATCCCTACACAAAGGCACTCCTCTCAGCTGTCCCTGTCCCGGATCCCACGTGCATAAAAAAGCGGGAAGTCCTTGACGGCAATATACCCAGTCCAATAAATCCTCCCTCCGGATGTCCATTCCATCCCCGTTGCCGTTACAGTATGGATATATGCGACAAAGTAATACCGGCCATTAATGACAGAGGCAATGGGCATTATGTCGCGTGTCATCTCAAAACCGGATTTTGATTTGAATCATTAAAAAACTAAAATAATTCTTGACGAAAGGAACTCAAAAGAATAGATAGGAGGACTAATTTTCTTGAAGCAGTTTTGTGGCTCTATTTTTCATTTCCGGTAACGGTGTTGCCCGAACAAGGAAGAAAGCGCCCGTAGCTCAGCTGGATAGAGTCGCAGACTTCGAATCTGTTGGTCGTTGGTTCGAATCCAACCGGGCGTACCATACATTCGACCATTTAAAGATATACGGGGCCCTTAGCTCAGCTGGAAGCAGCAACTGACTCTTAATCAGTAGGTCGTCGGTTCGAACCCGACAGGGCCCACCATAAAATCAAGGGGTTACGGAGAAATACCGTAGCCCCTTTCTTGTTTTTGTTATTCTCTCCCCACCCTCTCCCCACTTCCGGAAATTTCATGCCATTTTATCGTTGAGAAATAGTCTTTTCTGTCCAAGATAATAATCTTTATAGGAAATTCCGAAAACTAGCCTTGAATGTGTGATGAAAGCAGCAGGGCTCATTGAGAATATGGACAAGGCGCGTTTGAAGCGAAGGAATAGTGCTCAGCCTTGCTAATAACAAATACAAGTCTTCACGTAAGCTAATCGGGCAAGATCATTGAATGTTGAGTGAGGGCTAAACCGTGCATTTTTCCGCTTAAGGAAAAACGCATTCCTGCCTGAAGTCGATAAAATTAAGTGTGAAGAGAAAGTAGTTGACTTCGGTCCATAATCATTAACGATTAAAATCAGCGACACCATCATGCATCCGAATTACTTGTAGTCTGTTGGTTTTCAGTATGAATCTCTTCATATACCTGCTTGAGCAGCTGCTTTCCCACGACCTTTTGAAAGTCTTTTTCGTTAAGGTACTTTGCGGTAATCTCTTCGTTCTGTTCCATGCGGTCGATAAATAGACCTTCAAGGGCTTTCGTAAAAACGTAACCGAAATTCTCCATCGTATTTACCAGTGCTGCCTGGCGCAGGCCCGAGTCGGCCATCGCATCCTCACGGATGGAATCAAAGAATAGTTGATCTCCCGGCTTGAAATTCATCCCAAAGCGTTCATTGAGAATATCGATAAGCTGAGAGAGCTCGATCTGCTGACCATGGCTGACACCTGTCCCCACTTCCGTAGGCCCATATACCGGCGTAACCTCACCTGGTTGCATTGTTATCGAACCTTCACTGATCTTCTGGAGACGATAATATTTGAGTGCGATTTCGTCATCAAAATGATACACGGGCCCGAGGTCCCGCTTCGGCAGCTTTGTCAGCAGAAACCGTATATATGAATACAGTTTCTCCAGATCCGAATCCTGAAACGGGATCACCTGCGATAGGAAAGCGTAAAGGTTTCTGTATGCCGTAAGCCATCCCCGAAACTCCTCCTGTGTTTCTTCGTCGAGTTTTTTGAACCTGTTTACGGCTGGATCGATGCACCCATTCATCGTGGCATGATCCGTCGACGTTTGTCGTTCTCTTGGCTTATAGAATACCTTACTGAACTCCTCGACTTCGCCCTTGTAATACACCTGCTCAGCATCCATCTTGGCCTGAAGTTCATAGAGCTGTTGAGCCTTGGCCTGTTCTCCGATCACGGTTTCTTCGTAGTAAGGCTGGAAGGCGTCGAGTATTTCCTGAGTATCATTGACAAAATCGAGCACAAAAGTATTCTCTTTACCCGGATGTGTACGATTGAGGCGCGAGAGAGTCTGCACTGCCTGGATTCCTGCCAGTCGTTTGTCTACATACATCGTATGTAAAAGGGGCTGATCAAATCCCGTCTGGTATTTCTCGGCCACCAGGAGCACCTGGTAGTCATCAGTGCCGAATTTTTCGGGGAGTTCTTTTTCTTTAATGCCCTTGTTCATGCCGACTTCAGTATATTCCGTATTAGAAATATCGGGATCTACAACCGTACCGGAAAACGCCACAAGTGTTTTGATGTCCGAGTAGCCCTTCTCGGCAATGTATTTGTCAAATTCCTGCTTATAGCGAACCGCGTGGAGACGGGAAGATGTCACCACCATGGCCTTAGCCCTGCCGCCGATTTTGTGCCGCGTGAAGTGCTGGAAATGCTCCACCATGACCTCAGTCTTCTGTGCGATGTTATGCGGATGAAAACTCACAAACCGGGCCAGTGCGCGGGCCGCCTTTTTCTTGTCAACTTCAGGATCGTCTTCAATGGATTTGATCAACCGGTAATAGGTCTTATAGGTTGTATAGTGTTTAAGGACATCCAGAATGAAGTTTTCTTCTATTGCCTGACGCATACTGTAGAGATGGAACGGTTTCGGTTTTCCATCCGAGCCGGGCTGGCCGAATACTTCAAGCGTCTTGTGCTTGGGAGTGGCGGTAAATGCAAAGAAGCTGATGTTCGGCTGTCTCCCCCGTTTTGCCATTGTACGGAGGATCTCCTCTTCGTGGTCCGGCAGACCTTCTTCTTCGGCCTTGGCCTTTGCCTCATCCTTGATGGCTGCACCCGCCAGAACGCCTTTCAGCTCCGTGGCGCTTTCTCCCCCCTGGGAACTGTGGGCCTCGTCAATGATGACGGCATACTTCCGTGCGGGGAGTTCTCCGATCTTTTCCGTTACAAACGGAAATTTCTGAAGCGTGGTGATAACGATGGGCGTTCCCGTTGCGAGGGCCTCTGCCAGTTGCGAAGAGTCGATATCGATCTTCTGTACAACCCCCGACTTATGTTCGAACTGGTAGATTGTGTTCTGAAGTTGCTGGTCGAGGACAAGACGGTCCGTTATAACGATCACCGAATCGAAGACCTTTTCATCCTTATCATTGTGAAGGGAGGAAAGGCGATGAGCCAGCCAGGCAATGGAATTGCTCTTTCCACTTCCGGCCGAATGCTCAACCAGATAATTGGTGCCAACCCCTGTATCCCGCGCATTCGCTATCAGTTTGCGCACCGAGTCAAGCTGATGGTAGCGAGGGAAGATCATGGTCTCCTTTTTGATCTTCTTGGCGCCGACCTTTTTCTCCTCAATCTGGAGATGAATAAAACGGGCCAGGATATCGAGAACGCTATCACGTTGCCACACCTGTTCCCACAGGTATGCCGTCTTGTATCCTTCGGGGTTATCCGGATTGCCTGCTCCGTTACCATTCCCCAAGTTGAAGGGCAGGAATCGTGTGGCATTGCCTGAGAGCCGTGTGGTCATGTAGACCTCATCGGGGTCAACGGCAAAATGCACGAGGGTTCTTTTCTTGAACTGGAAGATCAGGTCTTTCGGATCACGGTCTCGCTTGTACTGCTGAATAGCGTTCCGCCATGTCTGCCCGGTCATGGGATTTTTGAGTTCAGCCGTGATAATTGGAATGCCGTTGAGGCTAAGGACCAGATCCAGCGTGTTGTGGTATGCGGCGCTGTAGGGAAGCTGCCGCGTTACAGTCAGCCGGTTGGCCGCGTAGAGCTTCTGTGTTTCAGGATTGAGACCGCTGGCCGGTGCAAAGTATGCCACCCGGAAGAGCTTGCCGAAGCATTTAAAGCCGTGCCGCAGGACCATGAGGCACCCTTCATGCTCCGAGTTCAATGCGCGACAGAGATCATCGAGGAGTGTTGCTTCAGCCTTGTCCTTCTGAAGATTCTTGAGATATGCCCACTCCTTTGGCTGGGTCTCCTGTATGAACTCCAGCAAAACCTTCGGGTCAAGACCCCGTAAGGGATCAAAGGCTTCCCTGTCGCCTTTGATGTATCCTGCCTTTGTGAGCAGATGTTCCTCAATGGCGGATTCAAAGGCTGTTTCTGTGTGCTGTCCCGGCATCAGGCTACCTCCTTGCGCACATCTATCTTGCCCGTCACAGTCGCTGAGATAAGGGCGGTGCGGTACTCACTGAGCTTAACAATAGACTCCCGAATCTTACTTGTCAGAGTGTTGATCCGTTTCGTTTCTTGATCCAAAAAGGAAGCAATGGCGTGTTGTTCTTTAATTGGTGGAACCAATACTTTATATTTATGGAGATCTTCAAATCGTAATGAGGGTTGCATGATTAAAGATATTGATCCTTTTTCGTATCTAAAGATATCGGCTAAGAAACCTTCATAATATATACTGCTCAGCTTGGGATTTTTGGAAATTAAAAGGGCACAATTTTGCGAAAGAGAATACTTTCCCTTTACGATTTTAGTGCTCATTGCTTTAGCACCAACCGTAGTAACAAAGATAGATTCATCTGTTTCATAATCAAATGTGTCAATATAGCCTAGCACACCATTGCCTTCTGTTTGACCACTATAAACCGGAAAATCACCGGGATAAATTCCAACATACTCCTTGGTGTATAACTGTGCTTTTTGCCCTTTTTCAAAGCGGAAAAGATGCCTCAACCAATTTACTTCCCAATGCTCCGGTATTTCCCCAAGCCACTCGATGCCGGAATCCTTCATTTTTACATCGGGATTCAGCCCCTTCGTAACGGCGTGGCTGATGAGAGCGGTGCGTTTCTCCTGCAGGAGTTCGATCTGCCGCTCTTTTTTGGCGATCAGCGCATCGATCCGCTCCGTTTCCCGGTCCAGAAAGGCGGCAATGATGCATTGTTCGCTTATGTCAGGAATAGGGTGTCTAAGATTCCTAATGAAATCGTCAGGTACTCTTTTTTGACCGCCGGCACCATACATGTATGACTTACCTATTTGGCGGAATGCATAGCTAATCGTCAGATAAAAAAGGTATCTACAATCAATTTTCCTTTGAGGCCTCAATACATGAAGTTCGGTTGTGCCGAAACCTACACCGTTTTCGAGACCCTCAGCGATTGAGCCCTTACCATTTTCAAAACATGGGGTAATTTTTGCGACAAGGACATCACCATTACGAAAGTATGTGTATCCGTTGCTGACCTCATCTAGGGATTTTGTCTGATCCAAACTGAGCCCCCCGTATTCACTAACTGATTCCATGGGAACAAATGAAACAAGGGCATCACCAGTTATGTTTTTTACTTCTGCCTTTGTTGGATTTGTCAAAATGTTAAAGCGCAATCTCTTGACTTGCCATCCAACTGGCACATTCCCTAGCCACTCAACACCGGAATCTCTGTATTCTTTATGCCTTTTCCAGGTCATCCGGCCACCTCTGCCAGCATATCGGCGATTTCTTTTTCGATCTTTCTGAGATCATCCTCGATTTCTTTCAGTGGCCGCGGCGGTGTGTATCTGTAAAAATAGCGGTTGAAGTTGATCTCATAACC
>Ga0255435_10012_pt1 | contig 19513 bp, 19 predicted proteins | sample ANMaggSSYBR02H11_FD_182647 | JGI IMG/M metagenome (GOLD analysis project Ga0255435, IMG submission 182647) | Sediment cell enrichment communities from methane seep in Santa Monica Basin, California, United Staets - ANME aggregate JGI... | ecosystem: Environmental > Aquatic > Marine > Cold seeps >... | reverse complement strand
GTGATTTCGTCTCTCCTTTTACTTTCTTAGAATTTAAAAATTTAAACTGTCCTCTAAAAGGAGTCTTCGGAAATAATGACGGGGATAAACTTTACCTCCAGGAAAAATTTAAAGGAATTGGAGAGATTTACCCACCACCATATAAGACAAACATAGACCATAAAAATATAATTGTGCTTCACAAAGAAAAATTAATAGATGCCCTGGCAGAAAGCCAGAAATACGATGTGATTATATATGGCCATACCCATCGAACTGATTTACGTAAAATCAGAAAGACCCTCATTGTAAATCCAGGGGAATGCGGGGGATGGCTAACCGGGAAGAGTACCATTGCCTTATTGGATTTAGCCAACTTGGAAGCAGAAATTATAGATTTAGAGGATAGTATTTAGCGTACAGTATGTAGTAGGGGCGTATTGCTATACGCCCCTACTATCTCTTTATAACTTAATTATTCCCTCGCCAAAATAATACAGCTCTCCTCCTATTTTCTCCCATATACTGGCCCGAAGTTATTACAGGCTCTAAAGTCAGCAGATTCTAAATCAGAAGTACCGAAAGAAGCCCAGGCTTTAGGTCTGAATATCTTCTCATCAGGGACATTATGCATGGCTACCGGTATCCTGAGCATAGAAGATAAGGTGATGAGGTCTTTTCCGATATGTCCATAACTGATCGCTCCATGGTTAGCTCCCCAGTTGTTCATCACCGAATAGACATCTCTGAAGGCTCCTTTACCGGTTAGGATAGGGGCAAACCAAGTGGTGGGCCAGGTGGGATCAGTGCGTTCATCCTAAAAATATAAAAATTTAAAAAACTAAACAAATAAATAATATTTTAAATTAAGAGTGGGGCGGATAAATCCGCCCCGGGTCTTTTACGATTTTACAATCGGGCTTAATAAATTAATCTTCTATAATTTTCTTACTACCCAATCATTTTTTACATATTACACATTACTTGTTATTAAATTTTCTATACGCTACCCGCTAAACGCTACTCGCTAGTTTATTTACTTGATTAATCCCTTTTCTTTAAGGAACTCTTCCGCTACCATTTTGGCGGGCTTACCTTCTCCATCAACACCATAATTTAAATTGATCATGGTTTCTGTATCAATTAATTGTGTAATAGGAAGAAGGATTTCTTCTATTTCAGGATATTTGTCAAGAACATCCTTATTTACTACTATTGAAATATTATAGATGGGGAAGAAATATTTATCATCTTCCAAAATTGCTAAGTTAAATTTTCTAAGTTTACCATCGGTTGAAAACACCATTGCTAAGTTTACTTGATTTCTATCAAGCGCATCGTAGGTCAATCCGGTATCCATGGCTATTACATTTTTTCTTAAAAGATTCATACCATAGAATTCTGCCATGGCAAAAACGCCGTCCGCTTCTCTTTCATAAAAAGTAGGATTGACTGCAATGAGAACTTTTTCGGGATTTTTATTTATATATTCGGCCAAACTGGAAAAAGTTGTCCCCATGGCATCCACCATATCTTTTTTAATGGCTAATGCGTAAGTATTGTTGAAACTGGTTCTCCCCATCCATACCATATTGTTTTGTTCTAGATCATCCTTTTTTACCATTTCATAAAGTTTTACCGGATCATTGATTTTTTCGGGATATTTAAAGTAAGTACCGCCTGCAGTTCCGGTGTAATCGGGTAAAATGTCAATTTGACCACTGAGATGACCTACTCTGGCTATGGCTGAAGCCATTCCAAATTTTTGCTCTACCTGAAAGCCATGTTCCTCTAACAATAGGGTTATTAAGTTTCCCAGAACATACTGTTCGGTAAAATCCTTAGCTCCCACTACAATTTTTTTAGTTTCTGCTCCGCTGGCAGCTAAACTGCCTAAAGCTAAACAAAAAACTAACACAAAGATAGTAATCATACTTATTCGATTTTTCATAAAAACATCCTCCTTAAGTTTTTTTTATCTGTAATCCTTTAGAGACTACCTTTTTTTCAATCTTGGCTATAATATGGTCAACGATTATGGCCAAAAGGGATACGGTAATGGCACCGGATATCAGCATTTCCGGTTTTTGCATTCTAAGGCCAATGAAGATAAAATCTCCCAGACCTCCACCACCAATAACAGCAGCAACCGTAGCAGAACCGATAATGATAGTAGCAGAACTTCTTATTCCTCCTATAATAACTGGAAGGGCAATCGGTATTTTTACTTTCCAGAGTAATTGATTTTGAGTTAGACCCATTCCTTTGCCTGCCTCGATTATATTTGGGCGGACACTGAGGATACCGGAAGTAGTATTAAAAATAATAGGAACCAGACCATAAATAACCAAAGCAATAATTGCCGGTTTTATTCCTATACCTACGAAAATAAATATCAAAGCAATAATGACCAGAGAAGGGACTGATTGAGCAGCTCCCATAATCGAAAGGATAATCCTTCCGATTTTCTTTCTGCCTTCCTGAGTGACAAAAATACTTATGGCTATTCCAATAACTATAGAAAATGATAGAGCTACTAAAAAGATAAAAATATGCACCTCAAGAGCAGACATAATTCTACCAAAATTGTTAAAATAATAAGATAAAATATTCATATAATTATTTTTATTCCTCAGAAATTATTTCTTTTCTGTTAACTTCTTCAAAAATGTTACTTAACTTTACAATTCCCACAAATTCTTTTTTTCGATTTACTACGGGGAGTTGTTTCTCGCCTGTTTCCAACATTTTAGAAAGCGTTTCATTAATATTGTTTTGTCTTTCAATAATCCAGGGAGCGGGATTGTAAATAAATTTTTGTTTTTTTGTATTGGTTGCCCTTTCTAACACAAAACGGCTTTTCAGATGGTTATTTTCATCCAATGCGAAGGCGATTTTAATATTTTTCTCTTTCATTTTTTTCTCAACGTTTTCATGGGGTTCGGTGTCTAAAACAGTAATAAATCCTTCTTTCAACACATAATCTTTTGCTTTTTTCAAAGAAAGGGCTTTGATGTTTCTGTCCTGACCTAGAAGATTTTCCACGAATTCATTTGCCGGGTCGCTTAGAATTTTGGAAACATTATCATATTGAATCAGATTACCTTCATTGATAATGGCAATTTTATCACCCAATTTAATTGCTTCATTGATGTCATGGGTCACAAAAACGATGGTCTTTTTAATTTCTTCCTGTATTTCTAAAAAAGAATCTTGAAGTCTAAGCCGGTTTATAGGATCAATGGCTCCGAAAGGTTCATCCATAAGTAGTATTTCCGGTTCAGCGGCAAGTGCTCTTGCTAATCCGACACGTTGTCTTTCGCCACCGGAAAGCTGAAGCGGATACTTTTGAGCAAAACTCTGGTCTAAGGTAACCAATTCAAGAATCTCTTCTATTCTCAGTTCAATTTTTTTCTGTTCCCATTTAAGCAGGCGAGGAACAATGGCCACATTTTCAAAGACAGTAAGATGGGGGAAGAGACCTATCTCCTGGATTACATATCCTATGTTTCTTCTTAGCTCAACCGGGTTAATATCATTAATTGGAGTGCCGTTAACCATAATATTTCCTTTGTCAAAAGGAGTGAGCCTGTTTATCATTCTCAAAGTGGTGGTTTTTCCGCAACCGGAAGGACCGATAAATATGGTGAGGGAGCCTTTTTCGATATGAAGGTTAAAATTATTTACCGCTATTTTATCTCCAAATTTTTTAGTCACATTGGTTAATTCTATCATTAATTTATTCTCCTGTTTACCTTTTTACTTTTAAACCTTTGGGAGTTATCCAGTCTTCCATTTTTAATAAAATGTAATTCACTCCTATGCCCAATGCGGAAATAAGAATCGCACCTACCAATACCATGGTTAAATTTGCTCGTCCAATACCGGCAAAAATAAAATATCCTAATCCGCCTGCCGCAATAAGGGAGGCATAAGTCGCCACGCTGACTCCCATAACAACAGCAATTCTTATGCCTGACATGATGACCGGAATAGAAAGAGGTATCTTTATTTTCCAAAGTATCTGATTTTTTGACATTCCAATTCCTCGAGCTGCTTCAATCATTCCCGGTTTTACCTGGTTTAAGGCAAGATAAGTGTTACGAGTAATCGGCAATAAAGAATAAATGGTAATTGCTGAAATACTAGGAACGATTCCCAAGCCCAATTTAAAAGGAGCTAAAAGGACAACCATAACGCCATAGAGAGCTAAACTGGGAATGGTCATCATGATGCTGGCGACATTGATAACATATTTAGCAATATTAGGTCGGGAGGAAATATAAAATCCCAAAGATACACTAACCAATATTGAAATAGGTATACTTATAGCAACTATTTTAATATGGTTAAAAAGTTCAAGGATAATTTTATTATGATAATATTCTAAAAAAAGCGAAAGAGGAATAATGTGCCTCCTTAATGGTAATTTAGATTAATTGCGAAACAGTTTTTTGTTACAATGATTTTTAAAAGAGCAAGTACAAAGATATTCATGAGCTGGTTTTTTCTTTTTCGAAGTCAACCTTCTTTAAAGATGTCTTCATAGAATCTTTCAAGTAACTTTTTGTTTTCATCATAGAAGCAATTCTTTCAACCGAGGATAAGAGCAAATGTTGTTCCCATTTTTGCAGCTTATCAAATTCTACTAAAAAATCTTTTTGTAGTAATGATGGTTTTTTATTAATAATATTTTTACCATTTGAGGTAATTTTTATCAGAACCTGTCTTCGGTCAAGGCTGCTTTTTGTTCTTGTTATCAAATCTTTGATTTCAAGGCGGTCAATAATGTCGGTGACTGTTGCCTGGCTTAAACTGATTTTTTTGGCTATTTCCCCGATTGCCATTTGGTCAGATTGAAAAAGTTCATGTAAAATAAGGAGTTGGGGGGAAGTTAATCCGTAGTGCTTGTCCAGAGATTTGGAGTATATAGACATAGCCCGGTTAATTTGCCTCAAGGTTATTAATATCTCTTCACTTAAATCTTTATTATTATTAATATTCACTATTTTTCCTTATGAGTAATATACAATACTAATATATCGTATACTTAATAATAAATCAAATTTATTTTCATTCGTATTCGGTATCAAAGCTGCAAAAAACCTTTATTATATCGAATATAGAGACTAGCAGATAATTAGGGAAATACATTATTTTTATAATAATATACTTAGGACTCTTAGTGATTTTTGAAATAACATTGAAATCGTAGTATATCCCAAACAACCAGTGCAGATCAAGATTCAATTAATAAAGAATAATTTTAAAAAGTTAAAAAGACAAAAAAAGAAGATTTTATAAGCTTATTGTAGTATAATAAATTGGCTTTCAAAATAAATAAAAATGTATATTTTTTAAAAAGGAAGTTAGAAATATAAAAATGCCAGAGAAGATTATCGGGATTTTAGGTGGAATGGGACCCGAGGCCACCGTCGATTTATTTCATAAGATAATTAAATTTACTCCCGCAGAAAAAGACCAGGACCATTTAAGAATAATCATTGATAATAACCCCAAGATACCAGACCGGACTGCAGCCATCTTAGGAAGAGGGGAAGACCCTTTTCCAGCTTTACAAGAGAGTGCTCGAAACTTAGGGAAAACCGGAGCAGATTTTATAGTTGTTGCCTGTAATACCGCTCATTATTATATCTCCCAGATTCAAGAAAGTGTTAATATTCCGATATTAAATATGATTGAAGAAACTGCCAAAGAGACTCAGCAAATAATTCCCCAAATAAAGAAAGTAGGTTTGTTGGCTTCAATTGGAACTTATAAAACAGAAATTTATCATAAACATTTTAAAAAATATAATATCGAGGTTATCTCTCCCGAAGAGAATGATAGGGAAGGAGTTATGAAAATAATCTATGCAGTAAAAGCAGGAAATTTATCTAATGATGTCAAAGGTAATATTTATAAAATCGCTCAAAAACTAATCAATAAAGGAGCAGAAGCAATAATTGCTGGCTGTACCGAGATTCCTTTAATCTTGAAGGAGGGAGATATCTCAATCCCAGTAATAGACCCAACCCAGGTTTTGGCTGAAGCCGCCGTCCAGAAAGCCAAGCTATAAAACAACAGTAATAACCAACATCATATTTCCTTTTTTAGTAAAAATTCAGATAATTATACTAACATATATTTTTTTTCTCAGTTCTCAATTCTCAGTTTCTATGGGGCGCATTGTAATACGCCCCTACTTTTTCAATCTTTTCTTTCTCTTTCTTAACTCGATACTCAACACTATATACTCGATACCATATTTAAACTTTAGACAACTATATTAAAATATGATAAAATCTTTAATAAATACATGGTAAAACCGTAATAAAATAAGCACTAAATAAGGGAGGAACATCGGTGGAGAAAGATATAGAATTTGTCAAAGAAATTGCTTCAAAAGAGAAGGATTTTCCGCAGTGGTATGTGGATGTAGTAAGAAAAGCTGAACTGGCTGATTATACCACCATAAAAGGTTGTATGGTAATAAGGCCTTACGGATATGGCCTGTGGGAGAATATGCAGGCTGGCTTGGACAGAAGAATTAAAGAGACCGGGCATAAGAATGCTTATTTCCCTTTGTTTATCCCCGAGAGCTTATTAAAGAAGGAAGCAGAACATGTCGAGGGTTTTGCCCCAGAAGTTGCCTGGGTTACTCACGGAGGGAGTCAGAAATTAGAAGAGAGGTTAGCTATTCGTCCTACTTCTGAAGCAGTTATCTGTAGTCTCTACTCTAAGTGGGTCAAGTCCTGGAGAGATCTTCCTATTCTTTTAAACCAATGGGTAAATATTGTACGTTGGGAGAAAGTGACCCGTCTTTTTTTAAGGACTACCGAGTTTCTCTGGCAGGAGGGCCATACTGCTCACAAGACCGAGCAAGAGGCAGAAGAAGAGACCTTAAAAATTTTACATCAGGTTTATCGGGATTATATTGAAAAAGACCTGGCTATCCCGGTAATTGTAGGCAGAAAGACCGAAAAAGAAAAATTTGCCGGGGCCTTACATACCTATACCTTGGAAGCCCTTATGGCCGATGGTAAAATGCTACAAGCCGGAACCTCGCATAATTTAGGACAAAATTTTGCCAAGGCCTTTAATATTAAGTTTTTAGATGAAGATCAGAAAGAAAAATATGTCTGGCAGACTTCTTGGGGGACGACTACCAGATTAGTCGGAGCTTTGGTTATGGTGCACGGTGATGAACGGGGATTAAAATTACCTCCCAAGGTTGCCCCTGTTCAGGTAATCATAGTGCCCATTATGTTCGATAAAACCAAGAAAGAGGTTTTAGAGAAAGCTGAAAGTATCCGCACTATTTTAAAGAAAGATTTTCGGGTAGAGATTGATACCCGGGACGGATACACCCCTGGTTGGAAATTCAATGAGTGGGAGATGAGAGGTGTTCCTTTAAGACTGGAGGTCGGACCCAAAGATATGGCTAAAGGGCAGGTGATGTTGGCCAGAAGAGATACCGGGGAAAAAATGGCGATAAAAGAAGAAAAATTGGCAGAGACAGTGAAAGGATTACTGGATAATATTCAAGAAAATCTTTTTACCCGAGCCAGGGAATTTTTAGAAGAAAATATTCGAGAAACCTCCGATTATAATGAATTCAAAAAAATTATCGAAAACCAAAGAGGATTAATCAAAACTTACTGGTGTGAAAATAAAGATTGTGAAGATAAGATAAAAGAAGAGACCAAGGCAAGCATAAGATGCATTCCTTTTGAGCAAGAAGAAGCTTCGGGAAAATGTATTTACTGTGGGAAGGAGTCTTCTACTTTAGTGTATTTTGCCCGAGCTTATTAAAAAATAATAAGATAAAGGAGGGTAAAAAAATGGCCGAAGTACTAGTCGGAAAGGTAACTGACTACTTTGCCAAAATAGGCGTTGCTGCTTTAGTTATTAACAATGGAGAATTAAGTTTGGGTGATACCATTCATTTTGTTGGGTATACTACTGATTTTGAACAAAAAATAAATTCTATGCAAATAGAACACCAAGCTGTAGATTCTGCCAAAACCGGCGATGGGGTAGGAATCAAGGTGAAAGATAGAGTTCGCCATGGTGATAAAGTATATAAAGTTACCGCTTAGATTAAATTGTTATTATATGTAAGGTCATTTCTGTTTTCTCAGGAATGACCTTTATTTATTTCTTTTTACTTTCTTTTTGACCATAATTTTTCAGAAAAGGTTTCACTAAATCAATTGGTAAAGGAAATAGGATAGTAGAATTTTTTTCAACTGCTACTTCGGTTAATGTCTGCAAGTATCTGAGTTGCAAGGAAGTGGGCTGTTTGGCTATTCTTTCCGCGGCTTTGACTAATTTTTCTGAGGCCTGGTATTCCCCCTCAGCGTGAATTATCTTTGCTCTTCTTTCTCTTTCTGCCTCAGCTTGTTTGGCCATCGCCCTTTTCATGCCCTCGGGTAATTCAATGTCTTTAGTTTCTACCGCAGTAACCTTAATTCCCCAGGGACCGGTATGTTCATCCACAATTTTTTGCAGAGTCTGGTTTATTTTTTCTCTCTGTGATAATATTTCATCTAATTCCATCTGTCCTAAGACGCTGCGCAAGGTAGTTTGGGCAATTTGGGAAGTAGCATTGACAAAGTTCTGTACTTCTACCACCGCACTTTCTGGGCTAACTACTCTAAAATAGATTACCGCATTAACTTTAACCGGAACCGTATCTTTAGTGATTACTTCCTGAGACGGGACATCCATAGTGATAATCCGGAGACTCACCCTTACTATTCTATCTACAATAGGGATTAAAAGAATCAACCCCGGACCTTTAGCACCGACTAATCTTCCTAATCTGAAGATTACTCCTCTTTCATATTCTCGTAATATTTTTACAGCCTGAGATAATATTAGGAGAACTATTATTAAAATTCCTAGGTAAATTTGTAGATTAGCAATTATATCCATTTCAACTTACTCCTTTCGAATATATTTTTTAACTATAAGCTGAAGGCCTTTTATCTCTAATACTTCTACTTCTTCTCCTTCTTTAATTGACTCGCCTTTGGTGGAAGCCTGCCATCTTTCTCCATGAACAAAGATGGTACCTTCCGGGTCAAGGACGGTTTTAGTAATTCCCAACTTTTCGACAAGGCCTTCTCTGCCGGTAACTGGTTTTTTCCATTGAATCTTAATACCTTTGCTTAAAGCAAAGACAAAGAAAGCTGCAGTAGCAAGAGACATGGAGATAATTAATCCTAAAGAAATCTTTAAAAAAGGAGCTGTGGATTTAGATAACATAAATGAACCTAAAATAAGGGAGGTAACTCCACCAGCAGTAAGAACTCCAAAGGTAGGAGTATATACTTCTATAACAAAGAGCACAATACCGAAGATGATAAGCAGGAGGCCACCGTAATTTATAGGTATGCTCTGGAAAGCTACAAAAGCTAAGACAAGACTTATTCCTCCTACAATCCCCGGGAAAAAAGAACCGGGGTTGCTGAATTCACCAAGAATACCATAAATTCCTAAGAATAATAAGATATAAGCTATATTGGGATTGGTTAAGGAATGGAGAAATAAATCTTTAAAACTCATCTTAACCGGAATTATTTCTGCTCCTTTAGTCTTAAGTATTCTTGTCTCACTTGCAGTGGTCACTCTCACTCCGTCAATAATTTCTATTAATTCCTCTACATCATTGGCGATAAATTCTATTACCCCGATCTCGATGGCTTCCTGTTCGGTAATAGATGCACTTTCTCTAACTGCTTTTTCCGCCCACTGGACATTTCTTCCTCTCTTCTCAGCAATACTTTTAATGTATGCTGCAGCATCATTTACCATCTTTGTTTTTAATTCTTCATCAATCTCCTCTCCCCCCATGATAACGGGATGGGCAGCTCCGATATTAGTACCGGGAGACATAGCGGCAATATTACTGGCTAAAGTGATGAATACTCCTGCTGAGGCTGCTCTGCCACCGGGAGGGGAAACATAAACTATGATAGGGATAGTGGAGTTTAGCATCTTTTTTATAATATCCCTCATTGAGGTATCCAATCCTCCCGGAGTATCTAATTGGAGGATTAAGCATTCTGCCTCTTCTGCCTCTGCAACTTCAATTCCCCCGACTACATATTGAGAGGTAATGGGGTTTATAATACCGTTTAACTGGAGAAGGTAGATAGATGAATTGGGGGCTGTGTAATTTTCTGTTAGGCAGTAAGAGCAAATTGATATTAGAATAAGAAAGAAGATAATTTTCTTTGTTTTCATATTCATCTCTCCTTTCCCTTGGTGGGAGAAGGTTGGAACGAAAACGAAGAAGATAAATTATTATTTGTGTAATTATTATAACATAATTTTTACAAAATAGCAGGAATTTTAGAATAAGTGTAGAATATAATAGTATATCGTATATAGTTAGCGTAGAGCGTACAGCGTGTAGCGTATAGTGAAGAAAAAAAGAAAGAAGGAAGCTAGAATTTAAAATTCCCAGGAGACAAAAGATAGTGCCGAGTATATAGTGTATAGTGAAGAGGAAGATCAGATAGCACATATAATTAGTTACTTGATTAGCTGGTTAAGAAGATGTAAGAGAGGTAGTAGGGGCGTATTGCATACGCCCTAGTGATCTAAATAAAACCGTAGGACAAGCATCCCTCGTTTTTATGAGAGCAGACCCGCCTGTTTCTGAATTAAGGTAGAGGTTCGATTCATCAAACTCGTCATAATAAATTGAGGTAAAAGATGAAACATGAAGATTTAACAGAAGAATATTTTATGCCTGGAGATTGGCTCGAAATAGCTAATAAAATTCTAAAAGATAGAGGAGCAGTATTGGTATTAGGGGCTACCGATACCGGTAAAAGTATTTGTACTTTATTATTTGCCAATTTTTGGGCCAAACATGGACGGAAAGTCGGAATTGTCGATGTAGATATGGGGCAATCTGATTTAGGGCCTCCTACCACTATAGGCATGGCACTAATTAATAAGCCAGCAAAGAGCTTAAAAGAGTTTTCAGCGGATACCCTCTATTTTATAGGATCAACTTCGCCCCTGAATTATTTTTTACCCACTATTTGCGGAACTAAAAAGTTAATTGATGAAGGGAAGAAGAAAGGGGCAGAAATAATAATCGTTGATACTACCGGATTAGTAAAAGGAAATCCCGGCCGTACTTTAAAAGAAAATATGATTGATATAATTTCTCCTTCTCATATTATTGCCTTACAAAGAGAGGACGAACTCGAGCACATTTTAAAAAATATTAATTTAACCGATGGGATCGTTATTCATCGTTTATCTCCTTGTACTGAAGTAAAAAGAAAGACTTATTTTCAGCGTCGGGAGGCAAGAGAAGAAAAATTTAGAAAATATTTTAAAAAAGCCTCTTCTTTGAAAATTAATTTAGCAAATTTGAATATTAAGGGAAGCTATTATTGTTCAGGCATTGCTTTAGGAGAAGAAGAGCTCTCTTTTTTAGAAAAAACTTTAATCACTGAGATAATTTATGCTGAGAAGATATCAGAAGGGATACTTATAATTACAAAAGAAGAATTGTTTAGAAGATTAAGTAGACTCTTCCATACGAAGAAGATATTTAACGTAGAAAAATTAATTATAATCGAAGAAGATAAATTTAAAAATTTATTAGTTTCTCTTGATGATCGACAGGGATTTGTGGTAAGTTTGAGTATTATTCAAGAGTGTGGTTTTAAAAGAAAAATATTTACTGTTTTTACTCCCTTAGAAGAAAAAGATTTATCCAAAGTTTTCAGTCTAAAGTTTGGGGCGATTAAATTGGATTTAGACGGGAAAGAGCTGGGGAAAGTTTATCCCGGGGAAATCTAATTCGTATCTAGTATCTCGTATATTAGCGTGGAGCGTACAGCGTACAGCGAATAGTGAAGAAAGAAGAAGAAAGATAAGGTCATAAGGTACAAGTAGGAGCAGACCTTGTGTCTGTCTATAGAAAGGCAAAATCTAAAGTCGATAAAAGCACGAAGCATTATAATAATCGTAGGACAAGCGTCTCGCCTGTATCTGAATTAAGGTAGGGGTTCGATTCATCGAACCCGCTAAAAGAAGGTGCTTAAAAAACCGTGGCGGATGAATCCGCCCCGTACACCAGATTCGTAGCAATAACATAAGACATAGTGTACTGAAAACTGTAAACCTGTTTTAACACTATTCACTAATTTAACGGAGTAAACATATTGGAAAAGAAAGAAAAAGAAGGAATAATTTTTGTTATCATCACTATTTTTATAGCAGGGGCTCTGCCTATTATCATTAAGTATGGTACAGGATTAATAAATCCTTTGTTCTTTGCCACAATCAGCAGTCTAATAGCCGGCAACTTTCTCTTTCTATTGGCTATCCTTAAAGGAAACTGGAGAGTATTATTTGATAAAAGATATTTTTTCCACCTGTTATTAATCGGTTTTTTTGGCATTGCCCTTTCCAATATCTGTTTCTTCTTCGGAGTTACCCTAACCAGCGGGATTAATTCCTCTATTTTATTAGTAATAGAACCATTATATGCCATCTTTATTGGCTATTTATTATTAAATGAGAAAATTACTCTAAAGCAGATGTTTTTTACACTTATAATTATGCTGGGGACTTTGGTGGTATTATACAGGGCAGAGTTTGTTTTCAACTTGGGAGATTTACTAGTCTTATTAACTCCACTTTGCTGGCAGATAGCTCATTTTTTCAGCAAGAGATTGATGACTGCCCATAAAGAAATTACCCCGATGTTAATAGCTACAGCAAGAACCTTATATGGGGGAATATTTCTGTTTATCCTTAGCAGCATAGAAGGCGCAAATCAATATGATAAATTAGGAATTACCAATATCTTGTTGATATTATTATTTCAGGGCATTGTAGGTTTTGCTTTACATTATTCTATCTGGTATGAAGCTATAAAGAGATTAAATTTATCTAAAGCCACTACCTTGGTTTCGGTGTATCCGACTTTTTCTATTGTATTAGCCTGGTTTATATTAAAAGAACTCCCTAACTTTTTTCAATTAGCTGGATTTGGCATAATAATAGTAGGGATTTTTGGTTTATCCGGGATAAAAAGTGAACAGAGAGAAAGTTATTCTAAAAAATTAAAATGAGATAATTTGAATATTTTTTAAGATAAAAATAAAAAGTAAATTTTAAAGAAAGGCGGCAAAATTTATGTTAAGAATCAATAAAGACAGGTTAGTGATGATTTCTGTTCAAGGGAGGGTAAGTTATCCGGTAAGAAGAGGGCCCTACAGGATTACTTATGACGGCAAACCGGTGGTAGTGCCTGGAGTTGGTGGCATAACTTATAATATTAAAGTTGGAGATAAAGCTTTCGGTTGGGAGGCTGACCACGTAGAACCCGGAGTTTCCACAGTGGTAAATGAAGAAAAGAGAGATGAGGGACCTAATTGTGCCTACAATATATTGGCCTGCATGGGTAATCAAGCCCGGGTAGTAAGCGGAGAAGCCAAGGGAGCAGTAGGAATAGTAACCGGTCATCACGGAGGGATAGAGCATGTATTGATTGATTTTGCTCAGGATACTCTAGAGAAACTTTGTATTGGGGATAAGATTTTGGTTAAAGCTCATGGACAAGGGTTAAAATTATTAGATTATCTCGAGATAAAAGTTTTTAACTTAGACCCTTCTTTATTAGAAAAGATGAATATCAAAGAGACGGGGGATGGCACCATCGATGTACCGGTTACCTGTGAGATTCCAGCTAAACTGATGGGCTCCGGATTAGGGTCTGCTAGTGTGGCCAGTGGGGATTATGATATTACCACTGCCGATAAAAAGATGGTAGAAAAATATAAATTAGACCAGCTTAGATTTGGAGACATTGTGGCGATTAGTGATGCGGATAACAGTTATGGAAGGAGTTATAAAGAAGGAGCAGTCTCTATAGGGATAGTAGTTCATAGTGATTGTGTTATTGCCGGTCATGGGCCGGGAGTAGCCACTCTCTTAACTTCAACAACCAGTAAGATTAAATTCCACATAGATGCTGATGCCAATATCGCTAATTACCTGAACATCGGCACGGAAAGAAAATAATAATGTATGATATGTATGGGCAGACCTTGTGTCTGCCCATAAAAAGCGTAGTATTGCCATACGCCCTTTACTGATTTATATAGAACCGTATGACAGGCGTCTCGCCTGTCTATTGTTTTAATAAGGACGATGTTTATCAATTAATGTAAATGTTCAATTTATCAAAACCACACTTAGTAGATTCTGCTTAAAAAATTACCATCCCGATTGATTCTTTAATAAAAATTAAAAAAATTTCTCTAAAAATAATTTTCAAAAAAATTTCAAATTCGCTGTTAGTTAAATTTTAAAACTAGACTAAATTAAGCTCAGAATTTTTAACTTTTTAATTAAAGTCAAAGAAATATAGTGCAAGTTCATTCTTTTATTACATATAATAAAAGATACGGAGGTTTTAGCGTATCAAGAAAAAAACTTCTAATAATTATAAAAATCCTGCAGATATGGTGTTATTGAAAAAATAATAGATACTGTGTTAAAAGTCAAGTCGCAAACTCTCCTTTAGACACTATATTTTATTGTAAATATTTTAAAGAATCTAGACAGCCATATACTCTGTCTTATCTCTATATATAGCATGTGCTATTAAGAGTATCTTTCTCATAGAAGCGATTATGGCTAACTTTTTAGGTTTATGATTAGATAATAATCTTTGATAAAATATTCTTATTTTTTGATTATGTGCGGTTGCACAAACGGCAGGCAAATAGGATATTTTACGGTATATCGCCTTACCGTTTTTACTGATCTTTGCCCTATCCCTTACCGAGCTTCCGGATTCTCTTTTGGTAGAATCAAGTCCTACTAAAGCGGTTATCTGGTCCCGATTAGTACATTGATAAGTTTTAAATAGAGTAAGTAGAGCGATGGCCATCTTTTCCCCTACATCAGAGATAGTAAACAGCCTTTGGTAATCTTCTTTTAATAGACCACAATTACCAGATAGTAATTTGTAATTCTAAGATACAAAGGAGCTTGATTAATTCTGAATACAATAAAAGAAGAGAAGAATGTAAGAGGGCTACTGATTTTTTTACTCATAGGTTAGGGTCTAAAATTCGTGCTTTGCGAGATGTTACCATAGAGGAGTTTAAACAATATCAGGAATATTTACCAGAACCCATAATCCGCAGAGCCAGACATGTAATTTCAGAAAATTATAGAGTTCAAACTGGGGTACAAGCTTTAAGAGAGGAAAATTTTTCAGCATTTGGTCAACTGATGATAGAATCACACCATAGTCTTAAGAATGATTACGAGGTAAGTTGTACTGAATTAGACCTCCTGGTTAATTTGGCTTTAAAACAAGAGGGAGTCTTGGGGGCAAGGATGACTGGTGCTGGATTTGGTGGTTGTACCGTAAACTTGATAGAACAAAATTACATTGATGCCTTTAAGAAGAGCATTAAGAATGAATATAAAAAAAACTACCGGCATCATTCCGGATATATATGTAACCCGTCCTACTGAAGGAGTAAAAGTTTTGGAATTAAGGTGATAAAGGATAAAAGAATTGATAGTATAAGTGTGACAAGGTAGCACGCCCAGCCATTTTGCAAATTTAAAAGAAATTCGAGTTATTGACAAATAAATAGAGGCTTGCTAAAATAATTAGTAAGTATAGTTTACTAACTAAAATTAAGGAGCTCCTATGTTAGTTCTGAAGCCGGAAGATACGCGAAAAAAAAACGCTATTACATTGCTCCATCTTTTGTTAAAAGAGGATGGTATCTCTCGGGTAGGATTATCCCGGATGACTGGTTTAACTAAAACCACTATTTCTGCTATCATCAAAGGATTTAAAGATTCCGGAATTGTCGAAGAGTCAAATCAAATTTCTACCGGTAATATAGGAAAATCTCCTATTCCTCTCCATATTAAAGCAGATGCTATTTATGCAATAGGTGTACATCTCAGCAGGCAAAGAGTGGAAACATTATTAATGGATGCACAAATGAATATTATTACCTATAATATAGGAGAAGATTATAAAAAATTTGATCCGGAAGAAATCATTAATTGTTTATTTGCTAATATTAATAAAATAATGGAGTATGCGGAAAAAAAAGAAATTGATATTGGAACGATCGGTATTGGTATACCAGGGCCTTTAGATGCCCAAACTGGTGTGGTAAAGCAACCTCCAAAATTTAAAGGATGGAAAGATGTTCCCTTAGGAAGTATTGTACAAAAGGAATACGGAATTCCCGTCTGGATAGAAAATGATGCCAACGTTTCAGCTTTAGCAGAAAAGTGGCTGGGAAGTGGCAGAAATATGCATAATTTTATCTGTGTATTATTGAATGAAGGGATAGGGGCGGGAGTCATTATTAATGATGAACTTTATCAGGGAACTTTTAATTTTGTTGGGGAAATCGGACATTTTTTATGTTATGAACAAGGGCAATTTAAGTATCTGGAGGATATTGCCGGAGTAGATGTCTTACTGCATTTGGCCAATTCTCAAGGTTTGCGGGTAAAAAGTTTAAAAGGAATTGCTGAATTACTTCAACAAGATAATCAAATCGCTAAATCAATTGTGAAAAAGATATCTACCTGGATAGGTTCTGCTATTGTGAATGCTATTCATATGATTGGACCCCAGACCGTATTTATTGGAGGGAAAATGGTTGTTTTGAGAGAACCTTTGATCCAACCGATTAGGGAAATTGTATCTCATTATTTATTTGGAGAACAAGCAGTGAACATTCAATTCTCCAGTATCTCATCTAATGCAGTACCTAGTGGGGCGGGAATCTATGCTATGGTCCATTGGTTAGAAAAAAAGAGTTCAGAAATTTAAAAGGGCTTATCAATTAGGAGAATTTATAGTTGTAAGAAAATTTTATATACAGGCAAAGCAAGGAAAGACTAAGCGAAGTAATTTCACAGCGAGTAGAGATTAAAAAAATTAAGGGGGTGAAAGCAAAGGAGAAAAAATAGTGATTTACTATCTTGTTTTCCAAAACGTTTTTTAAACTATATTGAAGGAAGTAAATTTATTATTAATTAAGGAGAAAAAAAATGAAAAAGTTTATAATTAATTTGCTGTTAATTTGTTTAGTTTTATCTTTTGCATCTACGATATGTACTGCTGAGTTGAGATTTGCCTTTATGCCTGGAATTGCTGATCCTTTCTACTTTACTATGGAAAAAGGTGCTAAAGCAAAAGCGGAAGAACTGGGTGTAGAATTGCTTGTTGGAGAATACCCCAAGGCATGGGGACCAGAATATCAGGTACCAATATTAAAAGCTTTGGTCGCAAGAGGGGATATTGATTTACTCTTTACTGCTCCTACTTCCACAGAAGCCTTAATCCCTGTTCTGAAAGAAATTCACGATAGTGGCATTCCAGTTATTACAGTTGATACCTATCTTGGTGATGGAGATTATGATAAACCCAGTAATTATAATTTCCCTCTTGCCTTTATCGGGACAGATAACTTTTTGGGTGGTCAGGTAGTTGCCGGTCAATTAGCTCTCCTGCTGGGTGGAAAAGGAAAAGTATTTTTAGAAAATACTAACCCGGATGTATCCAGTGTAATGGGTAGAGAATTGGGTTTCCGAGCTGGAATAAAAATATTCCCCGACATGGAGCTCGTTGGAGTAGAATATTGCCTTGATCTCCAGGAAACGGCTGCTACCCAGGTCAGTGCTGCTTTACTAAAGAATCCTGATTTAGAAGGAGTATTTGGTGTCAATGTGTTTAGTGCTCAAGGGGCCCATCAGGCTGTGGTTACTGCTGGATTAGAAGGTGCTATTAAAATTGCTACTTGGGATGCGACGGAAACCCTAATCGAAGCCTTAAAAAGAGGTGAGGTGGATTTAATTTTAGCCCAGATGCCTGCAGAAATGGGAGCTTTATGCGTAGAGTGGGGTGTTAAACATCTTACCGAAGGAGCAGAAATTCCCAGGAAAGTAATTCCGGGTTTCTTTGTTTTCACCCAAGAGAATGTTAACGACCCGGAAGCGCAACAGTACATTTACAAATAATTTTTTAGAGATTGAAAGTTTTTAGATTTAACATATACGGCAGGGGGTAGAATACTCCCTGCCGTATATGTATCTTGTAAAAAGGAAATTTTTTATGACTAAGTTGAACAATGGTTTTTCAATCGATTTTGAAAAACTTAGCAGAAATAGAACGATACTCTTAGTGGGTAGAAATTGGGCACTCATTTTTCTTATATCCATGTTAATTTTATTTAGTTTTTTAGGAAAATATTTTTTTAGTCTGAGAAATTTTACTAATATTATCTTAGGAGTGAGTTCTCTGCTTTTATTAGCGAGTGGAGAGACTTTTGTTATTATTAGTGGAGGCATTGACCTTTCTATCGGTTTTATTATGGGCTTTGTCTGTATCAGCTCTTCTATTATTATGCGGGATTTAAATGCTGCTGGTTACTCTCCGATTATTTCCATGATGACAGGTTCGCTTGTCGGACTTTTATTAGGCCTTATTCCGGGATTTATTAATGGTTTTTTTGTGGCAAAATTAAGAGTACCTCCCTTTATTGCAACTTTAGGTATGTGGGGAATTACCAATGGTTTAGCCTGGCGGCTTTGCGAAGGATTCCCTATTGGTTTTTTACCTTTACAGGTTCGAAACATTGGTAATGCCTATCTGGCTTATTTTTCTTCCAAGAAGGGATTTTCATTTTTGATAAAACCTGAACTGACCGAAAGGGAGGATATTTTAGGTTTAGTAAAAATTATTCCTATACCTATTTTATTGATAACTTTTATTCTGGTTATATTTTCTTTTATTTTGGTTCGTACCAAGTTTGGTCAACATACTTATATTATTGGCGGAAATGTTGATGCTGCACTAAGAGCAGGTATTAATGTTCCCTTAAATATAATTAAAATTTATATGATATCTTCATTTTTTGCATCTGTTGCAGGAATATTATTAGTTTTTAAATTAAATATGGGTGTTCACACTCAATATACTTCCAGTTATGAACTTTTTGCAATTGCAGCAGTAGTTATAGGTGGAGCAAGTCTTACGGGTGGTAAAGGGACAATCTGGGGTACTCTCATCGGTGTATTATTAATTGGGACCTTAAATAATGGCTTAATGATGATGGGGTTACCTATTTTTTATCGATTTATTGCCACCGGTTGTATCTTAATTATTGCTATTTTGATTGATCAATTCTTTCCGGAGTTGGTGCATAGAGAATGATTAATTATAATAAAACAAGAGAAATAGGAATTAATATACTCAGAAGGTGGATCTTAATATTTCTAGTTGGGGAAATCGTATTTTTTGGTATTGTCGGAACGAATTATCTTAGTTTAAAAAATTTACAAAATATTCTGGTAGCCTCGACAACTGTGCTTTTATCAGCCACCGGAGAAACTTTTGTTATTATTACCGGGGGCATTGACTTATCTATTGGATTTATGGTTGGGTTTAGCTCAGTAGTAAGCGCAAAAGTAATGGTTGATTTATGGACAGCAG
>Ga0255435_10009_pt1 | contig 20639 bp, 19 predicted proteins | sample ANMaggSSYBR02H11_FD_182647 | JGI IMG/M metagenome (GOLD analysis project Ga0255435, IMG submission 182647) | Sediment cell enrichment communities from methane seep in Santa Monica Basin, California, United Staets - ANME aggregate JGI... | ecosystem: Environmental > Aquatic > Marine > Cold seeps >... | reverse complement strand
TTAGCTGTTTCAATGTATCGGCGATCTCTGCCTCGTCGATTCGCGGCTGCCTCAGAAAAAACTTGATCATCTGGAAGTGGGCATCATCCAGGACTGCCTGGAGCAGACAGAAGACGGAATTACAGTCAAGAAGTCCATACGCGCAATGCAGATACTGCGGCCCGCTGAGAGTAACAAGTATATCCGAAAATAACCGCTCTATTGATGCCTGTTGTCCCGGTGTCTTTGAATCGCATACGCCGGATGTAGAGTAGTTAGGTATCTTGTAAAATCGTGCCATCTGGGTACAATCGATGTTGTATTGGCTGGTTTCAATGGCGCCATAAGAATCGCCGAGGGTGTCCATCCGCGTCCTGACAGGCACGCTCCCGTAAATAACAGGCGTTCCCTTATTTACCAGTTGCCCCAGTGTTATTCCTGCAAGGACTTCAGCGTTTATCTGGGCAATGATGCCGGCTTCCTTGATAGGGGCCGTGCTTCCTGCCTGGGGTGATGAAGAAACTACAACAGGCAATCCCCTCTTGCATATCTCGATAAAAGTCTCCGTAGTATCATCAACAAATTGCAGGGGGCTTTTTACCAGACAGGTTATAAACGAAATGATGGGATTTTCCTTGAGTTGTTCCTCTCCTCCTGTTATCAGCTTTGCCATGTTCACTACATTGTCAAGCTGATTCAGGCTGGTTAGACCGGCCATAACATGTTTGGTCGTGTTGTTCAGGGAGGCAAAGAATTTGTTGACGTCTTTGTTGTCTTCCGTAATGTCCTTATCCTGGATATTAACTGTTCGTATATAGCCGTCCAGTGTTTCCAAGTGCTCGCAGACATGTGCAGACTTGCAGAGATCGGCGACTGTCCCGCGCCGCGGGATGAATTCAGGCACCTGAATCTCGATGCCTGGATCGGATTTTTTGGTATATGTTTGAAAATCGACATCCAGCCAGATATTTGTTTCGGAACCGGTGACAAAATAAACTCTTGGTTTTTCACCATGCATTACAAGAGCATTGTCCGGATTTCTTGCACCGAGCTTGACTGTTTTGGGTGCACTGTCGAGGGCGTTGAGGATGAGTTTCTCAGGGATTTTTATGGTCCACGTTGGATGGTCACCGGATTCAACCGGTGTGACATTCGCACCATTCGCGGCAAATATCTCTGCGGCTTTTCGATTGAAACATATCAGCCCGGGGTCAACCAGAATCTCCATGGAAGTCCTGTGAATTCTCTCTATATGTTCCTCTGTTATTCTCTCATAAGGATTATCAATTAAGATCCCTTCTCTGGGCAATGTATCTATCTCCTGTCTTTTTATTTTTATCCGCAGTAACTACGTTTTCTGCGCAGATGTTGGCGCCAGCGGCTATGCCGCCTTAGTCTATTAACAGACCTTTCCTGTGAGCCCTGATATATCCTTTACATCTGGGATCTCTGTCAGTAAGCATGGCGGCAACCTTGACCAGGCTCATTATCTTGGCGTCAAGGGGATTCATGATTGCCGCGTCAAGTCCTGCCGAAGCGGCCATGAGCATGAATGACCGGTTGACCATACCCCTGTTTGGCAGTCCAAAAGAGATATTACTGAGTCCCATAGCGGTTTTGGCGGATGGATAACGGGATTTAATCTGCTCGATTGTTTTTATCGTGATAAGTCCCTGAGTTGAATCCACTGAAATAGGAAGAACCAGGGGATCAAAGTATATCTTGTCTTCCTGAACACCCAGGCGCGTTAAGTGCTTTATTATTATTTCAGCGGCATCCAGCCGCTCTTCGACGGTTCTTGGGATACCCTCCTCTTTCATAACAAGGGCTATCAGTGATGCCTTTCTATCTGCCGCCAGGCGACCGACGGATTCCAACCTCTCCGGCTCTGCATTGACGGAGTTGATCATTACCGCCTCGCCGCGGTACTTGTTAAGAGCGGCCTCCAGGACTGCGGGATCATCGCTGTCAACGCACACTGGCTTGTCGGTTGCATTCTGCACGACATCTATCACCCACTCCATTATAGCTGATGCGTCTTCTCTTGCGTCCTGACCTACACCGGCATTCACATCGATGTAATCTGCTCCTGCATCGTCTTGTGCCACGGCGAGGTTTGCCAGGAACTCCTGATCTTTGTTGGATATTGCCTGTCCCACGGATTTGATGGAAGCATTTATTTTTTCACCTATTACCAGCATACTGTTTCCCCTATGTTTTTACACATCGATTATCCCCGGTATCTCATTGTTAAGCTGTTCTTTAATTGTCTCAGGTATGAAGGATCGTGGCGGGCTGTCAAGAATTTCCCGTACCTTTTCAGTGGCTCTGGCCTTCGTATCTTTTGCGCCTTCAGCTTGCCATTCAGGCCGATCCGCCCTGTCGCTTAACCGGGCAAGGTGTTGTTCTGTACGCATGTGGCGACGCGTGTGACTTGAGGCGACAAAATGTCCCCCCGGCCCCGCCTCCTTTATTAAATCGAAGGCAAGTGTTTCATCATTTACCCGGATCCCGTCTACTGCCCGCATGACCATGCCGAGGATCTCATTATCTATGACCATTTTATCATAGGATGCGGTCATGCAGAACTCGAGAAATCCCGCCGCATCATGGATGAAATTTCCTCCTGCCAGTGCAACCATCAGGTTTGTGATGGCTGATTCGTATCCGGCCTGTGAATCGTTTACTTTTGAGTCAGACATGCCCGCCGTTGCGTAATAGGGAAGACGGTAAAACTGTGCCATCTGGGCAGCCGCGGCGTTCAACAATCCCATTTCAACAGCACCGGAAAGGTATTTCAAACTGCGAAGATCTGTTACGGATGCGACACTGCCATACAGGGTGGGAGTGCCCGTGTTGGCGAGTTGGGCCAGCATGACCCCAGCTAAAGTATCAACGTTTAAAATAACAAGATTGCCGGCCAACGTGACGGGTGAAGTAGCGCCGCAAAGGGGTTCTGCCGGAACAACGACTGGGATGCCGTTTCGAGCAGCTTCTATGGTAAATCGGGAATAATGTTCATCCAGCTTCAAGGGACTGACCACGCAGGTTACCATGGAAATAAAGGGCCGTTCCTTAAGTTTTTGAGGGCTGCCCGCGATGGCCGATGCCATTTTGATGACGTTTCTTATTCCTTCAACCGTATAAACCCCTCCCATGATATGCTTTCGGGTATAATTCAAGGCCGTTCTAAAACGGTTAACGTCCACATCTTCAGCGGAAATTTCATGAGGATATACGTTAAGCATGTAAAAGTGGATATTATCAAGAACATCCACAAGACGGGCCATGTTTTTGATGTCTTCGAGGCCGGCCTTCCGCGAAACGTCGGATCCCGGATCCTGAACATTCAGGGCTGTGCCGCCGGTGCCCATGTATACCCTTGTCCCGCCGACTTCACAGTCCAACTCGCCATTTTCTGCCCGGCCGTACAGGGTAATAACAGGAGGTGCTTTGCCGATCAGTTCTTCCACAAGTCCCGGGGGGATTTTTACGGTGTTGGTTGTTTCAACTACCGTCGCTCCGGCATTACGGAAAAGCTCTCTCGCTTCGGCTAATCTTACCTCTATTCCCACCTCATTGAATACTCTGAGTACGGTTTTATGTATTTTTATAATCGCGTCATCGGTAAGGGGCTTATATTGGCCTCCGGGCAAACCTTTTCTTGCCTTCATTTTCAACCTTTTCTGTTCAGGTGAAGTTCCCGAACGATCTGCATGACATGCCGGTCTCTGTTCATACTGTAAAAATGCAGACCAGACACACCGTTTTTTATAAGATCTTCGCTTTGGTGTAACGCATATTCTGTACCGTATTTTTCAATTTCCCCGCCCTTTTCACTTACCTTGTAAAGTTTGTCATGTAGCTTGGGCGGTATTTTTGCACTACAAAGCGATGCGATTTTTGATATCTGATTGTAGTTAAAGATGGAGAAAATGCCGGGAATGATCGGGACGCTAATTCCCTTGGCTACTGCCATATCGCGAAACCTGTAAAAATCATCGTTGTTAAAAAACAACTGCGTAATAACAAAATCAGCGCCAGCGTCTACCTTGCGCTTGAGATTCATTATATCAACATCCAGACTTGGAGCTTGAATATGTTCCTCGGGGTAACCTGCAACACCGATGGAAAAATCATCATATGCTTTAATAAATTCGACCAGCTCATTGGCGTAGCCGAAACCTCCCGCTGTTTTCACAAAAACATTTTCTCCTTTGGGAGGATCACCCCGTAAGGCAAGGATATTTTTTATATTTTCCTTTTTAAAATCATCAAGGATTCTGGCTGTATCATCTTTTGTTGCCTGAACACATGTGAGATGTGCCAGGACCTCTGTGTTGGTATGATTCTTGATTCTTGATGCAATCTCGATGGTCATATCCCGTGTGCTCCCACCGGCGCCGAAAGTAACAGAAATGAAATGAGGGTTTAGCTTAACAAGTTCTTCAATTACAGAATACAAGCTGTCAAGTTTCCCCTCCCTTGCAGGTGGAAATACTTCAAATGAAAGGGTAAATTCGTTTTCTACAAACAGATTTGTAATTTTCATTAAATACTTTCTCGGGAAAGCTTTGCTAAACTTGACCTAAATATGAGTTCCTGATTGCAGCGCTCATTTCATAACAGTTTCATACTAATTTCTTCTTGAAAGGCAATTCTTCTTTTTACATTTGGAGCAGGGGTTATAAGGGGATGCCGGAGGATTAATGCTGGATGGTAATACACCGAATATACCTGATATAGACTTGCGGGGTTGCATAAGACAGGAATCTGTAAGCTCAACATCCAGATGACTTGAATCTAAAGCAAAAAACAGTTTTTTCTGCTCCGAAATATGCCAGTCACAATAGCCCGGACTGAAACGTAGCGTAACCTCTCCGCCTCTTGCCCGATATCGTTCTTTCATAGATTTGTGAAACTTGTCAACCATACTTTCTACAACGGTCGATCCCATAGTATCCAGAATATATGCGTAAGAAAGATGATTTTCTTCTGAAAGCCGGGCGATTTCTCCCTCCACATCACTGCCAATAGTCGCGATAAAACAAATGGCATACTCGCAGTCTTTCATAATTTTTGCCAGTATTGAACTATTGAGATTTAGTCCTCCCCGAAGATAAACGGTCCCGTTATTGATATGATCTATTTTTATAATCTGGTAATGCAGATGAGGCGTGATTAACTCTTCGAACATATCGAGTAAATTTATATGACGCGAAGAACTGCGATATCTCATCCCGTCAAGCAGGTGTGCCACCGTATTTTTTTCGAAATTTGGGATGGTTTCTACGATAGATAGGCTTTCCATTTTACTTCCCCATATTCATTGCTGTAAGTTTGATTGTTTCTACAAAAGATATAGTACGTTCACATGATAAGTACAAATATAATTTGAAGTGAAATAAGTATAGCAAGACTTGTTTGTTGTCAAGGCTTTTTAAGCCTGAGACGTGCGTCTGCCGCAAAACCGGATTAACGCCTGACTTGTTTCTAGAGGAGAAAAGAATGAATAAAAGCTGTATCAGAGGGGAGTTAGGGATTCTCCATGATGCTGATCGACTTCCAGGTCCTGGGCGTCCAGCAGATGGACTAGTAATTGAAGATTATAGATAATCGGTTCCATCTTGTTTTGGGGAAGCTGCTTGAGACCATCTACAATCTTTTGTTGTATAGGGGGTGGCGCGTTTTGGGCAAGCGTTTTGCCTGCGTCTGTCAGCTCAATATTGATTACCCGGCGATCAGGGGAATTCCTTGTTCTTTTTACAAGATCCTTATGTTCAAGACGGTCGATTATACCGGTTACCGTGCTTGATTTAACCATAATGAGCTTGGCAATCCGGGAAGGGGGCAGGGGGCCGTTTTCGTAAAGGACAAGAAGGCAGTTGATTTGAGGTGCGCTTACATGATATTTTTTGTTTAATTCCTTGGTGTAGAGAGATCCCGCCTGCATGAGTCTCCGAATAAGATAAATGATTTCCCTGATTTGATCATGCAAGGGCTCTGAAACAGCTTTTTGAGGGGGAATATGATTATGTATTGTCACGGTGTTTCCATTCTAATAAAAATATCTATACTGAAATATTCCACTAAGGAATTGCTGCAGGCCTATCATGAACATCCGTAAAGGGCAATACAAATTTGGTGTCTCATTCGGCAGTATATCGCGAAATCCTCTCACCGATGTTATTTTTACCATTGCAGATTATCTTCCATAAATTCAAGCGAAAATTACTAACATATATCGGGGGGAAAGGCAAAGGGGAAAGTGGCTCCAGAAATTAGATATAGCTTTGAGCAGGGCTGTTCTTACCGGGCTTTCTCCAAATATACAGAAAATATGAGACAGGTGCTGATAATGCGAGAAATAGCTTGATTTCTACGGAAGGATACTATAGAAAAAGCGCTTTCCTTAACAGTGTCTATTCAGAGATGGATTTTTCAGGAGAATGGAAGCTGAATACAAAAAAGGGACTCCTTGCCCGGATCAGGAATTCGGGCTATAGAGCCGCGAGGAGGATTTATGTTAAGAAGGTACGAAACGATATTCATTATGCGGTCTGATTTGCAGTCAGACGAGATGAGCAGCCTGATTGACCGTTATGCCGGGATTATTGTGAGCCTGGACGGTAAGACAATCAAGGTTGAGAACTGGGGTAAACGGAGGCTGGCTTATCCTATTGAGAAAATGCAAGATGGTGTTTATGTGCGGATTGATTTTGTTGCCCTGCACAAGGTTGTCATCGAGATAGAGAGAAACTTTAAGATTGATGACAATGTGCTGAGATTCCAGACTGTGAAACTGAGTGACAAGGTTGACATGGAAGAGATTGAACGCGAGATAGCAGACACCCTGAAGAAGGAAGAAGAGCGTAAAAAAGAAGAACAGAGAAAAGAAGAAAAGAGAAAAGAAGAACAGGAAAAAGAAGAACAGGAAAAAGAGGCGGTTATTCCCGAGCCTGTTATTCCCGAAGCCGTTGCTGAAGAACAGGAAAAAGAGCCTGTTATTTCCGAAGCCGTTGCTGAAGAACAGGAAAAAGAAGAGGTTATTCCCGAGCCTGCTGTTTCCGAAGCCGTTGCTGAAGAACCGGATGGTAAAGAGGTTGCGCAGGAAACTTCATCTGTTGAGACAGATGAGAAAAAGGCGGAGGAGGAATAAGAAATGGCATATACAGCGAATGATCGCGCGAAGCGTCCCAGCAGACCGAGACCCAGGTTTTTTCACAAAAGGAAGGTCTGCAGGTTTTGTGTGGATTCAGATATAAAGATTGATTACAAAAATCCGGCTATCTTGAGAGGCTTTCTAACAGAAAGAGGCAAGATTATGCCGAGAAGAATTACCGGGACCTGCGCCAGGCATCAGAGAGCATTAGCAGTGGCAATCAAAAGGGCCAGGACTCTAGCTCTGTTGCCTTATGTGACTGCCAATTAATTTCACCCATGTTCACATCCAATAAATTGAGAGATGTCTGCCGGTTGAGCAGGCATCTCTCAATCTTTTAGTAAGTTAGGAATTATTTTCTGTGTTTTTTGGCAGAAAACAATTTCGTTAACGGACTTATCCCGTTTATCGGGGTTAGGCTAACAGGTGGGGTATGTTTGGTCTGTCGGGGACGAGTGCCCCCTATAAAGACTTTTTCCTTGCTGTTGCGGTCATCTCCATTGTTTTCATTGCGGTAGCCGTGAATTCAGTGCTTGGTGCACTTGGCGCGGTGTTTGTCCCGGTGCCGATATTATACTATTATTCCAAGCTGGGCAGATTACACGGTCTCCTGGTTTTTATCCTGTCTTTGACGATTACAATGATCACACTGCGGGTACTGGGTTTTCAGACCGGTGTTGTATACCTTTTCTTCTTAGGCTCTATCGGGCTTGTTCTTTCGGAGGTGTTGAGGAGAAATTGGTCCATAGAAAAGACAGTTGTCTATTCTGTTGGTATCCTTTTGACTCTAAGCTTTGCCATCCTGCTTTATCTGAGCCTGATTTCCGGAAAAGCACCATGGGGCATGATCGGGGCTCATATGTCCACGATAGTACAGGAAAACATCGACTTGTACTCCCGCACGGGCGTTTCCACGCAATATATCGAACTCATGAAGGAAAACTCCGACCGGATAACACGGGTTTTTATCGGTTTGTTGCCTTCCCTTATTCTTGTGGGCGCCGCTTTTTTCATATGGCTGAATATCCTGGGGGGAAAATGGTTGTTCAGAAAGAGGGGAATGTGGTATCCTGATTTTGGTGATCTGTCACTCTGGAAAACTCTTGATAAAACGGTCTGGCTTGTTGTAATCGCGGGCGTCTTTATCCTGATTCCCTCGGAAGGATTTCGCATTCTGGGACTGAACATAACGATTGTCCTCCTTTTTATATACATGTTACAGGGCCTGGCGATAATAAGTTTTTTCTTTAAGAAAAAAAACGTGCCTGCGGTCTTCAGGGCCTTTGGATATTTCTTGATTTTTGTTCAGCAGTTCCTGATTTTTATAGTTGCCGGATTGGGCTTGATTGATACCTGGACCGATTTCAGAAAACTTGGCAAAAAGTCGGACTGACCGGTTGCCTTTCAAAGTTCAGCAGATGTGTAAAAAACCCACAAAATTGAAGATACAAAGTTTGGTATAGTCGTAAAAAGTCAAGATTAGATGGCAAAGTAATCCCGACATGTCTGGATTTACAAAGCCATCAAGTTTCGGATTGGAGGAGTTCTAATGAAGATTATTTTAAAAAAGGATGTTGAATCTGTAGGAAAGGCAGGGGATTTTGTGAATGTTTCTGATGGCCATGCCAGAAATTTCCTGATTCCCAGGGGGTTGGGTATAGAGGCCAGCAGTAAAAACATGAAAGCTCTGAAAACTGAAATGGAGACCGCGGCGAGAAGGACTACGAAGGAGAAAGAAGCCGCACAGTCCGTGGCCGAGCGGCTTAAGGGTGTAACCTGTAATATGTCGAGAAAGGTGGGTCAGCAAAATAAATTGTTCGGCTCTGTTACCACAAAGGATATAGGCGATGCCCTGCGTGAACAGGGAATAGAGATTGATAAGAGAAATATTGTCCTTGAAGAACCCATAAAAAATCTTGGGGAGTTTTCCGTAAAGATAAAATTACATTCCGGGGTATCTGCCGATATCAAGGTTATCGTTGCCGGCGAGGTATAGTTATAGGGATGAAGGATGTAGATTATTCACTTCACAAGGTTCCTCCGCAAAATCTGGATGCAGAACAATCAGTCCTTGGTGGCATCCTGCTGGACAATAATGCCCTGAACAATGTTCTGGAAATACTGAGCATGGGTGATTTCTACAGTGAGGCCCATAGAAAGATATTTTCGGCGATTCTTGAACTGTACGAGAAAAATGAACCAAGTGATCTTATTACCCTGAGTAATATATTGCGTGGCAATGGACATCTTGAAGGTGTGGGGGGAGAGGTATATCTGACATCTCTTGTCGATGGTGTGCCCTCCGCGGCGAATATAGCCTACTATTCAAAAATAGTTAAGGAAAAAGCCATATTACGTGGATTGATAGGCGCCGCGACTGATATATTGAATAAAAGTTATGATGCGGGTTCCGATATAGACTCTGTTCTTGACGAAGCGGAACATGCGGTGTTCGAGATATCCGAAAACAAGATAAGACCCGCTTTTTCTCCCATAAGAGAGATAGTAAAGGATACTTTCAAAAACATAGAAAAGCTTTATGAGAAGAAAACCCTCATCACCGGTATTCCCACAGGATTTCAAAAAGTTGACGAAATTACATCCGGACTCCAGAAATCCGATCTGATAATAGTGGCGGGGCGTCCCAGTATGGGAAAGACAGCCTTTGCCATAAACATCGCGCAACATGCGGCAATTGAGGATGGTGTACCTGTGGCGGTATTTTCCCTGGAAATGTCAAAAGAACAACTTGCGCTCCGCATGCTTTCTTCGGATGGGAAAGTGGATTCACAGCGCATAAGAAGAGGATTTATCGGTGATATGGACTGGCCGAAGTTGACTGCCGCAGCGGGCAGGCTTTCAGAGGCACCTATTTTTATAGACGATACACCCGCGATATCTGTTCTTGAGATAAAGGCAAAAGCGAGGAGATTAAAGGCGGAATCGGGGCTGGATCTAATTATTCTTGATTATATCCAGCTGATGCGGGGTAGAGATGCTTCCGTGCCGAGAGAACAGGAGATATCCGAGATAAGCCGCTCTCTCAAGTCGCTGGCCAAGGAATTGAACATTCCTGTTGTGGCGCTGTCACAGTTGAACCGGCAGGTTGAATCTAGGCCAGATAAGCGTCCGCAGCTTTCCGATCTCAGGGAATCGGGTGCAATCGAGCAGGATGCCGATGTGATAATGTTCATATACAGGGATGAGGTATACAACAAGTCGGAAGATAATCCAGAGAAGGGCAAAGCGGAGATAATCATAGGGAAGCAGAGAAACGGTCCCACCGGCGTGGCCCATACCGCTTTTCTGAAAGAGTACACATGTTTTGAGGATTTAGCCTACGACCGCGACGAGTTTTAGAGTATTTTCGGACAGCCTCCTAATTCGTGATAAGTTTGGGTTCATCAGTCAGGCAGGGTATTGCCACCCTCAGTTTTTTCAGGGCTTCTTTTTCGATCTGCCTTGCGCGTTCCCTTGTTATATGAAACCTGTTGCCTATTTCCTGAAGGGTTTCAGGGTCATCAGCCATTGTTCTGTATCTTATGATGTAATCTTCTCTCTCGTTGAGTTTCTCCAGAGCACCCGCTATGTTTTTCTTCACCAGAGACATCTCTTCCTTCTTTATGAGTGCATCCTCCTGGCTCTTACCCTTGTATACCAGATGATCGATATAGCTCGATTCCCCCTCGTCATCTATTGCGGCATTGAGTGAGACATCGCGGTTGTTAAGGCGAAGCTCCATCTCCTCTATTTCTCTTTCCTTGACATTAAGCATTTCCGCGATTTCTTTGAACTCCGGGCTTTTTTGCGAGATAGCCTGCAACTTTTTTTTAGCCTGGTTCAGTTTGAAAAACAGTTTTCTCTGTGCCTGAGTGGTGCCTATCTTGACGAGACTCCATGACTTTATGACGAAGTTCTGCATGTACGCCCTTATCCACCAGACGGCGTAAGATATGAGCCTGTATCCTTTGTAGGGATCGAACTTTTTGACGGCATGCATAAGTCCGATATTACCCTCCTGAATCAGGTCTATGAACTTTACCCTGTAATTCTTGTATTCATGGGCGATTTTGAGCACAAATCGCAGATTCGAGGTGATAAGCTTTTCGGCCGCCTGCATGTCATTATGTTTTGTAAACCTTACCGCCAGCTTGAATTCTTCCTCAGCTTTCAGGAGGGGGAAACGGTTTATCTCTGCTACATAAATGTCCACCGAGTCGGTTACTGCGGGCAGATTCATTTTTAGTCCCTTAAAAAATCATAATAGTTGTTTAACTGGGAATTATAAATATATTCTTCTCAATAGTCAAGACTTTTTGGCTTTTTCCGGAGCTTTGACGATTATTTTCCCTCGCTTGACATTGTTCTGATTTGTGTTTATCTTATGAATAAAACAGTAGAAAGGGATTTCCTATGAGTTCTCAAAACGAATCGATTATGGAATTTGCGTGCAGATTTGCAGAGGAGATAAATGCTAAGGCTATTCTGTTGTATAGTGAAGTAGCTCAGGATCTCCTTGCGCAAAAGGACACCAAACTCAGCTTCAACACCATCTTAATAACCAGAGGTAGTGACAACATTCCGTATAAAGCAAAGCTCTTTCAAAGTGTTATCAATATCCCCAATGTGAATGTCACGCGTCTGGGCCAGATAAAAATTGTCATAACGAAGGGGCTTGCCACCGGATTATTCAAAAAAGGCGATAAACTGGTTTGCCTTACAGGTGTTCCAAAATTTGGATATATAGACAGTATATTTATTATTGATGTGGGCAGGGAATTTGAGATCCTTGTGTCAGAAGATGTATCGAATATCTTTCAAGATATTCAGCCCGAGGTATTCGAGACGGTATTGAATATTGCGTTGGAGCTTGCCGCCCAGGGGAGAGAAGGGCGTCCGATAGGCACTATCTTTGTCCTTGGAGATCATGAAAAGGTGCTTGAACTGTCCAGACAGATGATAATCAATCCGTTTATGGGATATAAGGAAGAGGAAAAAAACATTCTTGATCATAATTTGAGAGATACCATCAAAGAATTTTCCGCTCTGGATGGCGCGTTTTTGATAAGAGGGGATGGTGTCCTTGTGACGGCGGGCAGACATCTAAGCGCTGCTCTGGAAAACAAGGATTTTCCCCAGGGACTGGGCAGCAGGCACATAGCCGCGGCAGGCATCACAAGTGTCACCGATGCGATTACGATTGCCATTTCGGAGTCCACGGGTACCGTACGAATTTTCAATAAAGGGAAGGTCTTTGTCGATATCGAGAAGGGTGTGGGATAAACAGTTATGAGGTTTGACAAATTTACTTTAAAACTCCAGGAGGCGCTCCAGGATGCCGAAGGACTGGCAAACAGCAGCGGCCATCAGGGGATTGATGTTGAGCATATGCTTATGGTTCTTATAAGGCAGCCTGAGGGAACTGTATCTGAAATATTGAAGAAGCTTGGCAGTGAACAGAAGCAGATTGAGACTGAAATTGAGAAAATTCTGGATGGTCTTCCGAAGGTCTCGGGCGCCGGGCAAAGTTACATGACCACAAGATTGAAAGACGTATTGGACAAGGCCCTTAGCGAAGCAGCGAGGTTGAGGGACGAGTATGTAAGTGTCGAACATGTTCTTGTTTCGATTGCTGATGATAAGACAGGGCCTGCCGGAGGGGTGCTTCAGGACAGTGGCGTGACCAGAGATAATATCCTGAAGGTACTGGTAGATATAAGGGGTAGTCAGAGGATTACCGATCCGAATCCGGAGGACAAATACCAGGCCCTTAAACGTTTTTCCAGGGATTTTAATGAACTGGCGTTGCAGGGGAAGTTTGATCCGGTAATAGGAAGGGACAATGAGATACGAAGAATAATGCAGGTATTGTCACGAAGGACGAAGAATAACCCCGTACTTATCGGTGAGCCCGGTGTAGGTAAGACAGCAATTGTAGAGGGGCTTGCCCAGCGTATAGTCGACGGTGACGTGCCCGATAACCTGAAAAGTAAGAGGGTAGTCGGTCTAGACATAAGTTCCATGGTGGCCGGAGCTAAATACAGAGGAGAGTTCGAAGATCGCCTGAAGGCCGTGCTTAAGGAAGTGACAGGGACTAATGGAGAGATAATCCTGTTCATTGACGAGTTGCATACGATGGTTGGAGCCGGTGCCGCTGAAGGTGCCGTTGATGCCTCGAACATGTTGAAGCCTGCCCTCGCAAGGGGGGAATTGCACTGTATAGGAGCCACTACCCTGAACGAATACAGAAAATATATTGAAAAAGACGCTGCGCTTGAGAGAAGATTTCAACCGATTATCGTGCCAGAACCCACGGTGGAAGATACCATTGCCATACTCAGAGGCTTGAAAGAGCGGTATGAGGTACACCACGGGGTGAGGATTAAGGATTCAGCAATTATCGCTGCGGCCACACTTTCAAATCGCTATATAAGCGACCGATTCCTGCCCGACAAGGCGGTGGACCTGATAGATGAATCGGCTTCCTGTCTCAGGATTGAACTGGACAGTCTCCCGTCTGAAATAGATGTGGTGGAAAGAAAGATTATGCAGCTTGAAATTGAAAAGGAATCCTTGAAAAAAGAGGATGACAAAACGTCGAAGAAGAGGTCTGACGGCATAGAAAAAGAACTGGAACAGTTAAGAAAGTCCAGGGACGAAATGAAGAAACACTGGTTTGCCGAAAAGGAAGCCATCGGGGAAATCCAGTCGATTAAAGAAAGAATAGAGGAATACAAGACGTCGGAACAGAATGCCCAGAGAGAAGGTGATCTGGCAAAGGCGGCAGAGATTCGCTACGGTACATTGGTAAAACTGAACAGAGATCTGGAGGAAAAGACCGCGAGGCTTGAAGTCCTTCAGAAAGACAAAAAGACGCTGAAAGAAGAGGTTGATGAGGATGATGTCGCGGCAGTTGTTGCAAACTGGACCGGCATTCCCGTGGCCCGGATGCTGGAGAGCGATGTGGAAAAACTAATCCACATGGAAGAACGGTTGAAGCAAAGGGTTGTTGGCCAGGATGAGGCCGTTCATAATATTTCCAATGCCCTGAGAAGAGCCAGGTCCGGACTGCAGGATCCCGACAGGCCTATAGGATCGTTTATCTTTATGGGACCGACGGGAGTAGGAAAGACCGAATTGGCCAAGGCGCTTGCGGAATTTATGTTTGATAATGAACGGGCAATGATCAGAGTAGATATGTCCGAGTTTATGGAAAAGCATTCTGTTTCCAGGTTGATAGGCGCTCCTCCCGGTTATGTGGGGTATGATGAAGGAGGATACCTTACCGAAGCCGTCAGGAGGAAATCATATTCGGTAATCCTGTTCGACGAGATAGAAAAGGCGCATCAGGATGTATTCAATATACTCCTCCAGATACTCGATGACGGAAGACTTACAGATGGACATGGCCGGACGGTTGATTTCAGGAACACGATAATCATCATGACATCCAATATAGGCAGCCAGTGGATGCAGGATCTGTCATTGGGGGAAGAAGAAAGACAGCAAAAGACTATGGAGGCGCTGAGGGAAACTTTCAGACCGGAGTTCCTGAACAGGGTTGATGATATAATTAATTTCAAAACGCTTACCATAGGTGATATCAGTAACATAATCAGTATTCAGATCAGGTTGATACAAAAGAGGCTCCAGGCTAGGAAGATCCACCTTGAACTGACGGACAAGATCAGGGAATACATATCGGAAGAAGGATACAGCCCGATGTATGGCGCGAGACCACTGAAAAGGGCGCTTCAGCGGATTATAGAAGACGGCCTGGCTATAAAGATACTGGAGGGGAATATTGTAGAAGGTGACAATATAATAGCCGATATGGATGAGAATGGCGAAATAGTCTTTAGTAAGACGGCAGGCGGGGCAGTCTCTTAAGATTCAAGAGTTTAGCCCATCACCCACCGCTTGTCTCTTTCATCGAAGTTAATGGCTTTCCAGTATTTCCACACGTTCCATTTTGTCGCCCTGCCGGATCGCGTCCACAATATCTCCACCCTTTACCACCTTTCCAAACACTGTGTGATTTCCATTCAGGTGAGGTTGCGGTGAATGTGTGATGAAGAATTGGCTCCCATTTGTATCTGGCCCTGAGTTTGCCATCGATATTACATGACCCTCATGCTCCAGCGGGTTTCCTTTTATTTCATCCTCAAACTGATAGCCCGGTCCCCCTCGTCCGGTACCGGTTGGATCGCCTCCCTGGATCATGAAGTCACTGATCACCCGGTGAAATGTAACTCCATCGTAAAATCCTTCCTGTGCCAGAAAGACAAAGTTGTTAACGGTTTTTGGTGCATGCTGGGCGTACAGCTCCAGCTCAATGACACCTTTGTTAGTTTCCATTGTTATCCGGTAGATTTTCTCCGGCTCAATCTGCATTGCAGGCGGGTTATCCCACTGATTCGCGGCCATATGTTATTAATCCTCCATGTTATTATTATTTGGACTGATATGTTCTGACGGGGCTGTGTCGGATAAATCTGTTACAGATTTATCCGGCTCCCGTTTGTCAATAAAGCACAAGCACCCTAACAGGAGCGGAAACAAGAGTCAATATCCTTCAGGCTTTTACCGTTTTTTTTCGAATATTCTATCATACCAGATACTATGCCTTCGCTTTGCGTATTCCAGGTCGATCTTGCCCGTAAAAATCCCCGGCAGCATGGGCCAGTTCTCCTTGAATATGAAAGCGCCAAGGTGAACCACAACCCCTATGATGATCAGAAGAGTGCCCAGGTTATGAATCTGGGTGATCCAGTAAATGAAATCTTCGGAAAAGTTAATATGAGGCAGGTTCTTTAACACTTTTATAATGCCGGTAAAGACCAGGATCAGCAGGGAAGAGCCAATGAATATGTAGGCTAAACGTTGCTCGGCCAGGTATTTATCGTTCTCGGGTTCCTTCCCAAAACCGAAAACAGCCATAATAATCTGCACAGATTCCTTCATATCGCCCCTGCGGGGCAGCATGTCGAAATCCCTGCGAATGCCATGAAAAACTATGTGATACACGATAGCAAAGATAAGGACCACCGCTGCCCAGTAGTGAATGGACAGGGTTACGGAAAAATCGGAAACCCAAGACAACCCGGGGACCAGGTCCAGCATGTAACGTTTATACAGGGGCATCTGTCCCAGTCCGCTGAAGATCAGAACAAATGTAGAAATAGCCACCGTACAATGCACGAAAAGGACAGAGAGGCCGTGACGTTTAATCTTTTTCTTGTTCTTAACCGTTTTCTCAGACATTTTTTTCGCCCCCCTTCATGGTTTTGTATGCCACTCCCGCGGCGGCGGCAATACCTGCGACAGGGGCTATCGCCATGCTCCAGGCTATCCCATTCGCGGTTTCTGTGAAATTCTCCACATCAACAGGCATGCCCGGAAAACCGGGGGCTTTAGGGTTAGGTTGCGCCGCTTTTTGTTTCATCAATTCAACGTCGATTTTTTCAAAGGGCACAGGTGATACATAAAAAGTGGATGTGCCTCCATTTTCCTTATCACCATAAATATAACCGTTGATTTCAGCCGCCCTTCTCTGGGCTAATGCACGCATTTTTTCCTTCTCCCCAAAAATAATAGCATTGCGCGGACATGCCTCTACACAGGCAGGTTCCCGCCCCGATTTTACCCTGCTATAGCAGTGGTCACACTTGTACATCACTCCACCACCGGCAAGCTTCGGCGCTATATCCAGATATATCCCCACCCCGGCCTGTCTTGCCGGTATGCCCCAGGGACATACCGTTCGGCACTTTGCCCCGCCAAAACAGAGATCGTGGTCGATGACTACAGGACCTTCGGGCATTTTGTGTAACACACTGAAAGGACAGAGATTTGCGCATGGCGGATTATCGCAGTGCATGCAGCGCCGGGGAATATGTAGAGTGTGCTGCTTGCCATCATGCTCTACATTCGTTTTCTGAACGAATGTCCAGTTATACGGCGTCAAACGGTTGGTCAGCCCTTTCTTATTGGACCAATCCTCTTTCTTCTTATGTGGCCAGTAATTTTCTATATTATCTATTGGTTCAGGAAATCTATCCTTGTTTTCCTCCCGGCAGGCGGTTACACAGGCGGGGGTGTCCAACCCTTTGCAACCGTCACACTTTGTCAAATCAATTATGGTACCCACTTGTGCAACATCAGACGCCACGGCATTTTTGCCAAAACCCGTCAGGGCGACTCCACTCGCCACACCGGCCGCGGCAGACCGTTTCAAAAATTCCCTTCTTGAAAAATCAGACATTTTTTGTGCTCCTTCTTGCTGATAAAGAAAATATCGAGCGGTTATTAGATATGTATATTAAAACAGCCATTATTAAAACGCCATTATTATTTGCCTTGGAAATGCGCCAGTCATGCCCTGTCACAGTCCCATAGCAAAGAGAGCAGATCCTGTCGCAATCCCAAAGGTAAGATTAAACACTTTAATAAGGATTGAATCCTTAATGCTATAGGAAAGCATCGGTAGCATTCCGTGCCCATCCTGAACAAACGATGCAGTAAAGAGTACGGAGAAGGGAACCAGGCCCTGCGCGTATAGCATCACAAATATCAGATGTGGTCCTGACTCGGGGATTATTCCGATCAAGGCACTGGCCAGAAGCACCCATATCATATGCTCACGTACAAGAACTTCCAAATTCCAAAAACTCATACCCCAGTGAACAAAGAGGAGAGCACCGAAAGTCCACAGGAAAACACGAAACATGTGTTTTTTTATAATATGATCCCAGATATGGGAATGCAGATAGTGTTCGGATGCGATCCCTGAAATATATAGAGAGCCAAGAGATAAACATACAAATGTAATACGTTTCCAGTTCCAGTCGGCTGGACCTATTATTCCAGAAGAAAGCAGTAGCAGATACGAGCCTATCAACGTAAGCAGAAGGAAGCGGGTGAAGGAAAGTTTCCGAAAATTTTTCGGCAGGTTCCCTGGGCGAAAGATCTGTTTCGCTTCCTCCGTGCTTTCCACACCGGGCAGGCATTCTTCACAATCCGCTTCACTGCAAGATTCACATGGGACAATTCCTGTAATTTTAATTATCTTATCGCTTATCCACGCAAAGACAATTCCGGACACAAATAGCAACCCGAAGAGTAACATGGCCGTACCGGGGAACTGGGCAAGCATCACAAAAGCTTCATCACCTGACGTGGCAATCATTCCCCCCACAATGGCGCCAAAAGATATCATCCCGTGGACGTAAAGTGTTACGTTCATAAAGGCGCCCAGGCAACCCGGGGTAGAACCAAGGAAAGAGGCCAGTGTATACTGTCGCCATTGGCCTCCCTGTAGAAGATTCGATGCTTGCCCTTTGGTAGCAATATTTATAAAGTCTACCAGAAGCATCATCACAAAGACGAAGAAGCTGATCATCAATGCATGTTTAAAAACAGACAGGATTTCCATTTTTCGGTCTCATTAATAAAGAAATTAAACCATTACTTATAATTACCCGACAATTATCATTTTAGAACTATGTGCTTTCTCTTCTCTCCTTTATTCTTTTCTTCTACTATCCTTTTCATATTCTCGTTTATCAACTTTACGGCATCAGCTATTCTGTCCGTTTTTACCACAACACATACGAATCTATTTAATAGCCTTACGATATTAGGTCCAAATTTTTTGCCGGCCATAACATCAATGCCGTTCATGACAGAGGCAGTGGCCCTGGCCTTACCGGGGTCTCCATGTTTTAATGATTCATCTTCTTCGTATTTCACATTTTTCCGTGTCTCGACAAATTCTCCTCTGCCGTCATAAAATTTGTAAATTTGAAAATACTTTGCCGCTCCAAAATGATCATCGTTAAAATTTTCTCCATCATCTGTGCAAAAAGCAACAATTAATTCCATACATTTTCTCCTTTTTACTCACTTGTCCGGCTTGTGTTATTATACTAAGGCATTTTCTTTTATCTTAAGAAGCTGATCTTTTTCATAATTGACAATGTCCATAATCTTGCCTATATTAGGGTTGCCATATATTCGATAATGCTAATATAGTATCAGTTCTTTTTTTGTCAACCATAAAATGGTAATCAGATCGCGGTCAGGACGCGATCAGAGATGGCTATGAAGTTGCGAAAAAATTGTAAGTCTGTATAAAGTCGATATCACCGTCATATACCTCATCCGGAAAGGGGGTCTCTATGGGGAAATTATATAAAGATTCAAAGGTTGAATTAACAGGATTTACCGCGGCACACTATGATTTTATCATGAATTTGATGAGCCTTGGCCGTTATGATCACTTTATAAAAAAAGCGGTTTCCCTGATGCAGATACAGCCGGAAGATAAAATTATTGACTTGGGATGTGGCACAGGAAGGAATGCTTACCTGATGACATCATACCTTTCTGAAGAGGGAGGGTTATTGGGAATGGATATCTCTGATGAGATGGAAAAACAATTTTGTTCCCGCTTTAAAGAGTTCACAAATGTTTCGTTTCTTAAGAATCGGATTGACCAGCCGTTTGAATTTACAGGAACTTTTGATAAAGCATTTATTTCATTTGTTATACATGGGCTTCCTCACGAGGTAAGGGAAAAAACCATTCAAAATGTCACTGATCATCTCAGGCCGGGGGGGAAGTTTTTCATTTTAGATTATAATGAATTTTCACTGCGGGATATGCCAATGTATATGCGTGTTCCTTTTAAGGTCATTGAATGCCCCCATGCCTTTGATTTCATAAAGAGGGACTGGAAGGGAATCCTCAGAGACTTCGGGTTCCGCAGATTTCAGGAAAACCTGTTCTTCCGGAATTATGTGCGGCTTCTCGAAGCATCTTTATAGGGTTTGTCCTTCAATTGTGTTAAAAGACTGTGTGTATCCCTCGTAAAAATGCTGGAGAAAAGATGTATATTGAGTTTTTACGGGTAAACAAAAAAATGCGGAACCATAGCTGACCTGCGGGAACTTGATTATTGAATACAGGGGAAACCTGTATTGAGAGAAGTATAATGAAATTAATCAGTTGGAATGTCAACGGAATCCGGGCTATTGAGAAAAAGGGTTTTTTGGATTGGGTCTCGAAAGAATCTCCCGATGTGCTTTGTCTCCAGGAGACCAAGGCGCATCCCGATCAGCTAAATGACAATCTGATTAACCCGGATGGATACGAAGCCCATTGGGCCGTGGCTGAAAAAAAGGGTTATAGTGGGGTATCGGTTTTTACACGGCTTAAGCCGGTTTCGGTCAAAACGAGTTTCGGGGCCGGGGAATTTGATCTGGAAGGGCGTAATCTTGTTGTCGATTACGGGGATTTTGTTTTGTTTAACATCTATTTTCCCAACGGCGGGAACCAAAACAAAAGGGTTCCTTTTAAGATGGATTTTTATGATGCGTTCCTCAAGGCGGTTGAAGCCGTGCGGAAAAAAGGACGGAGTATTATCATCTGCGGGGATGTTAATACCGCTCATGAAGAGATTGATTTGTCCCGTCCCAAAGAGAACAGTAAAAACACG
>Ga0255435_10007_pt1 | contig 21728 bp, 27 predicted proteins | sample ANMaggSSYBR02H11_FD_182647 | JGI IMG/M metagenome (GOLD analysis project Ga0255435, IMG submission 182647) | Sediment cell enrichment communities from methane seep in Santa Monica Basin, California, United Staets - ANME aggregate JGI... | ecosystem: Environmental > Aquatic > Marine > Cold seeps >... | reverse complement strand
TCCGAATGTCGTTCCGCTCGGTACGCTTCAGAAAGTGCTTCAGAGGCTCCTGAGGGAAAGAATTTCTATTCGTGATCTCCTCACGATACTGGAAACACTGGCGGATTATGTGCCTATGACAAAAAATGTTGATATGTTAACCGGATATGCAAGGCAGGCTCTGGCGAGAACGATAACAAGAGAATATAAGGACGCGGACGGCAACATAACGGTTGTTATGGTTTCTCCCGACATTGAGGACAGCATTAATAAATCTGTTCAGCATACGGAACATGAATCATTCGTTGTGGCTGATCCCACTCTGATACAGGCGGTTGTGGACAATCTCCAGAAATTTGTCAAAACCTTTACCGACAAAGGTCTGCAGCCAATTATTCTCTGCTCACCCAATGTCAGGATATACTTAAGGAAGATACTGGAGAAGTTTTTTTCCAATATTATTGTCCTCTCCCACAATGAAATTACCCGTGATGTAAATATCAAATCTCTGGGCATGCTGGCGGCAAAAGATGCAGATTAAAAGATATGAGGCGCTGAGCGCAAATGAGGCTATGGAGAAGATAAAGGAGGATCTGGGCTCGGATGCCATAGTGCTCTCCAGCAGGAGCCTGAGGGGTGGAATTGAAGTGGTTGCCGCCAGAGATGATAACCATGAAATTCCGAAAGAAAGTGAAGTTGGAAAAGGCGAAAAAGAGGGATCAGATACATTTTCCATAATCAGATCGGATGTTAACGAACTGAAATCTTTTATTATGGACTTTAAAAAGGAAGGGGGCATTTATGCCGAGCTGGCTGAATTAAAGGAGATAATGGGCTCCTTGTTTGATGTCCTTGGCGTTCAAAGGAATGGGGGTGTTTCTTCTCCTCTGTCAAAGGTTTATTATCACCTGATTTCGGTTGGCATATCGAAGGAGCGGGCATGCGCGTTAATAGAGGAATTGAAAAACAATTGCTCGACGGCCGATTCGGAGAACTATCATCACACGCTAAGCGCCGTTGAGGATCTGATAGAACGCTCTATCGCTCCTTCCTATAGAGATGCTGGGAAAAAGAGGATTTCTGCCTTTGTCGGCCCAGCCGGCGAGGGAAAAACGACAACCCTGGCAAAGCTGGCCGCCCGCTATTTATTCGGAGAGAAATTGAATGTGGGTATCATAACGATGGACACATATCGGATAGGCGCTGTGGAACAACTGAAGACATACGCGGATATCATGGATGTCCCCATGGAAATTGCCTCTGGAAAGAAGGAGTTCGAGAGGGTTTTGAACCAGTTTGCCGACAGAGATGTCATACTGGTGGATACGCCGGGTAAAAGTTGTGGTGATGAAGATTATCTATTGAAATTAAAGAAATGTTTCACAACGGGTTCTTCTCTGGAAACGAATCTTGTTTTAAGTATGACATCGAGCATGGAGAGCATGATGGATGCCGCGAGAAGATTCGACATTGTAGATTATAGCAATATCATATTTACGAAGCTGGATAACTCAAAGAAATCCGGTTCAATCTATAATGTTATTGAGCATACCGGCAAACCGGTCTTCTACATCGCCGATGGGCAGAATGTCCCTCGGAATTTAAAGAAAATGGATCCCGTAAAGCTTGCAAGGCTGATAGTCGGGTCGGAAGGTTCGGGGATAGGGTGTCAGGGACCAGGGATTGGAGATCAGGTGTCAGGAATCAGAGGCCAGGGATCAGGGGAAAGCATAACAGGCTTGATACCCGACCCCCGACCCCTTAAAAGGAGGCAGTCTCAGTGGATCAGGCCGGAGTGTTGAGAGAAATGAAGGAGAATGTGGTGCCCCCGGCAATCGGGCAGGAAAGGCACAAGACCCGTGTCATTGCCGTTACCAGTGGCAAGGGGGGTGTCGGGAAAACAAATATAACGGCAAACTTTGCGTATATTCTTTCGAAGATGGGCAAAAGAACTTTGCTGCTTGATGCGGATGCCGGGTTGGCCAATATAGACGTGATCCTGGGCATTACTCCAAAATATAACCTGCACCATGTTCTTTGTGGCGAAAAAACCCTGTTGGAGGCCGTTGTCGAAGGTCCGGGTGGTGTCAGGATCCTGCCGGCAGCCTCGGGAATCCCGGAGATGGCCGAGCTGTCAAAAGGACAGAAGTTTACTCTTCTTGAAGAGATCGAAGATCTGGATGAAGACTTCGACTTTATGCTTATCGATACAGCTGCGGGAATTGCCGCCAATGTCATGTATTTTAATATGGCAGCCGGGGAAATTATTGTGGTTGCTTCACCTGAGCCTACATCTTTGACGGATGCCTATGCCTTAATCAAAGTGCTTTATCAGGGTTACGCAGTAAGGAGATTTACACTGCTTGTCAACATGGCCGTGGATTCAAGTGAGGCCGGAAGGGTTTACACGAGATTGAGCAATGCGACGAATCATTTCCTTGATCTTCCAATTGAGTATCTAGGGTATATTCCTCATGATCAGAATGTTCCAAAAGCGGTGAAAAAACAAAAATTGCTGTCAGAGGCCTTTCCTGATTCGAAGGCGAGCAAAAGCATGTCTGACATTGTCAAAGAACTGTGCCTTAAGCAGCCGAAAGATCATGAAGACGGCACCATTAAATTTTTTGACAGGTCGGCAATTAATAAGGTTGTTTAGTAAGTTAGAAATTATTCTCTGCGTTTTTTGGTAGAAAATAATTTCGTTAACGCACTTATCCCGGTTATCGGGGTTAGGCTGTAGACTATTAGGCTGAAGCATCGCCAAGCGCATGCTTGACTTGAGACAGAATCTTTCTACTAACAGCCTTCAGCCTATTTACCTGAGTATCTCTTATTGACAAAAATGGCTGATAAAAAAAAACGTGATAAGTTGATAATGAAATATGCGCCTCTCGTCAAGAATATTGTCGGGAGGATTGCGATAAGGCTTCCTGATCACGTGAGTAAAGATGATTTAATCAATGCCGGCATAATGGGATTGATGTCGGCCTTGGAGAAATTTGATGAAACGAAAAATGTGCGGTTTGAGACATACGCGGGGTTCAGAATCCGGGGGGCAGTATTAGATGAATTAAGATCGATAGATGTTGTGCCCAGATCGGTCAGAAGCAAGAAAGCAAGACTGGAAGAGACATTCGAGGCATTACGGAAGGAGTTCGGACGTCATCCAACAGATGAGGAGGTTTCGGATCATCTCGGCATATCGCTTGAAGAGTATCATAGGCTTCTTGATAGCGCGAAAGGTGTTTGCATTCTGAGCAGCGACGATTTGCCCCCGGACTACTGTGAAAAATATGGCAGAGATGATGTGTTGGAGAAAATTGACCGGAACAGTCCCTTTTCCCTTCTTGCCCACAGTGAGCTCAAAGAGACATTGAAGAATGCGACAGATTCCCTTCCCGAAAAAGAGAGACTGGTATTATCCCTTTATTATTATGAGGAGTTGACATTGAAGGAGATAGGACTGACCCTGGATCTGACGGAATCAAGAATTTGCCAGATCCACTCCCAGGCAATACTGAGATTAAGGGGAGGCTTGAAGAGATTCAGATATGACATTATTTAGCCGAATTGTTACTACCGGATATTACAAGAAAGTACTGATAGCCATCTGCCTGTGTGTCGCAGTGTTTGCAGAGGGTGGTTTTGTCCAGGGCCAGAAGCCAGAAGCCAGGTTGATCCCTGATTGCTGCGGGAAGTCTCAATATTTTAATGATTTTATTGTTCTTTTGAGGGACAGCAACAAAAAGGACAGGCTTTTGATTTGTGATGTGGCTATTGAACTGAATCAAGGAATGAAGGTGCCAGAAGAGATTGCCGGGTTGAGAAAAATCATATATAAGACATTGAAAGAGCTGTCGGGTTCGCCTGAAATCGGAAGGAAGTTAAAAGAAGCAATTAAAATCAGGTTGAATAGTTTTATGGGTGATGAAATAATAAAGAGTGTGTATTTTACCAAGTTTGTTTTGTTGTAAAATAAATGACGGTTCAGCCACCAAGATACCAGGCCACAAAGAAAAGACATCTTTTTCAAAACCTTATATAAAAGGAAAGAATTTATTTCCCCAAGAATTTACAGACATTGTTTTTTGCTATGCATAAGTAATAAGAAATAAATAATGAATTTAGAATCTTAGTGCCTTTGTGGCTGAACTATTACAAATTAGGGAAAAATAAATGGATGCAGGGAACGAAGAGGGAATTTTCAAAGAACTGAAAAAAGACTTTGAGTCGACTTTGGGGGAACTTATCCCTGGCGCTCTTCATAATTTTGCCAACTCCTTAAGCGGGATTTTGGGCCGTTCCGGGCTTTTGGAAGAGAGAGCAAAGAAGCACTTTGAACTTATTACAAATAGTGGCTGTCAGATAGACGATGAGATACTGGAAGGCTGCAAAAAGATAATTTATGATGCCGATTTGATTGCAGAGGAAGCGAACAGGTTTCTCTGCCTGTTCAACGATGTGGCAGGGAAATTTCAGAGGCTGCAGGATACTGATTTGCAAAGAATCAATCTGTCAGAACTTGTGGAGGCCGAAATGAAGTTCTTGCAATTTTACCCTGATTCTAAGGATAATATCAAAATAAAACTAACATTAGACAGGAAAATCCCGGAAGTGTCAGGGGTAAAAGCGGATTATTCCATTTCTCTGTTGGAGATAATTAGACATTCAATGAGTTTCATGAAAGACAGCGAATTAAAGGATCTTGTTATCTCCACAGGCCATGATGATTCACATGTATACGTCAAAATCAAGGATACTGGAACGCCTGTTGCCCACGACCGTTCCCTTCATGATCCGGATGGGGAGAAAAGTGGATTTTCTAATGCGTTGCTTCTCCTGAAGAAATACGGAACTCTTGTTCAGCTCGCGTATGAATCAGGTTTTAATGTTATTTCGATAAGGATACCTTATTAGGGGTTAAAGATTATGCTAGATTATGACGATAAAACATTAAAGGTAATAGATGACAGGTAAGAGGTAAAAGGTCATGGTCAGAGCGCTTGATGTGCAGCAGGTATTGTTACAATCCAATGCAGTTGAGCGTGTTCAGCAGGTTCAGCAGCATCAGGCCGACACTCAGCAGAGACATTTTGAAGCTCAGCTGGCCGAAAAGAAGAGAGAGCTGAGAGAAACGGTTAAAGACCCTGAAGAGGCGCAGAGACTTATGCTCAGGGAGAAAGAAGAACGTGATAAAAGGGAAAAGAATCCTGGGGAAAAGGGCGCAAAAAAGGAAAAAGACGGCACTGATATTGCCGGCGAGTTGCCCGTGGATAAATCTGAGAGAAAAATAGACATAAGGGTATGAGATGGCCATAGAGTTTATGCTGGGACTTCTGATCGTTGCTGATATAGTACTGTGTATTGCCATTATATTTCTTATTCGCGTGGCAAACAGAGAGATGAAAAGGAGATTTCCTGAATTAGACGAAAAAGCTTTTTCTGAATTCAGGAAGCTGATTGAAGACTCCCGGCGTTCTACCGATTATCTTTTCCAGACTTTGAATGAAGTTAAAGAAATCGTATATGCTCTAACTGAAAAAGAGAATCGATTAAAAACTCTTATGAAAGAATCAGACGCCAGGTCTGAAGATCAAAAATCAGGAGATTCAAGTAGCGGAAAAAAGTATAAAGCTGTTATAAAAATGGCTGGTCAGGGTCTGGCTGAAAAAGAAATAGCGGATATGTTAAATTTGACTGAAGGAGAGATATGCCTTATTTTAGACCTTCATCGAAAAAAGAATGAAAATTCTTATTCCCACAATAGCATCACATAAATTAAATCATCTGTTGCAAATTCAAAAAAAAGCGGAATCTTTACCCCCCCTTTCCGTTGGCGAAGTGGTGGAAGCAGAAATTATGGGGATCCCTAGCTATGGGAAGGCGATGGTTTTGCTGAAAAACAGCCCGGTTATGGCATATTCAGAGCTGCCGCTTAAGAAGGGCGAAAAGATTGCGGTAAGGGTAGCGCAGCTTCATCCCCGGGTTGTCCTTCATATTATTCAGAATGAGATATCACAAGAATCCAGGTTGATGGATTATTTGAGATTCTACCGTTCAAACCCGAAGGCCCTCTTTGAGCTTTTCATAGAGGGGATTGACAAATTCAATCCTGAAAAATTAGGGGAACTTGCAGGGCATCTGGAAAAGGAAGATGTCAGAAATATACAAAACATATTAAAATCTTTAATGTTTTCCAGGGAAAGCTTAAAAAACCCCCTCTTCTTCAGAGATTATGTCGATAAATTCGGTTACTTGATGGAGAAAGAACAGGCAGGAGCGCTGAAAAGAGGATCTGGCGCTACAATGAATGCCTCTCAGAATTTGAAGGGGCTTCTGCTAAGAGTGTCCGGCAGACTTCAATCGTTGATGGAAATCGGAAATCTTCCTGTAGCGGAAAAAACTTGCCGGATTTGTCCGTTCGTCTCTGCATGCAATCGAATCTCATCAGGTGGTAAATTATCTGTTTCAGGAAAATGAAGGCAAATATATATTTCAAATTCCGCTGCTGTTCCCGGAGAATACAGGCCTGGCAGAGATATTTGTGAAATTCGGAGATCAGGAAGGCAAAGGCCGCCGGAAAGAGAAGAGTGTCCTCTTTCTGCTGAACATGGACGCCTTGGGAGCCATTGTTGTCGAAGCAAAAATGACAGTAAAGAAAATAAGCTGCGTATTGAAATGTGGAAATGAAAATATATGCGATTTTGTCAGGCCTCTTTTGAAAGAACTCGAAGATAAACTCACGGCTCTGGGATATGAGATAGATTATCTAAAGTGTGTGACAGAGAAAGATAATCTAAAGATAAAGAGTGAACATCGCGAGTTTCAAAACCTGTTTGCCTTGGAGGGCGTGGATATTCTGGCGTGAAATAAAAATAATTAATAACAGTTCACGGTTTACAGTTAAAATGCTTCAGTCGTTGCATGGTTCATTGGAAAAGGTGTGAACCGTAAACCGACAACCATGACCTGTTATTATCTCAGGTGTTTTCATGAACAAAGACAAAAAAGAGACAACCATTGCCACTGCCCTGAAATATGACAGTAAAAGAGATCCGGTGCCGAGGGTTACAGCCAGTGGAAGAGGCGCCATTGCTGAAAAGATTATAGAACTCGCAAAAAAGCATAAGGTGCCGATAAAGGAAGATCCTGCTCTGGCGCAGATCCTGAGCCGGCTTGATATAGATGAACAGATCCCCCCTGAGCTTTACAAGGCTGTTGCTGAAATCCTGGCCTTTGTTTATTCGCTCAATGAACGGTACAGGGCTGAAAGCTGAAGTCTCCCTCGTTCCCATGCTTCTGCGGGGGGAATGCATACTAACAAATCCCAAAAGTTATTCTGTTTGATAAGGTAATTAGTGTCAAGAGACTGGCAATTTTGTTCATAGTAGGAAATTTTTTCCTGAAGGCAGATTACTTCCTTCCCCCGTTTCCACGTTCCTGCGTGCGTACGGGGAACGGTTTACAGTTATCAGTTTAGACTATTTTCTTTGATCAACAGTTAACTGTAACCCGTTGACTGTTCACCCTGACCCAAGCTGGCTCAGGAGTGTGGGAACGAGTCAAACCACTCAATGTTTTCCGTCCTCCTGCCCCCCGACCCATATGGCATACAAATTGCTCTATTCTGTACCTGTACGCAGGAAAGAAGGAAGGGAAAAGCATGATCAATGGTATCGAATTACTGGCAAATGCAGCTATAGGACAGATTGCCCATCTTAATTGTGCCACTCATAATATTGCCAATGTTAATACCCCGGGGTTCAAGGCAGAGCTATTTCATTTTTTAGAGGGGACCGTGGCAGGAGGAATAAATGAAGGCAGCTCCATACAGAGGCCGGTAACAGCAGTCGATTATTCTCCGGGGACTATACGGGAAACCGGCAATGCTCTGGATTTGGCAATAAATGGAAAAGGATTTTTCGCTGTTCAGACAAAAGACGGCGTTGTCTATACGAGAGATGGAAGGTTTACCCTCAATGAGGACGGAGAACTGGTGACCCTTGCCGGAGATCATGTTCTTGGCAGTGGTGGGAGAATTGCCATTAATGGAAACGACATCAGGATAAGTGAAGAAGGTGTGATAAGGGTAGATGGCAATGAAGTTGACACATTGAAGATTGTGAGTTTTCGTGAACCATCTGCTCTTGTCAGGCTTGGTGCGAGTTTCTATCGCAATCCTGATAACCTGGCTGGCGCGGAAGAGAAAGTAAATGCGAGCGTCCAATCCGGGTACTTTGAACTTTCCAATGTACAGGTTATAAGGGAAATGGTTGAGATGATTAATATACAGCGCACTTTTGAATCGTACCAGAAAGCGATTCAGACTATATCGGAACAGGACAAATTGTCAACGAACCGCATCGGGAAACTGTAACCCGGACAGCGTTAGGTGGTTGAAAATTATTTTCCTACTGAACTACTTAACAAGGACTGAATGGAGGATTAACATGATAAGTGCTTTATGGACGGCCGCAACTGGTATGGAGGCGCAGCAGATAAGTCAGGATGTTGTTGCAAACAACCTGGCCAATATCAATACTGTGGGATTTAAAAAGGCGAGGGCCGATTTTCAGGATCTCATGTATCAGGTATGTTCAAAGTCGGGAGCGGAGGCATCCGGCGGAGGTCAGCTTCCGGTGGGTATAGAGATCGGTATGGGTGTAAAACCGGTGGCTGTTCAAAAGATGTTTAGCCAGGGTGACTATGCGCAGACGGACAATCAATTTGACTGGGCTATCGAAGGGGATGGCTTTTTCCAGCTTGATGATAATGGGCACACCGTTTACACACGGGCGGGCAACTTCAAGGTTGATAGGGATGGATCTCTGTGCAATTCTGAAGGGCTTAGATTGATACCTGAAGTGACCATACCTACGGAAACGGTCTATTTTACCATTGACAGCGGAGGCACATGGACGGCGGCCGACGAAAATGGTGATTCTCTGGCGACCGGCAGGATAGAGCTTGCCAGATTTATCAACCCGGCGGGACTTACCAGCCTGGGGAGAAACCTCTATGACATGACAGAATCATCCGGTGACGCCGCTGCCGGAAATCCAGGAGACACGGGTTTAGGCACCGTTTCACAGCGGTTTTTAGAGATGTCAAATGTAAATGTTGTGGATGAGATGGTCAAAATGATTGTGGGCCAGAGGGCATACGAAATAAACTCAAAGGCTATTCAAACGGCAGATGCCATGCTGCAGATGGCCAATGGTCTTAAGAGGTAATGGTATAAACGTTACCGGTAACCAGTTAATAAAAGTGTTTGCTGTTAGCCGTCAACTGTAACCTGTATGCTGTTGTCAAGGAGATATCACAGGTGAGAATGTCAAGAAGAATACATAATATAACTTTCTTAATAGTGAATGTTGTTTTTCTCTTTTTCTTCAGCGCTCATCTATGCGCGGCTTCCACAGTAGTGATAAAAGGGGAGACGCTAAAGGCCCATGTCAGGACATATATTGAGAAGAATATGCCCTGGTCGAAAGGCACTGTGCGGGTAAAATTTCCCGGCAGGGTATCCGATTTGACCCTGACAGGGAAAAAGATTAACTGCCGGGTCTTAAGCAAAAGAAATGAGGATTTTATCGGAGATTCTACATTTACCGTCAGGTTCTATGAGAATAGCACATTTCTGAATGGGAAAACTGTCAGAGTAAGGATAGAGGTACTGATGGAGGTTGTGGTTAGCGCCCAGTCCCTTCAGAGGAATATTAAGATTAATCACAATGATGTGAGATTGGTTAAAAAGTGGTTTAACCGCTCACCCTCAAATATCATCTCAAGCCTGGATAATGTTGTGGGTATGAAACTTCGCTCCAGCGTCAGACCTAATACCGAAATAACCGGGAATATGGTTAGAAGCATACCGATGGTAAAGAGGGGAAAGCCGGTAAGAATTATTTTTGAGAACGGCCCGATGAGAATAACGACCATTGGACTATCAGAGCAGAATGGAATGCACGGGGAGTTGATAAAGGTCAGGAATGTATCATCTAAAAAGATAATTTATGTTAGGGTGACCGGTAAATCTCTGGCAAAGGTAGAGTTTTAGTCATGGAATGGAAAACATGTAATTTTAAAGTATTGTTGGGTATCCTTTTCCTGCTCGTCGTTGCCGGATGTTCTTCAAATGTTAATATGGTAAAAGAAGATGAATTCATTCCTGTTCCGGAGGAGAAAGTATCGCGTCCTCCTACAGGATCTATCTGGCCTGGCGAAAATGCGAAGAATTCTCTTTTTACCGATAATAAAGCAAGGCATGTAAATGATATTATTACAATAGTCATAGACGAGTCTTCCTCAGGCAGCAATTCCGCCGATACAAGCACCGGAAGAGATACCAAAACTTTTGCAGGAGTATCTTCTTTTCTGGGAGTAGACAAACAGATCGCCAGGAGCAATAAGGATCTTACAGACGGAGCAGATATATATACTGCGGGTCTTCTTCCATCGATTCAGGTCGGCGGATCTTCCAAAAACAGCCTTACGGGCAAGGGTAAAACGAGCCGTGATGGTCAATTAGAGGCAAAAATAACGGCTAAGGTTATCGGGGTGCTCTCTAATGGCAATCTGGCCATAGAGGGGAAACGGCGGTTGGCTATAAATGCCGAGGATCAGTACATTGTTATTTCCGGCATTATCAGGCCGGAGGATATTACCTCGGACAATGTTATATCATCACAATACATTGCAGATGCAAAGATAGTTTATACCGGCAAGGGCGTGATTAATGACAAAATGAGACCGGGCTGGATGACGCGCATTGTGGATTGGACCTGGCCGTTTTAGTTCAAGGATCGGGGAAGGATAGTTTCATGAGAAAAGGGAAAGTTTTCAAATATATCGCGATCTTCTTGATAGTTGGTCTGGTTATTGTGTCTCATGCCTATGCTGCCCGTATCAAGGATGTTTCCAGCATCGGCGGGGTCAGAGATAATCAGTTGATCGGCTATGGACTGGTAATTGGTCTGGCCGGAACTGGTGACAATATTGAAAACGGATTCACAAAAGAAACCCTTGCCAATATGTTGAGCAGACAGGGACTTGGAATGAAGGAAGGGTCCAGAAAGGACCTGAGTTCAGATAATGTGGCATCAGTTATGATCAGCGCCGAGCTTCCTCCATTTGCCAAGGTGGGATCGAAAATAGACGTTATGGTTTCATCCATCGGTGATGCAGATAGCCTGCGGGGAGGGACTCTTCTTATGACACCGCTTCGTGGGGCGGACGGCAGTGTTTATGCGGTGGCGCAGGGGGCGGTATCTATCGGAGGTTTTGCCGCTGGCGGGAAAGGTGCGAGTCTTTCCAAGAATCACCCGACTGCTGGCCGGATTACAAATGGAGCCTTTGTTGAGAGGGAGTTGAAGTACGATTTTGAAAACAGGAAGTCATTCTCCATAAATCTTTATCGCCCTGATTTTACAACTGCAGCAGGAGTGGCGGTGTCCATAAATGGTGTGGTAGCGGGCGTGGAGGCGAAGCTTGTTGATTCATCTACCATTGCCGTGAATATAAAGGAGTCTTTTCAAGGGAGTATAGTGAAGCTTGTCTCGATTGTTGAAAACATTAATGTTGTCGTCCACTCCCCGGCGGTTGTGGTCATAGATGAGAAGACCGGCACGGTTGTTATGGGAGAGAATGTAAGGATATCCACTGTTGCCGTAGCTCACGGGAATTTGTTCATTCAGATAAGGGAAGAAAAGAGAGTGTCTCAGCCGTCCCCCTTTGCCCCTGCTCCTCCTGCCGGCAGCGCTCCGGTTGATGCGGGAGGCGGCACGATAATTGCCCCTGGGGGACAGACGGTTGTGACAACTGAAACAGCGATTGGTGTTGCAGAAGAAAAGAATCGTCTGGTGGTGGTGCCGAGGGGAGTTACTATCCAGGAGGTTGTAAAAGCGCTCAACGCAATAGGTGTTACGCCGGGAGATCTGATAACCATATTGCAGACAATCAAATCTGCAGGGGCGCTCCAGGCAGACTTGAAGGTAATATAGAATCGGGGATCATGGGTCGGGGAGAAGACAGATGGAAGGAATAAAATTAAACGGATCAGAAATAGGAACGCTTTTCGGGCGCGAAGAGCCGAACCGACCTGGAGAACAGCAGTCAGGGATCAGTGACAAAAAGCTGAAAGAAGCGTGCGCTGATTTTGAATCCATTTTCATCAGTTATATGCTCAAAACCATGCGGAGCACGATTCCGCAAAGCGGGCTTAATAAGTCTCCCGGCAAAGATATCTATGACACGATGATTGATCAGAAGGTAGCGGAAGATCTCGCAAAAAGAGGGAGAGGCATAGGTCTTCAGGAAATGCTTTTACGCCAGCTTGGATCAGGGATCAGGGGTCCCGTTAACCGTAAACCGTAAGGTCAACAGTCGAGGGGAAAAGGCGCAACAACACCTGATCCCCGATCTCTGATCAGTTACTAAAGTTTTATTGTAAACTTGCCGATATTGCTATAAAATGATGTAAAATAAAAAGGAGGCGTTTCAGATGAAAATTACTGAGACTGGAAATTCTCTGACTGAACTCATTTCGCAGTATAAGATAAATGAGAAGAAAGCAAGCTCCGAGGATGATAAACAGGCAGCGGATAGCGTTGTTCAGGAAGATAAGGTCAGTCTATCCTCTACGGCAAGGGATATTCAGCAGGCAGAGAAAGCCATTGAACAACTCCCCGATGTCCGGGAAGAAAAGGTCCAGGAATTGAAAGATCAGATAGAAGCCGGGAAATACAATGTGAACGGAGAAAAGATTGCTGGAAAGATGCTGAGCGAATCACTTCTGGATGTTATTGCTTAACGTACCTGCTCAGGTAGATAGACTGTAGCCTGCAACCTAAACAACTTGAATGATTATGGCTTAATACAATGAATAGCGAATTACATTCCCTTTATAATTCTCTGATTTCAGTTCTGAGAAAAGAGATTGAAGTCTACAGGAAACTCCATGACTCTCTTCTGGATGAGAAGAAAATCCTGGCTGGTTCTTCTGTGGACGAATTGTATGAAAGCAATTCCAGAAAAGAGACCTGTATCTTAAAGGTCAGGATGCTGGAAGAGGTGAGGATAAAATTGGTTGAGAGAATCGTAAACACCCTCAATCTTGACGGAAAGGATATAAATCTCTCAACGTTGCTGCTACATGTGGATGACAGCCGGAAAAAGGATCTGGAGGAATGCCAGTCAGCGCTCAGGTCTCTTTTGACAGACATTAATGAGTTAAACGACAGGAATAAAACGCTGCTCAATTCCTCTCTCTTTTATGTGCGAAAAGCTATCGATTTTTTAGGGCGGATTATCTCTCCCGCCGCAACCTACCTGAACACTGGAAGATTAAAAACAAGCAATCTGAATGGAAAGATCGTAAGCAGGGAAGGATAGATAAAATATGTCTATTGATGCATTGAATACTGCGAAAGATGCCTTGTTGAGTCATCAGACTGCGATAAATCTTACGGGAACCAACATTGCCAATGTGAATACCCCTGGATATACGAGGCAGCGGCCGGTATTCAGCACGTTAGGTCAAAGCGTTGAAATAGCAGAGATAAAAAGGATATATGATAGATTTTTAGGGGCTCAGATCAATGAGCAGATGCATAACCTGGGGTTTAATGAAGCTAAAAAGAACGAATTAGACAGGGTTGAAACGATCTTTAATGAGGCCGGCGGCGGCGGTATCAACGAATTGTTGAGTAAATTCTGGAGCGCCTGGGAGGATCTGTCTGCGAATCCTTCAGGGCAGGCTGAAAGACAGGTGCTGGTTTCCGTTTCTCAGAGTCTGACTTCCATGTTTCGCTCATACAGCGATGGACTCCTTTCCGTGCAGGATGACGCAAATGCATGGATACAGGGTTTGGCGCATCAAGTTAACAACCATCTGTCGGATATAGCTGATATAAACAGTAAAATTACACGGACTGAAAATGACGATGTTGGTTTGAATACTCTAAAAGACAAAAGGGCAGCGCTTTTATCAGGGTTGGCTGAGATTGTTGATTTTCATTATTTCGAGGATTCATCGGGGTTGATAAATGCCTTTCTGTCCAACGGCATGCCGCTGGTAGAAGGCATTCATACATGGGAACTTGATGTCGTGACTGAGAACCACGTCTCAAATCCTTTTTTTTATGATGTTGTTTTCAAAGATGATCCTGGAAACGTGATTAACGGCGTTATAACAAACGGGAAGCTGGCGGGTTTCTTAGAGATGCGCGATACCACGATAAAGGGTTATATGGACAGTCTTGATGGTCTGGCTGCCTCCCTTGTTGATAAGGTAAATACCCAGCATAATCTGGGGTATGACATGAGTCAAAGTTCGGGTGAAGATTTCTTTGATGCGGCAAAAACAAAGGCTAAGAATATAGAAGTCAGCATCGCTATCATAGCGGATATAAATAAGATAGCGGCATCAGAGACAGTCAATGGCGATGGCGGAAATGCTGTAAGCATGAGTGATATAAAAGATACCCTGACTATGGACGGTGGTAAGTCAACTTTCAGCGCTTACTATTCGTCTCTTGTGGGGCGGGTCGGTCAGGATGCTGCGGATGCGGACAGGAATGTTGATCATCATACAATTCTCATGAGCCAGTTAACGAACAAAAGGGAGGAAAATTCAGGGGTGTCGATTGATGAAGAGATGATGAACCTTATCATGTATCAGACCGGGTATAACGCGGCAGCCAGGATCTTCAGTACCACGGATGAACTGCTGGATGTCCTGATGAACCTGGTGCGTTAGGAGCATAGAGCATAGGGTTAACCTTGAAGAAAGGCAGTATCATGGTAATGCGTATATCTGAAAACATGAAGTTTAATACAATGATCGATAATATGTTTAAGACTGAAAGCAGTTACAACAAGCTCATGGAAAAAATCGTTTCACAAAAGGAGATTAACAGGCCGTCGGATGATCCCATTGGTATGGTCAAGGTGCTGGACTTCCGAAAATCCAGGGCATCTGTCGAACAGTACAGCAGGAATATTGATGGTTGTGAATCGTGGCTTACGGTTACGGAATCAAAACTGTCTGCTGCGGGCAATCTTCTGATAAAGGCCAGAGAAGTGGCCGCTGCCCAGTCAACGGAGACCGCGTCCGCCGAAACGCGAAGCATTGAAGCGGAGGCTGTACAGCAGCTCATAGGTGAAATGTTTGCCCTTGCTAATTCAAAATATGAGGGCAGGTATCTTTTTTCGGGCACGAAATCGGAAGAAGTCCCTTTTTCATCTTCCGTGAGGTCTGCCCCTGAAACAGGAGCGGCTGCCGCGGCTGCCGGGAATACTTTTGATGGTACCGTGACATCCGGTGGTGCATATGGAGGTTTGGTAAACAAGACTTATGTGGTGAAAATCGTTGCGGGTGGGGTGTTGGCTGATGCGACCTATAAGGTATCTGACGACGGAGGGAAAACCTGGGGTCTTGAGAAAGATGACCTGGACAGCGGGACCATTACATTGGGAGATGGGATAGAATTAACATTTACCGGGGGATCGGCTGCCCTGACAACCGATGATATTTTTTATGTCCATGCTTTTGCTACAGGGTATTACAACGGCAATAGCGAAGAACTATCTGTTAATATCGGCGAAGGGACGCCCTTTGCTTACTCCGTTTCAGGTGAAGCAGCCTTCACGGATAAAGGGGAAGGCGATGTTGATATATTCGGGATTCTCAACCAGTTGAAGACAGCGCTGGAGACTAATGATACGGACGGCATTGCGTCCTGTATAGACGATCTCAAGGCCGCGTCCGATCAGATAATAAAGTATAATTCCATGTGCGGCACCAGGGTGAACAGGCTGGAAATAGCAAAGAACAACCTGGCCGATCTGGATCTGGATCTAACTAAACTGATTTCTAACGTAGAAGATGCAGATATAGCTGAAATCATGAGCAAGTTTGCCATGAAAGAGATTGCCTTGAAGGCGTCGTACGCAGCGGCATCAAAGATAGGAAATTTAACAATACTCGGTTTTCTCAGATAAATGAAATGCTAATCCTTACAAGAAAGTTAGGCGAAACAATCAGAATCGGTAATGAAATCAAGGTTACCATTCTAGATGTAAAAGGAAGGCAGATAAGGGTGGGGGTAGATGCTCCTTCGGACGTAGCTGTTCATCGCGAAGAGGTTTACCAGATGATACGGGAACAGAATATTCTGGCTGCAGAATGCGCCGATTCAATCGGTCAGAGTCTATCTCAAGCATGGAACAGATTAAAAAAACCGAAGGACAGCCCTGGCTGAGTGGCTGGGAATTGCTCCCCCTACTCAACGACTCAACTATTTGACGAAGTCTAAAGGAGAAAATTTGGTGAGAATTTCTACCACCCGTTTTGGAGATATAAGTATTGATGAAACCAGGATTATTCAGATGAAGGAAGGAATACTGGGATTTGAACACCTGGGGAAATATGTGCTTCTCACACAGGATGGAAAAACTCCCTTCTGCTGGTTTCAGTCCGTTGAGGATGGCTCAGTCGCTTTTGTCGTTATCAACTCCCTTGCGGTAAAACCGGATTACGAGCCGGTAGTATCTAATGATGAAGCGAAATTACTTGAAATCACATCGCCTGAGGACGCAGTTTTGTTCTCTGTTGTAACGATCCGCTCTGATCCATTCAACGTGACGGCAAACCTTAGAGCCCCCATTGTGATCAACGCAAAAAAAATACTGGCAAAACAGATTATTCTTGTCGATTCGGATTATTCTGTTCAACATCCCATAATGGAGAATAAAGCAGTTCTCGAAGGAAAGAAAAAAGCAGAATTAATCCCTTTCGCTCTGGCCTTGTAAAACAGGTAGATAGGCTGAAGGCATTTAGGCTGTAAGTTACAAAGGCTAACAGCCTTCCGCCTAAACAACCTGAGCAATTACAATATAGAGGTTAAGTGTTAAGTAATTGATAAAATGAGACTGACGCAGAAATTGGTCAAAAGGGGACGTTATGCAAAGGTCTCAAAATACAGCATTGCTTCAACTTAATCCTCTAATCCCTTAATTCCTGACCCCTCGACCTCCGACTCACATATCACTTTGCCTGACATCCAGGCCCTTTCAAAAGCCCATGCGATTTCGGGATCAAATTGAGTTTCTCTATTTCTTAATATCTCATTAAGGGCAGCTTCGGGCTTGAAGGCTCTTCTATATATTCTATCACTGGTCATTGCATCAAAGGTATCAGCCACTGCCAACAGTCTTCCTTTGATAGAGATATCTTTTCCAGCGACGCCCCTGGGGTAACCCTTGCCGTCAAATCTTTCATGGTGTTCAAGGATATAGGGTGTTACGGGTTCTAAGAAAGAGATGTCCTTGACTATTTGAGCGCCAATCAAGGGGTGTAATTTTATTTTATTATATTCAGCATTGGTAAGATTTCCCGGCTTGTTCAGAATGGAATCGGGGATGCCTATCTTGCCGACGTCATGGAGCATCCCTCCCCAATCGATGAGTTCTATCTCGTCTTTGTCCCAGTTAAGCTCTTCGGCTATTGCTTTAGAAAATCGAGCAACCCTTTCAGAATGTCCTTTCGTATATGGATCACGTGCCTCTATGGAGTTGGTAATGGTTTTGATGGTAGAGAAGTAAGCAGATTTCAGATCATCAAACAGATATGCATTTTCCAGGGACAGGGAAAAAAAGTCTATGAGAATATATAGAAATCTTAAGGTTTGCTGTCTTATAAAATCTTTGCTTTCTTCAAAGACAATGATAACTGCACCGATAGTCCTTTCCAAGTTGGCAAGGGGGGCTATCATGATACTTAGGAGCCGACCGCTTTCTTTTCCAAAGACTTCAGCCTTGGCGGTCAAGGGACTGCCATTGCTGATGGCCTGTCCGAAGTTCCCCAGGCTGATTTGAGCCTCGACTTCCTTTTGAATAGCAGACGAAAGTTTCTCAGGTTTTGATATCTTGTGGATGAACTCGATACCTCTTTTTTCTACAAGGAAGACTGAGCAAGCTTCAATTTTGACCAGTTTCCTGAGATTAACAAGCCATGTCTCAAGTATGTGATGAACATCATAAGATGAGAGCATCTTTGATTGAAAGCGGGTTAACTGATTAAGTTTATCCTGAATGTTAATAAGTGCACTGTTCGATTCTTCCAGAAAGAGCAGCTTTTTGGCCATTGATTCAAATTCATTTTGATCGATTTGTATCTGTTTATTTTGCATTTTCGACAAACTCTCTACACTTCCGGACCCTTCCCTCTTCTCGAAGATCAAACTCGCTAAAAGGAATAGCGGAGCTCCGACAGATTATTCAAATTCCATGATGGAAAGGCTTTCCTTGAAAAGTTTTGTGGATCTTTGCATAACGTATTCAAGATCACTTAACTTAAGATCCAGAATTTCCCATGCTTTTTGATTAACAATCGGCACCCGTTTTTCTCCGCTTGACCCCATGCGAAGAGCTACGCAAAGAATGTTTCCGATGTGAACAGCCGCTATCTCTCTTGTAAGGGTGTCCGGCATATATGACAAATGATGGTGGGCTATCATGTTGACTATTTCCCGGGGCAAATTCCACTTTTCAGCCAGGGCGCTTCCTGTCTGAGCATGATCAAAACCCAGTATCTTTTTTTCCGATTCAGACATCTGAGATTCGGTCTCCGCAATATTGGTTAGTACACCGTTAAACTTCTCGCGCAAATAGGCAGCATGAATCAGTTTTCCTATGTCGTGAAGCAGGCCTCCTGTGAAAACATCTTCCGGGTTTTTTAAGTAGGCGGTTTCAGCCAGGACCCTCGCTGAGATCGCGCATCCTATGGAATGTTTCCAGAACTCCTGCATATCAAATGCGTTGCTTGATTTAAATTCTTTTACAACTTTATATATAGAAGTTGCGAGCACCAGGTTTTTTATTTCGTTCAGTCCCAAAATTACGACGGCATGCTGCAGGTCTCCGATCTTATTATAAAAACCATAGGCAGCTGAATTGACAATTCTGAGCACCATGGCAGCTATAGCCGGATCTTCAGAGATCATGTTGCTTATTATTTTGATTGATGAGTCAGGTGTATTCAGAAGATGTGAAAGCTTCATATAAATAATAGGTAAAGCTGGCAACGTATCTATGGAATTTATTATTCTATCAATCTCTTTCGATTTCATCAGCAACGCCAGTGGTTTGATTTGCGGCCTGTCTTAGGCTTGCCCTTTGAACAATCTTGTATATTTCCTCCATCACAGGATTATCTTCAAAAGGTGGAAATAATTCATCAAGCTCCCTTTCGATCGATTCAATAATATCATTCGGCAGAGCTTCCATTTCTTGTTTTGTCACTTGATCGACATCAATATTCTTTATGTCAACCCCGGTGATCCCCCAAGTCTTAAAAGAATGGATATGTTTTTCAGTCAGCACATTACCTTTGCCTATAATGACAACGCCATGTCTGTTCTTAGCAGACTGTGCCAAAACCATACCGGGTTTTAGATCACTTATATTTAATATGCCCATAACCAAATCCCATGTCGTAGAAAGGGTAAAGTCCCCCGTCTGCGAGGCAGGGCTTGCACAGGATGCACGCCCAGTCGGAGACTTCTATGCATTCTTACACTTTTTCCACGATATGTCTAATTTTTCTTGGACGTCCCCTTTTTTATCCGCCATTGTGATTTTCATAGACCTTCCGTGTGTGGTTCAGGAGATGCAGAGCACTGTTATCTATTGGTCTGTTCCAATACTTCACGATGCGTTCGGCGATTCGCTCAATATTTTCGGTCGTCATGTTTTTTCGATAACATGGAATAAAAGGGATTTTCTTTTTAATCGATTGTCGAACGGCGGGATCGTTAAAAATGAAACCGAAATAGTCAATTTCGAGAGAAAGGATATGCTTCAGGCTGTTGTTGATCTGTTCGGAAAGTTTAATTTCATCGGGATGTTCTCCCATGTTGAATACCACACGAGGACGGTATTTGCGGCACAGTTCCGTTATCGTTTTCCCTGCCTCATGATCAATGGCGGCAATTTTGGACTGTAGCACTCCAATGTTTGTCTGCTTATCAGTTTTATACATGGAATGCAGTATCTCGCAGATGTAGTGATTTTTGGTGAAGTTTCCCTCAATGATGCGCAATAGGAGATGTTTCAAAAAGGTCATCATATTCATTATGGCGGGATGCTCAGGTGTGGTGATGACAAAACCGTGGGGGGATAACCTGAAAAAATCCAGCATGTTGAACGATGTACCGGCTCCAAGATCCAGCAGAATATACTCGGCGGGCAGTTTTATGATACGGGAGATCAGACGGATTTTCTGGACATGGGGGATGTTTGCCATAAAGGGACTCAGTCCATCGCCGGGCAGGAACTGCAAATTGGGGATTTCTGTGGGAACCAGCATTTCTTCAAGCTCTGCGCTACGTACCTTCAGAAAGTCCCCGATGCCCGGGAGCCGGTTGGGCAGTCCTAGAAAAAAGTGCAGATTGGATCCTCCCAGATCCATGTCCACCGCTACGGTTGGATGTCCCATCTCCGCCAGGGCAATGGCAAGGTTGGCGGTGAAAAAGGACTTGCCGACCCCGCCCTTCCCGCTGGCAATTGGTATGATAGTGGGTTTTCTCTCCAACGTATGTGCCATGCCCTCCCCCTTTTTTTTAAATCAAGCTGTAAATTTTTCCTGAAACTTCTCATCAAAAAAGCAGTCGTATGATACAGAAAAACGGAAAATTGACTAAATGAACTACCCCGCGGCAAGCTGCGGGGAATTGAGTCCTACAGATCTTGCACTGCCCTTTGAACGATTAAGGGAATCCGTATAATCTGCGGATTAAAGTCGTTGCAAGATGCTTGCCAATTACGCCAAAACACCAAAATCGCCAATAGCTTTCGCGCGGAGTTCGCATATACATATGAGGTGGCATGAGTTTTGCTCACATATAAAGTAATTAAAAAATACCTCTTGAGGATTGGATACTGCCATGAGAAATTCTGGTGAATTAAAATATTCAGCCGGGTTGTTTGAACAGGAGATTTGCTTTTTCAGCCGATTGATTAAAATTGGTGAGAATGTTGCTGAAAAGAATAGCGAACTGTTTACTGAAATTCTTAACCTTCGATCTGAAATAAAGAGGCTGAAAGAAGTTAATTTTATTGATGTTACGACGGGAATCTATAATAAAAGGTATTTGCAGATAAGGCTTGAAGAAGAATTTGCCAGGGCTCAAAGGTATGGTTTTCCACTCTCTTCTATTTTTATTGATCTGGATGACTTTAAATCTATTAATGATACATACGGTCATATTATCGGCGACTGGCTGCTCAAAGAGGTGGCCTCTGTTTTGGAAGAACTGTGCCGCAGTGAAGATGTACTGGTTCGTTTTGGAGGCGAGGAATTTGTCGTTCTCATGTCAGATACAGGCGAGTCTGAAGCTGTCGTACTGGCTGAAAGAATCAGGGAAAAAGTTGCGGGCCACATCTTTTTCTACGGAGATATCAAGATTTCAGTGTCGGCAAGTCTGGGTGTAAGTACCCTTAATAATGGTGACTTTGAACATGTGAGCGATCCGGAAGAACTGATATGTATGGCTGATAGAGCAATGTACAGGGTCAAACGAAATGGTAAAAATGATACATGCTATTTGCCCTTTCACCTTAAGAGCGGCGATTCCGTCTCTCCACCTGTCTGTCGGGTCGTGACGCAGACAGGTGCCGATACAGGCGGGGGAGTTGCTGAACTGTAATACGAGTAGCTCTTAGCCCCTTAATTGTAAAGTTCTTACAAA
>Ga0255435_10005_pt1 | contig 22495 bp, 20 predicted proteins | sample ANMaggSSYBR02H11_FD_182647 | JGI IMG/M metagenome (GOLD analysis project Ga0255435, IMG submission 182647) | Sediment cell enrichment communities from methane seep in Santa Monica Basin, California, United Staets - ANME aggregate JGI... | ecosystem: Environmental > Aquatic > Marine > Cold seeps >... | reverse complement strand
ATTTCTAATTGTTCAGTGGTCAATTGATCGGGGCAGCAATCAAAATGTTCACTGATTCGGCGGACAGCCCGAGAGTATGCATCAATGGTTTTCTGACTTTTGCCCTGAAGTTTGAGTGATCTCAGGTGGCGTTGATAGAGTTTCTTAAATCGATTTACTTCTGTTTGATTCATGGTATACTCCTTTTTTAAAAGTGCCCGAAATTGGACAAGTATAGGAGTTATACACTATTTTTGATTTTTTTTCTGCCGCATAGCGGCTTCGTCCAACAACGGCTTCAACTCGGTTAAGCCGGGGGTTCGCAGCGTCAAAACCTTAACATCATTTTCTTCCCACTTCTCTTCCAATCTATAATCCTTTCGAGGTTTCCGCATGTACGGAAACTCTTATCCTGGCACATCCCTTTTCCGTCGCTGTGCTCAAACCAGGCAAGCATCATCCCGCGCTTTACTTAAAGGGGAAATGTTATAGTAAAATGGTGATTATTGTAAATGGATTAGGGATGTTATAGGATTTTTATGGCTTACGACCTGTAAACTGCGGAATTAAATCTTACTTGTTTTTTCCTTGGCAGAACGGTATAAATAATAAGGACGGTGTTTTTATGATTTTATATTTTGAAGTGAATTGGTCTTTTTCAATGCATTTCAAAAAGGATAGGGCTCTAACCGACCGCCACTTATGCCCGGTGATGCTCAAAGATTAAGGAATGATAGATATGCTCGCCTCTTCAATAGTTCCAGAAACTGATGTCCTGATTTCAACTGTCATTTATCTCGTCCAAAGGGGTGTTACGCCATATCATTTTTCTATCCCGCGAGGACGAAATATTGACACGCAAGAAGCAAAAAGAAAATTAGATGCTGCATTTAGGGCAACCAATATCAACCCATCCTTTTCCAGTGATGGAGCAGACATTTTAGCGCTTTCAGAAAAAGAATGGTGGCATATTGAGTGTAAAGGGGCGGGTTCTGGAAAGCCTCAAACACAAAGGACTAACTTCGATAGAGCGCTTTCGAGTGTTGTTTCATACTATGGAGAGGATAATTCTAAGTTACCAGAAAAATTTAGTGGCGCTATTCAATATTTAGGTCTTGCCCTACCAGCGACTGACCAATACATTCGTGAATTGAAGCGCCGTGTAAGAAAACCTCTAAGGCAAAGGCTCAATCTATGGATTTTGCTATATGACATAGATTCAGGAAAAATTAGGGATATTGAACCAAACCAAGAATTAAAGTAGTCCAGAGCATAACCCATATGAGCCTTTCCGTGTCAACAGGCAATAAAGATTTAATGAGATAAAGCTAAGCTTTTCCATTTAGCTCTTTTTATCAAATCACTGCACCTCGACACCAGAGGCCAGGCCGTTTTTAAGACCGCATAGTTCTCGTTTACTTCTGATGCGGGTGAGTTCAGACGAGTAAATTCATAGGGAGAAAATAATGTTTATTTCATTGTTTCAAAGTACTTTTAAGAATGCACAGTTTTTTTGTGCCATTATTCTTATGTGTTTAGCCTTATCAGGTTGTGCCACAACTCTTTCCTCCCAAGCTATGCGAATACATGATGCTGATAGTAACATGATTAGGAATTGTAAATACATAGGCGAGGTACACGGTTCTTCTGGTTGGGGGAATATTGCGGCTTCAACTGGAATTCAAAATGCCAAAAATGAAGCAAGAGAACAAGCCTCTGCAATGGGGGCTACTCATATAGTTTGGACCAATATATCTGGTGGATATAGTCCTTTCGTAAGTGGTAAAGCATATAGCTGTAATAAAGGAAAAAATTAGAGTAAATGCTATGGACAAGATTGACAACTTTCATTTATTTGAAAATGGTCTGCATCATTTTCCTCCCCACTTCGCTTCCAATCTATAATCCTTACAAAGTTTCCGTAGATACGAAAAATCTTCCCTCACACATCCCTTCCCTCTGCCGTGCTCAAACCAGGCAAGCATCATCCCGCTATTATTTAAAGGGTAAATTTCTTTGCAGCATAGTAAAATAGTATAGTATAATTATCAACCTATCCACCATCCATCGTCCAATTAGTGTCAACTGCGAAAAGGAAAATCTCGATAAAACAGGACTCCGCTTTACAATTTAAGTAGTTCAGGAACACGTCCAATAAATTACTGATAAAATGGGATGCTGAATTATTAAATGTAGATGATATACTTTACTACTTTATTACTACCATTTACTTCTCACTTATCTTCCACAAATGTCTTTCATGAGCCATCAGATGTCCATATTCGGCCTTTTATAGTTTTATGCAAGCCAGAGTATTAACCGTAGGAATATAGCCATTTATTCGATTTCTCCCACCGACCCTTTTTTGGACTTTTAGACCGAGCAATTGACCCGCATGTCATGATACTTGCTTCCTTCTCACATAATCAACGATTCATTATCTTACATGTACACGTCTATTTGATTTTTTAAGGTGTGTGCACGTCAGATAATTCGCACTATATAATCAGGGGCATTTTGTCCGCCAGCAGGCTTGAGTCGGTTCGATTAGCCTATATTGTAAACAAAAGCAGTGCAGGAACAGCGCCAGCCATGAGCGTACTCGATAGGCAGGACGTAATGACAGAGGTTTTACCAACGTCCACCAAGCCAGGGATAGAAAATACAATCACAACCGGCCTTTAAATTGAGTGCCGGTTTTTTATGACAACATGCATCGATTTTTATCAAAATATGAGCTGAAGGTTGGGTATAGTGTTGGGTATTAATTTTTGAGGATTTTGAATAGATTTGAAAATATTCAGACCATTCCGCACCGTTTTCAGGACAGATCCTAAAACACGTTTTTGGTACACCTCGTTCAGGTGTTCTCGGCATACTGGTTTTCGAATTTCACCTTCAGTCCAAGACCTCCCCACCAGGCAACCCTGTTGAGTCCGCGCTCAGAACGACTCTGCAGAAGACGACCAATCGCGGACTGGAGTTCTCCCTCTCCCATGTCCAGACAGGTAAGTTCCAGATGGTCGCCACGTTGACGAATTTTACAGTTGTGCCTCCCGAATAACAAGTATCGAAAGGTCGATAGTGTCCTCTTGTACCCTGCCGAATCTCTGACAAACCTTTCATCCAGGGACTGGAGGAAGTTCTCATAGGCGAGCCTGGCCACCTGTACACAGTAGAAGTTGGTCTCTATCTTCTCTGGATCTTTACCCAGAATGTGATCTATGAAGTAGCTGTGGATTAAATCCTTTAGCCCGTTTTCGATGGGCCAGCGCAGCCTGTATCTCTTTAAGACCTCTTGATTCGTGAGATCTTGAAAAGTAGTTCCGAAACAACGCACATCACCTGTCTTCTTGTTCCTTTTGACGACCAGGTGGAGTACCTTGGCGAGATTGTTCAGATCAAACCGTTTTCCCGCAATCTCGTATTCCTTCCCGAAAGCTTCCCATTGGGCTTCGGAGATCACTTCATGCATTAGCTGATCAACTCGCTTGTTTCGCTTCAGGCACATGATCACATCCACTTGGGAGAACTCATCGACGACAAAGTAGTCAATTACCGGAAAGCTTGTGTATTCGCTGTCCATGTAGATTTCACGAATTGCATCACGCCCCAGGATTGGATAGAGGTTTTTCTCGCAGAACTCACGGACAATCCTCGTTGCTCTGCTCGAACCGTTGCAGAATGCTATGTTGATCAGAACGTCCGTGTCAAGGTCCCAGATAACGTGGGGCCGAAAGCCGGGGCAAATATCGCCGGCGGAGTTGGGCCCTTTGCCAATTTCCTCTGTGTCGGGCTGGTGGCCGTAGAATTCTTTGAAGTGGAAATCTTGTGCGATCCTCTCGCCCCGGATCAAACCCAGATCCCGAGCTCTGGCGGCCACGTCATTTCGAAGAGACTGGAGGTGCTCGAACTTTAGATCAACAAACCCATCGTACAGGACCGTCTTCCCCGGAAAGACACCCACGCCGGCGGCGACTGCCACCGAGCGATCACTGTTCCCATTGAGGTGTCCCACCGTCTCGTATCCAGCCAAAATACGGCAGACGTTCAAGAGGACAAGATTGGTGATTTCACTGCCCTCGCCTCTCTTGGGAGCATAGACCTGGAGAGCCTCACAGACTCCAAGATCATCAATAAACTGCGCAAGCACAATCGGACCAGGATCGCAGACCGCGAATGCCCGGCTCTTCATACGCTCCAAGAAATGTGCGAAGTGCGCGTTCAACTTCTTTGGAACCCGAAACTGGCCTGCCTCGGCCGCCTCCTTTGCTGTTTTGAGAAGCGGTACCGGCTTTTCTGGCATCTCTTCTCCCCAAAGACCACGCAATCGTACCGGCCTGCGTTCCTTCTCCAAAAGTTCCCAGTACCGCAGGACTTCGTAAAGCGCCGAGCGGGAACAGCGCAAGTCCATCCGTGCCATCAGCTCATCCAGGCTAAAACGCGGATGTTCCACCTTCTCTTCAATGATACGCAGCTCCAATTCATCCGAGATTTTCCCTCGACCCCGACCGGGCTGTATCCAATCCACCAACCCCCACGCTCCGTAGTGCCGAAAGCGATGCAAGTACTTGTAAAAGGTTGGTCGCGACATACCATAGCGACGTATTGTATCCCCTGACTTGCGCTTCTGCTTCAAGCCCAATGCACGAAATAACTCGAAGCGTAATTGTAGCGCCTCCTCAGGCCTGTAGAATGTACCTCTGCGGTCTGTCTTGCTTCGCATTGGCCCCGTTTGCAACGCTGACCGCCGAATCGCCCGCACGCTCTGCTGGATTCCATGCCAATAGCGCCGGTCATTCTCGTCGCGGTTATTCCCGATTCCGTGGCAATGCAAGATATGGCTGATCGTACGCAACGTGGGGCACGGTGTTAGACTAAGCGACTCGGCGAAGCGCAATATCATTGTCTCTGTGGCCCTGGGCCTGGTTATCTTCAGCATCAAAGCGAGACGTTCAAGCTTGTGGTTCTGCTTCTTTGCGCCCAACTCAGGGTAGAGAGCAGCGTTCCCGTGCTTGATGAATGCGGTCTCTAAGCAGTAGAAGTCAGTTCTGGAACAACGAGCAGCTTTGCAGGCTGCGGTGATGGAATTCCGTTCCATCCAAACACTACGAAGCATCTCGTAGTTGCGCACAACCGGATCGTCGATAAAGAAAGGCACATCAGGATTGGGTGCATTCGGCAGCGCATGGGCGACCATTGAAGGAAGCTCGGCCAGATAGTTCATTTGTTTCTGAGTGAAGAGCATGACCCAGATTGTAAATGCCTAACCTGGATAAGTCAAGCTTTTTTGTAAATCCCCATACCGAATATGGAGAATTTGCCTCAATTTGAGACAACCCATTGAAATAATAGAAATAATGAACAATGGCCATGATCAGACAAGGCCGGAGTCCAAAGGGATCGCAGATAGTCTTTCCGCCACAGGGATAAAATCTCTTTATTTATAGGGGGGTTATGGTTCAGGCCGCCCGTTGTGCGACTATTCGATTAGGGGGTTTACATTTTGTTCGGAATGGCTATTTACACCGTAGTGGAATATCCTAATTTTTCAACCAGTTGCTCCGACAACGCATCAAAAGCTACGACGAAAACTGTACCTAAAACAGTGCGGAATGGTCTGATATTAATACAGGAGGGCTTTTCCCAATCCCTAAATTAACTTTTTTTATGGAAACAGCAAACCAGGATACAACGGCAAAGCTCATGGACTCAGTAACGCAGAAATCGGGAATGGTTCTGCAGAAAGAAGAATTCAACGATATAAAGATAAACTATATTATGTTGCCTTTTGGAAATGATGTGCAGCCCGCTTATGCCTTTTTCAATGGCTTTTGTATAGTATCGATTAACCATCAGTTGATAAAGGATATAATCAGTACTTACAAGAATGGTGACAACATTACTACTGACAGAGATTTTCTGGCTGTCAATAAAGGGTTAACCGATAAGAACAATAATATAATGTTTGTCAAATTTGATCAGCTTATTGATAAAATCAAAGAACTAGTCATTTTTGGAAGAAATATGATAGTGCTTAAAGATCAGGGCGAGGCGGAAAAGGCTGCTGTAGTTATAAGTGGAGTTATCAACCCGGCCCTGGACGGTCTAAAGATGTATAGAACCATTGGTTCACGTACCTTTACCAAAGAAGATGAAATCGAAGCAGATATATATTACAAGATTGATAGATAATTCATGCCCAAACGCGCAGGAAGCGGGGGAAACCCACGAACGGTAAGGAAGTTAACTGCTACGGTTTCCCAGCGCTCTTTCAACTCTCAGCAGCAATATTTCCTTTTGGATCGGTTTTTTGATATAATCCATGGCTCCCAGTTTAAATCCCATTGCCTCGTCTTTAGGATCGAGCCTGGATGTCATAAATATTACAGGCGCTTTAATTCCTTTTTGACCCACCATCTCAAGCAATTTAAACCCATCCAGGTTAGGCATATTTATATCGGAGAGTATAAGACCAAACTCTTCTTTGCCAAGACAAAGAAGAGCTTCTATGCCGTCCCCTGCAATTGTAACCCTGTAACCGCGGTTTTCAAGTAAACGGGAAATAAGCTTTTGCGTTAGATCGTCATCGTCAACAATGAGTATTAACGGCGGTTCTTCTTTTTTTAATTTTTCAGGCGCAACCGCTGAAACAGTTGTTTTTACTGGAGCAGCTTCCAGAATAACAGTTTCAGACGGTTCAATTTTTGTAGAGGATTTTTTCAAAGCCGGCTTTCTAAAATCTATCTCTTCCATCAGAAGCTTATCGTAAATATCTTTTGGAGCAAAAAGATGATTTCTCATTTTTTCAAGTGCATGATCGGTTATCAGGTAGTCTCCTCTTGTGTGTGTAAAAGATCTTATCTCTGCAATAGAAATACCCGCGCGAACCATTTCAGAAATTTTCGGGTCAAAGGAGAGAATTTCATACAACCCTTCACGTCCATAATAGCCTGTGTTATTGCATTTTGGACAACCAACAGGATGCGCGATCATGGATGGGATATTGTCTGTAAACGGCGACAGCATTTTCACCTCTTTTTGTGAGATCGCAACTATCTTTTTGCAATGCGGGCAGAGCTTTTTTAGCAATACCTGGGCGACAACAGCGAGAACGGCATCTGCCATTATCGTCCGGTCAACCCCTAACCTTTCAAGACGGAAAATAGCGGTGGTGGCATTTGATGTATGAAGAGTCGTAATGGTCAGATGTCCCGTGCTTGCAAAGTCAATACCCATTTTTGCAGAATAGGTATCCCTTACTTCTCCCATGTACAGAATGTCAGGATCCTGTCTGACCGAGGCCTTTAAAAGAGCATCAAATGTAACGCCAGTTTTTTCATTTACTTGTTGTTGATTGGCCAGGGGTATGCGGTATTCTACAGGATCTTCAACAGACATTAGGCTTCGGATCTGGATGTCTATCTTGCTCAAAAGGCTGTAAATTGTTGTGGTTTTTCCTGACCCGGTGCCGCCAACTATAAGAATCAGCCCTGCCTTTCGCTTAGCACAGTCGATCAAGGTATTAACCTGTTTTTCTGTCATGCCAAGCTCGGTTAAGTCTTTTGGTTTGGCGTATGGCTCAAGCATTCGCATAACAACACTTTCCCCGTCAGGAGTGGAAGTGGTGGATATTCTGAAGTTAAAAGTTCTTTCATCTATGATTACGGCAAATGCCCCGTCCTGTGGTCTCTTTTTTTCCGCTATATCAAGACCTCCGATTACCTTAAAGCGAGATATGAGTTTAATGCCTGTATTCTTCTTTATAGTGACGATGTCTTTTAAATCCCCATCAACCCGGAACCGAACCACGGTGTCAACCTCCTTGGGCTCTATATGGATATCGCTGGCTCTTTCTTTTACTGCCCTGCCAAGAAGGATATTGGAAATATGAATAACCGGATTTTCTTTGATTCCCGATTTTAAAACAAGTCCTGCAGCTTTCCTTTTTTCTTTGATCGGAAAAGTCGTTTTGTGCTCCACTGATTCGCCATGCTCGAACAACCAATCAATATTGCCTGGTTCCGTTATCATGAGTTCGAATCTTTTGTTGATACCCGACAATTTCATCAAATTGTCCATGAGGTCCCAATCAAAAGGGTTGCTGAGCACAAAGCCCTCTTTTCCGGATGCATTGCTTACCGGCACAATATGGTTTAACCTGCAATATGTCGCTGGAAGCACTCCCAGCCGGATATGATCGGTATTGATCTTAAAAAGATAGGGAACCTTCAGAAATTTTGCAATAAGTTGAGCTATTTTGCTCTTGCTGATTTCCACGGCTTTGGATATTAAATAGATTTTTTGTGGTGGAAGGTTTGAGAATTTATACCATTTTTCAGGTTCCAGGGCTATTTGATCAAAAAGAAATTCCTTGAATTGAAGAAAGTTGGACGGCAGCAGCTTTTCGCGCCATCCCCTGTCATTTTTTCGCAGTTCTTTCCATTGTGTATCTGTTTTTATATGTTTGCGGATTTTCTGCAGGAGGTCATCTTTTTTGATTGGTTTCACGAGGTAGTCTGTAGCACCAATGGAAAATGCCCTGGCTTTGTCCTGTTCTTTTTCAAGCCCTGTGACAAATATTACAGGAATATAAGAAGTTTCATCATTTTTCTGCAGTTTCGAACAGACCTGATACCCGTCCATATCCGGCATCATAATATCTAGCAGGATGATATCGGGCATTGTCTTTTTGACCTTTTCAAGGGCATCCCTGCCGCTTTCGGCGGTTATTACATCACAGCCTGCGTTTTTGATAAGCTGACCCAGAATCTTCAGCGTCATCTCAGCGTCGTCAATACACATGATCAAAGGCTTTGTCCGGTTATTCACCATATGCTATTACCATGTTTCTTCCAGCGTTTTTGGCCCTGTAAAGGGCGCTGTCCGCCTTTTCTATCATGGCACCGAGAATATGAGACATGTCTTTTTTGTTTCCTGCCGGGACGGCGCTTGTTAAGCCAAGGCTTATGGTTATATCCAGCTTGTTGTCGCCTATTTTAAAGGGCTTGTTGGAGATTGAGGCGCGGATTCTCTCTGCAATTTTTTTTCTGGATTCGTTCTTTGCTCCCGGCACTCCGATGAGAAATTCCTCTCCGCCGTATCTGCCGATGACATCGTATGGCCTCAGTGCGGCCTTTAACCTGTCTGCTATTTCGATCAGGACCATGTCGCCTGCGGTGTGTCCCAGGGTGTCATTGACCCTTTTAAAATGGTCGATGTCGAGCATGATCAGGCTATAGAATTTTTTGTCACGGGAAACGCGGTAAATTTCGTCCTGAAGGCGTTTTAAGAGCTCCCTTCTGTTCAAAAGTCCGGTAAGTGGATCCGTAATGGCCAGGATATGTAGCTTACTGTTTGCGTCGTTCAGCTTGCGCTCAAGAACTGAAATTCTACTGGCCACCCTGATGCGGGAGACAAGTTCTTTCCTGGCAAAGGGTTTTGTCATGTAATCGTCGCCGCCTGTTTCAAGTCCCTTGACGATGTCTTCTATACCCCGCTTTGATGTCAGAAACAGGATATAGACGTAATGGGTAACAGAGGCCTTTCTTATCCGCCGGCAGAGTTCAAGGCCGTCCATTTCCGGCATCATCCAGTCAAGAAGAGCAATGTAGATATTGTCCTTTTCTTTTTGAAATATACTCCACCCCTCGTAGCCGTCTCTTGCTTCCAGCACTTCGTAACCTTCGCTTTCGGCTGTTTTTTTTATGATCTGGCGCGTACTCAGATTATCTTCCACAATGAGCGCTTTCATTTTTCCTCCCAACCTGGCATTGAGATAAAATTATTAAACCTTTCAAGCTCCTCTTCAAGCTCCTTTAAGGTTTTATCCGCTCCCTCGATATTTTTCGACTTGCCCATCTTCTCAAGCTTGTAGGAAAGTTCGTATACGTAGGTCAGCCCCATGTTGCCCGAAGATCCCTTCAGGGAGTGGGCGGTCTCATCAAGAGCATTAAAATTTTTCTCCTTTATGGCCCTGGATATCTCTGCCAGTTTTTCAGGACAATCGGTCTTGAATATTTCGATTAGCTCCTTTAGAAATTCCATATCTCCATCAGTTATTTCCCGTGCGTGATCCATATCAAACATTGGTCTGTTTTTATCCATAATAGTTCACCTCCTTTCTGCCTTCTATACCTCGGAAAGTTATAAATTGTGGCCTTTCGAGGTATAAATTTATACCCTGTTTATTACAGAGGCCATATATCCTGCGCCAAATCCATTATCTATATTTACAACAGCAATATTTGAACTGCAACTATTTAACATGGCAAAAAGAGCTGTCAAGCCACTAAAATTTACACCATAACCTATGCTTGTTGGAACAGCTATAACCGGTTTACTGACCATGCCTGCAACAACGCTCGGAAGGGCACCCTCCATACCAGCGACAACTACAAGTACAGTTGCTTTATCTATTAATTCTTTATGATCAAATAACCTGTGGATGCCTGCAACTCCAACATCAAAAATTGATTCAATATCGTTTCCCATATATTTTGCTGTAAGGCAAGCTTCTTTTGCAACAGGTATGTCTGATGTGCCTGCTGAAAGTACGACAATGATTCCTTTACCTTGCATAGCTATCTCATGTTTTTTCCATACAGCCATATTAGCATCTTCATGATATTCAATATCCGGAAAATGTGAGGTCACTTTTTTTGCATTATGCTTATTGATACGCGTAATTAATACGATATTTTCCTGCAGCATCATCTTTTCCAATATGCCGATAATCTGGTCTGATGTTTTCCCCTGCCCGAATATGACTTCGGGAAATCCCTTGCGTAGTGAGCGGTGATGGTCTATATGTGCATATTCAATGTCCTCAAACGACAGATATTTAAGAGACTCTATTGCATCGTTAACGGTTGTCTTTCCTGATGCAACAGAAGTAAGGATTTTATCTAAAGAATTTAGATTCATTGTTTTTACACCTTTGAAAAAAAATCTGACAGGATAACAGGATAAACAAGATTTTATTTAAAATGAACAAACAAAGCCAATTTTCATTGTAGCTATCCAGTAAATCATAAAATATAATCACAGCATGAAGAAGGTATGTATCAAAGTGCTAACGTGTTACAGATAAACAAAATTATAATTAACGGTCAATAAAATCCTGATATGGAGTGAATAAAGTTTATGAAGATAGTAGTAATTATTCCTTCGAGATATGGTTCAACACGATTTAAAGGCAAGCCTCTTGCCCTTATTGCCGGAAAACGCATGATAAATCGCGTATATGAAATGGCAAGTAAAGCAGAAAGCATAACAGATGTAATTGTTGCCACGGATGATCAGCGAATTTTCAATACTGTAAAGGAGCTTGGCGGCAATGCCGTCATGACTTCAAAAGAGAATAGATCCGGCACTGACAGAGTTGCAGAGGCTGCTGAGCTTATTGGTCTTAACCTGGATGATATTATTGTGAACGTCCAGGGGGATCAGCCCCTTCTTGACCCCCGATGTATTGACGATCTGGTAAAACCCTTTTTTACAATTCCGGATCTTGAGATGAGCACACTTGCTTTTAAGATTATTAATAAAGATGAAATAACAAATCCAAAGCATGTTAAAGTTACATTTGACGACAAGGGCTTTGCTCTGTATTTTTCCAGATCGCCAATACCTTTTTGTCGTGATTCATCAACCGGCTATGATATTTATAAGCATTTAGGTATTTATGCTTATAGTAGACAATTTTTAGAGGTATTCAGAAAACTTCCAGATGGAAAGCTGGAAGTCATAGAGAAATTAGAACAGCTCAGGGCAATTGAGCATGGTCATAAAATCATGGTGGTTGTAACTCCTTATGATTCACCTGAAGTAGATCTTCCCGACGATATTGAAAGAATAGAGAAGATTTTATCTAATCCCTGATCACTGATTGATATCCTGTTCTATAATTTCTCCAGGTTTTATGATTGTGCTTTCAGTTGTGGTTTTCGGTTGTACCTGAGTTGCCGGTGTGGAGATAATTTTCTTTTCAATATTTTTTTCTAATTGATTCAGTTTCCGGTCATAAAGTTTTTGTTCATTTTTAAGTGCGGAATCAAGTGTTTTTTTGTCTACTGTCACTGCCGACAGCTTTGAAATATCAGATTTTAGTTTATTTAGGTCAATAGATATTTTATCCGCAGTTTTAGACAGGTTCGCCAGTTTCTTATTAAATTTAGTATCAAAGGTCTTTAGTTCAGATGAAACATTTTTCAGGTTATTGCTGATGGATGCAGATTTTTTTTCTATTTCAGATATTGAATTGTTAAACCCTTTATTATCGATTTTTCTAGCAGACCTTATGTATTTTATTGCGGTTGTTGCTTCGTCTAATTTTGTCTGTAAGGAAGAAGTATGATTTTCGATTTTGGAAAACGAATCCTCGAGTTGTTTATATTTTGAGGTTAAGTCGGATAATTTTTCTTCCAGATCCTTTGAAAGATTCTTAACATCCGTGGTTCCGGTATCGTGAACCGTTGCTACTCTATTTTTTATATCAAGATACGCTAAAAAAATTATAATACCTACAAGACATGGTATTAAAACTGAAATAAAAGTGATTCTATTACTTAGTTTTTCTATACGCGTATTTTCCATTTCCTCCTGGAACCGGCGATCCTGGCTTTCATCATCAATACCGATCTTAAAATTTGATGTATCCTTTTCTTCCATTATATACCCCTTAATTTCACGCTCCAAACCTTTAAACCCTGAACCCTTATTCCCATTCTATTGTGCTTGGCGGCTTTGAACTGATGTCATAGACAACCCTGTTTACTCCTTTGACTTCATTTATAATTCTGTTTGAGATATTTCCAAGAAGGTTATGAGGTAATCTTGCCCAGTCTGCTGTCATTGCATCCTTGCTGGTAACTGCGCGGATAGCTGCAATGTTTTCGTATGTTCGCTTGTCGCCCATTATGCCCACACTTTTTACAGGCAGAAGAACGGCAAATGACTGCCATAATTTTTTATAGTAGCCATTATTTTTTATTTCTTCAAGTAAGATAGCATCTATTTCTCTTAATATTAAAAGTCGCCGGCCTGTTACTTCTCCAATTATTCTAATAGCAAGACCAGGGCCGGGAAATGGTTGCCTCCAGATAAATTCTTCGTGAAGTCCTAATTCTTTGCCTAACAGGCGGACTTCATCCTTAAAAAGGTATTTTAATGGCTCAATAAGTTTTAGTTTCATTTTTTTTGGCAGACCGCCTACATTGTGATGAGATTTTATAATAGATGATGGCCCGCCAAAAGCAGATACGGACTCAATAACATCAGGGTAAAGCGTTCCCTGGGCCAAGTAGTCAACATCCTTTATTTTATGGGCTTCAGCTTCAAATACATCCATAAATATTCTGCCGATTATTTTTCGCTTTTTTTCAGGATCAGTTATATCAGCCAATGCTTTTAAAAACTTGCTTTTTGCATTAATAAACCTGATGTTGATTTTAAGATGTTGTTTAAGACTTTTTTTCAGTTTATCTGCTTCATTCTTTCTAAGAAGACCGTTGTCAACAAATATACAGGTAAGATTTTTTCCTATTGCCTTGTGTATAAGCAAGGCAGTTACACAGGAATCTACCCCACCGCTTAAACCAAGAATAACTTTTTCTGACTTTATCGTTTCTTTAATTTGTAATATCGAATCCCTGGCAAATGATTTCATGGTCCATGAGCGCTTACAGCCGCATATATCAAAAAGAAAATTGCGAAGAATAGTCTGACCCTTTTGTGTGTGTTGAACTTCAGGATGGAACTGGACTCCATAATATTTTTTATTTTTATTAACAGTCGCCGCTATTTCTGTATTTTCTGTAGAAGCCGTTATCTTAAATCCCGCGGGCAGCTTAACTGTTGAATCACCGTGACTCATCCAGCATTTTGTTGTTTTATCTACATGTTTGAATAGATCTTTTTGAGTTTTAATTTTAAGTTCAGCAAAGCCATATTCGCGTTTTTTTGCCTTTTTTACAGTTCCACCCAAAGAATGTATCATAAACTGCATTCCATAACATATTCCAAGCACAGGTATGCCAAGATCAAAAATCGCTTTGTCGATTTTAGGACTCTGTTTTTCGTAAATGCTTGCCGGTCCTCCCGATAGTATTATGCCTTCAGGTTTAAGAGATCTTACATAATCAATATCAGTATCTGGTGATAATATTTGACAGTATATATGACATTCGCGAACACGGCGAGCTATCAACTGATTATATTGTGAGCCGAAATCTATTATAATTATCATGACATGTCCTTGTTTTTTATAGACTTTCAGATAAATAATTTCACTGTGTTATCAGTCGTTGACGTATAACTAATACGCCTTCCTCCTTCTGGCCTTGTAAAATTAATTATCTGAAAGTCTATACAGGGTCGGTAAAGTTTATACGATTTGCGCAAACATTTTGAATATGTTAAACACCTCGAAAAATGTCAACTTTAATTTAATATGAAAAACAATATTATCATCCAGATATATGAAGTTCAAACTGCATCTGAAGCTGAAAAACTCATCGAACTTGGGGTGGATCATATCGGTAGTGTCATTGTTTCCGAAAGAGAATGGCGGATTCCGATTATTAAAGAGACAATAAACTTTATAGATTCTACAGGCTCGAAGAGCAGCCTGATCATGCTTTTCAGTGAGCAGAATAATATCTTTCGAGCACTGGATTATTACAGGCCGGATATACTTCATTTTTGCGAAGACATAGTAAGCCTTTACAGTATATATGGGAACTGTGAAGATTTGATCTTTTTACAGCAAAATATTAAAGAAAAGTTTCCTGAAATCAAGCTGATGCGTTCTATACCGATAACTCAGCCCGGAATGAAAAATCAGGTTGCATCAATTGAATTTGCACGGATGTTCGAGCCGGTAAGTGATTATTTTTTAACCGATACATTGCTTGTGCAATCATCTGGTTCCGGCTTGAAAAACCAGCCCGTAGAAGGTTTTGTTGGTATAACCGGCAGGACATGTGATTGGGATGTGGCTGCTGATCTGGTCGAATCAAGCAGTATACCCGTTATTCTTGCAGGAGGCATGGCGCCGGATAATGTGTTCGATGGTATAATGCGTGTTTGTCCTGTCGGCGTGGACAGTTGCACAGGGACCAATTCTTTAGATTTTAAAGGGAGGCCCATAAGGTTTCAAAAAGATCTTGAAAAGGTAAAGCGGTTTGTTGAAGAAGTGCGCAGAGCTGAAAAGCTGTTTTGTTGAATAAATATCGTTATAACAGTTTAGCCACTAAGGCACGAAGGCTCAAAGAAGAGATATGAATTTTTTATTATAATCTTGGTCTCTTGGTGTCTTTGTGGCTGAGTATTACTTAGAGGAGGAATTTTAATACATGTATGAAAGCGGTGACCTGAGAAAAGGTCTTAAAATTGAGATTAATGGCGAACCATATATTATTGTGCAGTTTAACTTTGTTAAACCCGGAAAAGGCAAGTCTTTTTACAAATGCAAGCTAAAGAATATGCTTTCAGGCGTTATAGTTGATCAGACATTTAGATCCAGTGAAAAATTCAAAGAGGCAAACCTGGAAGAACAGGAGATGGAATATTTATATTCAGACGGTAACAATTACTGCTTTATGAACACATCAACTTATGACCAGGAATTTCTCTCTGAAGACCAGGTCGGTGAGCTCCTTAAATTTTTAAAGGAAAATACGGTATGCAATATTCTTTTTTTTGACGGCAGAGCAATAGGAATTTCATTGCCGAATTTTGTTAATCTCAGGGTTGTCAAAACTGATCCCTGGGTTAAGGGTGACACAGCCGCAGGCAGCACAAAACCTGCAACACTTGAAACTGATTATATTGTTCAGGTGCCGCCTTTTGTTGAGAAGGATGAACTTGTTAAAATCGATACCAGAACCGGTGAATATGTGGAGCGGGTGAAGGAGTGAATTGAATAGTGAAAATTGAATAGTGAAAATTTGTGGAATCGCTTCGCTCCATTAATTCATATAAAATTAACAGAATTCATTCAATTTTCAATATACAATTTTCAATCTTCAATAATTATTACTATTTCATGGATGGATTTTTTACTTGATAGCATTATAGTAAATTTAATATTTTTATATATGAACTTATCACCTTTTTGAGGAATTTTGCCCATGTGTTTAAGCAGAAAACCTCCAATAGTTTCATAGTCTTCTTTTGGCAGGTTTATTTTCAGTTGTTCGTTTACATCTTCTATTTCCATCCTCGCATTAACTATGAATTTATTGTCATTAAGCTTTATAATTTTGCTTATTTCTCTATCATATTCATCGCGGATATCACCAACTACTTCTTCGAGTATATCTTCAATGGTAATAATTCCCACTGAGCCGCCATATTCATCAACAACAATGGCAATTGAATCGTGCGATTTTTGAAAAGAAATAAGAAGGTCATCAATCCTTTTAAGCTCGGGTATAATAGGCACCTTTCTTATAAATTGTTCAATTTTTGCTTTGCTGTCATATGCATGGAGAAGGTCAAGAACATGTATAATGCCTGTAAGGTTGTCTATCCGGTTTTTAAAAACAGGCAACCTTGAATATCCGGTTCTGCTGAGAATTTTTGTTGCATCACTTACATCTGCTGTATTTGTTATTGCGGTCACATTGACGAGAGGAACCATGATATCTGAAACTTTAGATTCTGAAAGATGAAAAACCCTGTGAATAAGTTTTTTTTCTTTTCTTTTTAGATCACTTCCTTCGCCTGGAATACTTAGCAGCATTGCGAGTTCTTCTTTAGTTATATATGGAAGCTTTTTAATGTTTTCTTTTCCGATACGTCTGTAAAAACTTTCGCTTGCCCAGAAAAAAAGGTAAGTAACAGGTGAAATAATGCGGGATGCAAAAAAAAGTAAATACGAAATTTTTGGCGCAATTATAGTTGCATTCTGCTGAAATATTGTTCTTGGGATGATTTCTCCAAACGTCAATAAGAAAGGAGAGATAATAACAATTGTCAATATCTCTCCATGTTTTCCAAAAAGGCCCTCAAACAACACTGCCGCAACAACAGAGGCGGTTATTACGAACATGTTTGTTCCTGTGCTGGTTGTTGCCAGGAACCAGCGTGGATTATTGATCATTTTCAATGCCAGCCTGGCTCCCTGGGAGCCCTTGGCAGCCTTTCTTCTGAGCTTGAGCTTGTCTGAAGATATCAGCATCATCTCAGATCCCGAAAAGAAGCCCTGGAACAATATACAAAGAAATATTATAAAAATATTCAAGCTAATCATGGCACATCTACTGGATCATGTTCGTCATATATTTCACCAAAAAGCTCTTCCAGAAGATCTTCTAATGTGATGAGTCCGGAAACCTTCCCTTGTTCAGTTAAACATATGGCTATATGTATGCGTTGTTGCTTCATGGAGTAAAAGACCTCATCAACTTTCATGTTTTCCAGTATGAAGTATGGTCTTCTGCATATGTCCGGCAGAAGTTCAGCTTTACCCATATATTTTTTAGTTACAACTTTTAACAGATCCTTTGCATAAAGGATTCCTATGATATTATTAATATTTTCTTTGAAAACGGGAATCCTTGAATAATGATTTTTTTTCACAAACTTAATTATTGATTCTGCATCCATGTCATGGGGAAGACAGAACATGTTTTCTTTTGGGGTCATGACTTTAGATACATGGGTATCACTAAACTCGAAAACCTTGTGGATAAGGTCTCTTTCAACAATTTTCAGTTCACCATCTTTGTAGCTTAAATCCACCATATCACGGAAATCATCTTCCATTATGGTCGGTGAAGGTTTATGTTTTTTTATGCCTGATAATTTTATGAAGCAATCCGTGAGCTTGATAAGAATCCAGTGAAGTGGTGAAATTAATTTTGCCAATGTATTGAGAGGACCGGATATGAGAGGAGCAATTTTTTCATTATGAGTTACACCTATGGTTTTTGGGATTACTTCGGCAAATATCAGCGTCAAGGGTGTCATTATTGCAATGGTAAGCCACTTACCGTGTTCTCCTAAAAGAGATACAAAAAAATAAGTGGCAATAACCGATGCCGTGATATTAACCATATCATTGCCCATCAGTATTGTTACTATGAGTCTTCTCGGGCGAAGAAGAAGCTTATCTATGAGCGCTGCTCTTTTGTTCCCGCTTTTTCTAAGACGTTCGCGCTGCAAGAGAGTTAAGGAAAACAGAGCTGTTTCCGAACCTGAAAAAAGACCGGAAAAGATAAGTAGAAAAAATATTAAGGCTGCTTTAAAGAATAAATCGACTTCCAATGTGTTGCGATTTCCTTTATATATGGCATAGTTCGCTTAGCCTTTGATCATACATCTTTCCTATGCCGTATTCATTTCGTCTCATAAATTTTTCAACAGAAGGACCTATGATCTGCATTTCAGGATGTTTTTTCTGAACATCAAGAGCAATTCTCATCTCTTTTGTACATCCTGTACTATAAGTTGCATCCTTGCCTACCCATTCCGGCGGAACTTTTTTATCCATAGCCTGAAATGCGTTAACTATATCATCGTAGCTTTGAAAGCGCCATATGTCTATATAGCCGCTCCTTTGTACAATTTCCCACATATACATCAAATCATCCGCATCCATTCCAATTTCAAAGTATTCAGAAGGATTGATTATAAATGTCATTGCAAACTGATCTTTGAGAAAATCAATAAAAACAGACATGATTTTTTTTGCTATCTGTATTTTCCCAGGGATGGAACCTATAATGCCGCTGTAAAAAATGACTGTCCCCCCATTTTTTTTTGCCTCTTCCATCTGGTCGATAATTATCTTTGCTTTTTTCTCAAGATCGCTATGTGAAAACTTAATTACAGATGGATGCTTTGGTTTATAGGAAATTAGAATCGAACCATCCGGACCTCTTGAGATATTGAATATATCTCTGGTAAATTGAAAATGATTTTCAAAAATTCTCCGTTTCTGATCATGGCCTCTTGAAATTATTCCATCTACCTCTCTGAAAATTCTTGAGAAAACTTTTGAAGTAAGAAGAAGATTAAAATTTTCACGTGTTCCGTCTGATATAACTATTATATTTTTATCGCTTCTTAAAATTCCGACAAGTTCGTTTTTCCCTATATTCTTTTCTTCAATAAAAAATGCCCCTTCGAGCTGTTTGCTTAATATCTCATCTTCCTGGGCATCGAGGAAGTCAACTTTGGTATAAAGAGGCCCATCTTTAAAAGCAATAATGACCTTATGCCCCAGCTTTGTGAGATATTTAATTATTGCAAGGTCCACTATGATTTCCCCTGATTCATCAGCGAGCCACAAAATTTTTTTTGTTTGGTCATCCTTACCCTCAATGCCAAGGAAATTCAGCAGAGGTTTAACACCATTTCCGATCATTTGACGATTAAACAGTTCATGAAAATCAACTTCTTTATAAGCTTTTGATTCATCTGATTCCCAAAGAGATTTTTCAACAGACAGAGATAATAATCTTTTGATTTCAACATGCTCAACAAATTCTTTAATTCCCGCAAGAGTTGACGGAGAATTTAAAATAACAGTATTATCCACTTGATTTATCGCTTTTTTAAAAACCTCTGAGCAAAGAGCCTTACTAACTCTATTATTACGAATAGCTTTTTCACAGAGAAATGGGTCATCAATAAGAGTTCGATCAAGATAGATCTTAAGCAGGCGTTTTTCTACACGAGAGGGAATCATCATTTCATCTTGCGTTTCGTGTAAAAACTTTATTTTAATAAGGGCTTCAAGGAAGCTTTTATCCCTTTCATCTTCTATTTGGCTATCAATAAGCTCCATAATTCTTTGAAGAACTTTTTTATATTTTTCCTGCAGAAAAAAGGAATCATTTTTGCTTATAATTGCTTCAAACATTCTGTCTGAACAGGGATAATATCTTTCATCATTTTCTGTATATATCATGAAGGTCACCTGCTCCGGAGATGCCACATGGTCTGGATAGGCAAAATAATCCATATGGTTTTCAATAAAGAAAGCTGTATGCCAGGCATCTTTTTCAGGGTTTTCACCAGGCCGGTAAGTAATCTTAACTTGGTTATCGGACTCTATTTTATTTTCCATATATTTTTCTAAATAGTTGTAACTACTCAGGTTGGTTAGGCTGAGTAGTTACCTTCTCTTTTTGATAATGGCTTAAAATTCATATCCCTTCTTTGAGCCTTTGTGTCTTAGTGGCTGAACTTTTACAATTCATGAAATCAAAAAGCTGAGATAGGTCTGTTAATATAATGTCGGCAGAAAGGTTTTTACATTTTGGATCATCTTTTCTCATCTTTAATGATCTTGAGTCTCCTGCAAAAAGCGCTGTTTTAAATCCTGCCATTTTTGCCGGATAAATATCCTTTAACATATCATTTCCAATATATAATACTGAATTTTTCCGGATATTCATGTTGTTAAGCTTTTTTGCTGCAAGCTGAAACAAAAATGTTGACGGCTTTGCATGTCCGAATTTATATGAAAAAATAATTAAATCATTATGAAAACCAAGATCCGACATGTCTGATCCCAGCAGCCAATTAAAAAGATAAGGAGTATAGAACTGTGCGTTTGATATAATTCCTGTCAGAAGCTTTGAATCTTTGCATGCAAAAAGCAGCTCTCTTATATGAGGCATCGGATATACAGGATTGACAAGCATTTCAAATTCAACAGCAAACTTTCTGATAAAATCCGAATCATTATTTTTTAAAATAGTTGTCCATATGCGGTCGATTTCAACTTCCGGAAAATCAATGCCTTTTCCACGCATTTCATCATGTTTTTCTTTAATGGCGCTGAATAAATCATCCAGAATAATGTGTGGTTTTCTTTTAACGTCATATTTTAACAGCAATTGTTCCAGGCGATGTATATTATGTGATTTTTTTTCAGCAATGCTTATATCGCCTGAACCGCTTATGAACAATGTGCCATAAATATCAAAAAGTATGCATTTTATCTTTCCATCTATCTTTCCGGTTTTTTTTAAAGAAGTTGGTATCGGGTTGAGTGGAGTTATGTAATTCGATATAAGATTTTTACTCAACATAATCGTTCCACTTAAGCAGGCTGAATTGTTCGAGATTTATAAACTCTGAAAGCAATATGTTTTTATCAAGCCTCTGATGGACTGGATTATTAATTATTTTTGAATAAATTTTCAGCAGGTTTTTTTTGTAAGTTGTTTTGCTGTAGTTATTCAGAACAGCATTTATGTTGTTTTCTATCAACGCTTTATTGTTTAAGAAACTACTTGCAGGACTGGAAAGATATGGATTAAGCTTAATTAGTTTTTTTGTCTCATTTTTACTTGATAATACATGAGAAATTATCTGTTTTTGAAACGGTTCATAAAGCAGTCCAAAATCAATATTGTTATTTCCGGTTATTTTTGTAAAAGATTTTTGTATTTCTTCTTCATTAATTTTGAAGTCAAAGAGAGAACAGTTTTTTAAAATACACGCCTTCCAAACCTCATAAAATTTATCTTTGCCTATCCATTCAAGTGGAATAAGGAGTTTATCATAAAGATGATCAAGTGCAATCCCGTTTTTTTCAAAGTCATGGCATATATCAGGAAGTTTTCTTCCCCGGAGAATTTTTTTTTGCTGTCCAGGGCTCAAGAAAAGAAAAACCAAAGCCTTCAGTTATGCTTGTAGTAATAATAAATTTTGCTGAAAGCATCAGCTCTGAAAAATCTTTTTTCAAGCCGGCTTCAAATTCCACATCAAGATTATTTTCTTTAACATATTTTTTCCATCCAGCGTAGCTGATAATATCAGACATACTGTTCGGAGGAAGCGTTATGGTAAGAGTTTCATTGTTCTGGAAGAAAAGTGATAGAAGTATTGCTTCACCAATATTTTTTCTTCTTATAGCGCGTATGGGATATAGAACGTAGTTTTTTATGCACGATTCCTTTTTATCAGAATCAATGGGCTTGATTGTGTTGAATATTTTATGTAGGCCTTGTTTTTTCAGGCCGGCTTTAAGCAATATATTGTAATCTCGGGAGTTAATTACTCCGTAGTGACAATCTGAAACATATTCTTCAGGAAAATATGATAAAGGCCGCCCGTCTTCGGCAAAATCGTGTATTTGTAAAAAAAGCTTTATTCCACTTTTTTGAAGAGCTTTGAGAATTTTTAAAAAATTTATATTTTTTGCAAGCATGGGATTGTGAACATGGAGAACATCGCATCCATTATTCCATCTTGAAAAAACAGCTTTTATTATGTCATCTGCAACTTCTTCGGGCTTGTATATTTTTTGTGACCGGCTGCCATAACCAAGGCCTGGGATATGCACTAAATCAGCAGGAAAGGATATATCAGGAAGTTCTCCTGATAGTACAAGAACCTCGCATTCTTCTCCGAGGGCTTCTACCTGTTGTTTTAAAACAGTTGTAACTCCGCCTGTCTTCAGGTGATAATGGATAAATGCTATTTTCATTAGGCTAAATTTTATATTATTGCAACCCGTTATAATGACTAAAAAATATTATCATAAAAAACA
>Ga0255435_10004_pt1 | contig 23898 bp, 29 predicted proteins | sample ANMaggSSYBR02H11_FD_182647 | JGI IMG/M metagenome (GOLD analysis project Ga0255435, IMG submission 182647) | Sediment cell enrichment communities from methane seep in Santa Monica Basin, California, United Staets - ANME aggregate JGI... | ecosystem: Environmental > Aquatic > Marine > Cold seeps >... | reverse complement strand
TTTTTGTCGTTAATGCCGGAGGTATGTTGAGTTTGCAATATCCTTCATCTTCATCATCTCCTGAGACAAATGTCGTGTATTTAAGATAAAAAGGTATTTTTTTTTGTTCTGCTGCTTTGGATAAATAATACGGCACTTTTACCGATAGGATATCAGTAACATCTTCCAAGCCTTTTACGCGGAATGTATAACCCGAGAGCTGTTGTTTGTCAGGAGAAATTACCCTGTAACGCGCACCACTTTTTTGAATAATAACTCCATCACCACTGCAGTCTACAACTACGCGCGGAATAATATCGAATTTTTTATTCAAATTTTGAATGGTTACAGATACAATACTATTATTTTTTGTTTTGGCTGAGACAGCCCTGGTATTATAGCAAATGTCCAGTCGTTTTTCCTTTTTACTCAATGACCGGAGAACCGACATGAAGTTGCTTGTAGCAAAAGGCAGAACATATACCTTTCCCATGCGTAGCGGGATTTTTTCGGGGGCAAGCTCTTGCAGCATGAAACATATTTCCGAAGCAATTCCTTTATTGAGAATTGTATCAGGCACATCTTTCGTATTGGCATATAATCCGCAGATAAAACGATGCAAGCCTATTATTCCTGTTCCTCCTGGGAAACTGTTTTTTTCTATTAAAATTGTACTTGCGCCTTCGCGTGCAGCTTTGATAGAGGCAGCTATCCCCGCAACACCGCCACCGACGACGAGCACTTCGCACTCTGTTTTTTTATACTTCATTTCGCTTCAAGCCTGGATTGCAGTGTATGTATAAGCTCATTTGCCTCTTCATCACTCAATATGCCTTCTAAAAAGGAAAGGACGCCATTCAATTTATTTTGAGACTGGTGAAAAAATATACCTATACCCGGCGGGACCGGGACCCGCGGCATGTGAAGAATGTTTAATATCTTTTTACCCATGAAGCTTGAAGATTTATAAGCACTTTCACCAACGTATGAGAATGAAAATGAAGCAATTTGGCCTTTTAAATACAGTCGCATAATATTACTTAGAATCGGTAGAGGTAAAATCCGCATTAATAAGCTTGCTTCTTGAAAATTGCGGGGCAGCTCTGATTTGACCTGGTCATAAAGCTGTTGTTTGATTGATTTGATAAGAACAGGGAAATGATCGGCTTCATCAGGGCGGACTAGAAAAAATAAAAAAGAAACATGGTTAAAGAATACTTCTTGTTGAACCTTATCTGTCGGGCGCATATCAATGGAAACAGGTACTACATAATCCCCGGACTTGATGTTCCTTTTAGCAAAGAGTTTATGCATAATCCATATCGCACTTGCAAGAACATATGGCATGAGCATTAAATAGCCGGCCTCCTTATAAGCATTTTCGAGTATTAAATCGGTTTGATATTTGTCGAAGGGAATAACTTTAAACCTGAATCCAAGATTATTAAGCGATGCCGGTAGAGGAAGAACACGCGGGGGAGCATTTTCACCCATTTTTAAGAATGCACGGTTTGCCTGTTGACCTGCAATGAATTTTCTTCGCCAATTACAGAGATGTGCGGATTCTGCAGGAACAATAATGTCTTTGTTACAAAATGAGTTATCCTTGTTTTTCCACTCATTCTGAAGCATTTCAAGGAATGCTTCAGCGCCAAGAGCGTCAAACAAACGATGATCAAAAGTCATAGCCACATAAGTTTTATTTTCGGCATATATAAGATGAAAAAATAAATGCTCCTGATCGCCGATAAACTTCAGGTTGGCTATTCGTTCTAAAATAGAAAAGATATTGGCTTCACTGGAAGTATTATCAAGGTAAGAAATTTTAAGTGGTAATGGTTGGCGTTGCTTCGTAAAGGATATCTTCCAGTATGGAGCAAGATTATAATCCCTGGATGGCCTGCCGTGCAAAACAGGGTATTTTCTTATTGAACTATCAAGGCAGTTCCTGAATTTATCTTCCTGTGGAGAGCCTTCTAATTCGAGAACTATCTGAGAAGTATTCCCTGTACCGGTCGCTTTTTTAGTTATGTAATCAAGTACATGAATAATCCAGTCTATTCCCGTTAAATAGCGTTTTTTGCCGGGAAAATTAATTATACCCATCCTTTGTAAAAGAAAATGCCATAATTAGAATTGTTGGAATTAGCTCATCTGGCTGATAGATGATGCCAGGGAACGTACTGTCCTGAAATCTTCACTGGTTAACCCTGATTCCATTAGCTTAATGTTAAATATTTTTTCTATAAACACCAGCAGCTCTACAAAGCTCAATGAATCAATGCCCATCTCATGAAGGGGCGTATCCGGTATGACCTTAGATGAATCGATAGATAAGATTGTCGCAATCTCTTGCGACAGAATATTTTCTATTTCTTTTAAAGTCTTTACACTCATCTAAAGGTTCCTGCATCCGGTAAATTTATTAAAAATATTATTCATCTCCGCTAACTGATTCAACTTCCTTAAATATTTTTTTATATACCTTATCTGGAACCTCCTTTTTATCATCGTATTAGCCTGATAATATCTGTTTTATCTGCGCAGTTTTTTCTAATGCAGCAGATTCGTTCGATTTTGGATGATTCTGTTTTTGTAATTACATTAAGATCATACGGATTTTCCTGAACTGGGCAAGCGTACTTAATTTGTTTTTTTATCATAAGTGCGCCTGCAGCGCAATGGAATGCGCTGATAATCTTCATACTTCCAAATATTGGCGCATATCCTCCGATAGAAACATCAACAGGAAGTGTATCTTGATATGATGTTTCATTTCCTGCCATACCATCAGCTTCTATAATATATATATCAGATTTTTTTATAGTGTCGCAATTAGTCATAGAGGCAGGTATAATTTCGCAATATTTATTCTGACAATTTTCTAAGCTTGTCATCAAAAATACGCTTCCCTCTCCTGGTACAGATGATGGTAGGGCTGAAAAGTTAAAAGGTCTAATTTTTCCGTCATTGGCAATTCGTAATTTCTGGTTACAGATATACTCCATAACATTGCCGCACACATCAACACAGCCGAGTAAAACGTATTTGCAACGCTTTTCAGTAAGCCACGCTTTAGCAAGGATAAGAGACTGATGAAACGGTGAAGCAAACTGAGTAATTGTAACAGTTGGTCCCCGGATATTTAATAAAGATGAAATATATGATGCCGCAGCATTATGAACTGAATGCGAAAAAGTTGTCGGAGAAACACTGCCATCACCGTAATCTATAATATCATCAAGAAAACGGAAGGTTGTTACATGAGGCCCAAAAGCTGTTGATAGAATAATTCCAATATCTGCTTTTTTGTCATTAATTTGAATACCGCTGTCAACGACCGCATCACGTGCAGCCATCACTGCCATTTTGCTGAATCTGTCTGCCCTGCGTATTTTTTTTAATAAATTTATATCATTAATAGTTTCTTTTTCTACGCTGTAAATGGGGTAAAAAATATTTTGATCATTATCAGACTTAATTAGCTTTGGTGAAGTCCATCCTTCCCGTAATGCAATGTCGAGGCTTTCAATTCCGCGTCCTCTTGTGGATACTATTCCTATGCCGGCAATATTCATTTATATACTATTTTATTGATTTCTGGCAATAACAATAGAGGCATTATTCCCGCCGAAAGCCAATGAGGTGGATACAGCAAAGCTACCATTTATTTGTGTTTGTTCTGTAATTGGTTTAACAGGTATATTTTCGTCCTGTCGAACAAAACCTGCGCTGGCAGGTATCCAGCATTCTCTCAGGGCAGAGGCTGTAAAAGCTGCTTCCAAACCTCCTGCAGCGCCAAGAGTATGGCCTGTATAACCCTTTGTTGAAAGAAATTTTATTTTCGGCCCAAAAATTTTTTCAATCACAATTCCTTCAACCTTATCGTTATCATGGGTTGCAGTGCCGTGAGCATTTACAAAACACACATCTTGTGGAGTAATATTTGCATCAGCGAGAGATTTGCGCAATGCTGACTCCAGTCCTGAACCGTCAGGACGAGGGGCTGTGAGATGGTATGCATCTGCTGCTGCACCATATCCTGCAAGCCGTAGCGCTGACTTTTTACCTCTTAGGGATGCAGATTTTTCTGTCTCAAGAATCAGAACTCCTGCCCCTTCACCCAGGTTCAATCCTGAACGGTCTTTATCAAAAGGGCTGCATAAAGATTTGCTTAGAATTCCAAGTGCTCCAAAACCACATAAAGGGACTCTGTTCAATTCGTCTGCTCCACCGGCAATGGCAATATCGCATACACCATTTCTTAACCATGACAGAGCCACTCCTATTGCGTCAGCGCCGGACGAGCAGGCGTTAACTACGGTGACTGATGGCCCGTTTGCTTTTATTGATTTAGCAATAGCTTCGGCAAGGTTGCCCTTTAAAAAGCGGTCAACAGGGGCCATGCCTGCCGCTCCTGTATTCCGGTATGTTCGATAAAAATCAATGTCATTCAACTGGCTTGCCACGCTAGTTCCAAGACATACCCCCGTTTTAATAGCGGAAAAGTCCTTTTGCAGGCCGGCATCATGTAAAGCTTCTTTTAGTGCAGACATAGCGAGAGACAGGGTGCGCATTTCATTTTTTTGTTTATTAACTTGTTTATTAACTTGTTTATTAACCAGGGGGCTTTTTACCTCAAAAACCGGATATGGCAAAGAAGTGTCGAACAAACTAACCGTGCCGGCATTTCTTTTCATAAGCCTAAATGATTTTAGGTGTTCTGTTATATTTTTTCCAGCGGCAGAGATTCCACCAATTCCTGTAATGAATATTTTCATTTGTCGTAACTACTCAGGTTGTCAGATTCACGGTTACTCTTTATTTTCATAGACGTAATTCGCCAGCGTATCAATTGAATAGAATATTTTTTGACCTTCCTTCATATCTTTGACTTCTATGCCGAAATTGCGCTGAAGCAGCACAACAATTTCAACTGCATCAAGAGAATCCAGCCCCAGCCCTTCACCAAATAAAATTTCATCATCTTTAATTTCTTCCGGACTTACATCTTCTAATGAAAGATTTTCTACCAGCAGTTCTTTTAACTTTTTTCGTATTTCAGGCAATTCCATTTCTTTTTGGTCTTCCATCGACAGCTCCTTTATAAAACTTTAGACTTTCAGATAATTAATTTCACAAGGCCAGAAGGAGGAAGGCGTATTAGTTATACGTCGACGACTGATAACACAGTGAAATTATTTATCTGAAAGTCTATATATTATTCACTCCATACATCATGAAACAGAAAACATTGGTATGGATACTTTTTAACAAATGCTTCAATTATTTCTGCGTAATTCTGAACCCACTGATGGAGTTGTTGGCGCTTATTATGTTTTTTATCATAGCGTGGATATATTACGTTAGATACATCAACAATATACTTATGGCTTGAAACCTTATTTGACAGCAAAACCACTACAGGAGATTCAACTGCGGCGGCGACAGCAAAACCGCTGAAAGGGAACCATGCTTTTTCACATAGAAATGCAACTTCAACGGATTTAGCCCCATATTTTCTGTCTCCCATGATAGATACAATATGGCCTTTTTTTAAAACATCCATTATTTCTACTATACCACCAAGATATTGTTCCGGAGAAATAATTTTTATATCATCATGTTCTCTGTCAATATTCAGCGACCTTCGTACCGCCATATTGTCTTCAGGGCGCATAAGAAGATATACTGTTCTTTCTATTTTTTTTAAGACGGTTAAGGCGATTTGCCAGCTACCTACATGTGATGTTAACAAGATTATTCCTTGTTTATTATTTTGAAGCAGGGCTATCAACTCATTGTACCCATTAAGTTGAATATCAAATGTTGTATGCCCGGCAACAGAGGCATATCTGTCAATAAGCTGCTTCCCCTGACTAATAAACAGACGGTAAACATGCAATAGCCTTATTAAATAACCCCTATCGGGAAATCTTCTATTTATATATGACAGAGCAGCAGAAACCGCAGTCCGATCAAAAACCAAATAATAAAGGCAGACAATATACAAAAAACCATATGTTTTGCGAAGCCCGAATAATTTCAGGAGAGCTTTAAAAAACCAGAAGCCGAATTTATTTCCTCTTTTTTTGGTATTTATATTTTGTGACCGTTCAATAGGTTCCATGATTACTACCCGTACTAATTTTTTTGCGAAATATTTGCGCAGCACCAAATACAATTATACCTGTTAATAGTGCTGCTATTGGTGCAACAATCAAGGAACCCAGTAACCACTCTATAAGCCTTGCCGGAAGCTGGCCAAACACTGTATTCAGGTTAACGTCGGTCAGCCATTGTCCATTTCGCATATAATAACCAAGCTCAATGCAAATCAGAGGAACAAAAGGCGGCATGCATAAATGTTGTATATTCAGCGCCATTATCTTATTCAGATGCAGGCGTGTTGCAACATAGGCAATTACTAAGGAATGCATTGATATAAGAGGCAGTACTGCAAAAAAGGTCCCAACTGCGGCCGACATGGCCAATCCGCCGGGGCTTGCGTTTTCTTTCAGTAATTTTTTTAACAATTTTACAGGATGACGCATTAAACTGAAGTCAACCTGCTTTCTATGGGCTGCAACAAGTTTTTGGTGCGGAAAAGGTAAAAGGCGTCTTCCAACCAGCCTGGTATGCATACATGAAATACGGAAATTATCTATAAATAGTTTAAAACTCGAAATTCGCATATTCGGTTCAGGATACCAGACGTCAATTTCAACAGTTTTTAAATACAGTCCTGCCCAAGCCGCTCTGGCCAGAACTTCAGCCTCAAAATCGTAATGCGAACCTTTCATATTCAATTGTAAAAGATGTTTTACCGGATAACCTCGAAATCCACTCTGGCAATCATTGATGGATGCACCTGTTTCCACTCTGAGCCAGAAATTTGCGAGCTTTCTTCCAAACCGGCTTGAATTTGGAATGTTTTTTCCATTAAATTTTCTGCACCCAATAATTACAGATGTTTCGTCATCCTGAAGCAAAGGTATGAATTTTTCTAAATTCCTGGGATAGTGCTGGCCATCCGCATCAATAGTAATCATAAAACGACCGCCATTGGCTTCAACATGCCTTAAAGCAGTGAGAATAGCCTGCCCCTTACCTTTGTTATTATTATGCTTTAATACCTCAATATCGCTACCTGAAAATAATGCTGAAATATCTGTATCAGTACTACCATCATCAACAACAACCACTTTTTGCAAATATGAACGGCAACCCAAAACAATATCTTTAACAGTATTCTTATTGTTAAAGACCGGAATAACACACCAGATATGTTCAGTTGAAAATGAGCTGTTCTGTTTCATGCGAGTAACACTTTAGCGCTTTTAAATATTATTTTTTTGACAGGATTTACAAGATATTCAGGATTTAAATTATTGTAGCCGTTCACGGCTTGAAACTTGAAATTGGAAATTGGGAAAAACAGTACAAAAGCATGAAAGCCAAATTTCTAATTTCAATGTTCCGTGAACGCTTACAAATCTTGTTTATCCTGTTATCCTGTCAGATTCTTTTTCAAAAAGCTAAAGAGTTACGAGTTCGTAGCTTTCTGCTTTTTATGTTTATCATCCTTTGGAATAAGCATGTCCCACAAGGATCCGGAGTACCCAAGTTTATGAAGAAATTGTAAGCTGTCATCCAGAAGGTCCGGCGGGAAAACACAATGCCTTATCCCTTTAAAAGCATCATTTAATGTATGTTCAAGCCACTGTTTATCTATTCCAGGTGGAATATAATATACAGGCTCAAGTAGTTCCTGATCATGCGAAATAATGCCTTGCTTAATTGCTGTCCTGACGAGAGCGGTATCAGGAAGAATACGTATGCCCATAAAAATAAATGAAACAGTTTTTTTCAGGTTTATTATATTATGTATTCCTTCCATAACAGTTTCTCGTGTTTCCCCGGGGCAGCCAAACATGTAATAATGCGCTGTGGCGATGCCGTTGCTGTTAAAAATGTCGTTACATTTGACAATATCATTGAATTGAAATGATTTGCCCAGTTTTTTCAGTGTGATGTTTGATGCAGCATCAGCTCCCATTTCCGCAGCTTTAAGGCCGGTTTGTTTCATGAGCTTTACATGCTCGTCATCAATGCCTTCAGGCTTGAAAAAAGCCGTCCATGGAATAAATATGCCGCGCCTTTTCATTTCATTGATCACATCAAGATAGCGGCCATTGTCATCATTAAATACAGAATCAGTAAAAAAAATATATTTGACCTTGTGTTTATTCATCAGGGTATGAATATCATTAACAACCTCTATAGGGTCCCTGCAACGAATAGTTGAACCTTCAAGGACAGGATAAGAACAATACACGCATTTATGAGTACAACCGCGTTTTGTCTGGACAGAAGCTATATTGCCGCTTTTCAGATAAAATTCCATAATGCGGGAATCATAAAATGCAGAAGGGATTTCATTCCCGCTCAGCTTTAATGAGGTTTTGATACACCTGTGCTCCGGATATTTTTTCTGCCTGGCATTATTAACGAACTCAACCATTAATTCTTCGCCTTCTCCTACAATTCCGTAATCAGCACCAACTTCGCGCAGAATCACGTCCGGCATAATAGAGAACCCTGAACCACCCATAACAACTTTGGCATCTGTTTCCTGCCGTATTCTCTTTACTATATTCCTGACAGCATCAATATATCTCTGTTCATTTAGCAGATTTACATTGTCAATGTTTCGTATTGATATGCCAATAATTTCCGGATTGACTTGTTTAATCTTATTTCCAAGCTTATCCAATGAGCAGTTATTTTGAAGGAAGTCAAATTGGTATACATCATAACCTGCATTTTTCAGTGCTGCGGCAACCATACTTAACCCAAGCGGATATGTAGGATAAGGAGTGCTTGCGATATTGGAAGAAATTAGCAGGATTTTCATAAAGTTAGGTTTTATCCTTTTTGCCGGGTACCGGCCATGAGCGATTTGAATTCAGGCTGATATTTTTATATGTTCCGTCATTTTTTTCTTTTTCAATAACTTTAAGATACAGTTTCGCCATTTTTATTTCTTTACAGCAATCAGCGTAGAATGCTTCCCAGGCATATTCATACATTTTTTGCAGTGAGTTCACGCTCATTTTTTTTGGTTTAAAAACAACTTCACCGGCAGTATAATGTTCCCAGTCATTATGAATTATTCTGTTTTCCTTTTCCAGTTGTTTTCTGACAGGAGAATGTGGGAATGGCGTAAGAATAGTAAACTCTGCAAGATCCAGATCTATTTCCAGCAGAAAATCAACCAGTCGTTTAATATAATCTTCATCATGATCATCTAAGCCCAGAAGAATAGTGCCCTCAACTCCAATTCCACGTTCTTTCAGCCGCTTTATCTTTTTGCGGATATGATCAGAAGTGTCCACAATAGCTTGATATACATACCAGCATCCTGCCTCTACAGCGAGGTCAAGTATCTCATCATCATCCTTTATCGGATGAGATATCCATTTCTTTTTTAAAGGCGCAATAGATTTAAACAGCAGCTTTTCCCATTCATCGTTTTGAGCCAGGGAATTATCAACAAAAAACAGACGATTGTTATTAATACTTTCCAGTTCTTTTATTACTGCTTTAATAGGGCGTGGTCTGAACTTTCGTCCTCCAAGAAATGGGGTGCAGCAGGGGAAGCAGTTAAAACGGCATCCACGGGATGCATGGACAAGATCAACCATTTGAACTCCACGAAAATTATATAGCTCGCGTTTTAAAATACTACGCCTCGCGGTTCCAACCAATGATATGCCTGGGAAATTCTGATGAAAGTTATAAGTCTTTTTTAGCTTTCCTTTTTTAAAATCTTCTATAACTTCATCAAAACGTCCTTCTGGTTCGCCAATAAACACAGAATCAGCGTGCTGCATGGTTTCTTCTGCATGCAGCATTGTTGCAATCCCGCCGAATATAACCATTTTCCCGTGAGCTCTGTACCAGTCAGAGATTTCCCATGCACGTGGTATCTGGCAGGTCAGCAGAACTGAAATAGCGATTAAATCAGCTTCTTCATATAAGTCGAGTTTTTCTACGTTTTCATCACAAAAAGAAATTTCGACATCATTTTTTATTGTCGCAGCAAAAACAACCGGGCCGTGAGGCGGCAGATTAAATTCAGGCTGATTTTTTAATTTTGGCCACTTCGGGTATATCAGCTTAATTTTCACATTGTACCTTTTCTTTGTAACATTATTAACATTTCATCGAAATCAGATATTTTTTCAATAGTATCAACTACGTCTTCAAGGGATAGCGATTTCATAGCTGAAGTATTATCTTTATTGTCCAGAACAAAGCAAACAGCTTTTTCCTCATTTGCCTTAACTGCAATCATTTTTGATGTTTCTCTACGAAGGATCATTTTGCCGGCATAACGCAGCATCGACGGTATTTGATTATGCTGGAACTTAATATATAGCAGAGGCCCCCGGCACCCAAAATGAATTGCTGCTTCAGCCATGGGAGTTGAGGGCAGGGTATAGATAAAAAGATTTCCCCTTGCGATTGTACGACCGCATGAAACATAGTCCTTAAAATAAGCCAGATTAGACTCAAAGCATCCATCATTGTTTGTGCCGAGAATTCCAGCATCATGTTTCATATGCTCAGAATAAGTTATTCCGGCATCATTCAGGGCAAGGGCTATGGAGCAGCAAGTCATCTTTGAAGCAGCATCAAACCTCCCAAAATTTTTAATCGCATATTTTAACACTGATTCATGCTGTAAATGAGAATGTAACGATTTTAAATCATTATAATTACCTTGCAGCTTTTTTATAATACTGCCGTATCCGGTCAGTGTAATCCAGCCGATTCCTTTAATGACAATCATAAGTTCATAGTTTAAGGTTTAGGGCTCAAGGGTCAAGTGAAGGTTTGATCAAAGTGAGTGGCGTGGCCAAAAGGCTTGCCGCGTCAGCGCCGCCGAAGTTCTCCGCGTCCACTCAAGCGCCTATTTGGGCTTTTGTTTCATTTGATCTTTAAGGAAAAAATTTAATAAATTTTGAAATATTATCAGGCAAAGTTAAAACAAAAACAATAATTGTGATGACATTTAGTATAATTGACAATTTAAAACCATTTAGCGGTGCTTGTGGAGAGTTATTTAGGTTGCAAATAATGGTTTGGATATTGGCGACTTTTAATATAGTAGGTGTATCCAAAGAATTAGATTTAATTTTATTTTGCAATGAAGATTCAAATTCTAAAAAATATTTTTCTGAAATATAGTTCAGTTTGTTAATTCTATAAGAAATAAGTTTTTTTGGATAATAAAGAAGTAATGGTATTGAAAATATTATAACAAAAAAACAAATTGACCATGATATGTAATAGATTGGGTTGTACCTGAGCATTGTAGTTGAAGATAAATCTATAACATAGTAAATAATAACAAATATTAGCCCTGTTATAATAAAACGTTTAATGATGTACAATTGCAAATCAAAGCACTTCTTTAAAATAGGTGTAGCCTTTGGATAAGAAATAGCGAAATTAACTTCATCTGTTATGCAAATATAGCGAAATAATTTCAAAAAAGAGAGAACATGCCATAAACCTTGCGCACTCACAAACAGACAATAACAAATTAGTAAGCCAGCGTATATGCCTACCTGTGTCAACGGTATTATCCTAAGATAGACAAATTCGGATAGAACGAAGAGAGAAAAAAGGCCACCAAAAAAAATATTCAGCTTGTTGCTGTAGGCAAGATTAATTATACCTTTAGCTTTTTGACGATCCTTTTGGTTTATGAAATAAAGATTCAAATCCTCAATCAACGAAATAATTCGTTTGTAAATATTCGATATTGTATTTGAAATAATTATAACATTTATGAAAAGGCAGAAATGATAAAACCAAAAGTGAGAATATGTCTTATCACCTCCATCTTTGTATATCAGCACTCCAGCAACTGAATAAAGAAGGAAAACAAAAAACAAGAAATTTGGATGCGTTAAATACTTTATAGTGAAATTATCTGTGTTCATCTGGCTGTTGTTTAAATTTGTAGTAAATCCCCTAAAGATGAGGACGTCCAGTATTGACTGGATTTATATTTTTTTATGTATTTGTTTAAAAATATTGTCGCTGGACAAATAGGCAAATCCGAAACAAGCTCGATGGTGTTTTGGACTTTTTGTTCTATCATTGATGTTACTATTAATATTGCTTTGGAATTTTTTAAAATAGTTAAAATGTCTGGTAGCATATCGATATCTGTCGATATATTGGCGCACAATTTCATTAAATGATTCTTCTTCTGGCCACTAAGAGTTGATAAGGCTGTAGCTATTACAATATTGTTCCTATTCATGATTAAATCTGTATACTGTCGACCTGTTATAGAAACTTGATCATCATGAAATGAATTTATGTCATTTATAGTTTGAAAAATGAAGCCTATATTATCTCCGATTTTCGATAAAACCTTATACGTCTTTTCTTCGTCCGAATTTTTAAGTAAATACCCCATTAACAAAGAGTTTCTTAGGATAGTAGTAGACTGGAGTTTGTTGATGTTTATTGCATCCTCTTTTTTGTAACTATTATATTCAATAATCATTTCTAAGACTGAGCCTGCTGCCATATTTGCAACAGTCTGTTTATACAATAACAATAATTTGTTTCGAATTTTTTGGCCGAATATACTGGTAACATCAAGTGCTATCTCGAATGATTTTGAGAGTAAAAAATAAGGAAAAATTGTTGATAACTCGCTGCCATGCTTTTTGAAAAAAGTATCTTTATTTCTTCTTTTTAAATCTTTATCTAAATAATCGTCTAACACAATAGAGGCTTTGTGTAAAAGTTCGACTGACACACAAATACTTATTAGATTGTGACAATGCTTTAATTCTTTATTGGCTATATTATACCCCAAATAGCAAAGCAATGGCCTAATTCTAGTACCAGACATAAGGGCATCTTCAAGCAGGAGCTTAAATGATTGATTATTGTCAATAAGTTTTATTATTTCTTTATTTAAGCAAATATTAAATTTTGAAATATCATTTTTCATGGCTTTCATTTATTTAAATTAGTACGCAGATAAGCATTATAAAAGTAATACTTACGGAATTTACTTGTTCATTGTTTAAATATGATTTTTTTGCAATGTAGTACCTATAATGCTATCGATTACATTCTCCAAATAATATAGCAAAGCTATTTTGAAGATATCTATTATTCTTAAACCAAAGTCATTAATTTTAAAGTCAGGCTCTTCATCATCAAAAATTTCGCATGAGTCCCAACCAATTTTCTCAACGAACCATTCAGCAAAAAATCTTTCAGTCTTTTTCATTTTTCACAAGGCTAACGAAAGAAAGGTAACCCTGAACGATTAATATTTTTTTAGCACCACAGCACAGTTCACTCCACCAAATCCGGAGTTTGTCGAAATTGTTACCGAACCATCGAACGTCAAAGGCTCAGGGGAAACCCACCCTGAAGCCTCATTATCAATATTGCACAGGTTTACGGTAGGTGGAACAATTTTTTTATTTAAGGACTCAAATGCTATGATTATTTCTAAAAGACCGGCTGCTCCCAGTGTATGGCCTGTTCCACCTTTAATAGAATATACCGGGACTTTATGGTTTCCAAAAACAGATCTCAATGCCTTAACTTCCATAGAATCGTTATATATGGTTCCTGTGCCGTGGGCTGAAAAGCAGCCGATATCTTTTTCTGAGACATTTGCGGATTTAAGTGCTTTGCGTATAGCCAGGGCAAGTCCGCTTCCATCCCGTGACGGGCCTGTCATATGGTTTGCGTCATTTGTTAATCCCCATCCAGCGATTTCTCCAATTACAGGTCTGTTTTCTCTTAATGCTCTTGATTCGCTCATCAACAATAAAAATCCGGACGCTTCACCAAGGCTCAATCCGTTCCTGTTTCTGTCAAAGGGTTTTGCCATATCTTTATCAAGTGCCATTAAAGAAGAAAATCCTGCAAAAACAAATTCACTTACACTATCGCAGGCAACAACCATCACACAGTCATTTTCATTGCTGATAATCATTCCGGCAGCCTGAGCCACAGCTATACTTGATGAGGCGCAAGCTGCGGAAACAACAATACCGGGGCTGCTGAGCCCACACAAAAGCAATGTTTTTTCAAGCAATTTATGCGGACTGCTGCCTGCAGCATCAGTACTCTCATTCAGAACATGGCTTTCCAGTTTATCAATTTCGCCGACCGTAGTAGCAAGAACAAGAAATGCATCTTCAGGGATTGAAGAAATATTTTTTTGCAGCAGTGGTTTTAGCATTTTTATGACGATTGACTTATCCTGTCCGTACGTCAGGCCGGGAACAACAGCAGCATTTTGCGCAAGAAAAGACTCTGTGGGGAATCTGTCCAGACGCCCTATAGCTGTTTTCTTTGATAACAACCCATTCCAGCAGGAATCTATCCCCCAGCCATAAGGAGTTACAATATCACATGCAACGACAACCGCTTTTGTTTCTGTCATGCAAATTCTCCAGCTTTCCATCTCCGACGGCATTTTTCCAGAATTTTTGGAGAGGCAATCAGAACATCACTGCTTTTTCCGTCAATAAACATCTGTACGGTATAACCGGTTGCAGCAATATCACCGCCTTCTTTAATCAGCGAATATTCGGTATTTAGCCTGGCGCCTTCATTCCATATCATTGATGCTTTTATGGTAAACTCTTCATCCAAAAAAAGAGGTTTAAAATGGTCTATATGGAGCTGTACAATCGGCGCCCTCAGTTGAGATTCATAGAAATCTTTATACGAAAGACCATAACGTCTTCCGAGTTCAGCAGACCCTTCTTCAAAATATTCGGGATATCTGCCATGCCAGACGATACCCATTACATCTGCTTCGCTGAATTTTACCCGCCTTTTAATATAAACTGTCAGCGGGTCCGGCATTCCTGTAATGCTTTCAAAATAACCGTTCTTTTTACGTCGCACATTCATTTATTGTAACTACTCAGGTTGTTAGGTTCAGGGTTCACGGTTCACCGAAATCTGAACCGTTCTACGAGCTTCACATATACCTCGAAAGGCCGCAAATTGCGCTTTTTCGATGGCTATGAACACCAATAGCTGCGTTGCTCAGGCTTGCAATAGCCTGCTATCCCGCACCTTCGCGCCTTGCTCTTGATGCTCATTGCTCACCGAAAAAAATGCAATTTGCAACCTTCCGAGGTATAACTCACGATATCGTCGATACATTTCAGGATATTTGCGTTTGAATTCCAGGCAACACCCTTCCCCAGCCCCCACTACATTGTCCATATTGACCAGCGTCTGTCTGCCTGTTGCAGGCAGGCGCCGGCGATGCCCAAATACTGCTTGATAAATATGTCAACATGGGAGTTTTTCCTGATTTTTCCCTTTTGTTGTGAAAAGTGCCGACATTTACGCCATTTATCCTTACAATTATTCAACATAGCCTGCCCTGTGAAATCATGTTTACTTATTTAGGATATCCTGCAAGTCCCCCATTTTAGTTCTCTTCAAACTCATGGCTTTTCCAATGGCCCCATCACAACAGTTGGGTCATTCCAATAACGATTTTGTCTGCACGCTTCAGTGGGACGATAATCCAGAGGAAGTAGTCCACAGGTGACTCCATCGAACGAAAACCAACTTCCAAATGAGGTTCATCCAACGGGAGTATTTGTCGCCGGTAGATGACATTCATTAATGCACCTTCGACAAAGTGGCCCATGGCGTCCTCGAATGAGATGCCTTTCACCTGCTGCCTTGCAAAGCTTTGCAAGCAATCCAGCTTATCAAACCACCATCTCTCGCAGATGGAATGCGCCTTCCGCAGCACGATCTCCTGCTCAGGGCGTGATAACTTGGCCGTGTCATAAAAGATATCCCGATCATTCATAAGTACCCATTCCTGCTACTGTTCTCTTACCTCGCTTTCCTGAACAGGCGTAATATCGTGGTTGAATATTAAAAAAGTGAAGTATTCATTTATGTTTTTGGTGTATGTAAAATTTTTGAAATATTCTTTTTAGTTAGGATTCGGAATTATTTGTTCTGACCGGTTTCATTTTTCAAAAGCCTGTAAGTAATTTCATATATTATGCGTCGAGGGCCAACAGCTACAATATCTATAATCTGTTTTGAAGATATCCTGTAAATAATCCTGAATCGACCTACCCCGAAACTCTTTAAGCCTGTCAGCTCTTTTTTCAAGGATTTTCCGACATGGGGATCTGATAAAATGATTTTAAGAGATGACTTAATCTTTGTTTTTATTTCAGGATGCATATGCCGGACGAAATCGGCTGTTTCATCCGGCATTTTAAGCTTATAAGACGGAGGCATATGCTTTACTCCTAACAGCCTGTCAGAAAATAGCTGTTTTGCGGAATCTCTGACAGGCTTCTGGATACTAAAATAATTCCTCAAGCGTATAAAGCCTGGTTTTCCTCTTGAGCGTTGCAAGCCCCTGTTTAATTTCGTCCATCATGTCTCGGTCGGAAATAATTTCAAGAGTTTCTTTCCAGCTTTCAAACTCATCAGGGCTGACCAGTACAGCCGAAGGTCTGCCGTTTTTTGTAATTACAATCTCCTCATCAGTTGAGTGGACTTTTTCAACAAGCTCGCTAAGCTTCATCTTAACTTCGGACAATGATAATGTCTGCATAAAAAACACCTCTTTTTTAGTTGACCAGAATTATAGTTATTAACTATATTGATAAAGCGTATAAAAGTCAAAAAGTTTTTTGAACTTCACTCAACTACCTCTTTTGCTTTTTTATAATGATTCGCCGAGTATTGATTTGATCTTTTGAACTCTATCCATTTGCTTAAAGGCTCCTTTTGTCTTTTTTCCCTTTTGTTGCAAAAACACAAGCTCTGATGCAGGGACAAGTTGAACTTTTTTTTGCAGTTCTGGAAGTAATTCGCGTAGAATGTTATATGTAATTATATGTGGATGCGCTATGCCAATCGCTTCACCGTGCTTGTCGGCAATACGAATAAGCAGTTTTATTTGTTTTCTGATAAAATCAGGTTCCTGAAAATGATCAATAAATACATCTCGTTGAGCAAAAGGAATCCGTTACTCATGTTTTCGTTCCTATGGCTTTATGAACCCATTCGTAGAACTTTGTCTTCAGAAGCGGGTTATCCATCCAAGACTGGTCGGGTTCGGGATCTTGGATGACTTCTTCGACGGATTTGAGTCGTGGCATAGGCTTTGAACTGATGTGTCCTTTGCCCGTCACCCATCGAATCTGTCGGGCTTTCTGTATGGCGCGGACAATGAGGTTGGTCATCTGGCAATCACCGAGGCAGTAGTCCATTACCTCCTGATGATTTCCTGCACGCCATTGCTTTGGTGCGTCCGCGCCGTCCATGAGTTTCTCTTGCGGGATGCCCATTCCTTCTGCCACTTTTTCCAGCCCGACGGGAAAACCGGCCTGGTTGAAGAACTGGAACATGGGATCGTAGCACTTCAGAGCGATACGTGCGGCGAAGGCCATGTCATCAGCCTGATGGCCTATCCATTTCAAATCGAAGCCCAAGCCATTCCACGCGCACACCATGAACCCTTTTTGTTGCATCTCATCGAGATACTCAAGCAAATCATGAGCACGTTCCCGCGTCAGGTTCAACGCGGGACGACCCTCCTCATCGTCCGAATACCACACCCGCTCCTCACCGTTGTGTATCGCCGTCGCCCCCACCGAAATATGAAACGGCGCATACTTCTCCATGTCCTCGTGCTTCCCGAGCTCGAAGACGTCCGAGATCTCTATGTCAAAGCTCAGTATATGGGGAAACATCAAATACTTTCTCCTCATTATTTTCGAATTTTAAAAGCAATTTGTATCCATCAAGCGGCTTTACACTTTTAACTGATAAATACATGAATTCCTCCCTTCTTATCTCAGAAGGTCAATTTTAAACGGCAACTCGGTTTTGGGTGTCAGCGTGAATGCGGTTGTTGAACTCAGCTTTTTTATTCTTAAATCCATCCACACTAAAATGGAATTTCATCCATATCGGGTTGCTTCAAAGATTTGCTTTCTGCTTTGCGTCTTTTCCGATCTTCACGTTTCCGGTTACGTTCCTTAACAATCCGCTCAATTGATTTCACGACCTCTGGACGGTTCTTTTTAAAACGCTTGAAATAGAGTTCCTCTATAAAATCGGGTAAGGGCAATTTCCATGGCTCTTGTTTATGGTTTGCTAATTTTCCAAATTTCTTTGGATTCAAGCCAAGTTCACGAGCCATTTGAATATGGACATCAGAAAGACGAAACCGTTTCCTTGCATCTATCCATATTTGATCTTTTACAGGAATTTTCTTTTTCTTTGCCATTAATTTTCAATTTTCGATTCGAGCATAACGGGCTGCGAATGGTATCCGTTTGTTGCACAACTTTTGTCATTTCAATATACCTTATTTCACCCGTATAATGTCGCTCTTGAGCTGCGCGGTCTTCCGCGTCCGCTCGAAAAGTTTGTTAGCTAATTTCGTTCTTTCTTTTAATCCAGTATTCGGGTTTACGATGACCATGTGCAACAGCAAGAATCCATAAGGTATCTTTACGAATAATGTAGGCGATATAGTATGGAAATATTTTGAGATTAACACGACGGTAACCGCCTCTACGAATCTGTGGAACAGTGGAATTGCCTAAAATCCAATTGACATGTTGGTCGACTTCGTCCTTCAATCTTAGTCCTAATCCAGCCTGTTGTTCATAATATGCTATCGCATCATTCAATTCTTCAAATGCCTGTTGAAGGATTATTTTTTTCATGATGTAAAGCGCTTTTCAATTTTTTGCATTGCTTTATCGTAATCAATACCTATTGCTGTTCCCTCATCAACGGCACGAACCCTATCCGTGATTTCTTTTTCCCAAGCAGAATCAATATCATCGGAATCCAAAGATCGGTTATCGAGAAAAAGAATAAATCTGACTATTTCTAAACGCTCTCTCTTGGGTAATTTAATTAATTCTGTGGTTAAATTTTCAATAGTTAGTTGCATTTATTTTCAATTTCCTTTTTGTTTACGAGTTAAGGAGCTTGTTTAATTTTCTATAGGCACGTAGAATGCGGTTTCAAACAAATTGCATCACTTCATCCGGCAACCATTCATTTAACAGACAAACTACTGCAGGGTTGCCTTCAAATGGTTTTGTAGCAAATGCATCAATTGGGTATAGATAGACTTTCAGATAAATAATTTCACTGTGTTATCAGTCGTCGACGTATAACTAATACGCCTTCCTCCTTCTGGCCTTGTGAAATTAATTATCTGAAAGTCTATAGTTATTTCCACTTTTTTCCCTCAAAAAACATTCGTACTGCTCACTTGACGCAGGCATTATCCGAAAAACTATCAAAAAAGTGATAAGCTGCCGCAAAACTACAAATGTTCTAAATCGGCTCGGCTTTTGCGGTCAAGTACAGATGATTAGGCAAACATGCTGAATTTGCAAGTAAACAATCCTTATTCACTATTCAAGCTTTTGACACCCATAGTCTCATAATCGGTTAATTCGATATCTGTAGCAGATTCATTCTCGCCAAAAAAGATTTCCAGAATGTCTGCCTTTTTGTCATAGACGAAACGTACTGGTGTAGCATCACTCGCCGTTGTCTCTGTTTCGTAAAACTTAGCTTCACCCATTTTGTTCACCTTTTTGGTCGAATATACTTGGCCCATCCGGTCACCACGAAGTTGTTGGGGGAACCAACACTCAGTTACCGATTTATTTTTTTGATTCGGAACTTATCATTCTGAAATACGCAGAAACAGTTTTTGATCCGATCCGAATAATTTTTCATAATGTGTTTTACGACCTGCAATTTCTCGGAGCCGGTGGCATCTTCAAGCCTTAGGAGCAGAACTCCACTATGTTCCATTAAGGAATGATAAACCAACTCTCCGAAATCTTTGTCCATTGTGATAACCATACGATTTTCCGTGACGGCGATGCGGATAATTTCCTCATCTTCCATACGGAGATCAATATCTCTCACAGCTTTCGTATTATAACCCTCTCCCCGCAGATATTTTTCGATTCCTTTACCTACGCCTACATCAACGAGGAATCTCAGTTTGGATGAATTCATGTGGACACTCTGACGGAAAACACCTGCTCCTCTTCGACCAGCCATGTTGCATATGCGAACACCGCCTGAAAATCCTCTTTCTCAAGTTCTGGATACTCTTCAAGCAGTTCCTGCTCCGACACACCTCCAGAAAGTGCCCGCAGTATTTGTTCCACGGTGATTCTCATACCCCGAATAGTCGGCTTGCCGAGCATTATTTTTGGATTGATCGTGATCCTTGAAAGTAAATTTTCTGTGTTTAACATGACTTAGATCCTCCTCACTTTCGTTATAGGGCCTAAAAATAATTATATGATTTTCCGTTCAAATACCACGCATAAAAAATGTTAACAATAAAAATGGAATTTTGTATGTTTTATTGAGTCGTTTAACACGCAATAAATGGAGATAAATTGGCATCCTTCATATGACCTCTGACCCCGGTCCCCGATCCCTGATCCCCGACCCCTGACTTCAGCCTATGATGGAATATGCACAAGCTTTGATGCAGGGACGAGTTGAACTTTTTTTTGCAGTTCTGGAAGTAATTCGCGTAGAATGTTATATGTGATTATATGTGGATGCGCTATGCCAATTGCTTCACCGTGCTTGTCGGCAATACGGATAAGCAGATTTATTTGTTTTCTGATAAAATCGGGTTTCTGAAAATGATCAATAAATACATCTCGTTGAGCGAATGGAAGCTGCAAGAGGCGGGCGGATGGTTTGCAGAGACTTTCCGATGTTGTCAGGCTGTCAATGAAAAACAGGTTTCTTTTTTTCAGGATAGAAAATATTTGATAGATTTGAGTTGAGCTGGTGGTCATTTTTGACCCCATGTGGTTGTTGACTCCTTGGAACGAATTGGTGTCATGGTCTTTCTGTATAACATTTCTATACTAAAATTTGAATCATTGCGAAGAAGGGTGTGAGAGTGGCATAGAAAGACCTGACTCTAATTTTTCCAGGTAACCTGGTCCGTCTAAGCCTGGGTCAGTTTCTTAGCAGCCTCTCGCAGCTCCTTTAGTACAGAAACTTCCAGTTTCGGCTCCATGTCTGCGACCTTCTGGAGCGCAACGTCCTGCAGAGCGCCAAACGCGTCTACAGTTCTCACTCCGTCAGCCGCCAGTCTTCCCCACACCACTTCCCCGATCTTCTCCCCGAGCCGCTCGTACTCCAGCCGCCTCTTCAGCGCGAGTGCAAGTCCAGTGTCGAAGTCTGAGTTCTTACCAGCCGCCGTGAGCTCTGACTCCTCGCGCGAGAGCAACTGTTCGGGTAGTCGAATGCCGGCGCTACGAAATACCAGATCCTCCTCATCGCTCAGATCGAACTTCGTAGCTAGCGGTGAAGGCTTGTAGTTCATCCAATTCTTTCTCCACCGCCCCAGGAACTCATTGGTTCTCTCCATTATCCCTTGCAGGAACGCCACCACCAAGAGACCGCTCACGAATGCCAAGGCGCCCTGGCCCGTATGCGACGTTAGGTCCATAAATTTAAAGTCCTTCCCGAACAGGGCGACAACAACGATGGCGACATACGGCGCCATTACGATGCGCATGCCGAATTCCCTGCCTTTGAACCTGTCGTTGTCCTTAGCGCGAAATACGTCGAACACATATAACAAGGCGCCCAAAAAGCCGAGCAGCGGAACATAAAAATCGAATGTCAGGTACGGACTGAAGAGCTGCATCATGTATACGTTGTGCGGCAGCACGGCCTTCCACCAGATGGCAACCAGAACCACCGTCCAGGTCAATCCGTTCAGTAAGGCCACCCAGATTCGGATAGCCAGTTCATGCCCTCCGACAGGCGAGGCAACAGCACCGCTATCTTCAGCCTCCTTCTTTGACCGCGCCCTCGTGGAGATAGAGATGAGCGGCACAAAAAGCCCCACGATGGCCGGAACAAACAAGGCCAGTACCCACAGCCCGCCGATGCTTTCAATGGCCAACCTCGTCGGTAGCCATTTTGTGTCTTCTGTAATGTTGCGATCCTTTTCCGTGATGGCGCCAAAGCCGGGAGCACTGAAAGTGATGGTGAAAGAGCTCGGCCCAAGACATTCAATTCGATAGGTACCTTTCTTGCCCTCTTCTTCTTCATTGCTGGTCACGGCCATACGCTCAGTTTCACCCTGATTTACTTTTACGATGGCATTGGGAATGGGCACATTCTTGGAGTCGGTCACCTTTCCGGTGGTAACCGTTCACTCCCCCCCTGAATATTATTATGCCGCGATTGGAAAAGGAGCGACGCCTTTTCTACCAAGGGCTATCGTTTGAGCGATATACCGCCAGGGATCTTGATTGCGCAATCTGTATGTTTCAATGACGCTTAATAGGGCGGCATATGCCATACTACCTTCAGTAGTGCGGGTACCAAAGCTGATTCGCCGTGAAATTACCGCATGCCTCAACGCTCGTTCGGCGTCATTATTGGTTGGCGGAAGCTCCGGATTCTTGACAAACGCCACTACTGCATCCCAATCATTGAGAATCTCCTTGGCCAATGCTCTCAATTTGGAATGTTTTTTTTCAGATCCCAGGTTGCAAGCCCTTTTGAGTCTGGCGAGAATGGGGCTGCATTTTTTCTTGCCACCCTCGCCATCCTCAGCCATGGCTTTAATGAGCCCCCTGAGCTCTCGTAAAAGCCAATCTCCCATCTTTCGCGCTTTTTCATCCACTGCACCGCTAAGGGCAATTGCTTTTCGGATCAGATGGGCCAGGCAGCGCTGACGCCTTTCATAGCTTCGGTATGCTAAATAGCCGTCTGTCACCATCCAGCCTATAAAGGCCGAGGTGATCAGCTTTAACAGTTCCTCCTTTTTTCTGGTTCCTATACAAAACACAGCAACTCTCTTCGAAATAGCTACCCACAGCCATTTAAAGCAACCCTTTTCGTACCAGGGAGTTTCATCAAGGTGAACAATTTTTTCTTTTTGCAGCTCTTGCACCAGTTCTTCAACAACCGGAAAGCAGGCCACGCCAGCCTCGCGAATGCATTTGTCAATGGTGCCTACTGATAACTCTGTACTCAACCAATAGGAGAAAAACTCTTTAATTTTCACACGCGACATCCGAAATCGAACCGACAGAGCAGCAATGAAGGTCGCCAGCATAGGACCGACCATCGTGTATTCGGTTAGTTTCAGGTCCTTTTTACGCCCCTCAACACGTGAAATATACCCTTCACCGGGCTGGGCCTTTGTCTCATGACCACAATCACAAACGGCGGTATAGTAGCGGTGAAGTGTACAGGATATGCGTATTCCTGATGCAGTTTTCTCAAGCTCATACACATAATACCCCATATACGGCCGGCTTCCCTCCGGAACATCAATGCCCTTGCCACAAATCACGCAAACCGTCGGGTAGTGCGGGATGGTACTCTCGGGTACCGGAGTCTCAGAGCGCCAGAACCCTTGAGATCCAGGCTGCCTTCCAGCGGACCGGTTGGAATCATCAGACTGTGAACTTTCAGCCGAAGCACCCTTTTCTGTAGTTTTATTTTCCTTATCCTCTGCCGATGAGTTCTTGGCATCATCATCTTTCGAATCAGACTTGCCCTTGTTTCCCTTGTCATAAGGATTATCGGAGGATGGTGGTTTGGAGCTATTGCTGGAGTTCTGCTCAAGACGTTCCACCAGCGCTATACTAAAATCACGCAACCTACAGGCCACATCAATCACTGTCTCTTTTTCGAGGCTCTGCAGGTAAGTTCGATCTATTTGTGCAAGGTCGTCTTTTGTTAGATTGTCCATTACACAAATAGCATACAAAATTAAAATTCATTTGTCTTTAACTTTTTTCACTTTTT
>Ga0255435_10002_pt1 | contig 24804 bp, 17 predicted proteins | sample ANMaggSSYBR02H11_FD_182647 | JGI IMG/M metagenome (GOLD analysis project Ga0255435, IMG submission 182647) | Sediment cell enrichment communities from methane seep in Santa Monica Basin, California, United Staets - ANME aggregate JGI... | ecosystem: Environmental > Aquatic > Marine > Cold seeps >... | reverse complement strand
CCAGGCCAAACAGGCGTAGGAGATCGAGGTTACCAAAAACGGTAGTCCCTACAAAGCAATGCAGGTTTAGAAATACCGCCATGTTTTCCTTTGCAAACACCTGATTTTTCGCCATGTGCTGACAGAAGCTGAGATATATAACTTGTTGAAATTATTGACCCGCACTGTTTTGCAGGGACTACCGAATTTATCTTTATCCAGCAATCTCCTGTTGCCATTAATTTTCTGTTTTTGAGGATTTTCTTTCATAAAATTAATTCCTGTTAAGAAGTAACAAAAAAATGCCCTGGAATTAAAATATGTTGCATTTTCTGAAACTGCTATTTTATAATCTATCTAACCGATTAAGTTATGTTTTGGCTGATCAATAGAAAAGGAAACCATATGAAACCAAAAATAATTAAGTCAAGCAAGGGATTTCATTAATGGCTATAAAAGAAATCCCATGCCTTCCGGAAGGTTTATCAGGATTGGAAGGCATTCCAAAACGTCTATCAGGTCTGAGAGACCTGGCTTCAAACCTCTGGTGGAGCTGGCATCCTGAAGCCAGAATGCTTTTCAAAATGCTGGATAGGCAGGTATGGAAAGAAAGCCGTCACAATCCCGTCAAGGTTCTTAAAGAACTTCCCAAAGAGGCTTTTGACTCGGCAGCCGTAGATAAAGATTATCTGCGACACTATGACATAGTTCTTTCCAGATTCCATAAAGAAATAAAAGGAAACACATGCTTATTGCTGGAGGAAATAGAAGAAGCCAGGATGCACTCAATTGTATATTTTTCCGCAGAATATGGCCTGCATCATTCGCTGCCTTTTTATGCCGGCGGATTAGGATTTTTAGCCGGAGACTTTATAAAGGAGTGCAGTGATTTAAGAGTTCCTCTGATAGCCGTGGGATTTATGTACCCGCAAGGATATCTCAAGCAACAAATCCGTGAAGACGGTTGGCAGGAGAATATAGAACAAATACTTGACAGGGATAGCGCATCCATTTTCAGAGTTCTGGACGAAAACGGAAACCAGCTTATAGTAAAAATACCTCTAATTGAACCTCCAATACATGTAGCTGTATGGAAAATAGCCGTCGGTCGCGTAGCTCTTTATTTAATGGATACAGATATTGAGATCAATAATCCATGGAACCGTGGGATATCAGCACGTCTTTACACTGGTGATATCGAACAGCGGCTTCGTCAGGAAATCGTACTAGGCATAGGAGGAACAGAAGTTTTAGAAAAACTTGGGATAAAACATTCAATACTGCATCTAAATGAAGGACATGCCGCCTTTGCTCTGTTAGAAAGAATAAGGGATAACGTTCTGAAAGGAATGAATTATAGCGAAGCATCTCAATATGTCAAGAAAACCACTGTGTTCACGACGCATACACCGGTTGCCGCAGGGCATGACATATTTCCATTTCAGCTTATCGAAAAATATTTCCATTCATACTGGCCTTCCCTTGGACTTGATCGCGATTCATTTCTACAACTTGGGATACACCCAAATGATCCTAATGCCGGTTTTAATATGACGGCCTTTGCTCTCAGAATGTCTGAATTTTGTAATGGAGTAAGCAAAAAACACGGAGAAGTGGCCAGAAAAATGTGGCAGAGTCTCTGGCCGGACCTGCCTGAAAACGAGGTTCCAATTGACTATATTACTAACGGTATACATATCCCCACCTGGATCGAACCCAAAATGAAGCTTCTTTTCAACAAATATTTGGGACCCGATTGGGTAGATGATATTGATAATCCTCTAATCTGGGAATTGATCGATGAAATCCCAGACGATGAGTTGTGGAAAACCCATTTCTGGTTAAAAATAAAGCTAATCAACACTATAAGAGAAAGAGCTCGTCAACGCTGGGTAAATAACCGCATAAGTCCATCCAATATTCTTGCAGGCGGTACATTATTGGACCCCTCTGTATTAACTCTTGGATTTGCCCGCCGTTTTGCTACTTATAAGCGAGCCGACCTCATTTTTTATGATTTGGAAAGGCTGAAAAAACTTTTAAATGATCGATGGAGACCGATTCAGATTATATTTGCCGGCAAAGCTCACCCCGCAGATGATCCCGGGAAAAGAATACTTCAAAAAATATATAATTTTGCACGTGATCCTGGTCTGTGTGGCAGAATTGCTTTTATTGAAGACTATGAAGAACAATTCGCACAATATATGGTTCACGGTGTAGATGTCTGGCTAAACAACCCCCTGCCGCCAATGGAAGCTAGTGGGACCAGTGGTATGAAAGCGGCTCTGAATGGCGTGCCTCATCTCAGCATCATGGATGGTTGGTGGATTGAGGGCTACAACGGAGAGAACGGCTGGGCATTTAATCATGAAGAATCTGAAGGTGACAAGTGGCAAAAGGATGCGGAAGCCCTTTACAGGATTTTGGAAGAAGAAATAATACCATGTTATTATAAGGTTTCAGATCATGGAATTCCAGCCGACTGGGTTAGAATAATGAAAAATTCCATTAAAAGTAATGCTGCAAAATTCTCTGCACGCAGAATGGTTAAAGAATATATTGATAAATTCTACATCAAAGAATTGAGGGAAGCACAAAAGGCTCGCTAAAAAATAACTTGGCATTTTTGCATCCCAACTTCACCATATCTTTCATCGATTTTCATTCGCAAAAGTCCTCGAAATAGCCTGCTATTCCGCTTTCTGTAAATATCCCCCGGCACCGGCAAAAATAAAATCTCTGCTGCAGAGCGGCATAACTTAGCTTTTTACGAGGCTGTATAAAAGAATGAATTCCTGTCAATAAGGGAATTGTTCCAACGGTTATTATTTGGCAGGGATGAAAATGAATTTGACATATTTAGCAAATTGTAACACCTTAGTGACAATATATCCGCAGCCGGTTTGTTTCATAAGGCTGAAATTTTGCAGCGAATAAAGCCTAAATTGAGCGATTTTTTACTTGATCTGCACTAATCTTTTGCGCATCAAGGACTTGCGATAGGTAAAAGGAGAATACTATGGCGTTTGACCCTGAAAAGGATAAAGTTTTAAAAACGTGGAAATGCGAAGATACAGGTCTTGTTGTATCCATAAATCAATACGGCGAAGCTCAGCCAAAACTTCAGATTGGTCCCAGAATATTAAAGAAAAAAGATGGAGGAGATAGAGCCCCTGTTAAGGCAGGGCGACTTTCTATTGAGGATCTTATGTGGTTTTATGATATTATCGATGAAGTTAAAGATGAACTTTTGAGTTTGGCAAAGCCGGAATGATTTTATTCTAAGCTGATAAAATGCCTTACGATAATGCAATAATAAAGCCTTTAAAAAGAAAAAACTCTCCAAACCTGGGGCCGGTTGCTGTTTTAATGGCCGATGATAAGGACCTTGGTTTTTTTTGCAGGCTGCTCAATATAAGTGAAGATAATTTTACCAGGCTCCTGACGAGCAAAGTATATGTTGAGGATTCAGGCAAACAAAGTTTGTCTGTGGCAGGCCCTTTTATCGGTGCTCCTTATGCCGTGATGCTTTTAGAAACACTTATTGCCCGGGGTGCAAGTAAAATTATATTTTTCGGGATGTGCGGAGCAATTTCTCCGGATGTTAAGATAGGAGATATTGTAGTGCCAACAGATTCAATAATTGATGAAGGCACATCAAAGCATTACAATGCGGATGAAGGCCTGAGAAGCAAGCCGTCTTTTCTGATTGTAGAAAAGATAAAGCACATCTTTAATAAAAATAAGATCGAATTTCATGATGGCCTTGTTTGGACTACTGACGCCATTTACAGAGAAACACGCGAGAAACTTGAGTATTATCAGGCAAAGGACGCCCTGGCAGTTGACATGGAACTTTCTGCGCTCTTCACAGTCGGAAGATTTCGCAAGATAGAAATAGGCAGTATTCTTGTCGTTTCCGATGAACTGTCAACAGGTGAGTGGAGTCCCGGCTTCAGGGAAAAACGGTTCGTAAAGACCCGTAAAATAGTTGCCAAAGTAATAAAGAGTTTATGTGCAACACTTTAGGTTTGAGATCTTTGCAAAACGCCCCCTTTTGCCCAACTTCGGTATCAGGTTTATCCTCCAAAGGTCTAATGGCGGGCTTCATTTCCCTTGACAGTAAAAAAAAATGATGTTATCGGCTTTTAAAATTGAGACCTTTGAAAAATGCTCAATTTTGTTCAAGTTCAAGGAAGGCGAAAATTTTAAATGTAGGAATACATTGAGTATTTCGAGGCTCAAAATTTGAGCCTGACGCTGAAATTGGGCAAAAGGGGGCGTTTTGCAAAGATCTCAAATCATAGGCGCGTAGCTCAGGGGGAGAGCGCTACCTTGACACGGTAGAAGTCGACAGTTCAAATCTGTCCGTGCCTACCAGAAACATAAAGAGTTGCGGACTGTATAATCTGTAACCCTTTTTTATGGTCGTCCACGTTCCTTATTTTGCAGCATTGATTCTCTCTTCAAGATCTAAAGGTGATTTAAAAACAAACGCTTTTCCGCTTTTTTCTTTTATTAATAGTTTGTAAGTATCTGCCATTTTTAGAAGATCAGTTCTTGCGGTATCATATACAATTCCGTGTGTGTTTTGGTGTTCACGCACGGTATAAGTCTGGCCTGGATGTTTTAACGCATGTCTTAGTAGTGAGAGTTGACGATAATTAAGCTTGTTTTTTAATTGATTTGAACCTGCCAACAAAGCGCTTGCAGATTTAATATCTTCAACTTTTTTGTCGATAAATGCCTGTAATTCTTTAATGGCTTTTTTTATCACCTCAAGTTGGTGTATTATAAAATAGGTTGTATCGCTGTCATCAGTTTCAGTATATAAAAAGGCCCTTCCATATTGGGATGGGGCTTGTTTGATAATACTCGATATTGAAAGATATTCCATGCGCCAATATCCACGACTTGCAACCGACCAATAAAAAAGAGCCCTCGCTGTTCTTCCGTTGCCGTCAACAAACGGATGTACATACGCAAGGAAAAAATGCAGCAATATAGCCCTTAGTATTGGGTGAATAAAAATATCTGAATCGTTGTCATTAGCAAAATTACATATCTGCTCTATCCTTTTGGGTATTGAATCAGCATTAGGTGGGGTGTAAAGAATTTGTCCCTGAGCATCGACAACATGTATATCGTCTGATTTCTTTCGGTATCTGCCCGCATCGCCTGGGTTGTCCAATGTTTTTTCGGTGAGTATCTTGTGTAATTCCAAAATCATTGAAGGTGTAATCTTTTCAGATTTGTATTCTCTGATAAATTGCAGCGCTGAATAGTTATTAAATATCATCTGCTCGTCTTTATTTTGGGGTGGCCTTCCTTGCCTAATCATTGCTTTTGCAACGTTTCTGGTTGTTGATGCCCCTTCAAGCTGGCTTGAATTGATTGCCTCTTCTACGAAAGACCTGATTAAATATGTATTTTTCATGTGAGGATTATGAATCGGCATTTCAGACGACACGCTTCCGGCAGTATTAATATCAAGCCAATGCAGATCCTTAAGAACTTGGTCTGATGTTCCAATCTGAAAGGGATTATCGTTTTTATCGTACACCGTTAAGGTTTTGTATAAATTGTTTCTGGCAAATTTAATTCCCAGCCACCACATTTCCGTTGTAAGCCCCTTTGGTGCCGCCAAATGGATAAGTTTGTCCCAGTGAAGATACCGACCTTTTTTGTCTACGGGCTTAGACTTTTGGAGAAGAAGGTCCTTTCCCTTTTTACGGTCTGATTCAAATATCTTAATTAAAAGCTCGCTAAAAACTGGTGGTTTAGCGGGAATTTTCATTTTAATACTCCAAAAATATATAGGTCAGAAATTTGAAAACTCAAATATGAGATTAACGAGAGGCAGCGGGCAATTAAATTTAAGAACGTCTGAAACTCGCGCATAAGTGAGCCTAAAGAAAAAAGAGTATTAATATCAGTTAGAAAAATAGAACGTTATGGCTTGAGTTTATCCTTTTAACAAAAATATACAAAAGTGCCTCTTTTTTCTTAATGCTCACTAATACGCTCAAACAGTCAGCCGTTTTAAATTTAATTGCCCGCCACCTCTAATTGTTAACAAGTTACTTTTGAGTTTTCAAATTTCTGATAGGTTCTAAATCAAAACGATTAATTACCAAAATTTATATTATTGGTAATACATAGCTCGGCCAAAGTAAATACTAATTTGTGACTAATTATCGATTTTTTGGTATTTTAATTTTTAGTTTTTTCGTGAATTAATAATTATTAAGTATGTACATAAGCAGTATGTATATTATGGAGCAACTACCAGATATAGATATGTTCGTTAAAATACCAATTTAGTACCAACAAACAACAAAATAGTATTTAGTGGATATTGGTTTTTAGAACAAAAAAACTTAATGGTTGTCAAAGTCCGGCTAAACGGTTAAATCAATTTAAGGAACTGGGACGAAATAACTTCCCCAAGTAGGTGCATAGATTTGGGTCAAATTTGTTCGATCTCAAATCACAAAAGTTGATGGAATAGCTGGCTATTTTGATATTTTTGTGATTTGAGATCGGGCAAAGGTGGCCTGAAGCTGTGATGCATAGTTGGGGAAGTTATTTCGTCCCAGTTCCTAAATATCATGATAACTGGTTGCATAAGTTGATTTCGGCTTCTTTGGGAGGGTATCGTAGCCCTCCCAAAAATCAGATATAATCAGCTTTTTAAGCTAAAGGCTAACTGCTAACTGCTAAAAATTATCGATTTGAGAAGTTACGAGAATAGCATCCAACTGACTATAATTTCAGGTATTTTGAGTTTTCGTTCAGCCACTAATTATGCCGATTTACGAATACGAACACATAGATAAACCTTGTTTGCTTGGCAAGGTGTTTGAAGTAAAACAGTCAATCCAGGATGAAGCGCTGAATAGCTGCCCTAATTGTGCCGGTTCAGTGCGAAAACTTATTTCTCGCACTAATATAAGCACCCCTAAATCTGACAGAGAACTGCGCGATCATGGTTTCACCAAGCTTGTAAGGCGTGATGATGGTGTTTATGAAAACGTTACTGCTCGTGATGGTGATAGTAAAGTTGTGTTAAGAGACAAACCTGAGACATTGCCGAATTTTAAGAAAACAATCAGCGACTAGCCAGATTTTATCATGGAGGATTCTAAAATGGATAAGAAGATCCGTATAGGCGCACTTATATCCGGAGGCGGAACAAATTTACAGGCAATCATTGATTCTTGTGAATCAGGAAAGATAAACGGGGATATAACATTTGTAGGATCCGACAATCCTGACGCATTTGGCCTTGAGAAAAGCAGGAAACACGGAATAACTACATTTGTTGTGGATTATAAGTCGATAATTCAGAACTGCAAAAAGGATCCGAGCAAGGTTTTACTTCCAGATGATTTTGATCTGGATGATGTGCTTTCAAAGCAGCACATTTTTTCATCAAATACTCCTCCAGAAAAAATTAGATCTTTTTTTACAACAAGAGCTGTTGCCGAGGCAAAGCTGATTGACAAAATAAAGCCCTATCCCTTCGACCTCCTTGTACTGGCCGGTTTTATGAGAAATTTAACCCCTTATTTTATTGACAAAATAAATTCTGATCGTACAAATCCTTGTATAATGAATATCCATCCTGCTTTACTGCCCTCGTTTCCGGGCGTTGATGGATATGGAGATACTTTCAGGTATGGATGCAAGGTTGGCGGATGTACAGTACACTTTATTGATTACGGAGAAGATTCAGGACCTATTATAGGCCAGAAAGCATTTCAGATAACAGGTGATGATACTTTGGAAAGTATTAAAGAAAAAGGTTTAAAGCTTGAGTGGGAGTTGTATTCGGAATGCGTGGATCTGTTTGCCAGGGGACGCCTGAAAACCGTCAGAATGTCATACGATTTGAAAAACGGCAAAAAGATAGAAAGAAATGTGGTTAAAATTTTGTCACAACACTTTTAGCATTAATGGTATGGCAACAAAAGTGCCCAAAGTGCTGCCGAGATTTGTAAATATTACCACTAGAAGAATACGGGTTACTTTGTTTCTCCAGAAACCCTTTACAGAAAGTATATCTTCCGGAAGACTTTCAAAATCCTTAACTTTTGGTTTTCTTGAAACAGCTTCCACAAGCCCGGAAACCCAGCCTGCGGCAATCATTGGATTTAAAGAAGTTAAAGGCGCTGCCAGAATGGAAGACAGCACTGTAAAAGGATGGGCCAGAGCTATTATGGCTCCTAATCCAGCCAAAACCCCGTTTGCTAAAACCCACCACGTTATCATGTGAGCTCCTGTATCATATCCTCCCCAGAAAAAGCCGAAGATAAAAAGCAACAATATGCCAAAAGGAATAACCCATTTAAAAAGACCGGAGGCCAGACTTTTGGGCGGAATTTCCTCAAGGCCATTTATATCTGTGTCGGTATTCCAGTACTTCTTTATGCCCGACACATGTCCCGCGCCGACAACAGCTACTATTTTTTTCCCAGGAGCCGTCCTTATCTTATATGCAAGATATTGATCCCTTTCGTCTATAAGTATATTTCTCAGCACTGGAAGTGATTTTTCAATATCTGCAAGAATAAGCTGAAGGGCATCTTGCTGCTTCATTTTTTCAATTTCTTCTTCGCTGATTTCATCAACTCCTCCCAGCGACAATATAAACTGAAACAGCAGTTTTAGCTTATCCCAGAGACCCATTATGCGCCAGGTTCTTGACAAGGTAATACGAATCTCTCTGTCAGCAAGATGTATTTTTGCTCCAATTGCTTTTCCTTTTTCAATAGCCTTTAACATTTCCTCGCCGGCTTTTAAATTTAATTTCCTGGCAATTCGTTTTTGAAATGAGGCAAGAAGAAGGTTGGAAAGGAGGAGAAATGCTTTTTTATCCTTAATTACCTTTATTATATCCATCTGTTGCCATTTATCCTTTTGACTGATAGCTTGGTATCTGGATTGGCAAAGCTCGACGCAGACGCAGTCCGGTTTTTCCTCCTCGATAACCGAGCTGACCAAATCCACGCTTTCCCTGGATATATGGGCTGTTCCTAAAAGTATTATTTCTTTATCTTCAAAATTAAGGCGATGTACTGCCTCGTCGTTGTTAATTTCCATCAAATATCTTCCTTATATTTTTTGATCAGGATATAAGACCTGCCTGCAGGCAGAAAAATAAAATATTATATCTGTCATGTTAATGCAAGATGAAACAAAATTATAATTGTGCTATAGGAAATAAAGTGCCTAAAGTTTTGGTAGCGCCAAAGGCGCATTCCTTAACTTTAGGCACTTTAATATACTTTAGCTCACTTTAGGCACTTAAGTTTATGAGTCATATATGTCCAGTATGAAAGAGCTTGCCCTTCTTATGAGGGAATTGGAACATCAGCTAAAGACCTGCACTCGATGCGGGATGTGTCAGGCTGTATGTCCTCTTTTTGATCAGACCGGCATTGAAGCTGATGTCGCGCGCGGAAAACTGGCCTTGCTCGAAGGTCTTGCTGAGGAAATGTTTAAGGATCCAAAGGGAGTTTATGAACGGCTCAGTCGCTGTCTTCTTTGCGGGTCGTGTATGGCTAACTGCCCAAGCGGAGTAAACGTGCTGGAAATTTTTATTAAAGCTCGTGCAATCCTTACACAATTCATTGGTCTATCTCCTGCAAAAAAAACAATTTTAAGGATTATGCTGGCCCATCCTTATACTTTTGACATGTTGATGGAATTCTTGCCGAGAATCCAAAAAATTTTTACAAAACCGGCCAGTAAAAATTTGGGCACTTCATGTGCACGCTTTGTGTCACCTTTAATACAGGACAGGCATTTTAAACTCCTTGCACCGGTACCGTTTCACCGCATGGTCCCGGCTCTAAATTCATATCCCGGCAAATCCGGGTTAAAGGTGGCTTTTTTTGTCGGTTGCCTGATCGATAAGATCTTCCCCCAGGTTGCTGAAGCAGTTATCGACGTGCTTAATTATCACGAAGTTGGTATATTTATACCGAAAAGAGAAGGATGTTGCGGCGCTCCTGCTGTTTCATCCGGAGACACGGTTACGTTTGGCCGGCTGGTGCGTCATAACCTGGAACTGCTTGATATCATAGAGTTTGACTATCTGGTTACTGCATGTGCCACCTGTACTTTCATGATAAAAAAAATATGGCCTGCAATGACAAAAAATCAGTCCGCCGGGATCAGGTCCAGAGTTGAAGCACTTGCTGAAAAGACACTGGATATTAATCAGTTTTTAGTATCAAAAATTGGGCTTAAAAATGAAAATTGTCACATAAATGAAAAGAAAATTATAACCTATCATGATCCGTGCCATCTATCAAAATCTTTAGGAGTATCAACCGAACCAAGAGCACTCATTAAAGCGAATTCAAAGTACCTTCTTAGAGAAATGCCCGAATCCAACTGGTGTTGTGGATTAGGGGGAAGCTTTAATTTGCAGTATTATGACCTTTCGGCTAAAATTGGAAAGCGTAAACGAGATAATATTAAATCAACAGGTTGTTCTGTGGTGGCCACCGGGTGCCCTGCCTGTATGATTCAGATTGCCGACATGCTTTCAAAATCAGGAGATCCGATTGTTATCAAACATCCGGTAATGATTTATGCTGAGTCTTTAAAAAATAATACCTCTAAGGAACGTGGACGAAATAACTTCCCCAACTATACATCACAGCTTCAGGCCGCCTTTGTCCGGTCTCAAATCACAAAAATATTGAAATAGCTCGCTATTCCTTCAACTTTTGTGATCTGAGATCGAACAAATTCGACCCAAATCTGTGCGCCTACTTGAGGAAGTTAATTCGTCCACGTTCCTAACTAATTTTTTTCTTTTGTTTCAAGCTGTTTCTTATTGTCCTTGTCGCTTGTCACCTGACAAGATCTTCGCAGTCAGGTTGAAATTCCCATTTTGGGCAGGATATAAGCCTGCAAGAAAAACCATATTGCCACAATTATCAGAAAAATAACTATTGGTCGCATAACATTACTCCCTGGTTAATATTTTTTAAGGAACTTACTGTCTTAATCTTTATGTCATTGTAGGACAACTGTAAACCATTTCTTGTGAAAGCTATAATAAAATGCCGTAATATATTGTAAATATTATTTTTAATCCATTGGGGATTTATGGATAATAGCGCTTTTTTTCAAAAAGTTCCTTGAGTTTGGAAGCAGAAAAGAGTATCGTAATATTTATTTTTTGTGGGCAAATAAAAGCTGTTGAGCTTAAGCCCCTTGAACGTATTCGGTTAGTTGAGACAATTGATTGGGATGAGGTTAAAAAGATGTATGAACGTTGAAAGTTCGGTTCGTCTCTCCCGCTGTGTAACCTGGATTGGCAGTGCTTGATACACGAAAAATTTATGGCTTCGAAAAAGAAAAAACAGAAAAAAGCTCGCAAGAAAAAGTCGCACCTGAATATTAAAAATGTGTCTTTGCCTCAGCTTATAAATCATGGCAAACAGTTTCTTGAGGCTGGAAGAGCCAGAGATGCGATTTCGTCGTTAAAACTGGCAATTAAAAAGGGCGCTCCGACAGACGACATAAATCCCATGCTGTTCAGGGCCTATCTTCTGCGAGAATCCCAGCTTAGGCAAAAGGGGATGAATGTGGAAGCAAATTCAATTCATTGCCAGGCCGCTACCTTTATGCCAGCGTACGACAAGCTTTCCGACATGGATCTGATTGCCTTTATGAAATGCGCTTCCATTGAAGACTTTATAAGCGCCTATAACAGGTATATCGGGGAAAATAGCCGTTCCAGTGCCATAGAGCAGTATCTTGCAGGACAATTCCTTATTCACCGTCAATGGGACATGCTGGACAACCTTGATGAAAGGGTGCCCCTGAAAAAAGATGCTGCCCCGGTTTTTCGGGCAGCAGAGCTTATGCACAGTGGTGATTGGGAAACTGCTTTGGCCTGCCTGAAGCCTGTATCGAGAATTTCTTCTTTTGCTCCGGCACGCTTATTCTGTCTTGCTATGGTATGTTTTTATAATGAAGATGATTCCGGAATGCAGCGAGCGCTTTCCATGATTCCAGATGAATTTTCCATTTACAGGGTGGTGAAAAAGCTGAAAAAAAATTCTGCAGACCTTGCTTGCCTGTGGGAAGGTCCGGTAAATACTGAAAAAAGAGTTGCCGAGGTTCTCGAACATCTGAAAAAAAAGCGTTTTAAAGATGCAGCCGGCCAACTCAGAAGTATCGCCGAATTAATTTGTCCTGATGATTCGGACCGTGCAATTTTCCATCTCCTTGAACTGGTCTGGCGCTTTACCTGGGACAACACGATCGACGACTATGAATATTTTCGTCTTATCAGACGGTTGCTTCCTGAAAACCAGTCTGAGCTTCTAACTGCGAAAACCGAATTTTTTGAGTTTGAGCAACCATTAATTAACACCGGCCAGTATCTTATGCATATAGATACGGAATTTCCTGACCGGGAACACGCCAGGATTGCCCAGGCTCTGATTCTACTGCATGCTGTTGAAAAAATCCACAAGGAGAACTTTTTCGTTCAAAGCTTAGGATGCGATTTTGAATTGCACGGGCCGGTGCTGGGAATCACTTCCGATAACCCCGATGAATTCATAGTTGAAATGACATTAAAGGCAATCCAGCTTGACCCTGAAAATCGGCGTGGCTATGAACTGTTGGCAAATCTGCCCCGCTATACCAGGCAGACAAAAAAACTGGTGGAAGAAGGGTTAATTAAGATGCTGGACTATTTTCCGGATGACCCGTTTCCCTGCCTGGAACTGTCCACCATTTACTACGAAAAAAATGCCTTTCGCAAAGCCGAAAATATCTTAAAAGAGGCTATGAAGCGCGCTCCCCATGACAGCAGAGTTATTGACCGGCATGTAATTTCGCTGCTGATTTCCGCTGATAACAGCATCAAGAGGAAAAAGCTTCATCTGGCATCAAGGGATATTGAAAAAGCCGATGCATTGAGCGGTAAGGCTACTCTGCCGCTGGTGGTTGAAAAACAGATACTGTTTCAAATTACAGAACAGGGTCAATTATCCCTGTTCGACGGCAAGGTTGTAGCCGGTGCCGGAAATGTCCTATCTGTCATCGACAGGGCTGTCGCACACTTGTCTCCTTTTGAACAGATAAGTACCATAGCTATGTTGATTCTGGATACGACTGGCCGGTTCCCCGAATGGGATAAAAAGATCTTTAGCGAACTGGACAGAGCTTTCCGGCATTATGCTAAATCAATAAAAAATTTGTCTTCCGCACATATTGTTAGTTTGCTCAAGCCGCTAAGCAAGAAGGTGCGGCCGCTTACCCGTTCAAGGCATATTGCCGGTGTAATTTTAGAGCGTTCTAAAAATATTCTCAAACATGTCGATGACGCCGATATTATTCCTGTCCTTGATATCCTTGTTGATGTTGAGCTGTTTAAACCGGCTCTGGATGAAATAAAACGCAGGATAAAAAATGCCGGAGAGAGAGTAAAGGTATTGCTCGAATTTTATCAGGTTGTGATCCGGCATCTGACAGAAGAGCTGTTCACGGATCTGAAAGCTTTCCAGAAGGTAAAGGACAAAACTCCGGAATCGGATCTGGAACCGCTTCGAGCTGCATCGAGACGGCTTGCAAAACATGCATCAGGGCCGTTAAAATCAGCCCTTGAAAGTTTTGATTTCATTATGCCTGTACCATCCTTTGGGCCAATGGACGATATGATATCGCCATTTGATTTGTTTGAAGATGATTTTTTCATGGACGATGATGATGATGATTTTTTCATGGACGACGATGAAGAATATGATGATCCGGGAGACTTTGTTGAATTTCTGGAAGTAATGAAACGAAATCCCGGTGTTTTTAAAAGTCAGCTTGATACAATTATCAAGGCATTAGAACACTTCATTGACTCTACGGGTCTTCGGGGAGCGCCCGATTTTTTAATCAAGGGACTAATAAAAACTATACGAAAAGAGAACCCGAATATGGCAGACACTTTTTCAACGCTGGCAAGTCTTCTTGACAAGAAAAGGCTCAAAGCCCTTTCCAGTGAAGCCCGGATATTTCTCTTTGGAAAGGCTTAAATAGAATGTTATCAAGTTATTTTATTCTGGGACTCGACTTAGATGTTGCTGATGAAGAGATAAGAAAACGTTATCTTGAGCTTATTAAGCAGTATACGCCTGAAAAAGATCCGAATCGATTCCAGGAAATCACCAGTGCCTATGAACAGATCAAAACCCCCAGAGCCCGCATCCGGGGAAAATTGTTTGGCGCTCTGTCAGTATCAGATGCGGAAGAGGCGCTGCTTTCTATTGGACGCGCCCGAACACCGGTTCGAAGACGAGCGGGGCTCAAGGAGCTGCTTGAGGATGCGTAACACTTGAGCGCTTTGAAATATAACCGCTTCAGGTATATCTGGCTTGTTTCATAAAGCTAAATTGTTACGCGAATGCAAGTTAGGGATGGTTTTTAATGCTGAAATTTTATATAGCTAAATTCGCTAAACGCTTTAAGCAAAGTATTTTAGATAATGTTCTTTTGCCCCTTATGAAGTGGACTTGGGTTTTTTTATCCGCGAGGATCAAGGCTTATGAGTCTGACACGGCTGAAGTTCCGGCAACTAAATGGAAGGAAAAAGTCTTAGAGGATTTTAAGGCATGGATGACGGATCTGCCGGAAGAGATGCCCATTGACCGAAAGGTTGATATGGATTCTTGCGATCTATATACCTTGCTGATGGAATTTACTGCTCTGAGGCAGGAAATAAAGTTCCAGAATCGCGAACAGAACAACACGCTGAGAATTCAACAATCCTTTATTGATAGCTTGAAGGAAACACTAAAGCTGTTAAAGGACAGAACATCGAAACTCGAAACTCTTGAAGAACGTATACGCCTGGCCAGTGAAAAAAAGGCTGTATTACCGTTTCTGGATATCAGGGATGGCCTGATTCGGGGACTTAAAGCTGCAAAGGGCGCGGCCGCAATTAGACGATTGTTCGTTCGTCCGCCGCAGGGAATTGAAGGTATAGTTGAAGGTTATGAAATGGCCATGCGCCGATTCGACAGGGCCCTGACCTATGTCGGGATAACTCCGGTGACCGCTTTAGGCCAGCCATTTGATCCTGCCTCAATGCGGGCCGTGGGGCAGGGCAATGACCCGCAAAAGGAAGCAGGGATAGTGATTGAAGAACAGGTGGGCGGATTTGTCCGACAAGACGAGGTAATCCGGACTGCTGAAGTAATAGTGAACAAATATAGACTTTCAGATAAATAATTTCACTGCGTTATCAGTCAAAATCCTCGACGACGTACACATAAGCACGACTTACTCAGATTTTTCCTTCTAGCCTTGTGAAATGAATTATCTGAAAGTCTATAGCATGGAGACAAAACATGGAACCAATTATTGGAATAGATCTGGGCACTACAAACTCAGAAGTTGCTTTTATTTTTGACGGCACAACGGAGATTATTACCGATAACGATAATGGTATTTTACCATCATGTGTCAGCATTGGGGAAAATGGAAATATCATTGTAGGTACTGAAGCCGGCAACCAGGCATTAATAAACCCGGAAAAAACCGTTCTTTCCGTCAAAAGGTGCATGGGCACAGACCAGAAACTTAAATTGGGTGAATTATCTTTTTCACCACAGGAAATTTCGGCTTTTATCCTTAAAGAGCTTAAAGAACGTGCCGAAAAAAAAATCAATCATCCGGTTTCAAAGGCAGTAATCACGGTACCGGCCTATTTTACAGATGCTCAAAGGCAGGCCACTCGTGAGGCAGGTGAAATTGCCGGACTTGAAGTAGTCCGGATCATTAACGAGCCCACAGCGGCGTCTCTGGCCTATGAGAGCACCAACCCGGAAACCCAAAGAGTCTTGGTCTACGATCTTGGAGGCGGTACTTTTGATGTTTCCATTGTAAAAATAGAGGCCGGTGTTGTGGAAGTCCTGTCGAGCACTGGCGATAATCGTCTCGGAGGCGACGATTTTGATCTAAAGATAGTCGATCATCTTGTAAAACACATGGAAACTGAGTTTAATTATTCGGTAAAAGATAAACCCGCAGTTATGGCAAGACTCAAGCGAGCTGCCGAAGGTGCAAAAATTCAATTATCATCAGCACCGTATACAACTATTGAAGAAGATCACATCGGCAAAAAAGGATTTAAGGATCTTCACCTGTCGCTGGAACTGTCGAGAACGGAGTTCGAGGAAATGGTTGAAGAAGATCTTGCCCGCACCATGGAATCAGTAAATAAGGCCATGAAGGATGCAGCCATGCTGCCTTCGGCCATCAATAAAATAATCCTGGTGGGCGGGTCAACCCGTATTCCACGGATATCTCAAATGCTGGAAGAAAAGATCGGGCATCTGCCTCACAGTGAAATCGACCCGGATCTGTGTGTAGCTATCGGTGCCGGCATGCAGGCAGGAAGGGAAATGGGACTGGAACGTTCCGGTGTGCTGGTAGATATTACTCCATATACCTTCGGCACTTCCGTCGTAGGCGAAGTAGATGGGGAGCCGAGTGGGACGATGTTTGTTGCGCTGATTCGACGCAACACCAAGCTTCCGGCAAGAAAAAGCGATGTTTTCTATACTATGTGCGACAATCAGGAAGTTGTGGATGTCAAGATATATCAGGGAGAAGCACCTGATGCCCTGGATAATATCTTACTTGGAAATTATATGTTTAATCTGACCCGGGCCCCTTCAAACAGCGAGATCATTTTGCATTTTGACCTGGATCTAAATGGAATCTTAAAAATCAAAGCAGTTGAAAAAAAGACCGGCAACAATATCAAAGCGGTGATCGAAAATGCTATTTCCAGATTTTCCGACGAAGAATTATCACAAACTCAAGACCGCATCAACGGACTCTGGACTGAAGGAAGGGAATCGGAAACATCTCCGAAAGAAAAAGTGCAAACAGAGGCTGGTGTAAAAGGACTGCCGCCCGAATATGCCGACATTGTCAGGAGGGCTGAAGCAAAGCTGGCACAAGCTTCCGAAGACGACCGCGATGAAATGATTAATCTCATAGAAGATATTCGTGATGCTTTAAGTAAAAACCGAATGCAAGATGCAGAAACGTTTAAAAAAGAACTCGACGATATCCTTTTTTATATGGGATAGAACAAGGCTGATAATATGGAACGCTGTCCAACCTGTAATGCCGGATATAAAGGCAAGCTCACCTGCCGTCGCTGCAAAACCGATTTGAGACCTTTGCTGGATATTGAAGAAAAATCCAGGACCCATTATAAATCAGCGGCCGCAGCTTTTGCCTGCAATGATTTCAACCGCATGTTTTTCCATGCCAAACGCAGTTTTTCGCTGATGCAAACGCCGGAAAACTGTCACATGCTTGCCTGTTCGGCTCTGCTGATCCGCCGTTTTGACATAGCACTGGCATTGGCTATTTAGTGCCCGAACGAAAACTAGAAAATTTTTTTAAGTTCAAGGAAGGCGCAAATTTTAACCGCAGGAATACATGGAGTATTTTGAGGATTAAAATTTAAGCCTGACGCAGAAATTGGGAAAATTAGCAGTTTTAGTTCAGGCACTATTTAATCCATAGCCCATTTGAGCAGCAAGCTTCCCCAGGTAAAACCCGCACCAAATGTTGAGAGAATAACCCAGTCTCCCTTATTCATCATTTTTTTCTCATAAGCATCCGACATGGCAATAGGTATTGTCCCTGCGGTTGTATTGCCATATTTGTCTATGTTTATAATCACCTGCTCTTTATTTAGTCCCATCTTATTCGTTACAGCATCAATTATTCTTAAATTTGCCTGATGGGGAATTAAAAGTTTTATATCTTTAGCGGTAAGTCCATTTTTTTCAATAATTTTTGTTGCGACATCCGCCATGCCGTTGACAGCATATTTAAATACTGTTTTACCTTCCTGATAAAGATAATGCTTTTTCTCTTTTACAGTTTCATAAGAGGCCGGCATTAAACTTCCTCCAGCCGGCATACCTAAGTACTTATATCCTGAGCCATCTAAATGAAGAATAAAATCCTCAACTCCAAGGTCGTTATCGTTTGACGGCTCTAACAGGACAGCTCCTGCGCCGTCTCCGAATATAGGGCATGTATTTCGATCCCCATAGTCAATTATGGAGCTCATCTTGTCGGCCCCGATTACCATAATTTTATCATATTTTCCCGTCTCAATAAATTGAGAAGCGGTAGCTAAAGCATAAACAAATCCTGTGCATGCACCATTTAGATCAAATCCCCAGCCTTTTGTGGTATTAAGCTCTTTTTGAACCAGAGCTGCCGTGGCCGGGAAGGGCATGTCCGGAGTTATTGTGGCAACTATAATCAGATCAAGTTCATCGGCTGATATATTTCTCTGATCAAGAACTGTCTTTGCAGCTTTGGCTGCCATGTAAGAAGTGCCTTTATCGTTATCAAGAATTCTTCGTTCCTTTATTCCTGTACGTGTTGTTATCCATTCATCACTTGTATCAACCATTTGTTCTAAATCTTTATTTGTAAGTTTCCGATCCGGAACATAATGACCGACACCCGTAATAATTGCGCGCATTAAAAGCCTCCTATATATTTTTCTTTGAAAAATTATCTTTGATTTATTTTGAAATTTAGGTTCAACTATCATATGCTACTTGCCGATGCAATATTTTTGATAACCGTTTACAGGTTCAAAAGTTCACTGTTCAAGGTTATAAGATAGATGAGTAAAAAGTGCCTAAAGTGAGCTAAAATGCCTAAAGTTATGGTACGCCTTCGGCGAGCTATAGAGATTCAAGGCTTGATTATAACTTCAGCCGGAAATATAGTGAGCAAAGTTGTATGGTGAAAAAGTTAAAATTGGCAGCGCCGAAGGCGCATTCCTTAACTTTAGGCACTTTAATATACTTTAGCTCACTTTAGGCACTTATGTTCGCACCGAAGGTGCGCTAATTTAAAGGGTGAATAATAATGGAAGAGATTGATGCCATAAGGAGCATATTGAAAAGGATGTATGGTGAAGAGCATGCAGACATTGCTCTTGAAAAAATTCTTACACTAATAAAAAATTTTCTATTTAAACAAAAAACAAAAGCAAAGAATTATTTTTCTCAAGAGGATATAGTCCTTATAACTTATGGTGATTCTTTAAATAAAGAGGGAGAAGTTCCTTTGAGCACACTTTGTAATTTTGCAGACAAGTACTTTAAAGGAATTTTTTCTACTATACATATCTTGCCGTTTTCCCCGTTTTCCTCGGATGATGGTTTTTCAGTTATAGACTTTTATTCTGTTAATCCTGAGCTTGGCTCTTGGGGAGATATAAAAAAGTTAGACAGCAATTTTAAACTTATGTTTGATCTTGTCTTAAATCATATTTCCTCAAAAAGTAGCTGGTTTAATAAATATTTAGATGAAGAGAAAGGATATGAAGATCTTTGCATAGAAGTCGATCAATCAACTGACTTATCAGATGTGGTAAGGCCTCGATCTTTGCCATTACTAACTAAATTCAAAAAAAGTTCGGGAAAGACAGTTCATGTTTGGACGACATTCAGCTCAGATCAGATTGATCTCAATTATAAAAGTCCTGATGTTCTTGAAAAAATGATTGAGGTCCTGCTTTTTTATGTAGAAAATGGAGCAAAAGTCATACGTCTTGATGCTATTGCGTATCTGTGGAAAGAGATAGGTACAAATTGTATCCACTTAAGCCAAGCTCATGATGTTGTAAAACTTTTTCGCAGGGTATTAGACTTAATTGCTCCTGAAATTATAATTATTACGGAAACAAACGTACCGCATAAAGAAAATATAAGCTATTTTGGAGATGGTAAAGACGAGGCGCAGATGGTTTATAATTTTACATTACCGCCGCTGCTTTTTTATTCGTTTGCAATTGGAGATTCAAAAATTCTGTCAGATTGGGCAAAGGGGCTTAAGTTAGAATCATCAAGCAACACCTTTTTTAATTTTACAGCATCGCATGACGGTATTGGCGTGCGGCCATTAGAGGGAATATTGCCGGATAAAGAAATTAGCCGGCTTGTAGAAATCGTCAAAAGAAATGGCGGATACATTTCATTTAAGAAAAATCCTGACGGTACAGAAAGTCCTTATGAAATGAATATTACTTATGTCGATGCCTTAATAAACAATGAAAAAAAATTAGGCGTTAATAGATTCCTTGCTTCACAGGCTATACAGTTTGCCCTTCCGGGAGTGCCTGCTGTGTATGTTCACAGCATCCTGGGTTCACGGAACTGGAGAGAAGGGGTTGAGCATACGAATAGGAATAGAACTATAAATAGAGAAAAACTTCAAATTGAAGAAGTATTGTCTCAATTAAAAAATCCCGGAAGTTTTCGTTCCAGGATTTTTTCTTCTTATATAAATTTAATCAAAGTCAGAAAAATGCAGCGAGCTTTTCATCCAAACGCTTCATTCGAGGTGCTTGATATCGATCCTAAAATATTTGCTATCGTAAGGTATTGCAATAATCAGACTATCTATTCATTTACAAACATTTCATCCAAATATGTTTCTTTGTCTTTATCGGGAAAAGGAGTGCCGTCTGAGATGAAAGATCTTCTAAACGGTAAAATGTTTAACACGGATTCATTACTGTTGAATCCCTACCAGTATGTATGGCTTAGTTAGTGCCTGAACGAAAACTGCTAATTTTCCCAATTTCTGCGTCATGCTTAAATTTTAATCCTCAAAATACTCAATGTATTCCTGCGGTTAAAATTTTCTAGTTTTCGTTCGGGCACTAGTTGTGAGGCTCAGGTTTAGAGGCAAAAATGCATTAATTTTATTTCGGCCTAAATTGAGCGATTTTTTACTCGACCTGCACCAATCTTTTGCGCATCAAGGACATGCGAAAAGTCTCGACATATCCATTGGTATGCCTACGCTTTTCGTAAACCTTGCTGCATCAAGATCTCGGCACATTTCTTCGCAAAAAATCGTTCAACTTAGGCCCGACTCGTTTATTTTATTTCTTAACTTTCCGGAACATTTAAAAGTAACGACTTTTCTTTCCTTAAGAATCAAGTCAGTTCCTGTTGCAGGATTCCGGCCCCTTCTTTTTTTCTTGTTTTTGACACAGAATTTTCCAAATCCAGAGATCAGAACATCACTACCTTTTTCAAGCGTACTTTTAATAATTTCCAACAGGGATTCGATAACTTCAACAGATTTTTGCTTGGTGAAACCTAGTCTGTGAACGTTTTCAACAATATTGTTTTTAGTTAATGACATTGTACCTCCTCAAAAAACTTCATATATTAAAATCTATAGGGGATAAACTCCATGATTGTATATATAGTCGAAATAATAGTCGTAGTATCCATTATTTTCAGAACTGTCATCTTCATCATGGGATGTAATATTTTCAGTGTAAGTTTTTTCTAAATTTGCTAACCATAATTCTTTTGAAAAAGAATAAAGAACCTTTTTAAGCATTTTAGCTTCACTAATAATTTCTTTGTTGTCCTGGGTGAACTTGTCAATCCCATCGATTATTGCCTTGATACTCCTTATATATTCGGTATCATCAAGCCCTTCTTCAATATATATTTTATGAAACTCGGATATAATATATTTTGTCGTACCTTCAATAGCATCTATACACTTCATGGCACAATTTAAAATATTTATACCTAAATTGAGTAATTTTTTACTCGACCTGCACCAATCTCTTGCGCATCAAGGACTTGCGAAAAGTCTCGACATATCCATTGGTATGCCTACGATTTTCGCAAACCTTGCTGCATCAAGATTTTGGCACATTTCTTCGCAAAAAATCACTCAACTTAGGTTATAGATTTGTTTTGCTCAAAAATTTATAAAAACGCAAAAAACCCTGTAATTATTTAAAATATACGGATATTAACTGCATGTCAAGATTCTTTAGGGGTGAACTCAACACTTGCAGGTTCTATGTTTTAAAGTTATGTTAATTTTTTTTCAATGGAGCCGGCGAGCGGAATTGAACCGCTGACCTGCTGATTACGAATCAGCTGCTCTACCATCTGAGCTACGCCGGCATATTTATAGACTTTCAGATAAATAATTTCACTGCGTTATCAGTCGTCGACGTATAACTAATACGCCTTTCTCCTTCTATCCTTGTGAAATTAATTATCTGAAAGTCTATAGACCTGATTAATAATGGATTACTTTTTTTATGAGCCAAAATCAAGAAAATATTGCATTTAAATCCTTGATTAATCAAATTCTCCACAGGGATTGTGGAATAGATTGTATCGGATTGTCCGGATCTGATATGGCATTTTTTGTATCAAGGTTGTATTCGGAACATAGAACGCCTTTTATTGTTATAGTGCCTTCGCAAAAACAAGGCGAAATGTTTATAAATGACCTGTCTTTTTTTATAAATGAATCCGAGCTGCATGTAATACACTTTCTTTCTTACAATATATTACCTTTCAAGAAACTATCTTACCACAATGAAACAGTAGCAAAAAGGCTCAGCGCACTTTACCGGATTATTAATGATGAGGTGCCGTTAATTGTTGTTACTACTGTTAGTGCCCTTTTACAAAAGCTTATTCCCAAACAGGAAATTTGCAACTATGCCGAGCTTATTATGGCAGGCGAGGATATAGAACGTGATTATTTGATCGAAAAATTGATTTCCGGCGGGTATGTCAGGTCAGCGATTGTGGAGGAACCTGGTGATTTTTGTATAAGGGGCGGCATTATTGATATATTTTCTCCGCTCTATCCTGACCCGCTCAGAATAGAGCTGTTTGGAGATACAGTAGATTCATTGAGGTTTTTTTCAGCAGCAACCCAGAGAACTATAAAAAATATCAATGAAGCAGTCATTCTCCCTGCCAGAGAAGTGATTTTGAAAAAAGAGTCTATAGTTCAAATAATCAGCAGGATCAGACAGCAAGCATCAGATCTTGATATGCCCGTAACCAAGATTAGAAATATTGTTGATATTATCAGAAAAGAGGGTTTTTTCTCGGGGATTGAGGGCTTAATTCCGCTGATTTATCCAAAACTTGATACTTTTTTTGATTATGTTCCCGATAATGCGAATTTTGTTCTGATAGAGCCAAAAAATCTTGAAAACATTGCTATTGAATCACAAGAGCAAGCAAAAATAAACTACCAGGATGCCTGCATGGAAAAAAGGCTGTGCGTTGAGCCGGATTCTCTTTACCTGAGATGGTTAGAGGTTAAAGGGATGCTTTTACATAAGAAGCCGTTGGCATTAAAGATGCTTCCTGTATTAAGCGAGAGCTGGGACAGGGGGATGACTTTTCCGCAGTATGATTTTTCAGTGATAAACAACACCTCTATCAACGATCAGCTCAAGTGCCGTCGCGGGGATGAGAAACAGTATTTGCCTCTATCTGACTGGATTAATGATAAGAAGCGTTTCGGCCATACCACAGTTATTGTTTGCAGCAACAGGGCACGTGCCGGCAAACTGCAATCCATCCTTTCGCCATATGGTATTCAAGCTAAGTTTGTTGATAGTTTCCACCATGTTAAACTCGGCACGAATTGTGTTTATATATGCTATGGCGCTCTTTCTTCCGGTTTTGTCTGGCCTGACCTGCCTCTGGCCATTATCACGGAAGATGAAATATTTGGAAAGCAGCATAGAAAAGTAAAGCCAAAACGGTTGATACAAACCGAACAGCTTTTATTCGAAGATCTTAAAAAAGGAGACTTTGTTGTTCACACGGAACACGGCATAGGCAGATACGATGGTTTGGTAAAATTGAAGATAGACGGAGCAACAAATGATTTTCTTCTTATTTATTACAGGGATGATGATAAACTCTATCTTCCTGTAGAACGTATGAACATGGCGCAGAAATACGTTGGGGTTGATGGAATGCAGCCGGTTCTTGACAAAATGGGCGGGAAATCATGGGATCGAGTTAAAAAGAGGGTTAAGAAATCGGTAGAGAAAATTGCAGGGGAACTTCTTGAACTCTATGCGGCGCGTAAATTTAATAAAGGCTATGCTTATAAACATATAGACAGCTATTCCAAAGATTTTGAGTCGGATTTTTCATATGAGGAGACAGTTGACCAGCTTAGGGCGATAGAGGATGTGCTGCATGATATGAAGCTCCCAAGCCCAATGGACAGGCTGGTGTGTGGTGATGTGGGTTACGGCAAGACAGAGGTTGCGCTTCGCGCATCGTTTATGGCTGTGAATAATGGGAAACAGGTTGCTATACTGGTTCCAACTACAGTTCTTGCAGAGCAACATTTTTTGACCTTTTCTGAACGAGTTAAAAATTATCCCTTTAATGTGGCATGCCTGAACAGGTTTAGAACTATAAAGGAGCAACGCGACATTATCAAGAATCTGAAGACAGGCAAAACAGATATTGTTATCGGAACTCACAGGCTCTTGCAAAAAGATGTGGATTTTAAAGATCTGGGCCTTTTTGTGATTGATGAAGAACAGCGCTTTGGTGTTAAGCAAAAGGAAAGGTTGAAAAAAATAAGGACAACAGTTGATGTTTTAGCATTAACAGCAACTCCCATACCGAGAACCCTTCAAATGTCCCTGTTTGGGATACGTGATATAAGTATTATTTCAACCCCGCCCGAACATCGCCATTCCATTATAACCTATATCTCGGAGTTTGATGATGTGATTATTGCGGAAGCTATAAGAAAGGAGTTGAAAAGGGGTGGTCAGATATTCTTTGTTCATAATAATATTCATAATATATGGTTAATTGCAGAGCATTTAAAAAAGCTGGTACCTGAGGTCAGGCTGGGTGTTGCACATGGCCGTTTAAGCGAAGATGAGCTTGAAAGAGAAATGTTTAAGTTTAT